>Ga0114993_10006099_pt1 | contig 11441 bp, 10 predicted proteins | sample ArcticOcean_MG_C_FD_87042 | JGI IMG/M metagenome (GOLD analysis project Ga0114993, IMG submission 87042) | Marine microbial communities from western Arctic Ocean - ArcticOcean_MG_CB2_150 | ecosystem: Environmental > Aquatic > Marine > Oceanic | place: Arctic Ocean: Canada Basin | collected...
CAGAAGAAACGAATTCCACAACGTCGAGGTCAACTTTCTACGCGTACCGACGCGCAGCTGCGGCGCTCGTATCGATTGGTTGGTCGGATTCCGCTATTTTCGATTCGACGAGGATTTCCTCTTCTCGTCGGTCGATGCGGGTGTTGAGTTCGGGACCACCCCTCTCGCCGAAGGCTATTACGAGATCGCCGTGGACAACGACCTCTATGGCATGCAACTCGGAGCCCGAGCGAACTGGGACTTCTGCCGATTCGGCTTTCACGCTTCGCCGAAATTCGGCGTGTACGGCAACCGGATTTCCCATCGTTCGCAGCTTTACCGCGGCGACGGGGCGACCGCCTTTGACATCAGGTCCGACAAGACCGAAACATCGCTGATGGCCGAGTTGGAACTGGGCGTTCACTATCGATTCGGTAATCGCTGGCGGCTCTTCAGCACCTATCGGGCTCTGGCGATCACTCGCATCGCCACGGCGGACGACCAGATTCCTCCGTTCCTGGAAGACGCCGCAGGCATCGCAGATATCGACGCTTCGGCATCGATGATCCTTCACGGGTTCGCGTTCGGCGCAGAGCTGACGTACTAAAGTTCGCAGCCCGCGCCGTGGTCACAGGGCAAAGGCAAAACGCATCGGGCGTCCCGGTCGAGCCAAGGCACTTACAACTGCTGCGGCTTTGGACCGACCGGGACCACTCTTCTCTCGAAAGACGCGCGGCATTCCGCTCGGAGATGTCGCGCAAGAACAACGATTGACGGCTGCGCAGAAAATAAAGAGTCCACCTTGAGCGTCGGTCGTCTCACGGACGCGAATTTTCCGACCATCTACGAAGCGCTCCAGCCACCGAATCGTTGGTGCAAACGGGCGGCATACTTCGCGCTCCCCGAAATCGCCTGTCGCATCACATGCACGGCTATCGCACACCCGGTGGTGGCGTGTCGTAGGGTTCGGTGCCGTCGGAAAGCCGAAAGGCGACCGCAAACGGAAACGTACCCTTCGGTCCGTTGCGGGTGTAGCGTCCTTCGCCCCAATAATGACCACTGACGACCAGATCGAAACGAGTTAACACACCTTTGTTCGCTGCGACAAACCCAAGCAAGTCGGCCTTGTACCCGCGGTCGCCCGAGGCGTTCTGAAAGCGAACACGCCCCTCGACCCGTCCATCTTTGATACTCACCTCGAACTGCTTGATCTCGCTACCGCGCCAACGGCCCGGTTCGCCCCGGGTGTTGTCGTTGAGAAGGGCGGGCAGTCGCTTGTTCAGGCTTTCGGGGAACTTGCCGCTCGCCAGTGTTGCAATCTCCTCTTTCGAGAGCCACAAGTGGTCGCGCCCCAGCGATTGCTGATGGATCTGACGGTGTGGGCTGTCGGACTTCTCGTAACCACCAAGCACTTTGGAGTTGACCAACACGAGTTGACCGCCGTCCGGCAATTTCCAGAGCGGACCGGCGTCCTCATGGCCCTTGAGCTGCTCCGGCAGCGTCGCGGCCGGCTTGAATTTCTTGGTCGCCTTCCGCAGGAGTTTCCAAGCGTGTTCGCCGCTGACCGTGTTGGAAAACGACAACAGCTCTGCCGACGGCGTAAAGAAGTAGAGCCCCTGATTGTAGCCGCTAACCTTTTCGCCCGTTTGTTTGACCAGTTTGGCGAACAGTTCGTATTCAAGATCCTTGCGTCGACGGTGGTGGTGTTGATTAACCGCCACACAAACAAACTGCTCTTTGACCGCGTCGACGAACTTGGCGTCCCCAAAGACCGACACGCGGTCTATGATGCCGTTGTTTCACACACAGCCGAGCGGGTGTCCGGCTCGTACGACCATGAACAGGGGCTTCTTTTCGCGCACCGCCTGAACGCAGGCCTGCACGAGCGACGTCTTCCAGGCGATACTCGACCAGCCTTTTTCGGCAGTCGGCTTGAGTTGCCGATGGAGCCGCGCAAATTCGGCCTCGTCCAATCCCGACGCCGGTGTGAACAGACCGTGGAGCAGCAGAATCAGTGTCGTCAGTTTCATAGCGTGTCTCCTTTGTGGTATTGCGCTCTCGCACGCAACCGAGCGGAGCTCAATACCTGGCCTACGTGTGCCAAAAAAAATCTGTCTTGCCGGTAGCAGCGCTGAACATTCGCGCTCATCTCCAGAAGCGACTTCGGCCATGATAGTGCATTTTGTCCCCGGGGGGTCGGCCAGTATCGCAAACAGTCCCATTTACCCGTTCCTCGGATTTTTGAATAAGTGGGATGAGTCGATGGGAACGACTTCCCTAAAGCTGTTCCACGTAAGAGGTTACAACGAATGAATAGCGAGTAACCAAGGTTTGATGGGACGAACTGGCCAGCGCCGAAAACGCCGCCGCCGAAAAATCCGATGTTTTCGCTAACAAATTACTTGACTAGCCTTCGCGGGCAGTTTACATTGTGACCGTGCGCTCGGGATTGTACCCGAAGTCGAACGAGTCAAAGGAGCAGCCAGGGGAGTAGCTACTGATTGCCGAATAAAAAAGGGCACAAAGGGTCTGTGCGCACGTTGCGTGCCACAGAGTCTTTGTGCCTTTTTTGTTCCCTGAGTCGGCGTAATGAGCCCATGGCCGTTCCGCCGGTCCATACCATGCACTGACTATCAAAGGAAAACGCCGATGTTCGTAACGAGCCCGAAACTAATTCTCGGTTGCGCGGTGGCATTCGCCGTATTTATTCTCTGTCCTTCCGATTCCGAAGCGGTTACCGTCGGGCATGTCGACGATTTTGAAGACGGGACCACACAAGGCTGGATGGACGGAGGCGTTTCTTCAAACCCGCCGATCCACGTGTTGAATGTCGGTCCAGCCGGTGCCGGAGATGACTCATTGCATGTGCGCACGTCTGGTGTCGGAGGCGCTGGAGGCAGGTTCGTCACGTTTAGTTTCGATTCAGATTGGACGGGAGACTACACTGGTGCTGGTGTTACCGCGATTGAAGTCGAAGTGAACAACTTCGGTGTCGCAGCACTGGATCTGAGACTGGCGCTGAATGGCGCGGGCGGATGGTTTACCACGGCTCCGGTCGCGGTCGCCACGGGAGGCGGGTGGCTGAGCCCTATTTCTTTCCCCGTTACGTCCGCAGGTCTTAGTTACATTTCGGGCGGTACGGGGACTTTGAGCGATACCCTTACCAGTGTTAGCCAGATCGAACTGTATTCGGCGGCCGGTGCTCCCTTGGTGGGCGGTGGTGGTAGTGGTGTGCCAAAGGGCGATGTCATCGACGCGAACGCATATTTCGACAACATCAGCGCCATCCCCGAGCCCTCCACTCTCACCCTCGCCGCCCTCGGCTTGTTGTCACTCGGGATGACACGGCGGAGACGACGCAGGTAGTTCGGCCAGACAATTCGACAACACAAACCCCCGCTGGTCTTCACGGCTCGCGGGGTTTTTTTATGGCCTCAACCGCCAAGCGATCCCGTTTAGAAAATCCTTCCTGCAGGCAGAACAGATCGACGCTCAAGCCGCTTCTAAATCGGTTAAGCTCTTAACCGAAATGCGGTTACGTCCGTAGGACCAGTTCAACCACGGTGGTCGCATGGGTGTTATCGTGTTTCCTTACCGAATCATTCTCGGTCGCTGCTTCAACGACCTGAATCCAATTCTGCAGCGCTTTCATGGTGAGCAAGCCTCGCAGTCAGCACACGGATTTCTCAAAGTAACCCGCGGAACCGGCTTGCTCGCCCGCATTCTTGCGTTCGTGATGCGATTGCCCGAAGCAACACACGCTGTTCCCGTGCAGCTTACGGTAGTGCGTTCCAGTCGTCATGAGGCGTGGACGCGAGTGTTCGGGGACCGTCCGTTGGTCTCACGCCAGGCAGTTCGTGGTGGTGACTTGTGTGAATCGATTGGGAGAAGTTCGTTTCTGTTCGATGTTCAAGTCGTGGACGGCGCACTGCAAATGACCTCGTATGCTTTCCTCCTGTTCGGAAGGCCGACGGGGCGGTGGCTTGCTCCACAAGTCACAGCCTCGGAGTGTGCCGCGGACGGCGGATGGGATGTTGCGGTCGATCTACGAATGCCCGGCGTTGGTCGCATACTTCAGTACTCTGGCCACATGGTGTTACAATGACCAATGCAATCATTCTTCTGATCGCCCAAGGACTGCTCGGCGCATGGGACACCGTGTGGTATCACGAATGGAAGCAACAACTGCCAACACGGCTTGGTGGAAGTCGTGAGTTGCTACTTCACGCTTTACGCGATTTTGCTTACGCCGTCATCTTTGGATCACTTGCTTGGTTCACATGGCAAGGCAGCTTGGCGGTGCTCTTTTGCTGCCTTCTGGCGTTTGAGATCGTAGTGACTCTACTCGACTTCATTGAGGAAGATCGTGTACGACCGTTGCCAGCAGGCGAACGAGTCATGCACACGATCATGGCGATCGTCTATGGCGCGTTCTTGGCGCACCTGTTGCCAGAGGTCGCTAAGTGGTTCAGCCTGCCGACGATGTTGATGCCCACATCGTACGGCCTGCTTTCATATGCAATGTCTCTATTCGCCGTTGGCGTCTTTGTGTCCGGCTGCCGTGATCTGAATGCAAGCTTTCGTTCACGCAAATCTGCGGCCATTTGATGCATGGGCGTGCCGACGTTCACTTTTGTGGATCACCTTCGTAGGGTGATCGACGGGCGGCAGCACAATGCTATCCGAATGCAACTAAATGGCGTTCGCTTCGTTTACGGCGTCGACGACTACGCCACGCATTGGGCAAACCGGAGGTTTGGCATCCATGAAAATGAAAACTCCAACCTGGATTCGTTACGTACTCTGGATAGCGGGCCTCTACAACATCGCGTTTGGAATCCTCATCGTTTCATTCCCATTGACCCTATTTCGCTGGGGAGGCCTCGATATGCCACGGTACCCGCAAATATGGCAGTGCGTCGGCATGATCGTTGGAGTGTACGGCGTAGGATATGCGATTGCCGCAGAGGCTCCTTTTCAACATTGGCCCATCGTGCTAGTCGGGCTTCTCGGCAAGGTGTTTGGGTCGATAGGTTTCCTGTGTGCAGCCATGCATGGTGAATTGCCTTGGGTTGCCGGATGGGTCAACGTGTTTAACGATTTGATTTGGCTCGGTCCCTTTGCAGTAATTCTTTGGCACGTTCATCGTGCAAAGTCCTATGCGAGTCGTAACAAACAGCGAACACCAGTCTGCTAACAGTGCACGGCGACAGTGTGCGGGGTTTCGCCGCATCGTCTTATTGGACTGAGGGCCGCCCAACAACGCACGAGCCGCAGAGTTCGCCATCCATGCCGAATCGCCTTCGGCCTTTACCAAGTAGTCCAGTCAACTCGTCAAAAGTCGAGGTTTACGTTGCCTGCAAAACCCCCGGTAGTTTGCTCAGATCCCCCGCTCAGCCCGGCTGCGAATGTCTTTGGAGATTATGGCCAGCGAACCCGTTCCTAATCAAAGGAGAACCACGATGAACACATCAGACCAACCCAAGCGATCAGCGCCGGTCGGCCCCTACAAAATCGACTCGGATCGGAGGGCCGGCTTGGCGTCGAACCGGCGTTACGTCGCATCGGCGAACAACACGACGACGAATCGCAGCGCGGCTGCGGTGTACAGGTTTCGGTCGACCCCCGGTCGGCGTTCTGTTCTTAAAGCCCTCTATTCTAGAAAGTTGAGATGCTGGCCAGCTTTCTCGTAGCGGGAAGTTCGCCCGAATGACATTCCGATTGTCGCTGTGCTTTTGCGGCCTGGATTGTGAAAGCATGAATTATTTTCGATCTCTAGGGCCCTTCAGCCCGGATCTTGCTGACCGGTAAGATTGATTACTTCATCGACGGCAGACGAAGTCTGTGCAATATCCGCATCAAAAATCAGTGTGAAATCGGGACGGCGGGGAATCTCGTCTTCTCGCAGATAGGCGAGATGAACTTCCCCCAACAATCGTGGTCGCGGCTTTACAGAACGCGGGCGTGGCCCCTATAATCCGCGGTTTGCATTCCTGTTCAATTCTTCCAGGTGGTGCCTCTGCGCCGGCCATCAACATGAAAATCCACGAATATCAGGGCAAACAAGTCCTCCGCGACGCCGGGGTCGCTGTGCCACGGGGAATCGTTGCCACGACACCGGAAGAAGCCTCTGCTGCGTTTGTTGAACTCGGCGGCGAGTTTGCCGTCGTCAAAGCTCAAATTCATGCCGGCGGTCGCGGCAAGGGCACGATCAAGGACAATCCCCAGCAGCATGGCGTCCAATTGGTTCGAAGTGCCGAGGAGGCCCAGTCGGTCGCTGCGGCGCTGTTGGGCAAGACGCTTGTCACAATCCAAACTGGCGAAGACGGCAAGCAGGTTAATCAGGTTTTGGTCGAGGAAGGCTGCGACATCGCTCGCGAGCTGTACCTTGGTATCGTGCTTGATCGGGCCGCTGCCATGCCGGTGTTGATGGTCTCTAGCGAAGGCGGCGTCGAGATCGAAAAGGTCGCCGCTGAAACGCCGGAGAAAATCTTCAAAGAACATTTCGATCCGCACGTTGGGCTGCACAGCTTTCAGGCCCGAAAGTTGGCGGCCCGTCTGGGACTCTCCGGCAAGAGCATCCGCTCGGCCGACAAGTTCATGCGAGGGCTCTGTCGCGTCTATGTCGAGAGCGATTGCACGATGGCTGAGATCAACCCGCTGGTCGTGACGGGCGGAGGTGACCTGTTGGCACTCGATGCCAAGATGTCGTTCGACGACAACGCATTGTTTCGTCACAAAGATCTCGCCGCGCTACGTGATCTGACCGAAGAAGATCCGGCCGAGGTTCGCGCTGACGGAGCCGGTCTGAGCTACGTGAAACTCGATGGCAACATCGGCTGTTTGGTCAACGGTGCCGGTTTGGCGATGAGCACGATGGACGTGATTAAGCTACACGGTGGCGAGCCGGCCAACTTTCTGGACGTCGGCGGTGGCGCGAATGTCGAGCAAGTGACCGAGGCTTTTCGCATCTTGCTTGACGATGAGAACGTCAAGGCGGTGCTGGTCAATATCTTTGGCGGAATCATGCGTTGCACCACGATCGCTAACGCTTTGGTACAAGCCTACAAGACGCTCGACTTCAATGTCCCGCTGGTGGTCCGACTCGAAGGCACCGAGGTCGAACAGGGACGCCAGATCATCGCCGAGGCCGACGTCGACATGATCACCGCCACCGACATCACCGACGCCGCCAAAAAAGTCGTCGCTGCCGTGAAGTAAATCAAAACAGAATTCGCGCCGCCCAACGACCAATTTGAAATTCACTACAGTCCGAAAGGATTCGCCAAGACGGTTGGTGGAACTAACGGTAGGAAATGCCGCGTGAACGCGGCCGCGAAACATGCTGCCAAGCGTCAAGACCCAACTCTGAAATCCTTAATCCCAACTCTGAAATCATCAATCCAAAATGAGTATCCTCGTCAACAAAAACACCCGAGTCATTTGCCAAGGCGTCACGGGCAAAGTCGGTGAATTTCATACCAAGGGCTGCCTCGACTATGGCACTCAGGTCGTGGGCGGGGTGACGCCCGGCAAGGGCGGCGAATATGTCGGAGAGGTGCCGGTGTTCGACACCGTGGCCGATGCGGTTCAGCAGACCGGCGCCGATGCGACGATGATCTTTGTGCCGGCGGCCTTTACGGCCGATGCGATCCTCGAAGCGGTCGATGCGGGCATCGCGACGATCGTTGCGATCACCGAAGGCGTACCGGTGTTGGACATGGTCCACGTCTACGAAAAGGTCAAAGCGTCCGGCTCGGTGCTGATTGGTCCGAATTGTCCCGGTTTGATCACACCAGACGAATGTAAGATTGGCATTCTTCCCGGCTACATTCACCAAAAGGGCCCGATCGGTGTGATCAGCCGCAGCGGCACACTCACTTACGAAGCGGTTTGGCAGCTTAGCAATCTGAATCTGGGCCAGTCAACCTGCGTCGGCTTGGGTGGCGATCCGATCGTGGGGACGTCGTTTATTGATCTCTTGGAACTCTATCAGACCGATGACGAGACAGAGGGGATCGTGATGATTGGCGAGATCGGCGGCACGGCCGAAGAAGAGGCGGCGGCATACGTCAAGGACAACGTCACCAAACCGGTCGCCGCGTTCATCGCCGGTCGCACGGCCCCTCCCGGCAAACGGATGGGCCACGCCGGTGCGATCATCTCTGGCGGCAAAGGCACGGCGACCGAAAAGGTTGCGGCGCTCGAGGCGGCCGGCATCGAAGTCGCCGAAAGCCCGGCCGACATGGGCACCGCGATGCAGCGGGCATTGAAGCGGGCCGGATAGTCAGCGCCGGACGGCCCTCCTCGCAGAATACCGGCCTTTCCCACATTCTTGCGACCGCTCCTTGCGCTCTGCGTCTCGACAGGCGTGATCTTGGACCGATGGCGTGTTTCTGGTACAAGCTTCGGCTCCCGCGGCACGCCTCTACGCTGGCGCTGCTGTCACGACCCGCAATTCCCGACCACTCCACGGATGGATTCGTCGATGAAGAATTTCATCAGGGCTATCAAGATGGCCCTGCGATACCGCCTGACGTTTGCGGCATCGCTTGCCTGTGCCTTGACCGTGGCGTTGCTGTGGGTCGCCAATATCGGTGCGCTTTTCCCCTTTGTTGAGGTCCTCGTCAAGGGCGAATCGCCTCACGAATGGGTGGACTCGGAGATCGCCTCGGCGGAAAAAAAGGCCGGCGATTTTCAACAGAAAGTCACCGTGCTCGAACAGCGTCGTGCCGAGGCAACGGAATCTGAGCGCATCACGATTGATCGCGATCTCCTATTCCTCGAGTCGCGCGTCGAGGCCGAGCAGTCGGCCGCGGAGCGAATCAGCTCGCTTCAGCCGTACGTTCACGCATACGTTCCCGCGGGTCCCTTCGACGCTTTGCTGCTACTCATCGCCGTGTTGCTCGTTGGTACGTTCCTCAAGGGCGTCTTTCTCGTCTGTGGAAATCTGTTGATCGAGCGACTTGTACATCGAGCGTCGTTCGACCTGCGAAAACTGTTTTATCGCAATACGTTGCGGATGGAGCTAGCCAGCTTTGACCGTGAGGGGACCAGTGAGCTGATGAGCCGGTTCACCCACGATCTGGAAAACCTGTGTGGCGGAGTCCGTTTGGTTTTCATTCGGCTGGTCCGCGAGCCGCTCAAGATGTTCGCTTGTTTCATTGGGGCGGGGATGATCTGTTGGCGATTGTTGGTGCTCACGCTGGTGATTGCTCCTGTAGCGGGACTGATCGTTCGCCGGATCACCAAGTTGCTCAGGCGAGCCAGCCGCAAGGCCATGGAAGAGATGTCTCAGTTGTACGGCCTGCTGGAAGAAACATTCTCGGGGATCAAGGTCGTGAAAGCCTTTGCAATGGAACCGTACGAACGCTGCCGTTTTCACCGTACTTGCAAAGCGTACTATCAAAGATCGATGAAAATTGCGCGGTATAGCTCGCTGGTCAATCCGACGACCGAGATGCTAGGTATCATCATGATCTGCATGGCGATTGTCGGTGGCGCCTATTTGGTACTCAATCAAGAGACGCATCTGTTGGGTATCAAGATGACCGAACGTCCCTTAGGAATTAGCTCGCTTCTGTTGTTCTTCGGTCTGTTGGCCGGTGCCAGCGATCCGGCCCGAAAGATCTCGGCATCTTTCGCGGCACTTCAGCGGGCGGCAGCCGCGGCAGATCGCATTTTTGAGATGATGGATCGCAAGCCGACGATTGGGGATCGCCGGCACCCGGTCGCGTTGCCGCGTCATCACCGAGATTTGGTCTTCGAAGGAGTTCACTTCGGTTACATTCCTGAGGAGCCTGTGCTGCGCGGAATCGACCTTCGCATCGCCAGTGGCGAGACGCTAGCGATCGTCGGCGCCAACGGATGCGGCAAGTCAACGCTGACCTCATTAATACCGCGACTATACGATCCGGTTGAGGGACGCATACTGATCGACGGGATCGATTTACGTGATGTGCGGTTGCGAGAATTACGAGGACAGATCGGCATTGTTTCCCAAGAGACGCTGCTGTTTGATGACACCGTGGCGAACAATATCCGTTACGGTCGGCCCGCGGCCACCCGTGACGAGATCATCGCCGCCGCGAAGCAAGCCCACGCGCATACGTTCATCGAAAGTCAATTGGACGACGGGTACGAAACCACCGTCGGTTCTCGAGGCGATCGGCTTTCTGGTGGACAACGGCAACGCATCGCCCTGGCAAGAGCCATTCTAAGCGATCCGGCCGTTCTGATTCTCGATGAGGCCACCAGCCAGATCGATCCGCAGAGCGAGCAACTCGTTCATAAGGTCCTAGAAAAATTCACCCGCGATCGGACGACGATCATGATTACCCATCGGCTCTCGTCACTCGACCTGGCCGATCGTGTCCTTGTGCTTGATGAGGGGCAGGCGATCGATGTTGGTACGCATGACGAGCTTCATCGACGCTGCGGGTTGTATCGTCGTCTGCACGAGACTCAGTTGCGCGAGAGCGCCTAGCCCGATACCGAGGCGGCCGCCTGTTGCAATCGTCGCGTCGCTTCGTCGAGCCATTCATCAGACGGCGGGCCGTAGGGACGAAACTTCTCCAGGGCCCCGTACTCTTCCAGATAGAGGAGCGCCCGATGGACGCCGAGCTTGGCCGCGATGGGCGAATCGATCAGGCTGCTCGAATCGGCGGCGCTCATCTGGAAGGCGATTCGCATTTCTAGTTCTCGCATCGCTGGGCGGTCGAGCCAGCGTTCGGTGTTGGCGAACGTGTCGCACCAGATCGTCGTATGGACACCCAACGCCGGACCGTCGCGCAGAATCGCGGCCAACTGTTTGCTCGCACTCGGCGGGTTATCGTCTGAGGCGCTACCGAAGCTGAAGGCGTCGTCGTCCCGACGAAGATCACGAAACCGTCCCAAGTGATAAATAAACAGATAGATCGGCGGGGCGTTCTCGTCGTCTTCCGCGTCACGCCGAGCGACTTCCGCGGCGATCTCGTTGATCGCCCCGGCTGCTTTGCGCGGGCGAACTACCTGCGACGTGTGTGGCAGCGCGCCGGCGATTCGCTGCCATTGATCTGCCTCGACGTCGTCCGGGCGGGTGCCATCTAGCAGATAGAACTCTGCGGCGCTCGGGGCGTATTGCACGGCGAGCGACAGCACGCTGGCGGTCATGATTCCCAGGGCCGAGTCGGTGCTCTGCCCACAAATGAGCAAATTCGATCCGCTCTGACGGCGGAACTCTGCGGCTGTCGGTTCTTTGATCGCGACCGCCGCGCCGAGCCACGCCTTGGGCGCCAGAGGCAGCTGTTGCCAGGTCGGAGAGGCCAGCAGATCGACCAGCGTAGCATTCTCACTCGCCTCTGCCGGCACGTTGCCCTCGAACACAATCGGCGGCGGCATCTTGATTTCTTGCTCGGCCGCCATCGTTTGCAGTTGCTTGAGATACGTTTCGCGTTCGGCGTCGGGCAGCCACGCCACTTGGA
>Ga0114993_10006102_pt1 | contig 11437 bp, 10 predicted proteins | sample ArcticOcean_MG_C_FD_87042 | JGI IMG/M metagenome (GOLD analysis project Ga0114993, IMG submission 87042) | Marine microbial communities from western Arctic Ocean - ArcticOcean_MG_CB2_150 | ecosystem: Environmental > Aquatic > Marine > Oceanic | place: Arctic Ocean: Canada Basin | collected...
CTAGTTTTATATTTAACAATCAATCATCATGTAAAGTACAAGCTCAATGGAATTGGGCAGACTCAGCAGCAAATGGTCAATGGGGACCAGAGTTTCAAGCTTATAGATTATTAAGAAATTATACTCCTACTGGAGTAAGTGCTACTTGGGATAGTGGAGATACTATGGTAGTAACTAAAAATAAACTTAGAGGTTCAGGTAAATGCTTGAGCTTATATATTAAATCTGAGACCGGAAAGGATATGAGATTGCTAGGGTGGGGACATCCAGTCACTATGTTATCAACTCAGTAAGTCTATGGACATATTGTACGAAGAAGGTGATAATGGTTTTATAGGTGTAGATTTTAATAAAGAAATAAATGAATGGACAATGCATATAGAATGTCTTTCATGGAGTCATAATAAATTTAAAAGATATAAAAAGGGTTTAGAAATAGCTAAACAAAAGTTAAGAGATAGAGGAATTAAAAGAGTTTATGGATTATGTGAATCAAAAAAAGAAAGGAAGTTTAATATAGTATTTGGAGCTAAAGCAGTACCAAATGGAATTATATTAACTGAAGATGGATTATTAAATTATTTAACAGTACTGGAGATATAATATGAGTAAAGCACTTAAAACAATAGCACCAATCGCTCTTGCAGCTACAGGTTTTGGTATGGCAGGTTATGGACCAATGGCTGGTATGTTTGCTCAGACTGCCAGTATACATACAGGAATAGCAGGAATAGCATCAGGATTTGGAGGTTTTGGAACTGCCATGCAACTAGGTGGATTAGTTATGCAAACAGCAGGGGCAGTTAATCAAAGAAAATACGCAGCTGCTCAATCAGGTTTTATGCGACAAGCTCAAGACCAACAAAATAGAGCTAATGAGGTTGCAACTAGGTATAGAGCACTACAAGCTAAAAGACAGAGATTACAAGTGCAACGTGCATCTAGAATAGAGGTAGGTAATGTGGAGGCAGCTGGTGCTAATTCAAGACTAGGAGCTGGAGGAACTTCATCTATTGTAGGAGCAATAGGATCAGGAAATACACAGTTGACTGCAAACTTAGGTAATTTTGGAGTATCAGAAGATTATGGTAATCAAGTAAGTAACTTAAATACTGCTGCTGCAAATTCTATGTCTCGAGCAAATCAAGTAAAAAGTAAATCTGATATGTGGACAAATGTTACAACTTTAGGAGGAACACTGTTTGATGACTCAGCGAAAATAAGTAATGCCTTTAATAATGCAAAGAAATACGGGAAAACCATCTTTGGATAATTCTAAACAGGTAACAGACTTAGGACTTACTCCTCCTCTATATGAAGATAGAGCAACTACGCAAGATAAGGATAATAATTTCTATGCTTCTATGCTACTTGCTCCTGAAAAAGAAATGGATGTTATAGAACTTTATAAATCTATTAATGACGAGATAGTTACTTATGGTTATTCTGATTTAATTACAGAAGCTAAAACTAAATGGAAAGAGGAACAAGATGAAGATGCTGCTCTTTATTTAACTGGTGTAATTGAAAATCCTGATATTAATATTAGTGAGAAAAAGAAAGAGCTTCTAAAATATACAAGAAGATCTACTTCTAGTTCATTAAAAGAAAAGTATATTAAGAACTTAAATTCTTCTTATATTATTGATAATGGTTTAGATACAAACGATAGTTATATATCTGCTGATGAAGAGATAGATCAATTACAGTGGGAACAGGCATTTGAGACTATAGCAACAGAACAAAAAAAAGTTATAAATAAAGAAGTTTTAACAAGGGCTGATATTGATGAAACTAAAGCTATTGAAGTAATTAAGAGAGTTACGACAGGCTTGAAAGATCCAGGATATATACCTCTCATTGATGATATAGCTTTTCTAGGTAGTATGATAGTACATCTTCCTGATTATTTCTGGGAGTTAGTAGATACTTGGGCAGCTGTTGCTGGTTATGATACCCCTAATATTTTAAATACTAAAGACTTTGGTAGTGATGCTAATGCAGCTAAAGAAGAAACAGTTACTAAAATGAGAGAGCTTGTACAAGAGAATAGAAAAACTGCTTATACACACCAAGTTTCAGAAGGACTTGATAGTGTCCTAAGGGTTGTTGGTATAGATGTAGATAAGTTTTCTGTAGTAGGTAAGGCTTTTGAATACTTAGCTGAAGCAATAGCGTGGGTTTCTAAAAAGAGTACTCCAGATGACCCTGGAAAGACCTCTTTAATTATTGAGTCTCTTATACTTATCTTTGCTCCTAGAGGAGTAAGAGCAGCTAAAAGAAAAATTAAAGGCGCCTTTGGTAAAAATACTCCAGAGTATCTAGAAATAGAACCAAATGCACCATTTACAACAGAAAAAATAAAGGCTAAATTAAAAGAAGAAAAAGTTTTTACAGATAAGGATATTGCAGAAGCAGAGGGCAGAGGACCTGAATATAAAAAGACTATTCATGGACATAGTACAGAAGTTATGTTTGATGGCATAGCGGCAACTACAATGGCTGCAAAAGTAGCTAAAGATATTAAATCTCCTGATGCTAACAGAGCCTCAGTTGATACTGAGGCTGCAATTAGACAAAATATTGGAGAAGCAGCTGCAACTGAATATCGTAGGTTGTTTGATATCGCAGAACAACAAAAAATAGAAGCCCACATAGAAAGACAAAAATTAGAAGCCCCCGAACAATCTAATCCAAAAGTAGATGCACCATTTGCTTCAACTAATAGAACTAATCCTGAAGCTGGTACTAAACTTCAAGAGGCTATTATACGAGAGCCTACTATTGGTGAACAGATTGGTTTTAATGTTGATCAGATGGCTTTGATGTTTATGGATGCTCCGGGTAATGTTTATAAACATGGCAATGTAGGACAAACTCTTGACTTTTCTCATCTTAGAGCAATGAGAAATGAAGCTTTAAAAGAAAAAAGACTCCTTCTTCTTGAACCAGCAGATCCTAATTTTCCTGCAAAAAAAGCATATTTGGAAGATCTTTATGATACTACAAAAGAGATATTAGAAGGACAGTCTTTAGTATTAGCTTCTTCTTTTAATAAGTTAGTTCCTGTAGGAGATGGTTTTGACTTTGGAGTAGCTTTTAAAAAATCTAGTAGCTTAGACTTTATAGATCCTAAGGAAGTTATGGCAGCATATACTGCTTTAAAAGAAAGACTTTTAATAGAAAAAGGGTTAGGCAAGGAGCATCTTAATAGTTCAAAAGCTTTTCCACCTATTGAGCATTATAATTGGCAAGATTTTTTTCCAGGGGAAAGACTAGAAATTCATGAAATAGCTAGAAGAGATGGTTCTCTTAGTCCTCTTGAAATTTATAGAAATGGTGATATACCTATAGAACGTTTAAATCTATATGAGTATGGTCCTACAAATACTTCCTTTGTTATTAGATGGTCTCAAGAAACTTCATTTACAGACCTGTATAGACCAGAGTTAATACGTGAAACAGAGAGTGCTAGACATTCAGGAGAAAGTTGGATAGAGGATGTAATTGGAGATGCTGTTCCTAGATTTTTTAATCCTATTCTTAGAGGAAGCTCATTATCAGGTGAAGGTACTGGTGGATTACCTGGTGCAACTTCTAGATTAATAGATCCTTTTGGTAGACAAGCAAAGATAACTGAAGAGTTTATTAGGTCTCAAGGACTTAAGATGGATGCTTTTGGTAATCAACCAAGAGCTATACTTGACAAATATCTTTTAAAGAAGCTATCTTCTAAAGAACAAAAACAATTAAAAGTTATACTAGGTAAGCTTCAAACTCAAAATAGAGATTTTCTTAACTCTGTTACAGAAGTTTTAGAAATGATGCCTGCAGGAACTTCTTTAAAAAGTGCTTTAAGAATACAAGAAGCTCAAAATGTATTTAGACAATTTCTAATAAACGATCATAGAAATGAAAATATCTTACAGTATAATGATCTTAGACTAAATGGTTATAAAGATCAATTTCGGTGGACTAATCCTATTACTGAGATAGAGTCTGTTATCCCTATTATGAAGAATTTTAAGATAGAACCACGTGAACATCATGGTAAAAAAGATCTAATAGATGTTACAAATATGATTATTCCAAAAGAATGGGAAAATTATCCGTTTACAGAGAAGGTTTGGGATTTAAACACTAATTTAGCACAACCAGCTTATTACAATTTAAGACATCAGTTAGAAACAGGAGAAGTATGGAGATTTGATCCATATACAAATATACCTATAGATCGTGTCTATCGTGTACCTTATAAGTTTGAAAGTATTCTAGATCCAAATATAAAATTTGACTATGTAATTAATTCTAGAAATAAACCAACAGTCTTAGACCAAAATGTAATGCCTTATGTTGCAGGTATTTTACCAAGAATTAATAAAGACGCTTATGTAGTCTTTAGAATTCCTAAAAAAGTAGAAGTAAATGGTGAAATATTTGATAAAACTGATCCAACTGAATGGTTTTTAAATGAGAAAGAAATTCCTTATATAACTAAGAATAAAAGTACTGTCTGGAATGAAATAGCAAAAACTCATGAAGAGTATGGTAATGTATTAAGAACCACTAGTTCTTTACGAGCTGCGAAAGACTATATTAAAGCAAACGAACTTAAATCAGAAGAAGGTGGACCTTGGGAAGGGTATTGGGTAGTTATTAAAAAAGGTGATAATCTTGATCCTAATGTTATAAGAAAACATTTTGAAACTGAGGCGACTTCACATGCTGCTAAACGTCAAAGAGGAGATAATATTGCATTTGATTCTGTAGAAGGTCCTGTAACAAGTGCTATTTTAAATAGTCATAATCATGGTAAGGCAATTTTTAGTGCCTTAATGATAAAACGATTTAAAGACTGGTTTGTTGAAGCATATGTAAAACCAGGAGATCAATCACCTGTTAGGATAAAACCTAATCCTGAAAGTCCTGCTGGAAAGCCAGACCTATTTCCTTTAGAAAGATCACAAATATTAAAAGAAACTAGTAGACTAGAAGAATGGGAACAAGCTATTGTTTTACATGATCAAATTTCAAGAATGGATATGGGTACTCCTAATAAAACATTAGCTAATGGAATTGCTAATATTTCAATGAAATTATCTGATCTTATAGAAGAGTCTGTAATGTACTCAAAAACATATAATAAAAACGTAAAGAAAGCTCTTAATGTGTTAAGTAATAAACTTAGAAAAGCTCAAATGAATAATAGAGATATTGCTGATGTAGGTAGTAATGTCTTGACATTTTTAAAAATTACATTAAGTCCTATAACTATGTTATTAGTTCAGAGTCCTGCTGCTTTTGGTAATCTGATAACTTATGGTCAAACTGGAATAAGGAATTTAAGTCCTGTTAAAGTAGTTCAGAATTATAAAGAAATGATAATGCTTACGGCAGTAGCTGGTAAAAATTGGTGGAAACTTAAAGATGCTGAAAATATAGTTTGGGATGCCTCTTTAGAACAAATGCATGCTAAGATGGATGCTACTTTCAAAGTAGGTAAACCAGGATTCTTTAAAAACTATGATAGCATGAAAACTCTACCAGACTACTCATATATTCTTCGAGAAGGACAAATAAGAGATTTCTTTACTTTTGGTAACCATGAAATGGCTCAGACACTATTCTCAACAAAGATTAGAGACTTAGGAAATAGGTCTAATTCTTGGACTCTTCATGATGCTAGTGGAGTTTTAGATATTGCAAATCCTTTAACTTGGTTTAATAGAATGACTCAAGTTTCTAAAGAGGGTTTTAGAATAGGTGAAATGATATCTCGTTTTGGTAATTTTATAGCTGCTCAAAGAAATTGGGAAACATTGAATCCAGGTAAGAATTGGAGAAATAAAGAAGCTCTTGATAAAATCTTTACTGACGCTGATATACTATCGGGTTCAATGCATAGATGGGCTAGATATTCATTTTTAGATACTACTTTTGGTAATACTTTTGGTAAATTTCTTAGCTATCCAACAAAGATAATGCTCTCTCCTTTTAATAAAGGAGGAAGAATAGGTACTGCTAAAGAGGCTATGTTTAATGTAGCAGCCTGGCTAAGTATAGCTACTCCTATAGGAATGACTCTTTACCAATTAATGGAATATCAATTAAAGCAATTTATAGATGCTACTGAAGGTGGTACTCCAGAAGACAAAGAGTTAGAGTTATTAATTGCTAGATATTCAATAGCAGATGTGTTTCTAAATAATTTAATGGTAGGCTGGGATAAAGAAATAAATCCGAATGATTACTTATTAATTTCAGAAAAGTTTAATCCTTTTGGACAAGGAGATCAAGGTATTCATCCATTCTATGCAACTAATAAAAATATAATAACTAATGTTTTATTTAATGATGATGAAAATATGGGTGCTGTTATGAGCTTAATACAACAGTTAATAGGTAAAACAGGTACAGCTCCTATGTTACTTGATTTATATTGGGATCCAACAACATCTACAAAAGAAAAGCTTGCTACTTCTACAAATTTAATTCTTAAATATATTCCATTTATGAAGAATTTTGATGAGTATCAAAAACAATTATTAACAAATGATATTACTACAAAATCAGGACAACCTCTTGGAGTAGGTGGAGAGCAAACTGATATTTGGTGGAGAACTCTCCTAGGAGTTCAGACTGTAGGTCAAAGAAAGATTATGGATATGTTAGTTGAAGATAGTGATAGAAAGAAAATGATAACTGACTCTGTAAGGCGCTCTTTAATTTTATTTAATGAGTCTTTTGGTAGACAACCTACAATACATGATATGAAAATACATAAGGATGCCTGGGTTTTAATGTTAAAAAATAGAGGCTTCTTAAAGACTGATTTGGAGGAACTAGAATGGATCCAAACTTTTGAAAATCAAGTATCCCGTCAAGATGTTACATTAATGACTCAGTTAATAGAAAAATCTTTGGATAATCTAATATATAAAAAGGTCTATAAACCTGAAACAGCTACTAGGTTCTTTGAATTATATGATCTTGCCTTAAAAAATCATCCAGAAAAAGCAAAGTTACTAAAAAGTAGATATGATCTGATAAAGAAATATGATCAAAGATATTATGACGAACTAAAACAATCTCAACAAGGAACAAAATAATGGCAACTCCAAAATTTGAAATACCCTTTAAACCTCAGATTTCTCCTGAATTAAACTATGTTAGTCCCGTAGCTAAAGATGCTAAATTTGACTCAATGTCAGGAACACTAGCTTTAGCAGGTAAAGGCATAGAGTTAGCTATGGAAGTTGATAAAGCTAATATAGTTAGAACAGCTGAAGAAAATGCTACTCTATTATCTGAAGCCTATAAAAGTCAGAGTCCTTCTGAAATTAATTACTGGACTCAAGCTAAAAATACTGCAGAATTAAAACTAGCAGCTGATCCAGAAGATCCTTATTGGTTAAAGATGTTAAATGAGTCTCAAAATAAATTAGTTAATGCTAAAGAGCAAGGTAAGATAAGTGCATATGAATTCCAACAAAGGTCTAGACAATTAATAGACCAACAATTAAAGGATAATCCTGCCTATAGTGCTGAAATTGTTGAGACTGTAAAAAGTAAGTATTCTGAACTTGGTATTCTAGATGTTATTAAAACAGATGAAGACTTATTAAAAGCTAGCTCAGAAGCAACTGCCAAAGAAAGAGATGATAAAATAAAATACCTTATAAAAGAGGGCTCTCCTTTTGGTGACCCTTTTAAAATGAATAACTTTGATTTAGATCTAGCCTTTAAATCACGACTTGGTGACGTTACTAAACATAAAGCTCTAGTAACTAGAGTTGAGAGAGGTGATAAATTAAATAAAGAAGAGATGGATAAAGTTAAAACTAAAGTACTTGATAATCCTGGAGGGCTAGGAGGTGCTCTGGAATTAAATACGATTGCAGTACAGCATAAAATAGATGAAGTTCTTGATAGTACTGAGAATAATGACATAAAAAGAAGAAAAGTAGCAGAGCTTCTTAGAGTTGCACGATTAACATCAGCTGTAATGATAGACTCTATTGGTGGAGACTTTGCTAGTGTACTATCTGTCAATCTCAAATCTCTTGATAATCTACAAACAAGAACTTTTAAGGTTATTAGTGGTGAAAGTACTAAAGAGGATCGTCAAATTGATCTCGATATAGCTAAACTCACTGCTAAGCTAATGCTACGAGTTCAAGGTGCAAATCCAGAATTGCTAGAATATAATAAACAAATAGCTTCAATATGGGAAATAGTATGGAAAAAAGATTCTAATTTTGAAGTTAATAAAGAACAATTTTATAGAGTTATGCAAAATTTTACTACAGCTATATTTAATACAGGACAGAGAATCTATCCAGACTCTGCTGAATTTAAGAATGGTTTATCTAACTTGTTCACTCCGGAATTTGCTAATCGTATTCCTAAATTAAGTATGGTAGCTGCAGAGATACTTAAAAATCCTGATGCTCATGGGAAATTAGATGGAATGACTGAAGCAAATTTTACTAATGTTTGGAATGTATCTTCTCAGCATAAAAATATGGGTATGAGAACTAGAGCTTCTGACTCTGTTATAGAAGGTGTTATTAAAATGGACCAAACGGTATTTGATTATCTGACTAGAGGAAAATACGTAAGTCTAGACTTTATAGATGGCTATAATGAAGAACTAGAATTTTCTAAATCAGTAATTGATAGAGAAATTGCATCTCTAACAGATGGTGATACATTGCCTGCTATAGATACTATAACTGATGCAGATGGTAAACAAATCTTTAGAAGCACAGACAACTCATCTAGAAGTAAATCTTTAGTAAGGAGATTAAATAACCATATTCAATTTATAGAAAAAATGAATAAAATAGGTCCAAAAGAAGATACTAGACTTTTATTTCCTAGATTAATTCTTCCTTCAGTATCTACTAAAGAAGAGGCAACATCTTTAAAAGAACAAGGTAAAAGTTTTGTAATGCCTAGTGGTAAAATTTATCTAGGAACAGATTGGAAGGTTGATAGTGGAAGATAAGTCTTGGGAAACAGAATTTATTACTGAGGATCCTCCTATAGTTGAAAATTCTTGGGAAGATGAGTTTACTGGTGAAGAAATAAAGGTAACTGATAATCAAGGATATGATGATAGAGCATTGACTAATGAGAAAGAATTTGAAAAAGCTAAAGAAGAGTTTGCTAGTCAAAATGAGATAAACGATTACTTTAAATCTCCTGAAGTACAAGATTCTTTTAAGGTACCAGCAGTAACTGCTCCACCAGAGGTTAATGTAAAGGATGTAAAAAAACAATTAGAGGATTGGTCTCTAGTTACATATGATTATAAACGTTTTAATACTATAACAAAAACAGTTTGGTTAGAAGCTCCTTTTAATGACAAAGCTGTTCCTAAATATATGAAATTAATTTCAGATTTTGGGTATGGTGATAATTTTACTGCTGCTTTATTAGGTAATGCAGCTGTTGAAAATGGAGGGTCTTTTGCAGCTACTCAAGAAGAAAGAGGTAAGCCTAAGTCTAAAGGTAAAGGTATATGGCAGTATACTAAGGGGACTCAAAAAGCTTATGACAAATGGCTGTCTGAAAATAAAGATGTTACAGATGGTGGGTGGGCTCAAGTAAAGTTTATGCATAAACTATTAACTGGCGAAATTAAAAACCCTAAAACTGGAGGAGCATTCTTAGGTGATGGTCATTTAAAAGAGTTTAAAAAACTAACTGATAATCCTAATACTACAGTTTCTCAATATAATGACTGGATTTTAAAGATACCAATGAATCCATTAAATCCAGACGAAACTAGGGATAGAAGGTTGCTTTATGCAAATTTATTTTTAGAGGACTTACGTAGGAGATATACAAAATGATTAATTTATTAACACACTTAATACCAATAGCTCTTGGCTTCTTTGCTAAGTTAGCTGCAATTAAATCAAGGCAAGCTCATGATGAACAGAAGCTCATGCTTCAAGCCATGGCTGCTAAGTCTGTAGAAATAGATAAAGCAAGAGACCAATCTAATAAAGAGTCATCCATGGCAGCTTGGAATAGAAGGTTTCTTATTGTGGTTATACTAGCTCTAGTAGCTATATATCCTCTTGCTGGTATCCTTGGTATAGAAACTATCATACCTGTTACTACAGAAGGGTTTAACTTTTTAGGTTTATTTGAAATAGGTGGGGGTACAACACTTGAAACAGTATCAGGGCTCTATAAGTTTGATGAAATATTCCAATGGGCAACTATTATAATAGAATTTTACTTCGGAGGACAACTTGCAAAATCCAATTAAAGATCCAGAGACAATACATTTACTGGACATAACATCTATAGGAGTTCTATTGGGATCATTAACTAGCTTATTACCAGCAATTGCTGCCATATTTACTATTATATGGACAGCTTTACGAATTTATGAAACCAAAACGGTACAAGTATGGCTCAAAAAATAGAAGAGAGTGCAAGTGTTAACTTTAGTTTAAGCTTTCTTATTCAGTTAATTGGGGCTATTGTGTTGGGTGTATGGGCATACTCACAATTAGATAGTAGAATTAGTGCAGTAGAGAATACAAGCACAACCTCATCAGAGGATATTACAAGGATTGAAGAAGACATGAGTGAGAATCAAGATAAGCCTATCTCATCAGACCATATTCAGAATACTAAGCTTTTCTTTCTTGAAAATACAGTTAAAGTATTACGAGAAAAAACTGTACAATTAGAGCATTTAATATATGAGCATAATTTAAGGCATCCAGGTAAACAATGATATTAAAAATCTTAACATTATTAGTTGTTCTACCTATAACTCCTATAGTCATGGGTATTATGTCATTGGTATCTTTATTACCTTAACAGGTATTTCTAGTTTCTGTGCATACTTAATTGCATATTCAGTACCCTTACTCTTTGTATCCCATATTGCTAGTAACTCATCTGCATTATTAAGTAGTTGTTTTGTTCGTATAAAAAAGTATTTACTATTAAAGTTAGCACTAGCATCTAATAAATGATAAGGTAAGAAGTTTACTACATCAATCTCATTAGCTTTTGCAAAGTGATCAACAGCAGGGTCTATACCTTTACTTGTACTCTTTAGAATAACACTAGGTTTATTATCTATTACATAATTATGTATAGTTTTTAGAACTCTAGCATCATCAGTTATACTTCTACTTCCTATGATAGCTAATCTCAATTTTTATACCACGCAATTTGTACTCTAACAATGAAGATATCAATTAGAAGATAGCCTACTTCATTGCCTTCTATCTCAGAATCATATAGTTCAAATCCTATATGTACTCCCATAATAGGAAATAATCTTATTCTCATATTTCACCCTCGTTTTGTGCTCTAACTGCTGCTTGTATTTCATAAAGACATTGCTTTTGTGTTATAAGTTCCTTATCACCACCAATCTTAACAATAGTATCTATATCAA
>Ga0114993_10006107_pt1 | contig 11433 bp, 11 predicted proteins | sample ArcticOcean_MG_C_FD_87042 | JGI IMG/M metagenome (GOLD analysis project Ga0114993, IMG submission 87042) | Marine microbial communities from western Arctic Ocean - ArcticOcean_MG_CB2_150 | ecosystem: Environmental > Aquatic > Marine > Oceanic | place: Arctic Ocean: Canada Basin | collected...
ATTAATATAGGCTCTAATTCAGGTTTGATAGTTGATAGACCCCAGCCCCAAGCAAGTTATAATGCAAGCAAAGCCGCGGTTCATCAATTAACTAAATCTTTAGCTTGTGAATGGGCTCAATATGAAATTAGAGTAAATGCTATAGCACCAGGTTATGTTGCAACCGAAATGACTTTGTTAGGAAGAAATAAACCTGATTGGTTTAAATATTGGATAGATATGACTCCTATGAAAAGACTTGCAAAACCTGAAGAAATTGCAAGTGCAGTATTATTTCTCGCTTCTGATAGCTCAAGCTATTGTACTGGATCAATTTTATCTGTTGATGGCGGCTACACCAGTTGGTAATAGATTAGTCTAACCTCTCGAGCGATTGGTAAAATGATTATTTAACATACTCGGATTGAGTAATATTTTATAGGAGCAATAAAATAAATATATTTTTTAAATATTCATTACTTAAATTAGAGGTTTCTTTTAATCTATTATCATTAATTAATTTATAAATTTTTACAAAAAATTGCTACCCATTATAACTTGACACCAAAGATTTAAATGAATAATCTTTATCAAGTTAATTTACTGTAAAAATTACCAATGTATATGGGAGGATATATTATGAAAAAAATTTTTTTATTTTTTATTTCAACTTTAATTTTATTTGCTTTTAATCCAGCAAATGCTTTTGATTGGAAAAAGCATTCAGGGAAAACAATTACAATTTTAATGAGTGAACACCCGGTTTTAGAAGGGGTAAGATCTTTAATACCACAATTTGAAAAAGACACTGGCATTAAAGTTAAAGTTAATGCATTAGCAGAGGATTTATATTTTGATAGAATGGAAGTTAGTTTAAGAGGAAGCAAAGGTGCTGATGCACATTTCTGTCCTATGGACGCTACAGCTTTTAACCAATTTAGTGCTGGATTACTTCAGCCGTTAAATGGTTTTTTAAATGATTCAACATCACCTGATTACGATGTTAATGATTTTCCTTCTGGATTTTTGAATGCAACAAATTTCCCAGGTGGACCAGGTTCAAACTATTATTGTATACCTATGTCTTTTGAATCTTATATTGTTTTTTACAATAAAGATCTTGTTAATAAATATCTAGGGGGCAAACTTCCTGAAACTATGGATGAACTAATTGACATGGCCAATAAAGTAAAAGCAGACTCTGGTGGTGATATTGCTGGAGCTGTAATGCGTGGAGTCAGAACTGATACTAACATTGACACTATTTCAGGACTTGTATTTAATGCCTGGGGAGCTAGAGATATTGAAGGACCATATGGAGTTTGGTTTGACGATGATTGGAGTAAACCAAGACTTGATGATCCTGCTATTCAAAAAGGTCTAAGTGATTACGCTGGACTTATGGCTGCAGGACCAAGTGATATTCTATCCTACAACTGGAATGAAGCTGGGAATGCATTCTGTGCAGGTCAAGCTGCGTTCTTTGCCGATGCTTCCTTGTTTGGTCCTTGGTTTGAAACAGATGACTGCCCAGCATCAAAAGGAAATACTGGTTATATCGCTCTACCTCCGCAAGAAAAAGGCGGAACTTCATACACCGCTAACTGGCAATGGGGTATTGGAATGGGAGCTAATGCTCAAGAAAAAGAAGCAGGATGGTATTTCATTCAATATATGACTAATAAAGCTAACGAACCAAAAATTGGAACCTTCCACGGAGGTGCTGGAAGACTTTCAACATGGGCAAACCAAGAATACACAAGTACATTAAATTCTGAGTATGTATCTGCAACTCTTGAGTCTATGAAAACAGTTAGGACTTCTGTAGTACCGGTTCAAGACTTTAATAAGTATGCACTTGAGATTATGGATGTAATACTTAAAATTCATAGTGGAACTAGTAGTGCTGATGCTACTGCTGAAGGAAATGCTAATTTTAAAAAGATGTAATTTTAACTTATTTACTTATATAACAGGGAGGGGTTGGCCCCTCCTTTTTAAATTTAAATGAAACAAACACCTTACTTTTTTCTTTTGCCTAGTATTTTAATACTAGCTTTTACTTCTTTGTATCCAATCTGTTATTCTATCTATTATAGCTTGTTTAATTGGAGATGGGGTAATGAAAAAGATTTTGTAGCACTATCTAATTATATTATTCTTCTAACAGATAATGATTTTTGGATTATAGTTAAAAATACTTTTGTTTTTTCATTTTTTGCCTGTTTAATTGAAATTACTATAGGTGTTTACTTAGCAATCTATATCGATAGAATTAAATATGGCTCAGCAATAATTAGAACCTTGCTTTTAATTCCTTTAATGATTTCTGGAATTTCGGTTACAATGTTATTTAAAGTTATTTTAGATAATATGTTTGGAATTATCCCTTATTTTCTTTCCTTCCTTGGCATCAAATCAAATTTTTTTGGTTCATATGATGCTGCAATGCCGACGATTATTGGTTTAGATATTTGGTGGCAAACTTCATTTGTATTTATTATTATACTAGCTGGTCTAAAAAGTATTCCAAATGAACCGATTGAAGCTGCAAAAATGGATGGAGCTTCAGAATGGGAAATTACCAGGTACATTAGATTACCAATGATACGTTCACTTCTTTTTTTAGTTTTAATTTTTAGATCTATAGATACGCTTAAAGTTTTTGATATTGTTTGGGGAACAACAGGAGGAGGACCAGGTCTTGCAACTGAAACATTGCAGATATATGCATACAGAGTTGCCTACAGTTTTTTAGAGATGAGCAAATCTATGACTATAATGGTTTTATTTTCATTTGTAGTAATATTCCTAACAGCAATCTATTCAAAATTTAATAAAAATATATGAACATATTATCTAAATATAAACACTTAATAACTGCTTATATTGTAAGTTTTATTGCGATTGCAATCACAATACTTCCAATCACTTGGCTTTTTCTTATATCAATCAAGTCAAAAGGAGAAACTTTTACTAAACCTCCAAAATGGATATTCGATCCTACTATGCAAAACTATATAGATTTATGGGATAATGATTTATTTAAAGACACATTTTTTAATTCATTTTTTATTACAATTATCAGTATTACTTTATCTATTGTCATAGCTATTTTTGCTGCATATGCTCTTAAAAGATATCAAATACGTTTCAAGACAGCTTTTATGCAGTGGTTACTGTTAGCATATATGTTGCCAGAATTTTTATTTGTATTGCCCATGTTTGCAATCTATCAGTCTATTGGCATTTACGACACTTACATAGGTATGGCTTTAATTTATCAAGTACACGTTCTTCCTTTCTCAATTTGGATGCTTAGAAGTTTTCTTGAAGAAATTCCAAAAGAAATTGATGATGCCGCTTACCTAGATGGTTGCAATCCGTTTCAAGCAATCTATAAGATTTATTTACCCCTCATCATACCTGGGATTGTTGCAACAGCTATATTGAATGGAATTTGGGTTTGGAATGAATTAGCAATAGCTCTTGGTTTAACTTTTTTTGATGCTCAACCAATTACAGTTGGAGTGGCATCTTTTAGAGGTTACGCTTCAATAAATTGGGGTGGAATGACTGGAAGCGCTATTGTATCGATGATACCGATGATTTTATTTGTAGTTTTTGCCCAAAAACATATAGTTAAAGGATTAACATTGGGATCAGTGAAAGGATAAAATATGAAAACATTAAATAGACCAAATTTTTTATTAAATAATCAAACTTTCCAAACAATTTATGGAAGAAATTTATTACATGAATTAAATATAATTATCCCTAATGAAACTTTAATTGTTACAATGGAAGATTTGTGGGATAATTTTTCAAATTTTTTTACAAAAAATGTTCAGGTACATTTTGTAAAAAATTTAGATATTAATACTTTAGAGAATAATTATGAAAAGATTAAAAATTTTAACGCAGTTGTTGGTATTGGCGGAGGTCAAGCATTAGATACCGCAAAATTTTTTAGCTGGAAAAGTAACAAAAAGCTTTTTCAAGTTCCAACTTCTATGTCTGTAAATGCTGCTTTTGGACATAGATTTGCTTCACGTATTGATGGGAATATAAATTATATTGGTTGGACCGTACCCGAAGCTATTTATGTAGATTACGATATTATAAAAAAAGCGCCAAAAATTTTTAATAGGAGCGGTATTTGTGAAATTATGTGTTACCACACTGCTCATTTAGATTGGAAGTATGCAGATAAAATAGGGAAATGTGAAAGTAAATGGGCATACGATCAAAATGCTATAGATGAAGCACAATCAGTATTAGACTATATGTTAGAAGGAATTGATGATATTAAAAATGTAAATGATGCTGGTATTAAAAAACTTATGGATGCAAATTCATGGGGTGGTTCAGCTTTTCATAACTTTGGATGGAACCCCAGGCCAATAGAAGGAACAGATCATTTTGTTTTTTATTCATTAGAATATCATACAAAAAGGTCTTATGTTCACGGTCAACCTGTAAATATGGGTGTTTATGTTGGATCACTTCTTCATAATTCTAAAGCTGAAGAAATGATTGATTATATAATTAGAGCAGGAGTTGATATTCGACCTGAGTCTATGGATATTACATGGCAAGACATGGGTAATGCATTAATAAAGATGAAAGAATATATAAATAAGATTGGTTTGTGGCATAGTATAGCGCATGATAAAGTTATTGATGAAAACTTTGTTGCTGATTTAAAATTAAAAGTTGAAAAAAAATATGAAAATTTCAAAATTTAATAAACCAATCACTAAAAATCTTATAAAAAAGTAATTATATGAAAAAATTAATGAAAAATAAAAAATTGATTATAGGAATGATACATTTCCCTCCGTTACCAGGTTCTCCAGAATTTAAGGATGATTCAAATTTAAGTAATATTATTAAATCAGTTACTGAGGACCTTGAATCACTTCAAACAAACGGCATAGATGCAATTATGTTTGGTAATGAAGGTGACAGACCTTATACTTTGAAAGCTTCTGATGAATCATTGTCTACAATGGCTTACGTTATAGGTATAATTAGAAATAAAATTCAAATTCCATTTGGTGTAAATTATTTATGGGATCCTGTAGCAACAGTTGCATTAGGTTGTATAACTAATGCTAATTTTGCTAGAGAAGTGTTTACTGGAGTGTATGATTCAGATATGGGGTTGTGGCAACCGAATGCTGCAAAAGCATTAAGACTAAGAGCAAATTTAAAAAATACAAACTTAAAGCTCATGTTCAATGTAAATGCTGAATTTGCTTCACCACTTGGTAATAGAAGTACTTCTGAAAAAGCTGAAAGTGCAGTCTTTTCTTCTTTAGCAGATGCAATATGTGTCTCGGGAGTAATTACTGGTAAGGCAGTAAATATAAAAGATTTAACTGAAACTAAAAAAAGAGTTAATTCTGTTCCAGTGTTTGCTAACACTGGCGTAAATATAAATAATATAGAAGAAATATTAAAAGTATCTGATGGTTGTGTTATTGGTTCTTCTTTAAAATATGATGGGGTTACATGGAATAATATTGATCCTGAAAGAGTAAGTAAATTTATGCAAAAAGTAAATAATATAAGAAATTAATTTATATGTCTTGCGTGATTGGTATTGATATTGGAACAACTTCAACTATTGGTACTTTGCTTGATACAAAAAAAAATAAAATTCTATGCAAAGTATCCTTGAATACAAATTTGTATTCTTTTGAAAAAGGATGGGCTGAAGAAAATCCTAATCAATGGTGGTCAAATACAAAAAAAATTATAAAAAAATTATCTCAACACTCTAAATTAAAAAATAAGAAAATATATGCAATTGGAACTACAGGAATGCTTCCAGCTCTAGTTATTATAGACAAAAAAGGCAAAATAATTAGAAATAGTATTCAACAAAGTGATGGCAGAACAGAACAGCAAATTAAAAAAATTTTTAATAAAAAAAATAGTAAATGGTTTATAAAAAAAACAAAATGTGGAATTAATCAACAGTTAGTAGCTCCAAAATTATTATGGATAAAGCAAAATGAAAAAAAAAATTTTTCAAAAATTTATAAAATATTAGGATCGTATGATTATATTAATTATAAACTTACAAATAAATTTTCTATTGAACATAATTGGGCTTTAGAATCAGGTTTAATGGATTTTAACAAAAAAAAATTTACAAAAGAACTTGTTAAATTAGGTTCGATAAATTTATCACACTTACCAAAAATTTATAATTCAGATACTATTATTGGAAATATATCAAATAAAATAGCTAAAGAATTAAATTTAAGTAGAGATGTAAAAATTACAGCAGGTTGCGCTGATCATGTCGTATCTGCTTTTTCATCTGGAATAAATAAAAGTGGAGATGTGCTAATTAAATTTGGTGGAGCTGGTGATATATTAGTATCATCAAAACAACCGTTAAATGACCAAAGATTATTTTTAGATTATCATATAATTCCAAATTTATTTATGCCCAATGGATGTATGGCAAGTTCAGGAAGTCTATTAAATTGGTTTATAAAGAATTTTTTTAATGAAAACAAAGAGAACATATATAAATTTTTAGATAATAAAGCATCAAAAACGAATATATTAAAAAATCAAATTGTTATCTTGCCGTATTTTTTGGGAGAAAAAACACCTATTCATGATTTAAACGCAAAAGGAACTATAACGGGGCTTAATTTAAATCACTCAAAATATGATATTTGGTTGGCAGTTTTAGAGGCAATATGTTTTGCATTTAAGCACCACTTAATAGTGTTGCGTGAAAATAAAATACCTATTAAAAATATTTTTGCTTCTGATGGAGGTTCTAAAAGCAAATTATGGATGCAGATAGCAGCTAATATTATTCAAAAACCAATCAAGATTTACAAAAATGCAGAAGGATCTTCTTTAGGATCAGCATTTGTTGCTGCCAAAACTATAAATTTATATAATAATTGGGAAGATATAAAAAAATTAAATGGAGGTTTTGATATTATATACCCACAAAAAAAATTTAAAAAACATTATAATTTAAAATTTAAAATTTATTTAAACTTATATAAAAATCTTAAAAAACTTTTTCCTTTATTTGATCAAATGATTAAAATTAATCAAGCTTAAAAAAATAGAGCAACAACTACTGGGAGCCCTACTAGGGAGAAACCTTTTCTATTCACCACTATTCCTATCAACCACAAAATGAAAGGCATAATTAATCTGGGAAGATACTGCATTTAAATGATCTTTGTATACGGGGTTTATCCAATCACAAATAACGTCTTTAGCTAATAACGAACTTGAGAACATAATTAGATAAGTTATTAAAATAATTTTTTTCATAAATGTAAGCAGTATCCTTCTAAATAGAAACATCTAATTTTATGAGTGTCTGACTTTCTCTGGCAATATTCCTTTAGGGCGAAAACGCATAATCAATAACAATACAGAACCCATTATTAAATATCTAAAATAAGGAATGCTATTAATTAGATGTAATTTGAATTTATTATCTTCTTCTAACGCATAAGTAAAAAATTCTATTATATATTTAGATGCTGGAGCAGCCTCTATCCATACAAACCAAACAATAAAACCACCTAATATGGAGCCTAAATTATTTCCACTCCCCCCAACTATAACCATAATCCAAATTAGAAACGTATAACGAAGAGGTTGAAAGCTTGCAGGTGTAAATAAACCATCAAGTGTAATTAACATCGCACCCGCTATACCCACAACGGCAGAGCCAATAACAAAAACTTGCAAATGTCTACTCACAACATTTTTTCCCATAGCATTAGCTGAAACTTCATTATCCCTAATGGCTCTCATCATGCGACCCCACGGAGATATTTGTGCTTTGTTAGCTAAATATAATATAAATAAAAGTACGATAGAAAATAAAACTGCATAATTTAACTTAACAAATATTCCTGAAGTCTTTATAACAAGTAAGTTAAGTGCATCCTGTTTTTCTTGCAAATCTGCAAAAGTTGTTAAGAAGGATTTATTAAGAAAACCAACTAATGAAATGAACCACTCAGTTTGTTGTAAATTAATTTCATAAGGAACAGGTCTTTTCAAACCAATAACGTTTTTAACACCCCGTGATAACCAGTCTTCATGCTTTAATACTGAAATAATAATTTCTGAAATTCCCAATGTTGCAATTGCTAAGTAATCAGACCGTAATCCTAAAGTTATTTTCCCTATAACGAAAGCGACGCCTGCAGCAAATAAACCACCTACGATCCATGAAAAAATTATTGGTAAGCCCATCCCCCCTAAAAAACCAGTGGTTGCAGGATTAACAGCTTCAATAGCATTTACAGCAGGTTTGTAAAATAAGTTAATAACAATTATTCCAATGAAGATTGCTAGAGCAATGAACCAATATTTTTGAGGCTTTTTAGATATCAACTTATTGATAAAATAAACTGTCATAATAAGTGCAATTAATAAGAAAAGACTAATAGCCATTCCTAGTCCACCCACACGCCACGCCTCTCCTACTGGTGAGTATGATACTAAAACAGCTGCCAATCCTCCAAGCGCTGTAAAGCCCATGATACCAACATTAAATATACCCGCATAACCCCATTGTATATTTATACCCATGCTCATGACAGCTGAGATGATGCACATATTTAAAATAGAAAGACTTAAAGACCATGATTGTGCAAATCCAACAAAGAAAAATAAAAAAACCATAATAGCAATAGCAATTATTTCTAAATTATTATTTTTCATCATAGTGTTTTTCCTTTAAATATGCCCGCAGGCCTTACTAATAAAACTATAACTAAAATTGAAAAGGAAACGGCAAATTTATAATCAGTAGATAACAACTGAACTAATCCTGAAGGCTCCAAACTAGTTGGGAGAAGATAAATCAAAAATTTCTTATAAGCATAGGTTACCATAATTTCTGAAAAAGCTATTACAAAACCTCCAACAACAGCCCCGATGGGACTACCAATACCTCCAACAATCGCTGAAGCAAAAATAGGTAAAACCAATCCTAAATATGTAAACGGTTTATAACTTTTATCCAATCCATATAAAGCACCAGCAACACATGCCAATGTACCCACTATCAACCAGGTTATAAAAACTACTCTCTCAGGATTAATACCTGATAATAAAGCTAAATCTTCATTATCAGAAAAAGCTCTCATAGATTTTCCAGTCTTTGTTTTTTGTAAAAACCAAAAGGTAAAACTTAATAATACTATTGTAACTAATACTGTTATGACTTGCGTAGATTTAAGCGCCAAACCTTCATTAAGGCCGGTCATGACTTTAAATTGTTTGGCCTTTATAATAAATTTTTGACCATCAAAAAACTTTGTATCATTTGGTCCAATAATGATTCTCACTATAGCATTGATTACAAACATAACGCCTATAGAAGCCATCGCTATGACGACGGGAGCACTTTTTTTAATTCTATAATAACGAAATACTATTCTGTTTGTTATAAGACTTAATATAATTGTAGCCAAAATAGCAAAAGGAATAGCCAGTAAAGCTGTTGGTAAAAATCCTAAAGTAATTCCATATGATTGAAATAGCCACGTAAATAATATGGTAATCATTGCTCCAAAAGACATAAATTCACCGTGCGAAAAATTAGCAAAGCGTAAAATAGCATAGATAAAAGATACTCCTAAAGCACCTAAGGCTAATTGAGATCCATAAGACAAACCTGGAATAATTATGTAATTCAAAAGAACTACTATTGCATTTAAAATATCAATCATAATCTATCCACCTAAAAATGATTTACGAACATCGGGATTATTCAATAATTCATGCCCTGTACCTTCTCTTCTATTTTTTCCATTAACTAATACATATCCTCGATCAGCAATGCTAAGAGCTTGTTTTGCGTTTTGCTCCACCATTAAGATGCCCACGCCTGTCTTTCCAACTTCAATAATGCGAGAAAAAAGATCATCCATTACAATCGGGGATACACCTGCCGTTGGTTCATCTAACATTAATATTTTTGGCATTGTCATTAGGGCCCTACCAAATGCCACTTGTTGACGTTGACCTCCAGATAGCTCACCTGTATTTTGATTTCTTTTTTCTTTTAAAATTGGGAAAAGTTCATAAATTTGATCAATTGTATTTTGTATATTATCATCTCTTAAAAAAGCTCCCATTTCTAGATTTTCTTCCACGGTCATTCCTGTAAAAACATTTTGTGTTTGTGGAACAAAGGCAATTCCAAGACGCACTCTATCTTGTGGTAACATTTTAGTTATATCTTCATTGGTAAATTGAACTGATCCACTAGTTAAATTTAACATTCCTAACATAGATTTCATTGCTGTAGATTTACCAGCGCCATTAGGTCCAACAATAACTACAATTTCTCCCTCCTTAACATAAAGATTGATATCATTAATAATGTCTACACCCCCATAACCAGCAGTAATATTTTTTCCTATCAAACTAATCATAATTAATTTTTTTTAACTTTCATTCCTCTTCCTAAATAAGCTTCGATAACATCATCATTAGATTTCACATCTTCAAATTTACCTTGAAAAAGAACACTGCCTTCTGCCATCACTATCACGGGATCACATATTTTTTCAATTAAGTCCATGTCATGTTCAATAACAAAAAAAGTATAATTTTTTTCTTTATTTAATCTTAAAATAGCATCACTAATTTCATTGAGTAATGTTCTGTTAACTCCAGCTCCAACTTCATCTAAAAGAACCAATCTAGAATCAACCATCATAGTTCGACCCAACTCAAGTAGTTTTTTTTGACCTCCTGATAAATTTCCAGCTAATTCTTGTGTGAGGTGATTTAAATTTAAAAAATTTATTACTTCTACTGCTTTTGCTCTTATTTCTTCTTCTTGTTTTTTTACTAAATTATTTTTAAACCATGCATATACTAAATTTTCTCCAAATTGGTTTGATGGAACCATCATGAGATTTTCTAATACGGTTAAAGTAGAAAATTCATGAGCTATTTGAAAAGTCCTTAAAACACCTTTTGTGAATAATTCATGAGGTTTTAGGCCAGAAATATCTTGTTCATCCAATAAAACTTGACCATGATTAGGTTTATATAATCCGGCTATTGTATTAAACAAAGTTGTTTTACCAGCTCCATTTGGTCCAATTAAGCCCGTTATAGATCCTTTATTAACTTTCATAGAAGCATCATTAACTGCTTTTAATCCACCAAAATTCTTATGAATATTTTTAATTTCTAACATTGTACTCTACGTTAAGTATCTATTTTTTTAATACTATAATTTGAATCTACATTTAAAAGTAAACCAAAAGATATCATAATTGATAACATTGCTGAACCGCCATAAGATAATAAAGGCAAAGGTATACCAACAACTGGCATGAGCCCTGTTACCATAAACATATTTAATAAAACATATAAAAATAAATTAGATGCTATACCTAAAGAAACTATTCTACCAAAAAT
>Ga0114993_10006111_pt1 | contig 11431 bp, 10 predicted proteins | sample ArcticOcean_MG_C_FD_87042 | JGI IMG/M metagenome (GOLD analysis project Ga0114993, IMG submission 87042) | Marine microbial communities from western Arctic Ocean - ArcticOcean_MG_CB2_150 | ecosystem: Environmental > Aquatic > Marine > Oceanic | place: Arctic Ocean: Canada Basin | collected...
CAGGAACAAACAAGAATAAAAGTGGATAAACCAATCAACCCAGAACAGTATTTAGTTGGCCCGGGCGATCAATTCCTTGTAAATATTATTTCAAGTGAAAATGTAGCAAATTATACACTAACTATCTCCCCCACAGGAGAAATTCTTATTCCATCTGTAGGTATAGTCCAAATAAATGGACAAACACTTTCAAGTTCAATCAAGAAAATGGAAATTGCTATTCAATCTCTTAACCGTAGTGCTAAAATATTTATTATTTTATCTGAGATTAGAGAGTTTAAGGTTAAAGTTATTGGTCATTTACAAAACCCCGGATTTTATACCATCACGCCAGTTTCTCGAGTATCTGACTTGTATGAAGAAGTTCTTCATAAATTACAATCTGGTCTAAATACTGACCAAAATATTGACCAAAATATTGACCAAAATATTGACCAAAATATTGACCAAAATACTGACCAAAGCCTTTATCCGGAAATGTCCAGACGTAATATAGAGGTCTATCGAAATGGAGAGTCTATTCCGGTAGATTTGGTAAAATTTGGATCAACTGGAGAAGAGATTAATAACCCATTTCTTCAGCAAGGAGATGTGGTAAGAATACCTCTGAAAGAACATTTAGTCGGAATTTTTGGAGGTATAAAAATCCCGGGAAATTATGAATTTATACAAAGTGAATCTTTATCTGAATTTGTAGAACTTGCTGGCGGTTTAAGGCCTGATGCAGACTTAAATAAAGTAGAAATTACTCGGTTCATTTCATCTAAAGAAAAATTTAGTTTTATTACATCAATGTCACAGGCAGATACTATAATAATTGCATCGGAGGATCATATCATGGTCCGGTATGACCAAGACTATAAACGCCAGGATATTGTTTACATCAACGGGGAAGTGAATTATCCCGGTGTATATGCAATCGAACCGGGCAAAACAACCATCGGTGAAGCTCTTCAAAAAGTAGGAGGATTCACAACAAGAGCGGATCAAACAAAAATAATTATAAATAATAAATCTATTGCTAAAATCCCGGATCGTGAGAATAAAAGGATTTTATTGATTCCCGTTGAAAATAGGTCGCCTGAAGAGAAAGCTTATATAAAAGCTAGAATGCTCACAACAAAAGGCACAATAGAATCATCGTCTTTAGAACAAGCAGAATCGCTCATGAGCCTTCCCTTAGTGAATGAGGATGAAATTGTCATCCTCGAGAATTTTGACTATATAGAAATTTTGGGAGGCGTTCTTAAACCGGGACGCTACCCATATACCACAGATATAACCTTTGATGAATATGTTGATCTCGCAGGCGGAATAACTAATACAGCAACACGAAAAAAGTTTATCATTAAAGCTGGCACAGGTCAACGATTACCTATTAACAAAACTTCCCAGATTGAAAATGGGGATACCATTTTTATACCAGAAAAAATGGAGTATAACAAATGGATAATTCTGAAAGATATTTTGGCATCTTTGGGACAAGTTGCAGCTTTAATTGTCGTTATTCAAAATGCCCTTGGTATTTGAATTGGAAAAATCAATGCCCAATTTAAAATTCAATGTATCAAATAAACTTCATAGTGCAATATCAAGGAATACAATTTTATACAGCATCCTTATAATCAGTTTAAGTGTGGACTATTACTAGCAGACATCAATAATTAATGAAAAAAGTAATCACATACGGAACGTTTGATTTATTCCATTTTGGACTTTTAGAATTATTGCGCAGAGCAAAAGAATTAGGCGATTTTTTAGTTGTGGCAGTGTCGACAGATGAGTTTAATATAAAAAAAAGGGGGAAATGTATTTACCCGTTTGAACATCGAATTAAAATAGTTGAAGCAATTCAATATGTTGATAAAGTAATTCCTGAAGAAAATTGGGAACAAAAACGAAAAGATATTCTATCAAATAAAATTCAAATATTTACAATCGGTAATGATTGGAAGGGTGAATTTGATGAATTAAGTGATATCTGTGATATTATTTATATCAATCGTACAAAAGGTCTTTCTACAAGTAACCTTAAAGATAATTTAGCAAGTGGGAATTAGAATGGAGTTAACATCACACGAACAAAAAATTCTGGATATTGTCAATAATCATCCCGAAGTCCTGGATAATCCTGAAAAAAGAACACAAATTGCCGAACTTTACGGACTTTCTGAAAAAACCTTAAGAAATCGGATTGCAGAATTAAAAAAACGAGGGGCAATTAGTACAGGAAAAGTAGATGTACCTAACATAAATCAGGGAACAGTTTTGGATTTAGATATTTTCTCCCTATGGGCTATGTTACGGTTAAAGAAAATATTCATTATAAAAAGGACTTCTGCAATCTCAGTTCTTTTCTTAGTATATAGTCTAATTGCAACCCCATTCTATGAATCCAAAATTTCACTATATCCTGCTGGTACTTTAGCAGAAACTGGGTCTGCTTTTAATAATAGCCTTCAAGGCATTGCTGAAAGTTTTGGATTAGGAGGGATCAGTAGTGGACAAACCTTCAATATTCCAGACATTATTAATAGCCAACGATTAAAAAAAGCGGTGGTTATGAATCAATGGGAAAATGAAAAATTCTCTGAACAAACAACTTTAATTAAATATTGGGAACTAGATATAATCAAATGGTACTCCATAAAACCAATAGTTATAAAAATGATCCCTTTTTTCTCAGAGAACATTGACCCTGAAAAAAGTCAATTATTCATAGGGATGGAACAACTAGGGGACTTAATTACTGTAGAAGAATCAGGTACTGGATTAATCGAAGTTTCAGTATTAATGGAAGAACCACAACTTGCAGCAGATATTGCAAATTATATTTCAGATTTTGTAAAAGATTTCGTTTCATATGAACAAGGTAAAGAAGCAAAAAGGAATCTCGAGTTTATTAAGAATCAATTAATTAATTCCAAGGACGACCTAGAATATTCAGAAAAAGAATTAACCCAATTTAAGGAAAAGTTCTCCTATGCCAATCCATCATTAGATGAAATGAGAGGGCGCTTAGAGCGTAATATTGAATCTAATCTGCAAGTTTATATTACATTGCGACAACAATATGAATTAGCCAAAATAGAAGAAGCAAGAGACCTTTTAATGGTTACTATTTTGGATGAAGCGGAAGCGCCTGTATTGAAAAAGAAACCCCAAAGGAAATTAATTGTCATAAGTGGAATTATTACAGGATTTTTCTTAAGTACACTGTGGGCATTCTTTACTTCAGTGATTAAACTCACAAATAAAAATAAACACCTATTCTGACATACTATGAATATTCTAGTTGTAATACCAGCAAGAGGAGGATCTAAAAGAATTCCAAGAAAGAATCTGAGACTATTAGGTCATAAACCATTATTGTATTATTCAATTAATAATGCCTTAAAGTCCAAATTTGAAATTGATATTTTTGTTTCTTCTGAAGATGATGAGATATTGAATACTGCTGTAAAGTTTGGCGCGAAAACTCATAAAAGAAATGAAAATATTGCTAATGATAAAACAACATTAGATCCAGTTATTTATGACTGTTATTTGCATGCAAAGAATATAGAAGAAAAAGAATATCATATTATTGCCACAATGCAACCAACTTCCCCTTTACTTTTAACAAAATCATTAGACAAGGCAATACAAAAAATAATTAATGATAATGAAATTGACACAATAATTGCCGCAAAAGACGCAACACATTTGTCATGGAAAAAAGAAAATGATAAATACTTACCCAACTATACTGAAAGAGTTAATCGACAATATTTAACCCCAGAATTTATAGAAACAGGTGCTTTTCTAATTACAAGAAATGATATTATTTCTGAAAATAATAGAATTGGTAAAAATGTTGATTTAGCATTATTAAGTGGAGGAGAAAAGATAGATATTGATACTTATGAAGATTGGAATTTGTGTGAATATTATCTCAAAAGAAAACATATTCTATTTGTTGTTACAGGAAATAACACTGTTGGATTAGGGCATGTGTACAATACCCTTTTGATTGCAAATGATATTTTAAATCATAAAGTTACTTTTTTAATTGATAAAAAAAGTGAGTTAGCTTTTAATGCGATTAAATCAAAGAATTATCCTGTAATTATTCAGCAAAATGATGATATTATAGATGATGTAATGCTAATAAACCCTGATATAATTATTAATGATAGATTGGATACTTCAAAAGAGTATATGCAGCAGTTAAAAAAGCAAAATTATAAAGTAGTTAATTTTGAGGATTTGGGCATAGGGTGTGAAGAAGCGGATGTAGTAATAAATGCAATCTATCCTGAAAAAGATGTTTTACCAAATCATTATTTTGGACATGATTATTTTGTACTCAGAGATGAGTTTATTTTATCGGAATTGAAGGCAGTGAAACAAGATGTTAAAAATATATTGATTACTTTTGGTGGAGTTGATCCGAATAATTACACTGAGAAGGTTATTCGAACGATAAACGGGTATTGTAGTGAGAATAATATTAAAATTACTGTGATAGCAGGATTTGGATATGAGAAGTATGACACCATTAATGAGTATTCTAATGTAGCTGTTAAACAAAATGTTTCCAATATCTCTGATTATATGCTGAAAGCAGATTTAATTTTTACTTCTGCAGGAAGAACAGTCTATGAGGTGGCAAGTATAGGAACACCTGCCATTGTTATGGAGCAAAATAAGAGAGAGATGACACACTTTTTCGCATCATCTGAATTTGGATTCTCTAATTTAGGTTTGGGATATGAGGTTGAAGATAATGATTTATTTACTGAGTTTATTCGTTTGGTAGATTCTTTTGAAATTAGAAAAGAAATGAATGAACTAATGCTTAAACAAAACTTAAAATTAGGAAGAAAAAGGGTACGTAAAATAATACAAGATTTAATACAAGATTAATGAAGATTTTAGAATTATTAAATAAAGGAGTTGATAAGAATAATCCAATAGTTAAACCGTATATTATTGCTGAAGTTGGTGTCAATCATGAGGGATCAATGAAAACTGCAAAAAGATTAGTTGATGATGCTAAAGAAGGGGGTGCACATGCGGTAAAGTTTCAATCTTATAAAGCAGAAACTTTAGCATCAAAACACTCTCCTGCTTATTGGGACACCACTAAAGAACCTACAGAATCACAATTTAAATTATTTAAAAAACATGATTCTTTTTGGAAGAATGAAATGTATGAATTGAAGAACTATTGTGATGAGGTTGGGATTGAGTTTATGAGTACACCTTTTGATGTAGAGTCTGCCGGGTTTTTAAATGATATGATGGATGTGTTTAAAATTTCATCATCAGATATTACAAATAAACCTTTTATTGAATATATCTGTAGTTTTGGGAAACCTATTATTTTATCAACTGGTGCTAGTGATTTAGAAGAAATACATGATGCTGTAAATTGGATAAAACTTTTTAATGTTCCCTTGGCTTTATTGCACTGTGTTCTAAACTATCCTACACTTGACAAAAACGCTAATTTGGGCATGATTACAGGTTTGAAAGAAGCATTTCCAGAGAACATTATTGGATATTCTGACCATACTTTACCTAAAGACATGAAGGTGTGTGAAATGGCTACAATGTTAGGAGCAGTAGTTATAGAAAAACATTTTACCCATGATAAATCATTACCGGGAAATGATCATTATCACGCTATGGATAAGGTAGATTTAAAGCTCTTTAATGAAAATATAGATACTACTTTTGAGATCTTAGGTAGTTTTAAAATTAAAGCATTAGAGGATGAAGAAAAATCTAGGCTGAATGCAAGAAGGAGTTTAGTGGCTGCTAAGGATATTCCAAAAGGAAAAATTATTTCTAAAGAAGATTTGACGTTCAAACGACCAGCTCATGGCATTAGCCCCAAATATATTGATGATGTAGTTGGCAAATTAGCTACCATTGATATTCACGAAGATACAGTGTTGAAAGAGGATATGATAAAATGATAAAAATTATTTCTAAATTTACCGCTCAATTGTTTTTTTAACCTAAGAAACAAGATTATGAAAAGACTAATGCTTAAAACAATTATTATTTTTAACAAATTATATCAATCTCTTCTATTCAAAAACCTACTCTTCTCCCATAAAATCGGAGGTGTGAGCTCAATCCCCTTACCATTTATAGATGACAAAAGAAAAAATATAAATAAGAAAAAGGGCTTTAATTCATATAAAAAGCTGGATGTAATTTTCAAAAACATACCAAAAGATGCAAAAAATATAATAGATATTGGCAGTAACAATGGATTCTTTTCAATAAAACTTGCCCAGAAAGGTTATCAGGTTATTGGCTATGAACCAACTGACAAGTTTGTTGAGAGTTCAAATATGATATGCAGAAAATATGGTATTAATAATGCCGCCTTTTATAAAATAGGCCTTGATAAAGATAGTTCAGAATCCTTATTTGATGCTGATATATCACTTGTATTATCAGTCCTGCATAACTGGGTAACGCAGTTTGACTATAATACAGCAATTGATATTTTAAAGAATATCTGGGCAAAGACAAATAAAACAATGTTCTTTGAACTTGCCGATACAATTGACAATGAATATATTGCCGGTTTTGATACAATGCCTTCTATGGGAAATACTACTTCCGAATGTACAGTTTTTATGAAGAATAAAATGCTTGCACAACTTGATAATGCAAAAGTTGAATTTCTTGAGTTAATGCCAACTGATTATAGTAATGGTACAGCCAGACATTTATTTAAAATTAGCAGGATTAAATGAATAAGGAAAAATTCATTAAAATAGTTCATGATTCTGGTTATGAAATAGATAAATATTTAATGATAAATCAGTGTAAAAAACAGATCACTGCACTAGTCCTGGATAAAAACAATAATTTTAAATATTTATCAGAAGATTTTGGAATAGTTGATTCTAGTGGTTTTGTTGTTATAACCCTAAGCCAGTTTCTATACAACTCCAGAATTATTAGTTAGCTTTTTAAATGAAAATGAATTGATTTAATAATGTTTGAAAGTGTTGAAAAATTTTTATTACTGAATAATTATAAGTTAATTGAACTTATTCAAGAAAATAAATGGAAAAAAACTAAGCTATTCAAGGTAGAAAAATATGGTATTAATTATATTGTCAAATACATAGATAAAGCTTCTCCAGTAGATATAAAGAATAAGTTTTTTATTGAAGTGGAATATTATAAAAATAAACAACATCAATATCTACCAAAGTTTATTGAAAGTAATAAAGAATTATTAATTTTAGAATTTATTCAAGGGAGATCTTTGAGAGAGGAACTGAAACATAACTTGCTTGACGCTAAAACCTTAGCGCTCTTGATAAAAAATGTTGAGGATATGTATGTTGATAATAAAAAAATAAATAAGGGTACGAATAATTTTAAAAATGGATTCTCTCATTTATCTAATCTACTTCAAAGTGGCCCGATACAAACAAAACATATTAAAGTGTCTTTTTACAAGAAGATATTGAATAAGTTAATCTTGTTAGTTTTAAAGTTTAAATTACTATGGTATATAAGGAGAATTGATAAAAAAGATTTGAAAAACGGATTTGTACATGGAGACTTGCATTATAATAATATAATTATTGACAATGGAGGAGATGTTAAATTTATTGACTTTGAGAATATAAGATATGACGGTTTTTTCGATTTTGATATTATGTATCTTTATGCTCTGATAGAGATTAATATTGATGCTGAAAGTGAAGAAATGAAGATTTTGCAAGATGCAATAAATCAGCTCTTAAGAAATAAGTTCTTAATAAAAATTTATAGCTTGTTTAGGTATTCTGTAAATTTAAACAATAGGTTTGTCGTCTAATATTATAATTATAAATAAATTTAAGAATATTGCAAGTAATTAAGAGTTCTATAATTTATCTTAGCAGTAGTATCCTAAATAAAGCAATACCCTTTTTATTATTGCCTATACTTACTGAGTATTTGTCACCAGATGAATATGGAGTGTTGTCAATTTTTCAATTGCTGATTTCTTTTTCTACTGCTTTTGTGGGGATGAATATGTCAGCTAATATTTCAAAGAACTTTTTTAAATATAATAAACAGCAGACATCATTAATGATTGGTAATATCTTAATGATACTCTCTTTAACAACATTAATATATTTTGTAATTACTTTAGGTGTGTCTTTTTATTATCAAGAGATATTCTCTGTTCCATCAAATTGGGTAGTTATTATTCCTATACTTAGTTTCATGTTTATGATTAATACTATTAACCTAACAATTCTGAGGAATCAAGAAAAGGCCATATTATTTGGTATTTATGAGATAGCTAATACAGCTGTAAACATGGGGGTGACTATTCTATTGTTACTTATGTATCATTATGGTTGGTATTCACAGGCAGTAGGCATAACTATTGCTTATACGCTTTTCTTTATTATCTCACTATTACATATGAGAAAAAATAGTTTTATTATCTTGCGATATGATAGGAAGGAAGCAAGAAAGGTGATGAAATTATCTATTCCACTAATTCCACATGTAGTTGGGGGAATCATTATTTCTTTAAGTGATCGTTTTTTTATTGAGAGAATGGTAAGTTTGGAAATGGTTGGTATTTACTCAGTTGGTTATATGTTCGGGATGGTTGTTATGTTATTTACAGATGCTTTTATAAAATCATGGTCTCCATGGTTTTATAGAATGTTGCCAGATGCTGATAATACAAAGAAAATAAAAATAGTGAAATATAGTTATTTATACATTTTAGCAACATTTATTATTGCATTTGGAATTTCTATTTTTGCCAAATTTATTATTCCTTATGTGGTAGATGTTAGGTATGCGGGGGCTGAGATTTATGTTTTTTGGATTGCTATTGGTTATGCAGTACATGGCGTGTATAAAATATTTTTTCCGTATTTAGTACATATTAGCAAAACTTCTTTTTTGGGAGTAAGTACTGTTATTGCTGCAGTTTTAAATTTAATATTTAATTATTTTCTAATAAAGAAATGTGGAGCTATTGGAGCTGCATACGCAACAGTATTATCTTTTATTATAAGCGCTAGTTTAGTATTTTGGTATCAGAATAAACATTTTAAAATGCCTTGGGGGTTAGTAAATGAGAAACTTACATAAGATACATTTTATTGTTTTTTCAGTTCTATGGATAATGAGTTATTTTATTTCATAGAATTCTTGGTTATATATCTTATTTGCCTTAAGAAATAATAGTTAAACCTTTTTATATGAATTATAAAGAAGAGATAAATAAAGTTAATAATGTAGGTTTATTTTATAAAGGATATGACATAATAGCATTGTCTCAGGTGTTCTTGTTTGAGAATAAACTAGGAAGATATGGTTGGGGAATGAACCAGGTTATAAAGAAGTTAAGTCTTGATAATTTAGTGAAGTTCTGTCTTTATTTGATTAATCCAAAAAAAAGAATTAACCTTTCTTTTTCAGAATATGTTTTTGTGAATGATATATATAATATGAGTATGGTGTCAAACTCTAGAACTCTACAGAAAGTGTTTGATAATAATAAGATTATTGAGGTTGTTTGTGATAAAAGAATATATTTAGATAATGATGCCTACCTCTATAAATACTCAAATATTTTAGAAACTATTTCTGATATTTATATAGTTACAATCTTATTTTTTAAGAAATGGAATAGAATGAAAGAAGTAGCAAAATTATTTAATATTAATGTGACAATGCTACTTTTAAATATATGGGATTCTTTATTTATTATCAATTGTGTTGAAAATATTTTTAATAAAATTGGCAATATAAAAGGTGTTGTGTTAAACTCGGATGTACATAAGATTTCTAGAACTTTCACTTTTTTTTGTAAGAAAAATAGAATCAAGAACTATGTACTCCAGCATGGTGCACCAGTTTTGGATTATGGATATCTTCCTGTTTATACTGACAAGATGTTCAATTGGGGGAAATTATCCTTTGATTGGTTTTTAAAAAAAGGAACAGATATTGAAAAATTACAAATCACTGGAACACCTAAAATGGATAACATTATTAAGAATACTAATAACATAGATAATGTGAACATTAAAGAACCTTTAAATATTTTAGTGATAATGAATCCTATTGGAAAAGGGTTGTGTAGTAATTTCTTGCAAATAATTTATTATGCTATTAAAGATATGGATGTAAATCTAAAAATTAAATTACACCCTAGTTCTGAACATTATGATTATTTACCTAAGACAATCTTTAAAGATTATTCGTATAAAATTTTTAGATTAGAAAATACTCACGATTTAATTAGAATTTCAGATGTAGTTATCTCAACAACTTCAACTGTTGGGGCAGAAACCATAGCATTAAACAAACCCCTCATCCAAATTAAACTTGATGAGATAAATACAAAATTGGCATATGAAGATTATAATTGTTGTATCTCAGTAAATAATTATATAGAGCTTGAAAATATTTTAAATAAAGAAAAAGATCTGTATTCAAAGTTTGGGAACTATGATGGCTTTATTTCAGACTTTTTTTACAAACTAGATAAGAATTCAAGTAAAAGAATTAAAGAAGAAATAGAAAGTTAGAAATGATTTTTTTTAGTAATTACAGTAAAAATACTGACTTTTTAATTGTGAATAATCTCGATCATATTCCAAAAGGAATTACCAATTCTAGTCAAATTCAATTAACTAAAGTGACAAATTGGGACAAGGGCTCGGACAAATCTTATTCAAACAAAATTTTAGAAAATTGAGTTCGTTTGTTAAATCTATTCCAATATTCGACGAAATTGAAATATAAAATATCCTGTTATATTATTGGGCTTACTGATCACATCCATCCAAAATATGCAACCTATTATGAGAGCATTTTCTCCTATCTTTCAATAAAACCATTACGTGATCCTTATGAATAATACAATTTTAAGGGGGGTTACATCTAGCGCATTGCTTACGGTTTATTTATTCAATATCATTTGCATGATATTTTCATTTAAATCAACTTTATTTGATTACCCTGGGTTCAGCCCAATTGGTATTATTTCCGTATTATTATTTATTGGGATTATTGTACTTTGCACTGTTTATAACAATTTATTCTTTTTTTTTATACCTTTCGTCACTCTGGCATTTCCCAATATTATTAATGACTTTTTCCCATCCTTTATGATGGGGCCTTTATCAGAGAACCGAGTTGCTTCATTTTCATTTTTTACTCATATCGATCTATTTTTATTATTTGGAATTTTCTTATTTAAACATGAAAAACCCAATGAATTACGTGGGAAAGGTATATTTTATCTTATTTCGTTTATGGCAACTATTTGTGTCTTTTTTATTCTAACTATTATTTTAACATCATCATTAGATTTATTATCTTTATTTGCTATAGGCACCTATCAAATTCGATATATTTTTCTTTTCTTATTGTATTTGGTACA
>Ga0114993_10006115_pt1 | contig 11428 bp, 10 predicted proteins | sample ArcticOcean_MG_C_FD_87042 | JGI IMG/M metagenome (GOLD analysis project Ga0114993, IMG submission 87042) | Marine microbial communities from western Arctic Ocean - ArcticOcean_MG_CB2_150 | ecosystem: Environmental > Aquatic > Marine > Oceanic | place: Arctic Ocean: Canada Basin | collected...
AGGCTTCGTAAGTTGCCTCTCTAAGTCGGGTCGCTACTCGATTATCGGCGTCACCGACACCCGCAAAGGGAGAGTCGATGTGAAGATCTGCCGCGTGTACAAAGCGGAAAGAATCCATATCGTTGTGCTACTCGCTGAAAGGCCGGTTTCGTGCAATTGGGTGGTGCTCGGCGGGTTCGACTTCCCGCTGAATGCAAGATCAGCCTTTGTCACTATTGTCAGTCTAGCCCAGAAGGGCGTGTTCGTAGGAGGGGGCTGTCACGTACAAATTACGTGGGTGTGAGCACGCGAGTACGGACGTACATATTTCTGAGATTGAGCGCATCTTACGGTTTGCGCCCGATGTAGATGCCGCGGTCGGTTAGGCCTTCATCGAGGTATTCGGCGGTGATTAACGGGCCATTACGGTTTCTTGCCAGGGTATGTAGTCGTCGGGAGCTGTGATTACTACCGGAAAGTTGTATTCGTAGTAGTGCGTGGTTCCGGAGTTGTGCCACCACCATGCTTCGCGTGCTGTTTTGCCGTTTGAACCATCACTCGCTGGTTCATACGAGTATTGGTCCTGAATATGGGTGACGATCCGGAACGTTTCCTGGCTGATAAGAAGGGCGTCGGTTCGTGATTTAGTTGCCGTGTCGTAAACGATCCGGTCACGGTTGTAAGGTTCGGATAATCTGCTGTACTCGAGGCGAAATACGTTCTCGCCGTTATGCGCAACTTCGCTGGTTGAAATGAGTTTGATGTCATCTCTGTACAGGCCACTGGCAAGCACCATCGAAGGCGGCGAAGGTTGCATGCCTGTTGGTCGAGAGGGTTTGGACCCTTCTTCCCAGCCGTGGTTATGAGACCGCATGAAATGTTGGGTTCCAACTGCAATCAACTCAGTAAAGTTATCTGACAGCTCTCCCTCGTGCTGGTGCTTAGTCACTGTTCTGTAGTGGTCGTACGAGTGAAATACGCCGAAACTGCGCATTGAGGCGACGGGATCCTGATCGATTGCATTCCTTGTTATCGATATGCCGCAGGTTTTGTATGTGACGATATCGCCCATGGCCAGTCGGCTTCGTTCGAGTATTTGTTCGAGGGTTGCGGTTTCGGGATCAAGGGGTGGACTGCCAGTGTTCGTCTGCCCGAGAGTCCATTCGTAGAGTGATTGTTCTTCTTCAGGGGTTTTGGCCCAGCTTTCGAGAGGTTGAGTTCCGCCGATCTGCAATTCGCAGTCGGCGAGGGGGACTTGGTCGAGCGTCGATGCAATGGTGTCGTACTGATCGGCAATAAGGCTGTATGAGCCAACTTGCTGTTCATCTCTCGTTTGTGAACTATTTGAACTACAGGCGATTGCAACAATAATCAGGGCTGAGGTTGCTATCAGGAACGTGGCAGTTATATTGCGCATGCTTTGAGCATCTCATGCGCAGGGATCTGCTCGCATATGTGCCTTCAACCAGTATGGAGTGCGGTTGGTATGTATTTTTGCTGCGCCGTGCCAGGGCCGGCAGTTTACGGTTTGCGCCCGATGTAGATGCATCGGTCGGTTAGGCCTTCTTCGAGGTATTCGGTGTTGAGATCTGCCTTTTTGAAGGCATTGAGGTATTCGTTATGGGTGAACCAGCCCATTTCGTGGGTTTCGGTTACGTGGGAGATGCCTGACGAGTCGCCGATCATGTATTCGAGCACGAGTCGGCCACGTTCGATGGGTTTGTAGTGCGCCATTCTCATGACGAAGCCGTCGTCGGTTTCGTATGTATCTGTGTTGAAACCGCCGACAAGCCATGATTCTGGGGTTATCCACCGTTCCAAGAGGAGCATGCCGCCGGGATTTACGTGCCCAGCCATGTTGGCTATTGCTTGCTCCATGCGTTCGACCGTTTTTGTGTAGGCGATTGACGAGAAGAGGCAGAGTACGGCGTCGAACTGGTCGATTAGTTGGAAATCGCACATGTCGCCGCGGTGTAGGGGAAGTTCGGGGAGTCGTTCTGTGGCGATTGCGAGCATTTCGGTGTCGAGATCGATCCCGGCGGTTTCGAACTGCTTGCTCAGGTGTGCGAGGTGTTTTCCGGTTCCGCAGGCGACGTCGAGCAGGGTTCTGGCGTTTGTGACTCGTGCTCGGACGAGTTTGGTGATGAGTTTGCTTTCTGCTTCGTAGTCTTTGTACGAGTAGACGGCGTCGTATTGTTTGGCGGTTTTGGTGAACATTGGGGCAGGTTAGTTCAGTTCGGATGGTATTTGTTAGTCAATTTGTGTGACTGGGCATGGCAATCGATGGTGTGATCGTAGTGAGTAGTCTGCGGCAGACTCCCATTAATCATGCGAATCGGGCTTTTGGGGTCATGCTATTCTCCGGCGATGAAAATCCTCGATTCGACTGAATTCCTCGAACGCGCTCGTAAATTCGCTGGCACTGTTGCAGAGCGGGCAGATGAAATAGATGAAGGACGCCGTATTCCTGCCGATCTTGCTGGCGATATGGCCGACGCCGGGATGTTTCGGTTGCTGGTGCCGAAATCGGTTGGGGGTAGCGAGCTTGACTACCCGACGTTTGTGAAAATAGTCCGGGCGTTCGCTGAGGCCGATGCGAGCGTGGCGTGGTGCGTAAGCCAGAACAACATCTTCTCTACGGATGCATCTCGTATGCCTGTGGAAACAGCGAAGGAGATCTGGGGTGAACCGAGGGGGATCGTCACGAACGGTCCGCCTTCGCCCGACACGATAGCGGTGCCGACTTTGGGTGGGTATCGGCTTACGGGTCACTGGGATTTCAGTAGTGGGAGCAGTCATTCGACGTGGCTGGCGGCTCGTTCGCCAGTGGAGGGAGTGAGCGGTGAACCGCGTATGTTTATCGTTCCAAAGTCCGATGTGACTATGATCGACAGGTGGCAGGTAAACGGTTTGCGGGGGACTGCGAGCTTTAGCTTTGAGGCAAACGACGTTTTCGTGTCGGAGAGCCACACTTATCTTGAGTCGGATGCGCCACGTGAGAAAAGTGCCATTTATACGATTCCGAAGATCCCGTTGTTCGCTGTTGGTTTCGCCACGATATCGCTCGCTCTTGCGCGGGCTTGCCTTGACGATGCGACTGAGCTTGCGAGACAGAAAACGCAGCGAATGGTGGCGGCTGCGATGGTTGATCGTTCGTCGGTGCATCAACAGATTGGCGAAACAGAGGCGAAACTCAGGTCGGCTGATGCTTTTGTTAGAAACGCTGCAAAAACCCTGTGGGACTCGACATGCGAGAGCGGTGTGGTCGACATGGATCAGCGGATCGAGGTGAGGATGGCGTCGACATATGCGATTAGGCAGGCTGTCGAAGTCGTGGACATCGCGTATGAGATGTTTGGGGCTGGTGCTATTTTCAAGAGCAATCTGATTCAGCGTCGATGGCAGGATGTGCACACGATCGCTCAGCAGATTCAGGGTAGGGCGACCAACTTCGAAACGGCTGGGCGTTATTTTCTTGGGCTGGGCGCGACAGGGATGCTGTAGATTTTTAGCATTGGATGAAATACAGAGGAACTTATGAAAATACCTGGAGTCAAAGCTCTCACGTTCGATGTTGGTGGAACTGTGTTCGATTGGCGAGGTGCAATCGAAACGGAGGTTCAGCGTATTTCCGATGAGCGAGGTGCTTGTGTTGATGCTCGACAGTTCGCGGCCGATTGGCGAGTGAAAATGTTCCAGAATCTCACTCGCATGATGGCGGGCGAGCTACCTTTTCTGAATGCGGACGGAATTCATCGACAGGTTCTCGATGAAATTCTCGAAACGCACGATTCGATTGAATTATCGACAGCGGAGCGTGACGAGCTAAATCAGGTCTGGCACAGGATGAAAACGTGGCCGGAACCCGTCGATGCCATTCACAAACTGCGTGAGGTCTACACGACGACCGTATTGACCGTCATGAGCTACTCGATTGCCGTGGATTGTTCGAAATTTAACGGTCTCAACTGGGACGGCATCATGTCGTGTGAGTTCTTGGGCCACTACAAGACGGACCCTGAGGCGTATCAGCGAGCCGTACAACTTTTGGGGCACCGACCTGATGAGGTGATGATGGTCGCCGCGCATACGCCGGATTTGATGGGTGCCAAAAACGCGGGTATGAAAACGGCTTACATACACGTTGAGGAAGATTGGCGCGACGTCTTCCCGACGCCGGAACCTGTTCATTCTCTGGACGAGTTCGATGTGAGTGCATTTAGTTGGGGTGAGTTGGTTGAAAAGCTGACTTGAGTTTGTTGGGCGTGGGCCTTGTTGGATGATTCGGAATTGAGTTCAGAATGACAATAAAACGAATGTTTCTTAAATAAAAAGAGCCGCTCCAAAATGAACCGGCTCTTCTTGAATTGCATTTTGTGCCGGGCGTGCATTCGCACTTGGGCACTTCCGCGAGCTTCGCGGGTAAAGCAAAGGCTATTTAGAAGCCCATGTCCCCGCCAGGAGGACCGCCCGGCATTGCCGGCATTGGCTCTTCCTTTTCGCTGATGAGAGCCTCGGTTGTGAGGATCATTCCAGCGACGGAAACTGCGTTCTCGACTGCTGCACGAGTGACCTTGGCTGGGTCTACGATACCCATTACTACCATGTCGCCGTACTCGCCCTTGTGGGCGTCGAAACCGTAGTTCTTCTCGGAGTTGTCAGAAACCTTGGCAAGGATCACTGCGCCTTCGTAGCCAGAGTTGGCTGCGATAACGCGGATCGGTGCAAGGAGTGCTCGCTTGAGGACGTCGATACCAGTCTGCTCGTCGTCGTTGTCGGATGACACTTTATCGAGATCTGCAGAAGCACGAATGAGGACTGTTCCACCACCGGGAACGATTCCTTCTTCAACAGCTGCGCGGGTTGCCGAAAGGGCATCTTCCATGCGCTGCTTCTTCTCTTTCATCTCGACTTCCGTGGCTGCGCCGACTTTGAGTATTGCTACTCCGCCGGACAGCTTTGCGAGTCGCTCCTGGAGCTTCTCACGGTCGTAGTCGGATGTGGTGTCACCGATCTGGGTCTCAATCTCAGCCTTGCGACCGGCGAGAGCATCAGCAGAACCGTCACCATCGACAAATGTGGTCTCGTCTTTGGAGACTACGACCTGCTTGCACTTGCCGAGGTCATCGAGAGTAATCGAGTCCATGGTGCGACCGATTTCTTCTGAGATGACCGTGCCACCGGTGAGGATGGCGATGTCTTCGAGCATTGCCTTTCGGCGGTCACCGAAGCCAGGAGCCTTTACGGCTGCGACGTTCAGTGTGCCACGAAGCTTGTTGACTACGAGAGTGGCGAGAGCCTCACCCTCGACGTCTTCTGCGATGACCAGGATGTTCTTGTTGGTCTGGAGGACCTTTTCGAGAACGGGGAGGAGGTCGGATATCGCTGAGATCTTCTGTGAGGTGATCAGAATGTAGGGATCGTCGAGGACGGATTCCTGTCGTTCCGAGTTGGTCACGAAGTAGGGGGACAGGAAACCACGATCGATCTGCATACCTTCAACGAACTCGGTCTCGTATGAGAGAGACTTCGACTCGTCGACGGTGATCACGCCGTCTTTACCAACCTTGTCCATAACATCGGAAATGAGGGTACCCATTTCGTCGTCGTGGGCGGACTGGATTGCGACGTTCTGAATCTGCTGCTTGTCGTCAACAGGGGTTGACTGGGAAGCGATAGATTTGCGAATGGACGCCATTCCGATTTCCATGCCGCGCTTGATTGCCATTGGGTCGGCGCCAGCTGTCACGTTCTTGAAGCCGTCGGCAATGATTGCCTGGGCGAGAACGGTTGAAGTGGTTGTGCCATCGCCAGCGTCGTCGTTGGTCTTCTTTGAGACCTCTTTGAGAAGCTGTGCGCCCATGTTTGCGAACGGATCTTCGAGGTCGATCTCCTTGGCGATGGTTACACCGTCGGAGTTGACCTGCGGGGGTCCGAATTTCTTGTCGATGATAACGTTTCGACCGCGTGGGCCGAGTGTCGACTTCAGAATGTCAGCGAGAGTGTCGATGCCTTCTTTAAGGCGGGATCGAGCTTCATCGCCGAACTTTAGCTCTTTTGCTGCCATTACTTATATCTCTCCAAAATGAGACGGGTAGTTCTAGTTGAACTATCCAACGATTGCGAGGATGTCGCTCTCTCGAACGATCAGGTATTCGACTCCGCCTTCTGAGTACTCGGTACCTGCGTACTTTGAGTAGATGACGGTTTCGCCGACTTTGACGGGCATGTCGATGACTGTTCCGTCATCGGTAGTTCGGCCTGGGCCGGCTGCTACGACTGCACCCTGTTGGGGCTTTTCTTTCGCTGTGTCAGGAATGATGATTCCGCCGGGAGAGGTGGATGCCTCTGAGTCGGCGGGCTCGATGATTACCCTGTCACCTAGCGGTGTTAGGTTCAGTGCCACTGATTATTTCCTCCTTAGTGTGACGCGTGAATACGGTTCGAATGAACAAGATTTATACGGTGCGGACACACCAATTCTAGTTCAATTCGGGCCGGATTCATGATTAGCACTCGACCGTGATGACTGTTAGCAGTCGCGGGCTTAGAGTGCTATCCAATGAATTTTATGAAGGGAAGTGCCGTGCGTCAACAACGGATGTCGGTAGATGGCGGTACTAGCGGGGATTGGTTGTGGGCTGATTGGGTCGCGTGTGGGGGTTGTGAGGGTTACGCGATGCTCGGCCCGGCACCCCGCCGAAGGCCTCTCCACTCCACTTTGCTTTGGTCGAGAAATCGGGTGTTGGTGTGTGTCGTTGGTTGTGCCGGTTGACGGGTATTCGCGTCCCATTCCCAGATCCCTCGGCTTCGATGACTTCGCTCGGGACGCGGGTGTTGGCGTTTATCTGTCGAGACTACGGTTGAGAGGATTCGAAGAGGGTTTCGTTGTCGATTTGGATTTTTACTTGGCGTTGGTATTGGGCGAGTGTTTCTAGGTTTACCTGGACGCCTAGGCCGGGGGTGTCGGGGGCTTGGATTAGGCCTTCGGGGTTGCGGAAGATGCCGGTGGGAGTGGTTAGGCCGAGGATGAGGGGTGAGTCGCCTGCTGGGTATTCGGTTAGGTCGAATTCTTCGTAGCCGGCGAAGACATGGATTGAAGCTGCCACTGAGAGGTGGCTCTTGAATGTGTGGTTGACGTACTGGATGCCGAGTTCGTGTGCTCTGTCTGCGACACGCTTGGCTTCGGTGATGCCGCCGATGCGGCCGACGTCGATCTGAACGAAGTCGAGGCCGCCGTTGGTCATCATGTCGTCGGCTGCTCGGTAGAAGTCGGCACCTTCACCACCGGCGATGCCGATGTTTATTCCGTTAGCGCGAACTCGGTCGCTTAGCTCTTTGTAGGCTCCAACCTCTTCGGTTCGGAGTGGTTCTTCGAGCCAGGTGGCTCCGAGGTCGGCAAAAGCTACGGCACGCTCGTATGCGGCGTCTACGTTATCGCCCCAGATGACACCGGCGTCGACCATGAGTTTTGCGGCGGGGCCGAGTCCGTCTCGTGCTGCTTGTACTAATGCGATGTCGTCGTTTAGCGACCCGCGTCCCATCGGGCCCCAGCCGAATTTTGCTGCTCTGAAATCACGCTCCACAATGGAGTCGGCGACGGCGCGGGTTTCTACGGGGGTGTCGCCGAACAGCACGCTGGCGTAGGGAAGTTTCTTATAGGACGCAGTGTGGCCGATCAGTTTCCAGACTGGTTCACCGAGATGCTTTCCGAGAACGTCCCACATGGCGATGTCCGCACCGGATACGGCGTGGTCGAGTTGCTGGATATCGAGGCCGTACTCACCGGCTTTGCTTCTGAGGCGGATCACATCTTCCGGAGAATCTATCGTCTTTCCGAGCAGCGCCTCGCGAATGTTGATGATGTTCGAGTGGGACATCGGCATAACGTATGCGGTCATCGAGACCAGTGGCGACGCGTCGCACTCGCCCCAGCCCTCGAGTCCGTTATCGGTGCGGACGCGGACTACGAGCGAGTCCTGCGTTCCGTCTGCCGTTCGGGTGATTTCAGGCAGGGCGACGTAGAAGAGGTCGATCGCTTCGATTTTCAAGTGCTTACCACGACTTACAGGTCAGCAGGTCGTCGATTCCGGCGAGGAGGACGTCGTATTCGGCCATGTCGTACTTGTCGAGGTATTTCCTGCCTGGTGATCGGGTTGTTGGCGAGGTGATTACTCCTCGTCGGTAGAGGATTTCCTTGAAAGCTTTGGTTCCGTACAGGCTTTCGTAGTTGTTGAGGGGGGCCATGCGGGTTTGGATTTCGCGGGCCTGTGCTTCGTCGCCCGCTTCGAGCAGGTTCCAGATGTTCGAGTGGACGTCGCCGAAGTGGGATGCTGGCATGTTGCCGCACATTCCGCGGTTGAATTCGGAGACGAGGTATTTGCAGCCCATGCCGCCCATTACGCCTTTCACCGAGTCGCCTGCCTGTTCGAGCAGTGATGTGGTGAGTTGGGCGGCGAGTGCGGTTTCTTCTTTGACGTAACTGACTTTTTCTACGTTTTTGCAGAGTTCGACTAGCTGTGCTGCGCTGAGCGGTGCACCGCCCGAGTGGTTCTGGATCCAGATTGGAATATCGATTGCGGCGTCGAGCTGTTCGAAGAACGTAACTATTTCTGTTGTTGAAGGCTTCGCGCTGTAAGGAGGCATAGCGATTACAGAGTCGAAACCGACCTCCTGAGCGTGCTTTGCCAGTTCGATGGAGTGGATGTTCGTTACGCCGGTTACGCCTGCGACTGTTGGGACACGGTTGTCGACGACGCGAGTGGTGGTTTCGAAGATCAGTCGGCGTTCGGAGTCGGTGAGCACGTGGTATTCACTTGCCATGACGGGCATTACGATGCCGTGGCAGCCGTTTTCGACGGAGAAGTTGATAACGCTTTCGAGCGATCGAATGTCGAGGGTTTCGTCTTCGTTGAATGGTGTGGCGGTGATGCCATAGATGCCGCGGTACTGGTCGGATGAGTTGTTGGCCATTTTTGGGTTGGTTACCTTTTCCTGAGTCGCATGATGTAGTGGCGGCCGCCTCGGGTGTACGGGGCGATGCTCTCGTTCATTATTTCGATAAGTTCACGGGCTCCGATCATGTCGGACTCGTGCAGGAGGCGTGCCTCTGTTTCTTTGGCCCTGTTGAAGGCAAACGCGAGGTCGGTAACGTCTAGCGAGACTTCCAGTTCGAGCCCCCACTCTTTAGATAGTTGAAGGGGTGTGACCTTGGGGTCTTCAAATAGTGAGATGGCGATGAAGCTGCCACCGGGTTTGAGAACTCGTCTTACTTCGGGTGGATCGAATACGTCGGTGGTGACGACCATGTTGAACATTTCATCGTCAAACGGTAGCTCTTCGACCGGGGCTTTCACGAATGTGCAGAGATCGGTGATCTGTTCTATTTCTGCAAGGTCTCGGGCGACAGTCAGGGCTTCGTCGTCGATGTCGTTGCCGTAGACCTGGCATCCGTACAGGGATGCCATCCAGCGGGCGTTTCCGCCAACGGCGCAGGCTGTGTCGAGCACTTTTGTATCGGCGTTGATTAGTTGTTCTTGCAGGGCGATTCTGAAGATCGTCTGGTTTGCGCCAATGTGCATGAACTCGCCGTATGAGGCGTGATCCCATCTTGGGCGTTCATCGAACCACTGTTGCAGGCGTTGGGTCTTGTTGTCGGAGCGTTGGGCCATATCGTTGATCCGTTTGTGAGATTCCTGAATCGGTCTTTGCGTTTGTGCTTGGTGAGTTTGGTGGTCTTGGTGGGTTCGGGCTTCTTAGTGTGAATTTCTAAGTGTGAATGTTATTGGCCGATTTTACCGTAGGTAGTTCTCGGAAATTCAGTTGGCGAATATTTTGCCAGAAATATTGGGGTTTGGAGTTGCGGGTTGGCCCTCGGAACGAAGGAGTAACGAGGGAGTAAGGAAATTCGGGCGCGAAAAGCGCTCCCGTCAGGAGATCGGGAGCGCTTGGCGGTTTGGAGGACCACTAGAAGACTTACGTCTAGAGATTTACCTCGGATCCGTCGGGGAATGTGAACGATGTGCCGGTTCCGGAATCGGGAGCTACTTCGCCTTGATGGCCAAAGTTTCCGCGGGGTCCGTTTCCCTTGGTGTGGTGACGGCTGTGGGGGTGTCGGCCTCTTCGGCCTTCGCCTTCACCGTCGTGATCTTTGGCACCACGCATCTCTTCGCGTAGTTCGTCGAGGTACTCGGGTTTGGCTTCGGTCCAGGCGATGACTTCGTCGGCTTCGGCCTGTGTAATGACTTCCTGCGCTACGAGAGTGGCTAGAGTGGCTTCGAGGTCGCCCTTTACTCGGCCGTACTCACGGGCGAATTTCTTCAGGTTGTCCATGATTTCGGGTTTGGAGTCTTCCCAAACGTCGATTTCGTCGGCCTGTTCCTGAGTAATGACGCCGTTCTCAACGAGAGTTGCGAGTCGTTCGTCTTGCTTTGCCTCTTTGTGCTCATCACGAGCGGTGTTCATGGCTGAGTCGAGGTCATCGCGTTCGATGCCGAGGATTTCGGCTACTCGATCTTTCATCGAGTCACGTGGTCCGCCGTCGGCTGGGCCTTCGTCTGCAAATGCTGCTCCGGCGATTGCGAGGGCTACGATGAGGCCTGCTGTGGTGCCGAGCATGAGTTTTCGTTTGAACATTTTCTGTAAACCTTCAGCCGTGTGAACGGCGGGGTTGGTTGCCTGGGTACAACTTTAGAAAACGAATGTGTGGAAGCTGTTCAGAAAATGTGTAGGAATGTTGAAGCCGCCATTGGCGGGTTTTGGGGAGGACCCTTCGACGGGGCCCAGGATGCTGAAGGGGTGGGTGGAGTTGTTGGCTCCCTCTACCAGTGGGAGGGGGAGATTCGTACTTTGTCGACGGTTGTTGGCGTTTGGCACAGATCCTGAATCAAGTTCAGGATGACAGTGCAGGGTGCTGGCTAGTTCCGGGGTGCCTAAACGGTGGGCGTCCAGACGCCATCTACTTGGACTGCTTCTTGTTCGCCGGGCCAGGGCGGGGTTGTGGTGATGACTATTTCAAGAGGCGTGTTGCCAGTGGTGCGGAATTGGAAGCGGGTGCCGAGGGGTATGTCGCAGATGGTTCCGGGTTTTAGTTCGATCACGCTTTGATCGTGATCGTCGGCTCGCCAGAGTTCGCCGTTGCCACTGAGGATGTTACTGCTGGACGCACAGTTCTCGACCCAGCGATGGTGTCGAAACTGACTTCTGATGAAGGCGTTCGGTTTAGTGGTGCGCTAAAGAATCTGAGCCCTAGGGAGCTACAGGTTCTGGGTCTTATGGCAAAGGCTCACTCTAATCGTGCCATTGCCGAAGCTCTGTTTATCCAGCCGCGTACTGTTGAGCACCACATCAGCAGTGTGTTGGCGAAGTTGGGCTTCAACTCAAACGGTGAGAGGCATGGACGAGTATTCGCCATTCTTACTTACCTTGAGTCGACCGGCCAGCTGCCGAT
>Ga0114993_10006116_pt1 | contig 11427 bp, 10 predicted proteins | sample ArcticOcean_MG_C_FD_87042 | JGI IMG/M metagenome (GOLD analysis project Ga0114993, IMG submission 87042) | Marine microbial communities from western Arctic Ocean - ArcticOcean_MG_CB2_150 | ecosystem: Environmental > Aquatic > Marine > Oceanic | place: Arctic Ocean: Canada Basin | collected...
CGCTGGGTTGGGCGGTCCTGGGGACGTTTGGTGCGGGCCTTGTGTTCGGGTTCGACCTCGCCCTCTTCAAGAGCTTCCAACTTTGCGGCGGCGGCGGACGCGGCGGCCTTGGCATCCAGTTCGCACTGGCGTTCGTCTTCTTCGGAAAGACGCGGGGCTGCGGCCTTCTCAGGAGTATCGGCGGATTTGGGTCCGGCGGCGTCTTCGGCCGGTTTGTCCGCCTCGTCATCAACATCACTCTCGACCTGTTTGGCGCCTTCCAAGGCACGGGCGCGGGCGGCCCTTTCCTCATCCGTCAGAGTCCCGGCCTGGGCGGGGGTGGCGGCGGGCACAACGGCCACCGGTTTGGCGACATCAAGCTCCGGGGTTTCTTCGACCTGTTCTTGCTCTTCCGGAACCTCGGCCATTTGGCCACCGGCATCGGGAGCAAAGGTACGTTTTTTGCGCACCTCCACCGTTACCATCCGCGAACGCCCATGGGAAAAATTCTGGCGGACCTGTCCGGTCTCGACCGTCTTTTTCAGCTCAAGCTTGCCCGGCCTGGACAGCCCCAGATTTTTTCCTTTTTTTCTTTCTTCGGTCTCGGCCATATTCTTTTCGATCCTGTGTTTGAACCCTGTCTCCGATAAACTTAATCTCTGCCCAACAGCGGGCCGACTTTACCTCTTAGCCCCACGAAAAGCCATCAGACGCTCGGATTCCCGTATCAGGCGCCTCGCCAGCCGGCCCCGGTCGATGACCCCGTGAACCGCGTTGTCCCGGCCCAGCGTCCGGCCAAGTTCCTCGGCACGGAACAAATTCACTACGGGCAAATCCTTTGCCAGCGCCCTGATTTTATCCTGTCCGTCGGCGGCACCGTCACGGGCCTGCAACAATACGCCGCCACGACCTTCACGCAACCGGGCTTTTGTCTTTTCAAACCCGGCAACAACCTCGCCGGCACGCCGCGCCAGACCAATCAAATCCAGACACCGGCGCGCCATCAAATCGTCTACCCGGTCTGCCAAATCCTCCGGCAAATCGACGCTCCTGCGCGCGGCTTTTGCAAACAGACCTTTTGCACAGGCTGTGTTTACCATATCGCGCTCGCCACTCAACCATAAACCCCGACCCGGAAGCTTCTCGTCCAGGTCCGGAACCAAATCCCCCTCGGGCCCGACGACAAAACGCAACAACCGGTCCTTGGGTAATTGCCGGCCGGTGACCAGGCAATTTCTCAGCAACAAGGCCGCCCCTGGGCTTTTCCGGGGCTTATTGTCTTGCCGTCCGCCGCGGGCCCTTTCTTTCCGTTCGGCTATTTTTCTTCCTCCCCGGCAGAGGCCGGTTCCGCCGCATCCTCTGACTTTGCCTCTGCTTCTTCTGCTTCTTCTGCTGCTTCTGCTGCTTCTGCTTCCGCCGCATCGGCCACCGCCTGATCCTCTTCCGCGAACCAGTGCGCCCGGGCCGCCATAATGATATCGTTGGCCTGGGCCTCCTTCAGGGTGCCGGCGGGGGCGAATTCAATCAATTCGTCGGTTGCCAGATCCGCCAGGTCGTCGCGGGTTTTGATCTTGTTTTCACCCAGCGCCACCAGCAGCTCCAAGCTCACGCCTTCGACTTCGGCCAGCTCGTCGCTGACGTCCAATTCCTTGCGGCGCTTGGTCAAGGCTTCGTCCTTGGTTTCCAGGTAGGCGCGCGCGCGTTGGCGCAATTCCTCGGAAATTTCCTCATCAAACCCTTCAATGCCGACCATGTCCTCGACCGGAACGAACGCCACTTCCTCAACCGATGAAAAGCCTTCCGTGACCAACAGGTGAGCGATAACGTCGTCCACGTCCAAGGCATCGACAAACATCTGCGAACGGGCAATGAATTCTTCATTTCGACGCTCGGATTCTGCGGCCTCGGTCAGGATATCGATGTCCCAACCGGAAAGTTGAGACGCCAAACGCACATTTTGTCCGCGCCGGCCGATTGCCAGGGACAGTTGTTCGTCAGGCACCACCACTTCGATGCGATTGGCTTCCTCGTCCAGAACCACTTTGGCGACTTCGGCCGGGGCCAGGGCATTGACGATAAAAGACGCCGGGTCCGGTGACCATTGGATGATGTCGATCTTTTCACCCTGAAGCTCGCCGACAACGGCTTGCACGCGCGAGCCGCGCATACCGATACAGGGACCGACCGGGTCGATGCTGGAATCGTGAGATAAAACAGCGATTTTGGCGCGCGAACCCGAATCCCGGGCCACCGCCTTGATTTCAATGATGCCGTCATAAATTTCAGGGACTTCCTGGGCAAACAACTTGGCCATAAACTGAGGATGGGTGCGCGACAGAAAAATCTGCGGCCCACGGGCTTCTTCACGCACATCGACGATATAGGCGCGGACCCGGTCACCGGTGTTGAAATGTTCGCGCGGGATGGATTCGTCCCGGCGCAACATGGCTTCGGCGCGGTTGAGATCGACGATGACATTGCCGTACTCTATCCGCTTGACCAGACCGTTAACGACCTCGCCGGTCCGATCCTTGTATTCCAGGAACTGACGGCTGCGTTCCGCTTCGCGCACACGCTGTACGATCACCTGTTTTGCGGTCTGGGCGGCAATACGGCCAAAATCGATGGGCGGCAGGCCGGTGACCAGAAAATCACCATCTTCTGCGTCGGGATTAATTTTCTTGGCCTCGGCCACATCCAATTGAGTGGCTTCGTTTTCCACCAATTCGGGGCCTTCCACGACAGCCATATAACGGGCCAGGGCAATTTCCCCCGTGCCCTGATTGATGGTGGCGCGGATATCGTTTTCATGGCCATATTTGGAACGTCCGGCTTTCTGAATTGCCTGCTCCATGGCCTCAAGCACTTCCTCGCGGTCAATGCCCTTGTCCCTGGCAACGGTTTCCGCCACTTCGATCAATTCAGGGCGCGACTGAGCGGCCCCTGTTTCCATGGGTTCAGTCATAATCTTTCAATTATCCTCCGATGCCGCGATCAATTCGTCGGTCATGAGTAATTTCGCTTTATGGATATCCGGATGAGATAAATCCACCTCGACCCCATCCACGAGAATTCTTACGGTGTCGCCATCGACACCCAATAGCCGCCCACGGAATCGGCGCTGGCCGTCCCGGGGCCGGTTAATTTCGATTTTTGCCTCAAGCCCCTGAAAGCGATCAAAATCCTTTAGCCGGACCAACGGGCGGTCCAACCCGGGTGACGAGACTTCCAGGGTGTAAGCGCTACTGATCGGGTCATCGACTTCCAGCAACGCCGATACCGCGCGGCTGATGGTGGCGCAATTATCCGCCGTCATCCCTTGATTGCCCCCTGCGCCGTCCTTGGGTTCCACCATAATCTGCAACACCACCTGATCTCGACCCATGATCTGTACGCGAACGATTTCGAAACCCAAATCTTCGACGTTCGGCTCGATAAGATTCTGAATGCGCTCGGACAGGTCCATTCCTATTGGTTGCTTTCGTCCTGCCCTGCCACCGTGGGCATATTAAAAAATACAAAAGGCGGGCCACCGGCCCACCCAATCAATCCCACTCAAATTTTTGGATTAAACGAGTACGTTCATCTCGGAACGTAAGCAGCTTATATACCGATGGAATATGGAATTCAATGGTTTTTCAACGCTGACGCAGCCTCGTCTTCTCCCCTGGCGACGCGGGTAAAACACAAATAAACCGGGCCGAAGCCTTTCTCCTTTGCTTTTTTTTCGTAGCGCGTCTCAACCCAATCCGATGGCGGCTTTGTCCAGTCCCGTTTTGACCGCGCCTGCCATTGCAGGCCTGGATGACCGCTCAGGTGTTCCAGCATCCATCCCACATATCCCATATGATCGCTGGCCAGACGTAATTGCGCATCGTCTTTCATCAGCCGTACCAGGGTTTCGGCGGTATCGACGGTAATAAACCGCCGCCGGTGATGACGCTTTTTCGGCCAGGGGTCCGTATATAAAGCGAACACCCGGCCGAGCACGGCGTCGGGCAGAACCTGGAACAATTTGCGGGCGTCGTCATCGTAAACACGCACATTGGTCAGGCCGTCGCGCTCGATCAGGCTTAAAAGACTGGCAATGCCGTTTATGAAGGGCTCGCAACCAATAAAACCGATGTCTGGATGTGCCCGGGCCTGGGCCGCCAGGTGTTCACCGCCACCGAAACCGACCTCCAGCCAAATGTCGCGGACCGGCGAGGAAAAGGCAGCCTCCAGGTCTAGGACTCCGCTCTCGGGCAGCCCGATCCTGAGTTCCGGCAGCCGGGTGTCAATCAACGCCTGGCGGTTTGGCCTGAGCTTGTGGCCCCGGCGGCGGCCGTACCATTGCGGCCCGTCGTGGTTTTTTTCGTCGGGTTTTTTTGCGTTACTCAACGGGCTCCGAAAGCCGACTTCAGATCATCGACCAGGTCGGTTTTTTCCCACGAGAAACCGCCGTCTTCTTCCGGCGCGCGGCCGAAATGGCCATAAGCCGCCGTGCGGGCATAGATAGGGCGGCTGAGTTTCAGATGTTCGCGGATGCCGCGCGGCGACAAGTCGACCATGTCCTGCACGGTCGCAGACAGGCGCTCTTCATCAACCTGACCGGTGCCGTGGGTGTCGATGTAGACCGACAACGGCTTGGACACGCCGATGGCGTAAGACACCTGGATCGTGCAGCGATCCGCCAGACCGGCGGCGACCACGTTTTTAGCTACGTAGCGCGCGGCATAAGCGGCCGAGCGGTCGACCTTGGTCGGGTCTTTGCCGGAAAATGCACCGCCGCCGTGGGGCGCGGCGCCGCCATAGGTATCGACAATGATCTTACGTCCGGTCAGACCGCAGTCACCGTCCGGACCGCCGACGACGAACCGTCCCGTCGGGTTGACATAGAATTCAACCTCATCGCACATCCAACCATCCGGCAGAACGCCGGTGACGTGCGGGCGGACGATTTCGCGCACCGCGTCCTGGTCCAGGTCTTCCGTGTGCTGGGTTGAGACGACGACCGAGGCGGCGCGCACCGGCTGGCCGTCCTCGTATTGCAGCGTCACCTGACTTTTGGAATCCGGGCCGATGCCCGCCGCTTTGCCGGAATGGCGGTCTTCGGCCAGCGAGCGCAGGATGGCGTGGGAATAATGAATTGCCGCCGGCATCAGGACATCGGTTTCCCGGCAGGCGTAGCCGAACATCAGGCCCTGGTCACCGGCGCCCTCGTCCTTGTTGCCGGCCGCATCGACGCCTTGGGCGATGTCGGCGGACTGGGAATGCACATGCACGACGACTTTAACATTTTCCCAGTGAAAACCGTCCTGGGCGTAGCCGATGTCCTTGATCGCGGAGCGGGTTATGTCCTCCAACACCTCGGGCGTGATGGTATCGGGGCCGCGAACCTCACCGGCGAGAACCACCCGGTTGGTGGTGCACAGCGTTTCGACGGCGACACGCGACACTGGGTCTGCGCCGAGAAACGCATCGACGACGGCATCGGAGATACGGTCGCTGATTTTGTCCGGATGGCCTTCGGAAACCGATTCACTGGTGAACAGGAAGTTTTTCAGACTCATTTATGAGGTCCCTCTGATCTCGGGTTGCGTCCAATTGGACCGAGGGCCAAAACGATATCGTCGTGTCATAAGCCCACTTAGCGCCATTTTTTTCGTGGTGGTCAAGTAGTCCAAATCCATCCACGCGCAACCCTGTCAGGGCAGCGAAGGCGGCACTTGTTGCAAGGATTCCGGCAGCCGTCAAGGGCTTTCGAGAGCAAGAAAATACGCTTGCGCAACTGCGTGATCGGACGATGCACGAAAAGGGCAAGAAACAGGCTTGAACCTCAGCGCTGAAACTAAAGCGAGATCAATTTTAAGTGGGTATGGCCAGTGATTTCGTCAGTTCAAACAGCCGCTTGCGCACTCTTGGATTGGTAATCTTATAATACGCGCGCACCAGCTCCAGTGTTTCGCGCCTCGCCAGGGGGTCCAGTTCCATGGTTTTCTGCTCTAGTTCCTGAAGTCCCCGAACGACTTGGGCTTCGGCGGTTTTCAAACCTCGCGGCATTTCTTCGAAGAAAAACATGATCGGCACATCGAGAATATTGCTGAGCTGAAACAGCCTGGAAGCGCCGATCCGGTTGGCGCCACGCTCATATTTTTGAATTTGCTGGAAGGTCAGCCCGACGGCATCGCCAAGTTTTTCCTGACTCAGGCCGAGCAACGTGCGGCGAATGCGCACACGGCTTCCGACATGGATATCGACAGGATTGGTAACGCCCGGCGGCAAGCGCCGTTTACTTTTCTGGCGGGCGCGGGTTTTGGTCTTTTGCGAAAAAGCTGGTTTTTTCATTACGTGTTCCGTCTGTTCCAATTTGGTTGTCCGTTAACTTATAAAAGACGCCGTTCTCTCAACAATATTTTTTAGTTTTGAAAGCGTTACTACTTTCTAACAATATGATCGTGCATACATTAATATGCAAAGAAAAATAGTGTAAAATTTTAACAAATAAAGCTTACCCTATCCTGTCGGACCAATTATAAAACTAACAAACAATACCATCGTATGGCAATTATCCAAAGTTGTATACAATTCGTCGCATCATCAGTCCAGCCCCGAAAGTAAGCACAAGAAGAAATCCCGTCATCCCATCACCAAGCCGGGAAAAGGGCGTGCGGACCGAGAGCGCCGCCGGCAGGGCGCTGTCGATGACGCCCTCCCGCCCCAGGCCGAGGCTGTTGACGATGCGTCCATACCCATCGACAATACCCGATATGCCGGTATTGGCGACCCGCACCAGGGGCAGGCCTTCCTCGACGGAGCGCAGCCGGGCGGCGGCGAAATGCTGATAGGGCCCGGATGTCTGCCCGAACCAGGCATCGTTGGTCAAATTCAACAACCAGGCCGGACGCTCCATGGCGGCGACCCGGCCGGGAAAGATAACCTCGTAACAAATTAACGGGGAAACCGGCGGCAGGCCGTTAAATTTGATGGTTCGAAGTCCCGGGCCGGGGGAAAAATCCTGACGCCCGGCGGTTAGCTTGTTGATCGGAAGAAACCCGCGCAACGGCACATATTCTCCGAACGGCACGAGGTGAAATTTATCATAACTGCCGGTGATCCGGCCTTGGGAATCTAGGGCGAGCAGACTGTTCCACAAGCGTGACGGTTTGACCCCTTGCGGGGTTGAGCGCGGCGCGCCGGTGAGCAGCAACCCCCCCGGCGGCGCGGCAAGGCCCAAAGTTTGAGTCAATCCAGGCATTTGATTAATAACGTAAGGAACCGCCGTTTCGGCCCAAATGACATGCGTCGGCGGCGGCCCGGATTTTGCCGGCGCCCGGCTCATGGCCAGTTGCTTGAGCACATGGCGGCGGCGCAGTTCCGGTTTCCATTTCAAGGCCTGGGGAATATTCGGCTGCACGAGGCGCAGGCGCACGCCGGGAACGGTCTCATCGGTGGCTTGCGACAAGCGCCCGGTGCCTGCCGCCCAGATCACGGCCACGGTAACGGCGCAAACCGTAACAGATCGCCAGTGGCCCGGCCGTTCCGCCAACACCGACGGCATCGACGCCGCGGCCACGGCCAACAGAGAAAGCCCGAAGACTCCGGTTACGGCGGCCATCTGGATCATGGCATCGGAGACCACCCACGCGGTACCGATAAGGTTCCACGGGAATCCGGTCAACACCCATCCGCGAAGCCATTCCGTTACCGTCCACAGGGTGGCGAAGACAAGCACCCGGCCCGGAGCGGTGCACGGGTTTCGGGTGAAAATCCATTGGCACGAAAGTGCTGCCAAGGCCGGGAACAGGGCCATCCCGGCGGCCATGCCGGAGATCGCAATCGGCGCCATCCAACCGTATTGCGCGGCATCGACGAAAAAGGAAAAACCGATCCAATACAGACCCGCCGCCGAGAATCCGAAGCCAAACCACCAGCCATCGGCAAAGGCTTGGCCGGAAGACGGTGCATCCTCGAGGACCCACAACAGGCCGCTAAAGGCGGGGATCAGCAGAGGCAGAAGGTACAAAGGCGGCAACGCCAGGGCCGCCATAACGCCGAGAGACCCCAGCGCGGCCCAGCGCCGCCAACCGTCCAGACCGCACAAGCGGTGTTTAAGGGCTGCGGCACGGCCGGAAACGGTGGTCATTCCCCTTTCGCGTCCGGGCTGGACGGCTGTGAGGGCCTAAGCACACGCAGGCTTTTAATGCGGCGCGGGTCGGCATCGAGAACCTCGAATTCGATGCCGGACGAATGGCGGATCAACTCGCCCCGGACAGGCACCCGTCCGGCCAGGGAAAACACCAAGCCGCCAAGAGTATCAATGTCCTCGTCATCGATGACAGTCAAATCCGCCCCCAGTTCGGCTTCCAGAAGGTCGATAGGGACGCGGGCATCGGCGGCAAAACTGCCGTCAGAATTGCGAACCAGACGCGGTTCGCTGTCCTGGTCGTGTTCATCTTCGATCTCGCCAACGATTTCCTCGACCAGATCCTCGATGGTGACAAGGCCGTCCACGCCGCCGAATTCGTCAACCACCAGCGCCATATGAGACCGTAGGGCCCGCATTTCCAGCAGCAGTTCCAGAACCTGCATGGACGGCGACACGAACAGAATTTTGCGCTGGATGTTTTTCAGGGAAAAGTCATCGTCGCGGCCACTCCAGGCCAGGACATCCTTGATGTGCACCATACCCACCGCGTCATCCAGGTTTTTGCCGTAGACCGGCAGGCGGGAATGGTTGTCCTTGGTCAGCACCGCGGTCACTTCCGACAGCGACGCATTAATGCCGATGCCGGCAATATCGGCCCTGGGCACCATGACGTCGCGAATGGTGCGGCTGCGCAGTTCAAGAATATTAGTCAGCAAAAGGCGTTCTTCATCGTCAATGGGGACTTCCGCGTCTTCGCGTTCCTCGATCAGCTCCTCGAGAACGTCGCGCGCCTTCGCTTCGCTGTTGCGCAACCCCAAGTGGCCCCGCCACCAGCCCCGTATTCCACCCTCTGCGCCATTAACGGGAGGACTGTTTGATGACGAGTCATCCATCATGGGTTGGCCGCCTCATAAGGATTGGCGATATGTAGGGCGGCCAGCACCTCGGCTTCCAGTGTTTCCATAACATCCGCGTCCGCGTCCACCTGATGATCATAATCCAACAGGTGCAGCATACCATGAACGACCAAGTGACTTAAGTGATCGGCCAGTGCCTTGCCTTGCCCGGCAGCCTCGGCGGCGGTTGTTTCATAGGCGACGATGATGTCGCCCAACAGGACCGGCATATCCGTCAAATCCGTCGGCGGCGCCCCTTCTCCGGCCGCCGCAAACGACAACACGTTGGTCGGCTCATCCCGGTCCCGGTATTCACGGTTGAGGCCCTGCACGAAGGCGTCGTCGGCCAGCACGATACTGATTTCGACCGCTTGGGCGGCGGCCTCCGACGGCGCTGTCCGCAAGGCGGCTTCACCGGCGTTGCGCGCCAGAGCGGCGGCATCTGGCATGGCGTCATCCCACAGGGGGCATTTAACGCTGACTTCGATAATCGGGCCGCCCGCAACCGGCTCTGACAGCGCGGGTTCAGTCTTCGTCATCGCCGCCATTCCCGTTGTCATAATTAGCGCCGTAACGGGCGCCGGATTTGCGCTGGCTTTCAGACTCGCCGTAGGCGCGCACGATGCGGCCGACCAGGGGATGGCGAACCACATCGGCGTCGGTGAAGGTAATGAAGGAAACGCCACGGACACCGGAAAGCGTCTCCAAGGCGTCGCGCAAACCCGACCGCACGCCGTGCGGCAGATCGACCTGGCTGAGGTCGCCGGTAATGACCATGGATGAGTTTTCGCCCAACCGGGTCAGGAACATCTTCATCTGCACGGCGGTGGTGTTCTGTGCCTCGTCCAGAATAACGCAGGCGTTGGATAACGTGCGCCCGCGCATGAAAGCCAGCGGCGCGACTTCGATTTCGCCCCTTTCCATGCGCTTGGCCACCTTGCTTTCCGGCATCATGTCGTGCAGCGCGTCATAGAGGGGCCTAAGGTAAGGGTCGACTTTTTCGCGCATGTCGCCGGGCAGGAAGCCCAGTTGTTCGCCGGCCTCGACCGCCGGGCGCGACAGGATAATGCGGTCGATCGAGCCATTGTTCAGCCGTTCCGCCGCCTTGGCCACGGCCAGATAAGTCTTGCCGGTGCCGGCCGGGCCCTCGCCGAACACCATGTTGGATTCGTCTATGGCTCTCAAATAATCGGCCTGCACCGGGGAGCGCGGCGAAATATGACGCTTGTGGGTCTTGATGGTCAGGTCTGCATCGCTGATGTCGCCACCCGCCGCCGTCGCCATGCGCAGCACCGCTTCGACATCTTCGGCGCCGACTTCCCTGCCGTCTTCCAGGCGGCCATACAGGCCCGTCAGCACACGGCCCGTGGCCTCGACCGCGTCGGCATCGCCGGTAATGGTGACTTCGTTGCCGCGCGCATTGATGGCGACACCCATTTTTTGTTCTATGCGGGCCAGGTTGCGGTGGTGGGAGCCAAACAACTGCAGCACCAAGGCATTGTCGTCGAAGGTCATCTCGGCGTTCATGCGCTCGCCCCCTCCATAACGCCGGTCAGGCTGTTGGCGTGGCCGGCGGTAATCTTAAGGCCGACGATGGCGCCGGTCTCCAGCGCCGAGCCGTCCACGTGAACCGCCTGCATGTAGGGGCTGCGCCCGACCAGTTGCCCGGGGTCGCGGCCCGGACGGTCGAGCAGCACATCCAGGGTCCGCCCGACGCAGGACCGGTTGAAGGCCAACTGCTGGGCGTTGAGACGTTCCTGCAAGACGGCCAGACGTTCGGCCTTGAGTTCATCGGGCACTTGGGCCTCCAACAACGCCGCCGGCGTCCCCGGCCGGGGACTGTATTTGAAGGAATAAGCCTGAACGAACCCTATGTCTTCGACCATCTTCAAGGTGGCGGCAAAGTCCGCATCGGTTTCGCCCGGAAATCCGACGATGAAATCCGACGACAGCCCGAGATCGGGCCGGGCTTCGCGCAGGCGGTCAACCAGCCGGCGGTAATCGTCGGCCCCATGGCGACGGTTCATGGCCTTGAGAATTACATCCGAGCCCGATTGCACGGGCAGATGCAGATACGGCATCAGCGCCGGCACTTGGGCGTGGGCGGCAATAAGGTCTTCTTCAACGTCGGCGGGATAAGACGTGGTGTAGCGAATACGCTCTATTCCGTCGATACCGGCGACCTCGGCGATCAAGCGGCCCAGTCCCCAGGCCTCGTTCGAACCACCTGCCCGGCCGCGATAATTGTTGACGTTCTGGCCCAGAAGCGTGATTTCACGCACGCCCGAAGCCGCCAAGCCAGTGGCCTCGGCCAGCACATCGGCGGCAGGCCTGGAATATTCCGCGCCACGGGTATAGGGCACGACACAGAAGGTGCAGAACTTGTCACAGCCTTCCTGCACGGTGATGAACGCCATGCGCCCG
>Ga0114993_10006124_pt1 | contig 11418 bp, 8 predicted proteins | sample ArcticOcean_MG_C_FD_87042 | JGI IMG/M metagenome (GOLD analysis project Ga0114993, IMG submission 87042) | Marine microbial communities from western Arctic Ocean - ArcticOcean_MG_CB2_150 | ecosystem: Environmental > Aquatic > Marine > Oceanic | place: Arctic Ocean: Canada Basin | collected...
TGCCGTGTTAGACGAAGCAAGCGATGAAGATATAATATTGATAAATGATATTGACGAGATTCCTAATCTAAATTTAATTAATTTTAAAAAGATTAAAAAAAAATTAATTATATTTAAACAAAAAATGTTTTATTATAAATTTAACTTACGTTATGAAAATTTAATCTGGCATGGTTCTAAAGCATGCAAAAAGAAAAATTTTATCTCTCCTCAGTGGTTAAGAAATGTGAGACATAGAAAATATCCTCTTTGGAGATTTGATGTTTTTTTCTCTAAAAAAAAATATAATAATATTCATTATGTAGAGAACGGTGGGTGGCATTTTACAAATATTAAAACACCAGAAGATTTAGAAAAAAAATTCTTAAATTTTTTGCATCATCAGGATTTTGAGTCTAGCGGTTTAAAATTAAATGATATTAAAGAAAAAGTTAAAAATAAAAAAATTCTTTATGATTTAGGAGCTGACCAAAGAGGTTATAAATGGGGTAGCAAAAAAACTTTAAATAAAGTAGCTCTATCTGAAATGCCAGATTACTTATCTAATAATTGTAAAAAATTTTCTGATTGGTTGGAAAATTAATGAGTACTTCCAGTAGTTGTTTTTTCAGTGCTTTTTGATTTTGGTAAAGTTTCAACTTCAATCCATTCAACAGGCTTAAGTTCTTTAGTAAGCGCTATTTTTAAAACTTCATCAACAGTTTTAACAGGTTTTATTTCTATTTTCTCTAATACTTTTTTTGGTATATCAGCTAAGTCTTTTTTATTATCTTCTGGAATTATAACAGTAACAATTCTGGCTCTAAGAGCTGCTAAAAGTTTTTCCTTAAGACCGCCAATAGGTAATACATGGCCTCTTAGTGTTACCTCGCCTGTCATAGCGACATTTTTATTTACAGGTATACCAGTTATTGAAGAAATTATTGCGGTGACCATCGCTATACCTGCAGATGGACCATCTTTTGGTGTTGCTCCTTCAGGGACATGAATATGAAAATCTTTTTTTTCAAAAATTGGCGGAATAATTCCAAATTCTAAAGATTTAGATCTTACATATGATTTGGCAGCTTTAACTGATTCTTGCATTACGTCTCCTAATTTTCCTGTTATTTGCATTTTACCTTTGCCGGGCATAACAGCTGATTCTATCTTTAATATTTCTCCACCGAATTCTGTCCAAGCTAAACCTGTTACTACCCCCACTTTATCTTCGGACTCTACTTCATCATGTTTAAATTTTTGCACACCTAAATAATTAGGTAAATTTTCTGGGGTAATATCATTTTGTTTTACATCATCTGTTAAAATATTTTTTACTGTTTTTCTTGCTAATTTCGATATTTCTCTTTCAAGGTTTCGCACTCCCGCTTCTCTTGTATAACTTTGGATTATATTTTTGAGTGCTTCATTATCTAAATTAAATTCTCCAGGTTTCAGACCATTATCTTTAATTTGTTTAGGTAGTAAATAATTATTTGCTATATTTACCTTCTCATCTTCGGTGTATCCAGGAATTCTAATTACTTCTAGCCTGTCGAGTAATGGTGGTAAAATATTAAGTGTATTAGCAGTTGTTACAAACATAACATCTGAAAGGTCATAGTCTACTTCTAGATAATGATCATTGAATGATGAATTTTGTTCTGGATCTAAAGCTTCTAATAAGGCTGAAGATGGGTCACCTCTATAATCTGTTCCAACTTTGTCAATCTCATCTAACAAAAAAAGTGGATTTTTAGTTCCTGCTTTTTTCATTTGCTGAATAATTTTCCCAGGTAAAGATCCTATATATGTTCTTCTGTGGCCTCTAATTTCAGCTTCATCTCTAATACCACCAAGGGAAATACGAACAAATTTTCTACCTGTTGATCTTGCAATAGATTTTCCAAGAGAAGTTTTTCCAACTCCAGGAGGTCCAACTAAACATAAAATTGCACCTTTTATTTTACCCACTCTTTTCTGAACGGCCAGGTATTCAAGTATTCTTTCTTTTACTTTATCTAACCCATAGTGATCTTTATCCAAAATTTCTTTAGATTCCTTAATATTGATTTTATCGTGTTTTTTATCCTTGTTATTCCACGGCAGTTCCACCATCCAATCAAGATAATTTCTTACCACTGTAGCTTCGGCTGACATTGGACTCATTGATTTTAATTTTTTCAACTCAGATAAACATTTTGTTAATGCTTCTTTAGGCATTTTTGCTTTAATAATTGATTTTTGCAAGTTTGCAATTTCATCTTTTCCATCCTCAATATCGCCGAGCTCCTTTTGGATAGCCTTCATTTGTTCATTTAAATAATATTCTCTTTGCGTTTTTTCCATTTGCGTTTTTACTCTACCCCTAATTCTCTTTTCAACACTAACAACATTAATTTCATTATTGATATGATCCATTAATTTTTCTAATCTAATTTTTACATCAGTAGTTTCTAATAATTTTTGTTTTTCAAAAATTGATATATTTAACTGGCCTGCAATTAAATCTGAAATTTTACTTGGATTTTTTTGCTCTTTTAAACTTGTAAATAATTCTAATGAAATTTTTTTATTCAAGTTAGTTAATTTTTCTAACTTTCTTATTATAGCTAATGAAAGTGCTAGTAAATCATCTTTGCTATCAATTTTGTCTTTAACTATCTCTGTTAAAGTTGTTAAAAAATCTTTTTCATTCTTGGTTTCAATTATTTTAATTCTATCAGTTCCTTCCACTAAGACTTTTACGGTTCCATCAGGCAGTTTTAGTAATTGTAATATTTTGCTTTCACATCCGTAAGAATAAAGATCTTCTTCAGTGGGGTCATCTATTTCAGCATTTTTTTGAGTAACTAAAACTATTTTTTTATTAGTTTTCATTACTTCACTGAGTGCTTTAATAGATTTATCTCTACCTACAAATAAAGGGACTATCATTCCAGGAAAAACCACTATGTCTCTCAAGGGTAAAGATGGATAAAAGATGTTTTTACTCATACCACCAATATATGGGTATAATTAAAAATATTTCAACTAGTTTCTTAGGCTACTGAGGCTTTTTTGTTTTTAGAGTGAATAAATAATGGTTCACTATTATTTTTAACAACAGAATGGTTTACAATGACCTCCACAACATTAGTCATTTGCGGAAGTTTAAACATAGTTTTTAATAACAAGGACTCAATAATTGACCTCAAACCTCTAGCTCCCGTTTTTTTATTTATAGCTTTTTTGGCTATTTCCTCAACTGCTTCGTCTTTAAAAGTCAGTTTAACATTTTCAAATTCAAAAAGTCTTTTATATTGTTTTAATAAAGAATTTTTAGGTTCTTTTAAAATTTTAACCAGAGAATCTGTATCAAGATCTTCAAGTGTTGCTAATATAGGTAATCTTCCAACAAATTCTGGAATTAATCCATATTTAATTAAATCTTCAGGTTCTAAACTTTTAATTAGTTCTCCTGTGGGTTGATCCTGAAAATGTTTTACTTTAGCTCCAAAACCTATCGAGGTATCAGTTCCTCTTTTAGCTATAACTTTATCTAATCCAGCAAAAGCTCCACCACAAATAAATAAAATATTCGTAGTATCTACTTGTAAAAATTCTTGCTGTGGGTGTTTTCTTCCTCCTTGAGGTGGGACGCTAGCTATAGTTCCTTCCATTATTTTCAGTAAAGCTTGCTGCACTCCTTCACCGGATACATCTCTAGTAATTGAAGGATTTTCTGACTTTCTACTTATTTTGTCAACTTCATCTATATAAACTATTCCACTTTGTGCTTTTTCAACATTGTAATCAGCTGCTTGTAATAATTTAAGTATTATATTTTCAACATCCTCTCCGACATAACCAGCTTCGGTTAAAGTGGTGGCATCAGCCATAGTAAAAGGTACATCTATAATTCTTGCTAGAGTTTGTGCTAGTAAAGTTTTTCCTGACCCTGTTGGACCAACTAGAAGTATATTAGACTTAGATAATTCAACATCTTTATTGCCACCTTTAGTTTCGTTATTTAGTCTTTTGTAGTGATTATGAACCGCTACAGACAAAACTTCTTTAGCATAAGTTTGTCCAATAACATATTCTTCTAAAGTATCACAAATTTCTTGTGGTGTTGGTATACCCTCTTGATTTTTTACAAAAGAATCTTTGTTTTCCTCTTTTATGATATCCATGCATAGCTCAACACATTCATCACAAATAAAAACCGTAGGTCCTGCAATTAATTTTCTTACTTCGTGTTGGCTTTTTCCACAAAAAGAACAATAAAGTATATTTTTATTATTTTTATCAGTCATAATTTTTAAAACGAATCAGTTAATTTCAAAATAAACTAATGTTTATAGTTATCAAGTTTAAGTTGTATGTATAAACTAAATCTAGTGTCTCAGACTCTTTTTTCCACTACTTCATCAATTAAGCCAAAAGATTTTGCTTCTGTTGGTGTCATGAAGTTATCTCTTTCTAAAGCTTTTTTGATTTCTGCTTCACCTTTTTTTGTATGCTTGGAATAAATTTTATTTAATCTGTCTTTAAGATTTATTATTTCTTTGGCATGAATCTCTATATCTGTTGCTTGACCTTGGTAGCCAGCAGAAGGCTGATGAACCATAATTCTTGAGTTGGGAAGAGAAAATCTTTTTCCTTTTTCTCCCGCTGCTAGCAAAAAAGATCCCATTGAACATGCTTGCCCAATACATAGTGTAGAAACGGGGGGCTTAATATATTGCATGGTATCATAAATACCTAAACCTGATGTGACTAATCCTCCTGCACTATTAATATAAAGTGATATTTCTTTTTTTGGATTTTCTGATTCTAAAAATAATAACTGTGCAGTTACTAAAGTTGAGACTTGATCGTTTACAGTACCAACTAAAAAAATAATACGCTCTTTAAGCAGTCTAGAATAAATGTCGTAAGCTCTCTCTCCTCTATTAGATTGCTCAACAACCATGGGGATAAGATTATTCATATGTTCTTCAATTTTATTATTCATAGCGAATCAACAATTTGAACTTATACAGCTTATGATTACTTTTTTCTAATTTTTTTCTTCTTTGGTTGGGTTTTAACGGTTTTTTTTACCTTTTTAGGTTCATTATCATGATTGTGATCGTGTGTATGTTCGTGGGCCTTATGTTGGTTTTTAATTAATGCCTCCGCTTCTTTTGTAGAGATTATTTTTTTTATTTTTTTAGATTCATTTTTAATTAAATTTATAATTTTTTCTTCATACATGGAACCTCTCAAACTCGCCGATGCAGAAGGATTTTTTTGATAATATTCTAAAACCTGTTTTTCTTGTCCTGGCATTGACTGAACTTGTTTCTGAATTTCATTCTTTATTTCATCCTCACGTACTTTAAGGTTATTTTTTTCAGCAAGCTCATTTAATATGAGTCCTAGCTTAATTCTTCTTTTTGCAACTTTTTCACTTTCTTTTTTATTCTTGTCTACGTCTTCTTTTTTTAATCCTTTCGTTATAAGGTCTAGCTCTTGTTGGATTAAATTATCTGGTAAATCAACTTTATGAATTTTTTCAATTTGGTTTAATATAGATTCTTTTGATAAAGCATCTAAGTTCATTTTATACTGAGATTGAATTTGTTTTTTTACTAATTCTTTTAAATCAGGCAGATCTTTAGCACCAAGATTTTTAGCAAAATGATCATCTATTTTTTGAACTTCTGGTTTTTTTATATTCAAAATTTTACATTTAAAAATTGCTTTTTTATTTGCAAATTCTTTTTTTGGGTAGTTGGGCGGTAGAATTGCTGACACCTCTTTATCATCATTTTTTTTTGCCCCCAATAACTGTTTATCAAATCCTTTGATAAACAAATCTTTCCCCAAAACAATTTGAGTGTTTTTACCTTGGTCACCTTCAAAATTTTTATTGTCTATAGTTGCCTTGTAATCAAATATTATAAGATCATCATTTTCAGCAACTTCATTTTCTTTCTTATCTTTAAAATTATTTTGATTTTTAGCTATTTCATCTAATTTTTTTGTTACCTCTTGTTGACTTATATCAATTTCATAATCCGTAAACTTTATATTATTAATTGGTTGAAGATTAATTTTAGGAAGTTCATTAATTTCTAAAGTATATTTTAAATCTTTATCCTCGCCATGAGACTTTAAATCTAGTTTAGGTTGACCTGATATTTTTATTTTTTTTTCACTTATTGCTTTTTCTGAAGTTTCTTGTAGAACTTTTTCTAAAACCTCTCCATACACTGATTGTCCAAATTGATTTTTTATTACAGCAACAGGGACTTTGCCTGGTCTAAATCCTTTTAAATTAATTGTTTTACTTAGTTCGGCCAATCTAATGCTAATCTTTTTATTTATAGTTTCTTTATCTACAAAAACTGTAAGGTTCGTTTTAAGTCCTTTTTTGGAATCAACTGTTACTTTCATAATACTTGGTGGGCAAGAAGAGACTCGAACTCTTAAACCTTGCGGTACTAGTTCCTAAGACTAGCGCGTATACCAATTCCGCCACTTGCCCGTGCAGAAGTTATTATCAAATAAAAAGATAATCTCCAAGGCAATTAACTCATTTTAATTTTACTACCTTTTTTTACTATATAAATTCCAATTATCACAGCTAACAAAGAAATAATAACCTTTGGTGTTATTAACTCACCTAAAATTAAAAAACCTAATATCACTCCAAAAATTGGTATTAAATACGCTACTTGAGCTTGAAAAACTAAACCATTATGTTTTAGGATATAAAATCTCAATAACCAAGCTATACCGGTAGAAAAAACCCCCAGGTATAAAAGTGACAATGTAGAGTCCAACCTCGGAGATAAGTTCCATGGTTGCTCTATAAAAAAAGAAATAGGTAATAAAATTATACTCCCCCAAATCAATATAGATGCTGTGACATTTTCATTTTTTTTATTACTTATTTTTAGAGTTAATAAACCTCCAATTACATAAAATGTAGATCCACATAAAATTGAAAGTGCTGCAGTAAAATTATTTTTATTAATTAAAATATTGTCAGAAAATAAAAAAACTATACCAGAAAAACCAATTAAAATTCCTAAAGATTTAATTAAATTAACTTTTTCATTTTTAGTAAAAAAATGTGCTAATACAGATGCACTTAGTGGTGTACTAGCCATTAATATTGCTGCTAAATTACTTTGGACATTTTTAACACCATAAGCAATAAGGAAAAAAGGTATTACTAAATTTATAACTCCAATAGTAGCAAACCAATACCAATCTTTAGAAAATGCTTCTATTTTAATTTTTTTTATATAACATAATAAGATTACTGGTATAGCCCCAAGAAAAATTCTTAAAAAAGCAATAGTAAGTGGCCCGTAAGAGTAAGTGGCAATTTTTATATTAAAGAAAGCGGATGCCCAAATAAATGCTAATAATGTTAAAATAAAATAATCTAAAGTTTTAGTTTCTCTCATTCTGTTATTTCTTCCTCAGATCCATTGGTAATTTTGATTAACCCACTGTAATTAATTTTAAATACACAACTCGGGTGTCCTGCTGCACTAAAAATATCTGTAAATCTACTAAGAGATTTATCAATTAAAATATTTAATTTTGTTACGTGAGCTACAGGAGAAACTCCTCCAATTGAAAATCCAGTATTTTTTTTAACTTCGTCAGGTTTCGCCATAGATATATCTCTTTTTTGTAAAATTTTTTTTAATTTATTTAAAGAACACCTTTTATCTCCTGCTACTAAGCAAATTATAAAACTATTATCTGTTTTAAATAGCAGACTTTTAACAATTGCACCAATTTCACATTTTAATGAAAACGCTGCATCTTTAGCTGTTCTTGCTGTGGTATCTAAAACTATTACTTCAAGCTTATTATCAAATTTTTTAATAAATTCATGTACTCTTTTTACGGGCTCTTTATTTAGTAAATTTTCCATTTTTTAATCTTTTTAGAGCGGCAGGTATTCCTTTGACTATATCCTCCGCTATTAAACCTTTTCCAAAATTTTTTGCAATATCACCATGTATCCATGTTGCCGCACAACTTGCTAGAAATGGATTCAACTTTTTATCACCTACTAAACTCACAATTAAACCACTTAGAACATCTCCTGAGCCAATTATTGCTAGTTCGGAGGATGAATGTTTATTAATAACAACTGTTTTATCATAAGAAACAATAATTGTTTTTGGTCCTTTTAATATAATATTAGATTTAATTAATTTTGCTGCCTTTAAAACTTTTTTCTCTCTACTTAATTTTTTTTCTATTTGTGGAAAAATTTTATTAAATTCTCCTAGGTGAGGTGTTATTATTTTATTTTTATCTAGTAAACTATAAAATAATTTTAATTCATTTTTAAAACAAGTTAATGCATCTGCATCTAGTACAACATATTTAATATTTTGAAGTATTAATTTAGTTATATCTTTAATTTTCCTATTAACTCCAGCACCTGGTCCAATAAGTATTGACGTAATATTTTCTTTTTTAAGAAACTTCTTTAATTCGGAAATATCATTTATTTCTTTTTTTAAAACTGAAGGAAATTTAATTGAATATATTTGTATAGTATTTTGTGTGCATATAATTTTTACTGAACCAACGCCAGTCCTTAAAGCTGCTTGTGAAGATAGAATGGTAGCTCCAGTAAGTTCCTTTTGGCCTCCATATATTACAACTCTACCTCTACTATATTTGTGGTGTGAGTATTTTTTCCATGGAAAATCTTTTATCCACAAATGTGGAGAGTTTTCTATGTCGGGTTTTCTTATTTTTATTTTTCTAAAACGTATATTTGCCATGTAGACTATGCATATCTGCCATATAATAAATTCATTACAATTAGATCATTTTGAATGATATCACTTCAACTTTAAAGTGAATTAAAAAATATTTAGTTACACGTGAAATGTTATATATAAAGGATTAATGAACGCGAGCAAAATTCTAAAAACTATAAAAGAAAAAGAAATTGAATACGTGGATCTTAGATTTACAGATCCAAAAGGCAAACTTCAGCATGTTACTATGGATAAGGCGGTAGTTGATGAAGAAATGTTAAATGAAGGTATTTTTTTTGATGGATCTTCTATAGCTGGTTGGAAGGCGATTAATGAATCTGACATGATATTGAAACCTGATCTTGGGAGGGAGGTTGTGGATCCATTTACGTCACACAATACTTTGATATTATTTTGTGATGTCTTAGATGCAGTTAAGAAAAATCCCTATGAACGTGATCCAAGAAGTACAGCAAAAAAAGCTGAGGATTATCTAAAAAAATCAGGTATAGGAGATAAAGCTCTTTTTGGTCCAGAAGCAGAATTTTTTGTATTTGATGATGTAAAATTTAAAAACGATATGAACGATACTGGGTTCAAAATTGATAGTTCTGAAGGACCCTATAATACTGGAAAGAGTTATGAAAATGGAAACATGGGTCATAGACCGGGTGTCAAAGGTGGTTACTTTCCTGTTCCTCCAGTAGATAGTGCTCAAGATATGAGAGGAGAATTTTTAAAAGCTCTTAAGGATATGGGTATTAAAGTAGAAAAACATCATCATGAGGTTGCTCCAAGTCAACATGAATTAGGTATGTACTTTGGAACGTTGACTGACCAGGCAGATAACATGCAACTTTATAAATATGGAGTTCATATGGTTGCTCACTCATTTGGAAAAACCGCTACATTCATGCCAAAACCAGTTAAAGGTGACAATGGATCTGGAATGCATGTTCATCAATCCCTATGGAAAGGAAATACAGCTTTATTTTCCGGAAATAATTATGCGGGCTTATCAGACATGGCTCTACATTATATAGGTGGAATATTAAAACATGCTAAAGCAATTAATGCTTTTGCAAATAGTACTACAAATAGCTATAAAAGATTAATCCCGGGTTTTGAGGCTCCAGTACTTTTAGCTTACTCAGCAAGGAACAGATCTGCGTCGTGCAGAATTCCTATAACTATGAATAAAAAAGCTGCCAGATGTGAAATTAGGTTTCCCGATGCTGCAGGTAACCCTTATCTAACTTTTGCTGCCATGTTAATGGCTGGATTAGATGGTATAAAAAATAAAATTGACCCAGGTAAACCAGCTGATCAAGATTTATATGCTATGCCAGAAGACGAAGTAAAAAACATTCCTACAGTTTGTGGCTCTCTAAGAGAGGCAATGGAAAGTTTAGATATAGATAGAAAATTTTTAACACAAGGCGGGGTTTTTACTGATGATCAAATTGATGCTTATATAGCCTTAAAATTTGAAGAGATTTATAAACTCGAACACACTCCACATCCTATAGAGTTTGAAATGTATTACAGCTGCTAGTTATAACTACTTTTTATTACCATAAGTAGTTATTTTTCTATTACTCAATACTGTTAAATGTGCCAAAATCGATAATTGAATTAAAAAAAATAAATACTACATTTATCTCTTTATGAATGATTTTTTTAAAAAAACGGACTTAACTAGAGTAGAGGCTGAGAAAATAATTGATGAAACCCTTTTAAATAAAGATGATGGGGAGCTTTATTTACAAAATTCTATAAATGAAAATATTACTTTAGATGATGGAAAAATAAAAAATACTAATTTTACCAAAACATACGGGATGGGTTTTCGTGGTGTTTCTGAAGACGTAACAGCCTATTGTCATACAAACTCTATTAATAAAAAATCATTAATTGATGCTTCTAAAAATATCAATTCAACATTGAAAAGTTTTAAAAGTTATAAACATAATAATTCAATTAGAAGAACAAATGAAAAATTATATTCTAACCATAACCCTATAGAAGCAAAATCACTCAAAGAAAAAATAAAACTTTTAAATACTGTAGATCTATATTTGAGGTCAAAAAGTAATCTGATAAAGCAAGTTACCGCAAACATATCTACGGAAAAAAAAAATATAGAAATTATAAAAACTGGGGGAATGACACTTTCTGACAGTCAACCTCTAACTTCTTTCAAAATTGCTTTGATAATGAAAAAAGGATCAAAAAATACTCAAGGCTCATACGCTACTGGAGGAAGAATGACTTTTGACAGTTATATTAATGAGAATAATTGGAAACATGTTTGTGATGAAGCCTTTCGCCAAGCTGAAATGAATTTAGATGCCAAAAAAGCACCTGCTGGAGAAATGGATGTTGTTTTGAATAACGGCTGGTCTGGTGTGTTATTACATGAGGCTTTAGGTCATACTTTAGAAGGTGATTTTTTATATAAAAAAACATCAGTTTTTCACGATCAAATAGGAAACAAGATTGGAAATGAAAACATCACGGTGGTCGATGAAGGTAATATTTCTGGTCGAAGAGGTTCTCTTAATATTGATGATGAGGGTGAAAAAACTCAAAGAAACGTCTTAATAGAAAATGGAAAACTAATTAAATTTATGCACGATCGTTTAAGTGCAAAACTTACCAAAAA
>Ga0114993_10006130_pt1 | contig 11413 bp, 11 predicted proteins | sample ArcticOcean_MG_C_FD_87042 | JGI IMG/M metagenome (GOLD analysis project Ga0114993, IMG submission 87042) | Marine microbial communities from western Arctic Ocean - ArcticOcean_MG_CB2_150 | ecosystem: Environmental > Aquatic > Marine > Oceanic | place: Arctic Ocean: Canada Basin | collected...
CGATCTCGGCTGGTGGTCGCTCTACGATCAATCGGGCACACGCCGTCTCCCCATGATCGCCAGCCGCTTCTACCATTCTCTCCACATCGTCCAACTCGAAATCATGTCGCAACTCTCCACCGAAACCGCGTTCGCCGATCACGCCACCCGCTGGGCCACGTACACTCACAATCCCATTTACCGAACACGGGCCTTCGCACAAAAAGCTATGTTCAAACTGCTGAAGTACTGAGCCCGGAACGCCCATATTGCGAATTCTCTACGTCTCAAGTCTTTACCTCCCAGAACCCGGCGCACACCCGAGTTGGTGAGCGAGTAAATACTGTAAAGTCCCGCGATCAATCCGATGATCAAAATAGCAGCAACATCTACCCGTCGATCGGAGGCTCGCGTCGGTGCGATCAAAGCCTCTAGCCTGCTCAAGATTATGCGGTACCGCATTACGCGCCAAGACCTCAATCGATTCATCCCACTGATTCTGTAAAATATCGCGGTTATCATACAAGTCTCAGTGCGCAACATAGCATGTATACGATTCGGTAAATTCCGAAAATATCCGGGAAACAAATGTTCTCGCCAGATGAAAAACTCAAATCAAAAGTGAAGCGCTTCTGGGAAGACAACCCTCTTTCCGCAGCATCAATTCCCTTCGAACCAGGCACGCCTGAATTCTTTGAAGCGCATTCTCAACTTCGGCAAATGGAAAACTCGCCTGAAATTGACGAATGGGCATACGAATCGTCAGAAGCCTCGGGCAAGAAACTTCTCGACATCGGTTGCGGCAACGGATTTGTAACCTGCTTGTATGCCCGCGCTGGTGCTGATGTCACAAGCGTAGACATCACAGAAAAAGCGGTTGAGTTAACGAAGACTCGGTTGGAATTTGAAGGACTATCTGCCGACGTGGAACAAGCAGACGCCGAAAATCTTCCATTCGATGATCAGCTCTTCGACGTTGTGGTGTCGTTTGGGGTGCTTCACCACACTCCCGATACAGCGAAAGCAGTCAGCGAATCGTACCGAGTGCTAAAACCAGGTGGAAGACTATTGCTGATGCTCTACCACCGGAATTCATTCGCCTACCAACTACTATTTAGACTCAAACGGTTGCTGCAACCAGCTTGGAAAGGTAAATCTGCCGCCGATCAAGTCAACGCGGTAGACGGCCTGGGCAATCCCGTTGGCAAAGTTTACTCACAAAAACAAGTCACGAAACTACTAGAAGAATTTACAGACCACGAATATCAATCTGCCCTGATGTTCTTCAACCAAGCAGGAATTATTCCGGCTCCGCTTCGCAAGTTCATTGAATCTCGATGGGGCTGGCACCTGTTCATTAAGGCAAACAAGCCCTAGTTTGCTACAAATTCATCCGGTGCCCAACTACAACGAAAACAGGATCAAACAACCCACTATTTCAGTGGGCAACAGCATCAAATTGACGAAGAGTGGATCTTTTGGACGACCCAACCTATTTTAAAGAATGATGGTACTTATCTTGGTAGATCCGGCTATGAAAAACCCAAGGAGTACTTCAAATTACTCGTTGAGCTTATACAAACGAGTTACGGGAATCAGGAAATATCCATACTCGACGCTGGCTGTGCGTCGGGGACGTTCTTGAGTTACGCCTTTGAAACTCTGACCATATCTAACGGTGTCGGTCTCGATATCTCCAACGAGCTTTTGCTACAGGCCGAACAGAATGTCTGACCTGCCCCCGGATAGCGATACCCGAGACCAAACAATAAACCAGAGCGAAGCCTCCACGTTATCCACAGCAGCGATACCGCCTGCAATCATCCCCCAACCGCCCAACAACAAGTTCAGTTATCACAATCGGTCACATATAATCCGATTCCGGCTTCAACTCACCTCTGTTGGAAACATCACCAGCCATCATCACCCTGGAGAATGACGGAATTGAACAACACGCCCGAGAATCCGTCACCAGTAGATTGGTCAAATTCCAGAATCCTCATTACAGGTGGAACCGGCTCATTCGGCCAGCGCTTTGTCCAGCGATTAATCGATAAGTACCAGCCCACACGAATAGCCGTACTTTCGAGAGACGAACTCAAACAAAGCGAAATGAAGCGCCGATTCCCTGAATCGGAAATCAGCCCCATGAGGTATTTCCTCGGGGATGTCCGTGACTACGACGCTACTACGGGCGCACCAAGCAACAGGAAAAACCGAATACCTCAATGCAGCCATCAAGGCTTTTGATGCCTTCGAATCAGAGGTCGATCAGGGCGGCGTAATATACACCGACTCCGAAGGAAATCCCTGGATCGAAGAATATATTGTCACCACGCCAACTCACATCCTGAACGGGTTCATCTGGGGACTCTGGGGCGTGCTAGATCTGTACCTCGCAACAAACGACGAGCGAGCTAAATTACTTTGGGAAAAGTGTGTTGGCACTTTGACGAAAAACCTACATACCTTCGATCTCGGCTGGTGGTCGCTATACGACCAATCAGGATCTCGCTGGCTCCCCATGATCACCAGCCGTTTCTACCACTCACTCCATACCGTCCAGCTCGAAATAACATCGCAACTTACCAACGAGCATCTATTTACCGATGTAAGCAATCGATGGAACAGCTACACTTCAAATTCGATTTATCGATCTAAGGCATTCATTCAAAAGGCCCTTTTCAAGCTTTTGAAGTATTAAAAGACTCACATTTGCGAATCCTTTACATCTCTCATCTCTATCACCCAGAACCCGGAGCTCAACCGGCACGGGTATCACAGATCAGTCGACATCTTGCAGACCGAGGCCACGACGTCACAGTTTTGACCGATATGCCTAACCATCCATACGGTCGGGTTTACTCTGGGTATCGCAAGAAACTTCTCCGAGGGACATATACCGAAATGGACGGCGAGGTAAGAGTCGTTCGAGTTCCCCAAGTGTTTCGTCCCAACAGAGGAGCACTCAACCGACTCATTATGTTTTCGAGCTTTACGGTCACCGCTGCTCTCAGAAGCCTGGCATTAGGTCCGTTCGACGTGATTATCGGCACCGTTCCACAACCGTTCTCTCCGCTTGCAGGATGGCTCAGGTCATTTGTTGGTCGAGCAAAATTTGTCTTGGAAGTACGGGATCTCTGGCCAGAAGGAATCGTCGCAACTGGGCAAGCAGAAGTCGGGTCATTCGCATATCGAGGAGTGGATGCAGTAGTCAGCTTTCTCTACAAACGAGCTGATCGAATCGTCACTGTCACGGATGGCATAAAAAATGCGCTGATTGAAACACGAGGAATAGATACAGACCGAATAGACGTTGTACGCGCCGGCGTAGATGTCGACTCAATGCAAACTGATATCAGTTCGTACGAAGCAAAAAAACGACTCGGTCTTGAAGGTCGTTTTGTTGTGACCTATTCAGGAACAGTCGGAAATGCCCACGGGCTCGACTCAATGTTAGGCGTATCAAAACTACTAAGACAGGATCAACCCGATGTAATGATTCTCATTGTCGGCTCGGGAGCAGAAGAAGAAACTCTTCGCTCGCATTTTGTCGAATATCAGGCACACAACCTGCAACTCCTCGGTCAGAAGCCCCGGGCTGAACTGCCAGCTATCCTCGCTGGATCAGATATCGGGCTTGCCGTACTAAAGCCGTCTCCCATATTCCGAACAGTCGTGCCCACGAAAATCTACGAATACATGGCAACCGGTCTTCCCGTCCTGACAAATGTCGCGGGAGAAACCGAAAATATTATTACAGAATCAGGCGCAGGAATTGCCGTTCCGAATGGTGACGGTATCGCTCTTGCCAAACAAATCGCCAAATTGCGTGAGAACCCGGACGCACTTAAATCAATGTCGGTTGCAGGAATAAATTACGCACGGGAATCGGCCTCATGGGTAACCAGAGCCGAACAATACGAAGAAGTATTAGAAAAAACTGTTCGAAACTAACCATTCCCCCTCCGCAAACTGTGGTCATCCCGATTGTGTAACAACAAGGGGTATTAGCGAGGATCAACTTTTAATATCTGGCCAGGAGATTTTCTGAATGATGTCGCCGAAAAGGTTTTCACTTATAAACTCGTGAAAGAGTTTGTGAATCTTTATGCCCTCACACTAATACTTTTGAGGTTATGTACGATCGCACTAGGCAATCGAAGGGCTGGCACGAGGTACTAGAAACCAATCTCACCGATGTCTTGGAACGTGACGGCAGTAGCATCTCAATGTACTTCGACGGAAACTTCGAGCCGTTCCAGCATGATGACAGGGCACTTTTCTACCTAATGTCGGCAGTGATTTCGTAACAGCCAACGCCAGTACCATAGGGATTTTTGGAGACTCTCGATCTTGATGACGCTTAGTATCACCACATTCCTGTTGGTGCTCTGACAGCTGACAAACGATCCATATATCACTCTAGCAGCCGCGTTTATAGGCGTCGTTCTATATGTATTGAACCGGCAAATCCACCAGATGGCCAGCCGCCATTCGATAAAGCGTAAAGAACTTCGACCAATTTACTAACCAAAAAATAGCTTAAGTCTGCGGAATAACTGATTTTTTCAAGTCCAGCTGAAGTACTTGTGCGCATATAATTTTCCTGTAACCCCAACAGTCCTCTTCTCGAGGCTAGACACGCTCTAACATTTCTGGAGAATGACGGATTGAACAGTGCCACAGACAACATCAAACAGGTAGATTGGTCGAATTCCAGAATCCTTGTCACCGGCGGAACAGGATCTTTCGGCCAACGATTCGTCAGACGAATCATCGACAAATACAACCCTGCAAGGTTGGCAGTGCTTTCTCGCGACGAGCTCAAACAGAGCGAAATGAGACAGCAAAATAGTAGCAAGCCAGATGACTCAATCCGATACTTTCTCGGAGATGTTCGCGACTACGATCGACTACGCAGAGCATTCAGTGGCGTAGATATAGTTATTCACGCTGCTGCACTCAAGCAGGTTCCTGCCGCTGAAGCCGACCCATTTGAAGCCGTGATGACTAACATCATGGGCGCTAAAAACGTTATCGACGCCGCTATCGATACAGGCGTCTCCAAAGTTTTGGCTCTCTCAACTGACAAGGCTGTTGGACTGTCGAATCTTTACGGCGGCACAAAATTTGTGGCCGAAAAATTGTTCATACAAGGCAACGCATATTCAACAGGCGAGACACAATTCGCCTGTTCGAGATATGGCAATGTCATCGGAAGCCGCGGGTCAGTTATTCCGCTCTTCAAACTTCAGCGCGAAAACGGCAGTCTGACCATCACCGATCCTCGAATGACTCGTTTTTGGATAACACTTGATCAAGGCGTAGATTTCGTTATCAGTTGCGTCGAGATGATGAACGGCGGCGAGATATTTGTTCCAAAGCTACCGGCAATGAAAATTACCGACCTCGCCAACGCGGTGGCACCTAACAGCAAAATCAAAATTACTGGAGTAAGAGCCGGCGAAAAAATCCACGAAGAAATGATCTCGATCAACGAGGCCCGAACTACGCTCGAATACGATGATTTCTACTGCATCATGCCCGCATATCACAGCTGGCCTGTAAATCCTCCCCGAGGCGGAATCAAAGTCGACGACGAATTTATCTACTCAAGTGAAACATCATCGCTGAGTATTCCTCCTGAAGACCTAAAGAACATAGTTGATCAGCTATGACAACGTCGAGACTGGCGATAGAAGGTGGAACACCCGTCAGGAAACAACTACTCCCCTACGGCCGCCAAACGATCACTGAAACTGATATTCAAGCCGTAGTCGAAGTACTCAAGTCCGATTTCCTCACAACGGGCCCCGCGGTAAACCAATTCGAGGACAATCTCGCCACCGTAACCGGTACACCCCAGGTCGCAGCAGTAAGTAGTGGCACAGCTGCGTTACACACTATGTACGCAAGCTGCGGCATCAAGTCGGGAGACGAAGTCATTGTCCCGGCGATCACATTTGCAGCGACCGCAAACGCAGTGGCTTACCTTGGGGCTAAACCGATCTTCGCAGATGTAAAACCTGACACTCTGCTCATAGATCCAAAATCTGTCGAAAACTTAATATCAGCAAAAACCAGAGCGATTGTTGGGGTCGACTTTGCCGGTCAGATAGCCGACTATCCCACACTCCGAGATATTGCCGCCGATCGCCCCATCCACATCCTCGCTGACGCCGCACACTCGCTTGGTGCCACTCGAGATAGCGAACGCGTTGGGCAGATATCCGATGCAGCAATATTCAGCTTTCACCCCGTAAAACACGTGGCCGCAGGTGAAGGCGGAGCGATCGCATCAACCAATCCAGATCTCATCGAACGATGCAAAACGTTCCGAAATCACGGCATCAATGCCGATCACCGCACTAGAGCGGAAAAAGGAACCTGGTTCTACGAAATGCGAGAGCTTGGTTTCAACTATCGACTCTCCGATATTCATGCAGCCCTTGGCTCCTCGCAGCTTGCCACGCTCGACTCCAACATCCGACGTCGAAATGAAATAGCGAAAATTTACGACACCGCCTTCGCAGACAGTGAAGTGGTAACACCGCTCGCCACTGCGTCAAACTCACTCAATTCCTATCACATCTACGTCGTACAACTCGAGCTCGACTCGCTTAAGGTCGGCAGAAGCGAAGTATTTGCTGCCCTGCGTGCAGAAAACATCGGAGTCAACGTTCACTACATCCCAGTTCCGTGGCATCCCTACTATCAACGCCAAGGATTCGAACCCGGCAATTGGCCATCAGCAGAAAATGCATATGAACGAATGATCACGCTACCGATTTGGCCGGGAATGACCGACAGTGATGCGAACGATGTAATTGCAGCCATTGAAAAAATAGTCCATGCTTTTAGGCGGTAGACATGCAAACCGTAATACGAACGGATGCCAATCACACGATTGGGGTAGGACACTTCACTCGCTGTTTAACCCTTGCCCGAGAGCTAAAGGCCACAGGTCACGAAGTTAACTTTCAGAGCCGATGTGAGATTCCCGAGCTCATTCAACAAGCGGACGAATTCGGCATCGTCGTTACTGAACTTCAGAATGATGAAAGTCTTCCAGAATCAACATTTCTCTCAGTGGAAGCCCAGCAGGACTGGGCAGTAATCGACGGATATCACTTTAAGACTGCTCACTATCAAGCGGCACTGAAAATCGCCGACAATCTTCTTGTGATCGATGACAAACCTCGTCACACCGAATACCCGGCCAATCTCTTAGTAGACCAGAACTACGGAGCTGAACATCATCGGTATCCCTTACCGAATAATGCTCAGCTTTTGGGAACGAATTACGCCTTAATACGACCAGAAATTCTGGCACTGCGTGATAAGTCACGATCCCGAACGCGGTCGAACATCCACTCAATCGTCGTCACGTTTGGAGGATCAGATCCAGCACACGCGACTGGGCAGGTCGTTACCGCCTTATCGGCGGTCGAATTAACCGATCTTCACGTCAATGTGATCGCGGGTCCAGCGAACTCGGAGATACCACACCTACAACAATTGTGTGATGCAGCCGGGTTCATCCTCCACGTAAATCCATCGAACATGCCTGATATTCTCAGCACATCCGATCTCGCTATCAGTGGAGCTGGAACCACAATTTGGGAACTTATGTGTCTGGGAGTCCCAGTTATTTCTCTCACAATAGCTGAAAATCAAATCCCGGCAGCCCGTTCACTCGAAAAGGACGGTCTAATCGGCTATCTCGGCCAATCGACCGATCTTTCCACAGCCGATCTCGCATCAAACATAACCGGCTGGCTCGGTGCTCCCGATAAACTCGAACGCATGGCAAAGTCTTCGTCCAAAAAGATCGATGGTCAGGGAACCTTACGAGTGATTGCAGCCATGGCGAAACTCACAAACAATAATTCTGGTGATGGGGCATGAGAGTCGTAACCTTCGTAAATAACACTGTTGGCCTTGAAACCCTTAGAGCGATCCAACGAAATGGCGACACAATTGTCGCGGTAGTAGTTCATCCGTTCAAATCGGCAACTTTACACCGTGAGATTCTAGATTTTGCAGCCGACAACAATTCAGCGATCATCGAAGCAACTGCTCTCGCCGACGGCAGCACAATTCGACAACTTGTTGATCTAGCACCCGATATCGGCGTATCGGCATTCTTCGGGCATATTCTCCGCTCCGAAATAATCGACATCTTCAAGCGAGGGATAATCAACGTGCACCCCTCGTTCCTTCCATATAATCGTGGTTCTTACCCAAACGTATGGTCGATCGTCGATGGCACGCCAACAGGAGCAACTATCCACTACATCGACGAGGGAATCGATACGGGCGCAATAATCGATCAATCCCAGATCGAAATTACTCCCGAAGATACTGGAGAATCTCTCTATGTCAGGCTGGAATCTGCCTGCAACGAACTATTCTCCAAAACCTGGCCGAAAATATCGCAAGCTGACGGAGTCTTACCCGCAAGCACTCAGCAGCTCGCAGACGGCACAACCCACCGAATCAAAGACACCGAGCAAATCGATCGCATAGATATCGATGCACAGTACAAGGCCAGCGATCTGTTGAACGTAATACGCTCAAGAACCTTTACCGGATACCATGGTGCCTACTTTGAATCGGGTGGCACCAAATACTTCCTACAAATCAAAATCGAAAAAGAACATATCGGGGACGATAACTAATGACATACGAGGCACGTTTCATCGATATTGCCGGTCGACGAGTTGGATATGGTTCGCCTGTTTACGTCATCGCCGAAATTTCTGGTAATCACAACGGCAGTTTCGATAGAGCCGTCAAAATTCTCGAAGAGTGCGCTGCTGCCGGTGTCGATGCCGTCAAACTCCAAACCTACACAGCCGATACTCTAACGATCGACTCCGACAGCGACATCTTCAAAGTTGGCGACAATAACACTTGGGCCGGCCGAACACTTTACGACCTATACGAAGAAGCTCACACACCTTGGGACTGGCAGCCCAAACTAAAGCAGCGAGCCGATGAACTAGGGGTTCATTTATTCTCAAGCCCCTTCGATTTCTCAGCTGTAGATTTTCTTGATGAGATGAACGTGCCAGCATTCAAAGTGGCTTCGTTCGAATGCATCGACACCCCGCTCGTGGGATACATGGCGTCGAAAGGCAAGCCGATTCTGATGTCAACAGGAATGGCTACCATGGAGCAGATAGATCGAGCTGTTCGGGCAGCACAAGAAAATGGCACCGGTACAGGGAACCTGCTGCTTTTCAAATGCGTAAGTTCGTACCCTGCACCGCCTGAGTCGATGAATCTGAAAACAATCGCACATCTGGCTGATACGTACGATCTCCCGGTGGGCCTATCTGATCACACCCTAGGAACCCACATTCCGGTCGCAGCAGGCGCTCTGGGCGCGGTAGCAATCGAAAAACACGTAACGCTCGATCGAGGTGAAGGCGGACCCGACGCTGAATTCTCGCTTGAACCAGCTGAATTAAAACGAATGGTCAACGAAATTCGAGACGTTGAAAAGGCCATGGGCAAAGTAACTTACGGCCCAACTGAATGGGAAAAACCAAACAAGGTTTTCCAGCGCTCGCTGATAGCAACTGCCGATATTCCCGCAGGCAGTTTGTTCACCGATAAGAATCTCCGTTCAGTCAGGCCAGGCAATGGACTATCCCCACACCTGATCAGCGATATTATGGGGCGCAGCGCAGCGCAGACAATTAAGCGTGGAACTCCACTCAGTTGGGAACTTGTTGGCGGCTAATGCCACATGTAGACGGGTCTAGTCGACTACTCGACTGGGAGAACTACCATTGAAAATAACTGTGTTCGGATGCGGATCTATCGGCAGTCGCCACGCCAAAAACATATCCAAAATTGGTGGTCACGATCTATGTCTATACGACACCGTTCTCACTAATGCTGAAAAACTCAGCGTCGAAACAGGTGGAAAAATAGCCACAACCATCGAAGAAGCCTTCGAAGCATCGCCCGATGCAGTTCTTATCTGTACCCCCCCAGACACTCACATCGAAATAGCTAAACAAGCGCTGGAATCTGGCGCACACTGCTTCATCGAAAAACCTCTCGCTGTCGAATACGTCGCGGCAAGCGAGATCACTGAACTCGCCGAACAGCGAGGGCTTGTTTGTATGGTTGGATTCAATCTCCGCTTCCACCCTGGCCTTGTCAAAATCCGCCAGTTGATCGACGACGGTTCGTTAGGACGAATCATGATGATTCGAGCTGAATACGGGCAGTTTCTACCAGACTGGCGACCAGGATCAGACTATCGAAACAATTACATCGCCAATAAATCTCGCGGTGGGGGGATCATTCGGGAAGAATCTCACGAGGTCGACTATGTACAGTGGCTGGGCGGTCCGATCGAGGACATTTACGTCGCTGCCGGACAGCTTTCCGATCTAGAACTAGAATCGGAAGATTCGGCCGTCATGATAATTCGACTAAAATCGGGTGCTCTGGCAGAAGTGCATGTCGATTGCGTCCAGCGTGGCTACTCACGCAAGTGCAAAGTGATTGGAACCGAGGGCACAGCCGAGTGGGTGTATGAAACAGGTGTAACAGTCACTCACGCTGCAGGTGATGTCGAATCAATCGATATCTCACCAGAACCAAATCTCATGTATTTCGATGAAATATCACACTTCCTAAAATGCTGTACAGGAACAGCTGAGGTTCCGGTCGACGGACGATCTGCACTCACCACAATCGCTGTGATCGATGCGGCACACCGATCAGTGATTTCACATAAATCCGAGCGAGTATTGTGAAAATATTATGCGTCATACAGGCAAGAATGAGCTCATCACGCCTGCCCGGCAAAGTGCTCGCCAACATCGCAGGTAAAACTATGCTGGAAAGAGTTGTAGAAAGGGTTCGGTCGATCAAAAATATCGACGACGTAGTAGTCGCAACCACGACGGATATTAACGATGATCCAATCGTCAATGAAGCCACCAGGCTAGGTGTCGAAGCGTTTAAAGGGCACCCCACCGACGTTCTCGACCGCTACTTCGAAGCTGCAAATACACATAACGCAGAAGTTATTGTGCGCGTTACAGCCGACTGCCCTCTGTTCGACCCTCACGTAGCCGAAAATGTGATCGAGCGATTCCTGCAAACCAAGGTCGACTACTGCTCGAACATTCGCCCTCCTACTTACCCGGATGGGCTGGATGTTGAGGTGCTTACTGCACAAGCTCTAGAAATCAGCTGGCATGATGCAAAGCTCGAATCCGATCGTGAGCACGTTACGACGTATATTCGACGAACCAATCCAGATCGCTTTACCAAGTCCAACGTGGAACATCATGTCGATCTTTCCTCGATGCGCTGGACAATCGACGAACCACAAGATCTCGAATTTATGCGTACATTGCTTCCCCGACTAGAAGATAAGCATGAGAATGCAACAAGACTA
>Ga0114993_10006132_pt1 | contig 11410 bp, 7 predicted proteins | sample ArcticOcean_MG_C_FD_87042 | JGI IMG/M metagenome (GOLD analysis project Ga0114993, IMG submission 87042) | Marine microbial communities from western Arctic Ocean - ArcticOcean_MG_CB2_150 | ecosystem: Environmental > Aquatic > Marine > Oceanic | place: Arctic Ocean: Canada Basin | collected...
CATTCTGATAGCCTCGTCAACATTACGTCCAAGTGGGAGGTTATTTACAAGCTGGTGCTGTACTACTCCATCTTTGTCTATTAAGAACAGCCCTCTGTATGCGATAAGTTCGTTGTCTGAGATTAGATTACCTTCTTCATCGTAGTCGTACATTCCTGTAAGTACGTCGAAATTTGAAGAAATTGTCTTTGCTGTGTCTGCTACAAGTGGGTATGTGATTCCTTCGATTCCTCCTTGATTTTTAGGCATACGTAAATAAGCCGCGTGACTTTCAGCTGTGTCGGTTGAACAACCAACTACTGCACATCCGCGATTTTCGAACTCGGAAAGCTTTTCCTGGAAAGCATGTAGTTCTGTAGGACAAACAAACGTGAAGTCTTTAGGGTAGAAGAAAAACATAACGTACTTGTTGTCAATGTACTGCTCTAATGTAAAGTTATCAACGATTTCTGATCCGTTGAGTACTGCCGCAGCAGTGAATTTGGGTGCCGGTTGGCCTACTAATACTGCCATAATAATGATTATATTTAAATTATGTCGCAAAGATAACTACTCCTTATCTTCGATGAATTAATTCTTTGATGAATATTAATAATGAAGTTTGCTGCTATAGATATTGGGACTAATGCCGTAAGACTCTTAATCAAAGAGATTGTGGTTAAGAATGATAAATTGAGAGTTAGTAAGGTAAGCTTTACTAGAGTTCCATTAAGGTTAGGTGAGGATGTCTTTGAGACTGGGAATATTTCAGATAAGAAAGCTAGGAATTTGGTTAAGATAATGAGGGCTTTTTGGTATTTAATGGACGTTCATGAAATTGAGTGGTTTAAGGTCTGTGCTACCAGTGCGATGAGGGAGGCTGGTAACGTTGATTATATAATTGATATGATCAAGAAGGAGGCGAATATTATAATCGAACTTATCGATGGACAGCAAGAGGCAGATTTAATATTTAGAAATTTCAGTGTTGCTTCTTTTAAATCAAAATCTGACTATCTATATATTGATGTTGGCGGTGGTTCTCTTGAATTGACTTTAATAAGAAATGGGAAAAGATTGAGGGCCAAATCATTCCAGATAGGTACTCTAAGAGTTATTAAAGGAATCGTTAGAGATGGAGAATGGGATGCTGTAGAGGAATTCGTAAAGTACGAGTCTGAAAACGGTGAGTCGATAATAGCGATTGGAACGGGGGGTAATATTAATAGGCTACAACGCATTATACTTAACCCTAAAAATCAACCAATATTAATTTCTAAAATCGAGAAAATAACAGAAGCTTTAAAATCTCAACCATTTAAAGAAATGGTGAAGAAGTACAGTCTGAAGCCAGATAGAGCAGATGTGATTATACCTGCAGCAGAAATATATCTACGCATCATGAAATTAGCAGGAGCTAAAGAGATAATAGTCCCTAAAGTGGGTCTCAGTGATGGAATTATCCTCAAGGTACATGAGGAGTATCAAGAGTCGTTACTTTAACTCAACCGTTACTTTATGTTACGAGTTATATAAGAATCCACTTCATATATACGCTTAGGCTTGAGTACAATCTCACCTTTGCTGTTGAGTAAGAAATAAGTGGGTGTTGCTGTAATCTTGTAATCCTTTACAATTGGACTGTCCCATCCTTGAAGTTGGCTTACGTTCAAGTATTGCATTCCTTTTGCTTCAATTACATCTGTCCAGCTCTTTCTAGCTTGATCTATAGAAACTCCGATAGCCTCGAATCCTTTTCCACCATATTTTGAATAAAGGGGTATAAGAACTGGGATTTCTTGTTCACATTTGTGGCACCATGAAGCCCAAAACATTACGAGCGTGTATTGATTCTTAGCAGCTGTTTCCATTAAGTTTACTTTCCCTCCACTGTACTCTTCTATATTAAAATTAGGTGGAGTCTTGCCGACTTGTAGGTTGATAATTCCCTGAGCACGTAGGCGAATAACATCACTTAAATCTGCACCGCAGTCTTCGTCGAAGATGTAGTTGTCGAGTATGTATTGGCATATATCTTCTTTGCCCGTGTTGTAGAATCCGTCAAGCATAGCATAAAGAGCGCTTTCAAGAGTTTTAGGGTTAGGCTCAAAGTGTGCTTTGATCATATCTATGCAATCGAAGAATCCGCTATCCTCACCCTTGCTATATTTAACCATCATACCCTGAATACGATCACTAATAGCCATAGTATGAATAAGACTATTGTCGAGAGGATCCAGATCTTCAAAGTATTTTCCTTGCGAGTTAGGGTACATAGGATTCTTCCAAGAGATGAGCTTGGCAAAATACGTTCCAGCGTAAGTGTCCATCATCTCGTGTTGAGATTGAACGAGTTCGAGTTCTTTCCCCTTTATTTGCTCTTCTATTCTTGAACGGTAAGGGCTGTCTTTAATACCCTTCCTTAGATTCTTGATTTCGTTTTTATTCCTGTTAGCAAGAGTTATGTACTTAAACCAAGCGGTGTTTTCTCTAGAACTAGGCGCTGTTTTGTTACCGGTTAATCGGCTAGATTTAAAATCAATGTCAACATCACTCTCATCTGGATTAAGAATAATTTGTGTCTTGTTATTTGCTTTTCCGTTTAAAACGAGCTCGTAAATACCTCGGCTTATTTCGAGGTTATTGAAATTGAAAATACCTCCTACAACTTTAGCACTATCGAGAAGAGCAATATTTCTAGCCTCTGTTTCGTAGAGGTAAATCATTGATCCTGATGCTGCAGCAATGTTACCGTGAAGTCTTACTATTCCGGTTTTATCTCCTTTGTTCTGATCGTTGGTACCGTTTTTATACCGTGGAGAAATGGCATCAGTTTGGTTTGTAGTTACTGCATTGTTAGAAGCCACAATTTCAGAAGCCGTTGTTTTATTGGAAATAGGAGCTGGTGCGCTATCAGAACACGCAAATAGCACCAAAAGTAAAGTGCTTACAATCAGGGTCATAGGTTTCATTTTACGAATTATTATATTCCAAATTTAGATAGCATAATATACAAATTAGATTTTAATTACTTATTAAAGGAACTTCCTCCAGACTTAGAGCCTGGCTTCGAGTTGCCTCCACCGCCTTTGAATTTTTTATTTTTGAAGCCGCCTTTATTGTGACCTTCACTTTTGAAACCTCCCCGACCACGGCTTTCCCCTCCGCCTCGGTTGTCTTTATCTCCTCCTCTGTTGGCTCCATATCCTCCTCCTCCACCGCTCCCTCGGTTGTCTCTATCTCCTCCTCGGTTGTCTCTATCTCCTCCTCTGTTGGCTCCATATCCTCCTCCTCCACCGCTACCTCGGTTGTCTCTATCCCCACCTCTGTTGGCTCCATATCCACCACCGCCGCCACTACCTCGGTTGTCTCTATCACTACTTCTGTTGGCTCCATATCCACCACCGCCGCCACTACCTCGGTTGTCTCTATCACTACTTCTGTTGGCAGCATATCCGTTACTACCACTACCTCGGTTGTCTCTATCACTACCTCTGTTGGCAGCATATCCGTTACTACCACTACCTCGGTTGTCTCTATCACTACCTCTGTTGGCAGCATATCCGTTACTACCGCTACCTCGGTTGTCTCTGTCACTACCTCTATTATTGTCGCGAGAATAACCTCCTCGATTTTCACCTCCACTCTTGCTTGGTGGTCCGAATGAAGAACTTCTTGATCGTCTGTCATCTCTATCAGAGTTACGATATCCACCACCACTTCCGCTTCTTACCCCTCCACTTCTGGAACTTCCACCGTAACCTCGACCTCCGCCACTACCACCTCCGTAGCCACGACCTCCGCCGCCTCCACCACGATTTCTACTCTTTTTACCACCACCACCTTTAGGCATAATCATTCCTACGGGATCCATTGGCATATTGAAAGGTTGATCTGTTATAAGTTCAACTTCGCGACCTATTAGTTTTTGTATACCTCGTAAGTGATTGCGTTCATCTCCTTCATTACAGAATGAGATTGCGATTCCTTCCCTTCCAGCACGGCCAGTTCTTCCAATACGGTGTACGTAACTTTCCGCGAGGTTTGGCAATTCGAAGTTTACAACGTGGCTGAGCTCGTCTACGTCAATTCCACGTGAAGCAATGTCAGTAGCAACAAGAACTCTTACTTTTCCTTTTTTAAATCTATTAAGCGCCTTTTCTCTAGCTGGTTGAGATTTGTTACCGTGTATAGCTTCCGCTTGTATGTCGTTTCTTTGTAAGTGACGTACAACTTTATCCGCCCCGAATTTAGTTCTTGTAAATACAAGAGCATTAATAATTTCATCTGTTCCGAGGATGTGTACAAGAAGGTCTTTCTTATCGTTCTGACGAACGTAATATACTTTCTGGTCTACAGTTTCAGCAGCAGAACTTTCAGCAGCGATTTGTACGCGAATGGGATCCTTTAAAATTGTAGAAGAAAGCTCTCGGATATTTGGCGGCATGGTAGCCGAGAAGAAAAGGGTCTGCCTTTCTTTAGGCGTTTGCTTGATTATCTTCTTGATATCGTGGATGAATCCCATGTCGAGCATGGTGTCAGCTTCATCGAGTACTAAAAATTCAATATCTTGTAAGCGTATATGTCCTTGATTGCATAAATCGAGAAGACGTCCAGGTGTTGCAATTAGTATGTCTACACCTCTTCGAAGAGCATCAACTTGGCGACGCTGAGGGATACCACCGAATACAACAGTAGATCTCAAGTTAGAGTTCTTACAATAGTTGCGAACGTTTTCGTCAATTTGTGAAGCTAACTCACGAGTTGGAGTTAGAACAAGTGCACGAATAGGCTTTGAGCGACCCTGCGTTTTTGAAGGGCGAGAAGCGAGAGTGTGAACTATAGGAAGTGAGAACGCAGCGGTTTTACCAGTACCTGTCTGGGCACTACCGAGGATATCTTTACCTTCTAATACGTGGGGAATTGCTTGCTCCTGTATGGGAGTCGGGTTTTCGTAGCCGAGTGGTTTTAGGGCAGAAAGGACTACCTCATTTAACCCTAGATCTTTAAAAGACATTTTAAAACTTTATCTCGCACGATAACGTGTACGAAGAACGTGCCGAGTCATAATGTGGCGCGTGCCGACAACGGCTGAAGCACGCATGCGTTATTTTTAACGCGGTGCAAAACTACGACTTTTATTTTAATTGTGTAACATACAAGTAAATAAGTCTAATTCAGTTGTTATTATTGACTGCTTCTACCTAAGTTTTTTAGAGTAGTAGTGTGCATTGCAAGAGCATCTACAAAGGTCATTTCCCCCTTGTATTGAAGGTCGAATTCCATTGCTGTTTTCTTTACAATCTCAGACAAAGCTTTGTAATGAACGTGGCAAATGTTAGGGAATAGGTGATGCTCAATTTGGAAGTTAAGCCCACCACATAGATACGATAGTATCTTGTTGTTCATTCCGAAATTAGCAGATGCTTGAATCTGGTGTTCAATTCTAGTCGTATCTAGTTTAAGACCGTCATCACCAGCCTTAGGGAAAGAGTTGTGCTCCATTACGTGAGCTGGCTGAAAGATTATTGCCATAAGGAATCCTGCGACAGCATGCATAACCATCCATCCAAGAACAATGAAATACCAAGGAAGACCACTGAAAATCATTGGCAAAACAAGTGAGTATGTAAAGTAAAGGGACTTTGTCGAAAGCATTTGGAAAAATAAACCCTTGGTACTCCTTCCTGTCATTTTAATTAAGTCTTTCTTATGGTACCTAGATAATGACATCCAATCTTTAGGGAGCATCCAGAAAATTGTCATTAGTGAATAGAAAAACCAAGCGTAAATGTGTTGAAAACGATGGATTTTATAAAGGGTATTGTTGGGGTTAAACCTAAGAACTGGAGCAGGAGAAATGTCTTCGTCTAATCCTTCGATATTAGTAAAAGTATGATGTAGTACGTTATGCTGTATCATCCACATTTCCGCATTTCCTCCGACAAGGTCAACGGTTCTTCCCATAAGCTTGTTAATCCAAGGCTTGTTACTATAAGCATTGTGATTCCCATCGTGCATAATGTTTAATCCGATACCGGCGAGTCCGAATCCCATTAGAACTTCTGCGATCCAAAACGTACTTCCTTCTAACCCACCGAAAGTGAATAGAGCCCAAGGAATGAAATAAAGTGCGAGCATAATAAACGTCTTCAAATACATTTGAAATCCTCCATATCTATTTTTGCCAGATTCAGTAAAATATTTATCAACTCGTTCACGCAAGACTTTTCCAAACCCTGAGTTGTCGTTGGCAAATTTTACAATAGGTAGTTTCATGGTTTCAAGTATTTTCAAATGTTGAGTCAATATGAATATGCAAAATTACTGTAAATGATTTAACTATCAATAGTCTTTGCCTCATATTTACTACATGCGAAATGTTAAATAAGATGAAAAACAGCTAGGATCTTCCGAGGGCTGTGATTGGGTCGAGTTTAGCGGCTTTAGTTGCTGGGTAGTATCCGCTTGCCAAACTGGTAATCATACACAGCGTCATGCCGATCGCAATCCATCCCCATGGAATAACAAAAGGAGTGTCAAAAACAGAGGCGATGATATTTCCTATACCTAGACCTGCGGCGATGCCGACAAGGCCACCTATTTGGCCTATGATGATTACTTCAACAAGGAACTGGGTGCGTATAGCTCTAGCACTTGCTCCTATGGATTTACGTGTACCGATTTCGCGAGTCCTCTCTGAGACCGATACGAGCATGATATTCATGAGCCCTATCCCCGCTCCAAAGAGAGTTATAATTCCGATTACAGCAGCGGCGATGGTGATGCCGGAAGTGGCTTCTAGCAGAGTTTCCACAAGGGCGTTGCTCTTGCTTATATCGAAGGAACTGGGAGCGCCAGGCGTGTCACCTCGAATCATTCTAAATGCCCCGGTAGCGAAATCTGTTGATTGTTCGAGATGTTCTGTATTTGCTACGGCGCAAGTAATTGTGTAACTTCTATTTACGTCTGAGAATTGACGTCTAACGGAGGTTATTGATATAATACATTGGTTATCTTGTGACATTCCAAAACTCGCTCCCCTAGACTCCAGTACTCCTATGACTGTATATCGTGACCCCGATAATAAAAGATTGGATCCGACGACTTCCTCCCATGGTTCGAATAGTTTATCCTTGATATTAGAGCCGATAATAATGAGTGGAGTACCAGCATTAATTTCAGAGTTAGAAAAACCACGGCCAATAGATAAAGGGATGTTCGAGACGTCTAAATAGTTTTCATCAACACCTAGGATTTGAATATTGGGGTCCGTTCTATTTGAGTTCCTTCCTATAATTGATGTACCTGAAGCGAATATTGAAGAGGTGACTAATAAATCTGAGGGTGCTAGTTTAGAGAACTGTCGAGCTTCCCTATAAGTTATGGGAGTGTATGGGGCTGGACGCTTTCCTTTAAAGAAACCGGAATTACGTTTGGGATTAATTGTAAAAGAATCAGTTCCAAGTGAGGAAAATTCGACGCGTATGTTTTCTTTGAGTGATTCAGTGGCCGTAACCATTGCTATAAGGGCCATTATGCCCATTCCTATTATCCCGACTGTTAGAGTGGTTCGTAATGCCTGTCCACGTATGGAGCCGATTGCAACATTTATTTGTTCATTTAAAACAGAGCGGGTTAACCTCATGCCCCGAAGGTACTGCCCTATCTTTGCACTCTGAAACAAAAATCACAGAATATGACTTTTGATATTGATATGATCAAAAAGGTGTACGCCGGGTTTCCTGAGCGTGTAGAAGCGGCGAGAGAATTAGTTGGCCGTCCTCTTACTTTGGCTGAGAAAATTTTGAATTCCCACCTTTGGGATGGGAAACCAACTCAAGTTTACCAGCGCGGGATTGATTATGTGGATTTTGCGCCTGACCGTGTTGCGATGCAGGATGCGACAGCCCAAATGGCTCTCCTTCAGTTTATGCAAGCGGGAAAGAAAAAAGTCTATGTGCCTTCAACGGTACACTGTGACCACCTCATCCAAGCAAAGGTAGAAGCCAGTTCTGATTTACAGAATTCGATTAACTTAAATAACGAGGTTTTCAATTTTCTCGAATCTGTTTCGGACAAGTACGGAATAGGGTTTTGGAAACCAGGGGCAGGAATCATCCACCAAGTAGTACTTGAGAATTATGCCTTCCCTGGCGGAATGATGATAGGTACTGACTCACATACTGTGAATGCTGGTGGACTGGGGATGGTCGCTATTGGTGTTGGTGGAGCTGATGCTGTGGATGTGATGGCTGGCCTTCCTTGGGAGTTGAAGTGTCCTAAGCTTATAGGAGTTAAGCTAACAGGTAAGTTAAGTGGTTGGTTAAGTGCGAAGGATGTGATCCTTAAAGTTGCAGGTATCCTAACAGTTAAAGGAGGTACCGGAGCGATCGTCGAGTATTTCGGTGATGGAGCTATAGGTCTTTCTTGTACAGGAAAAGGAACAATTTGTAATATGGGTGCTGAGATTGGAGCGACAACATCTTTATTCGGATATGATGACAGTATGGGGCGTTACCTCAGAGCTACGGGGCGAACAGAAGTAGCTGATGCAGCAGATGGAATAGCTACTCACTTAACAGGTGATCCAGAAGTTTATGCTGACCCAGAAAAGTATTTTGATGAGGTTGTCGAAATAGATTTGAGTGAGCTTGAACCGCATCTCAACGGACCATTTACGCCCGACCTTGCTACTCCTGTTAGTGATATGAAGGAGGCTGCAAAGAAAAACGGTTGGCCAACTTCTATCGAGTACGCTCTTATAGGCTCTTGCACGAACTCAAGCTATGAGGATATTTCAAGATCGGCTTCGATTGCTCGCCAAGCAAATGAACTCGGTATCGAAGCGAAAGCAATGCTAAATATTACTCCTGGCTCTGAGCTTGTTCGTTTCACGATCGAGAGAGACGGGTTTATCTCGACTTTTAAAGAAATGGGAGCAACTGTTTTCGCAAATGCTTGTGGACCATGCATCGGACAATGGGCGCGTCCTGGTGCTGATAAGAAAGAGAAAAACTCTATCGTACACTCATTCAATAGAAACTTCTCAATGCGAGCTGACGGAAACCCGAACACGCATGCATTCGTCGGTTCTCCGGAGCTTGTAACGGCTATTGCACTTGCTGGAGATTTAACATTCAATCCCATTACAGATCCTCTTTACACGAAAGACGGAAAGCAGATTATGCTTGATGAACCTAAGGGCCAAGAGCTTCCTGAAAAAGGATTCGAAGTTGAGGATGCAGGTTATCTAGCTCCAGCTGAAGACGGTTCTAATATAGAAGTTAAAGTTAACTCTACCTCTGAGCGTTTGCAGCTCTTAGATCCATTCTCTCCATGGGACGGAGGTAATTTATTAGGCGCTAAGCTGCTCATAAAAGCTGATGGAAAATGCACCACAGACCATATTTCTATGGCTGGTCCATGGCTTAGGTTTCGTGGTCACCTTGATAACATTGCGAACAACACTTTAACTGGGGCTGTTAACGCTTTCGGTGGAGCTACTAATAAGGTTAAAAACCAAATAGATGGATCTTTCGGAGAAGTTCCTGCTGTAGCAAGAGCATACAAAGCTGCGGGCATAGCCTCTGTAGTTGTAGGTGATTCTAACTACGGCGAGGGCTCTTCAAGAGAGCACGCAGCTATGCAACCTCGTCATCTTGGAGTATATGCAGTAATTGTAAACTCTTTCGCTCGTATCCATGAAACTAACTTAAAGAAGCAAGGGATGTTAGGTCTTACATTCATGAACGAAAACGACTACGCCCTGATCCAAGAAGACGATACTTTTAACTTTATAGATCTTAAAGATTTCGCTCCAGGAAAGCCACTTACTATAGAGGTAGTTCATGCTGATGGATCGAAAGACGTTGTTGTGGTTAAGCACACTTACAACGAGCAACAAATTAACTGGTACCGTGCAGGTTCTGCTCTTAATTTGATAAAGGAAGAGAACGCAGTGAAGTAGTCTTCTCTGCTGGGCTTTTTAATTATATAAATTCCTATTGAGGAACGATTGTTAAATCGGCATTAATGATATCATTATTTCCGACTTGAACGTCTGTAAACGTTAGTGTGTGGATGCTGTCAGTTTGTACCACTTTTACGGTTCCACCTAATATAGTCCATTCCTCATCGAAGTTAGGCACTTCAATTTCTTTAACGTGAAGAGCTATTGCTGCATCTAATGTGGTAGAACCTCCGATAGATTCGAAATTAACGGAAAACTCTAAGTCATGGCTTGGTGCATGGTATGTTACTTCGTTTTCTGTACGAAAGTCTGCAACAACGAAGTACTTCCACAATAAAGGCTCCTCAGGAGATAGGTCAGACGCTGGAGCATATCCCTCAGCAAGTCTTACAGTCAAATCACGTCCGTCCAGATTAAGAGTTCCACATTCACAATCTAATTCAATATTCACGAATGGTTCGTGCTTCGTACAACCAGAAAGCGTTAGGAGTGTGGCGAACGCAATAGCTGTAGTACAAAAGAAAATAGTTTTCATTGTTTTCATAATCGCTAAGATAATATTTATTTGCGCACGAGCGGGTATAATAGGTATGTCTCTCTATTATTTTTAAATTCTTCAATTTCTTTTTCCCAAACCTCCTCCAATTTATCAAGACTTTCTCCTTTTTCAAGAGCCCTTCTTAATTTATCAGTCCCAGCTAATTTATCGAAGAAACCGGGGTTCAAGAAGAAGCCTTCTATGTAGCCAGTTTCCTCCACGTATTGAGTAACGTACCTCTGTAATATCGATAGATCCCAACTCATACCACTATAAAGCCAAGACTTTCCCAGCTCGTGATGGTTACTACCATAACATTCCTCGTTTTCGTGTTTAGGGTGGGGAGATGCTCCGGGTGTCGCTACAGGAGTAAATGAAAAGTTGCCTTTCGATGTGGGGTAGCCAGTTATTTCGAACGGGGTAGGAGTTCCACGTCCTACGCTAACTATTGTGGGCTCGAGAAAACATAGCGAGGGGTATAACTCTATTGAGACTGCAGTGGGTAGATTAGGTGATGGAGGAATGGGAAGTGCATACCTATCGGAGTGAGCATACCCCGAGCACTCGATTACGTGGAGGCGAACTTTAATTTCTCCAGCTAACCAACCTTCTCCGTTCGCCATTTTAGCGATCTCACCCAAGGTCATCCCGTGAATTACGGGCACGGGTGCCCATCCCACAAAGGACTTAAATTCTGGATCGAGCATAGGACCTTCCACATGATGACCGTGTGGGTTAGGCCTATCGAGCACGATAACGGAAACGCCATTTTCAGCTGCAGCTTCCATTACCAGAAGGAGAGTGCTTAAGTAAGTATAGAATCGCGCTCCGACATCTTGAATATCGAAGATTATGATGTCGATATCTGAGAGAGTAGTAGGGGAGGGTTTGCGCGATTTGCCATGAAGAGATAAAATTGG
>Ga0114993_10006134_pt1 | contig 11406 bp, 10 predicted proteins | sample ArcticOcean_MG_C_FD_87042 | JGI IMG/M metagenome (GOLD analysis project Ga0114993, IMG submission 87042) | Marine microbial communities from western Arctic Ocean - ArcticOcean_MG_CB2_150 | ecosystem: Environmental > Aquatic > Marine > Oceanic | place: Arctic Ocean: Canada Basin | collected...
CCAAGCCTAAGCCGCCTACAAAGCCTTTACCGCGCATACCAGCGACACCTGCGGGTGTGGTGTACATTGCGAAGACGGGGAAGAAGTATCACACGGCGGGTTGCCAGCACTTGAAGAAGTCCAGAATAGCGATTGCACTGGTGAAGGCGCGGAGGAGTCATACGCCGTGCAGGCGGTGTAAGCCGGAGATGTAGAGGATGCCTATGTCCATAGACCCAGAAATAAAACGGATACTGGATAAACGTTTGGCAAGCGGTGAGATCAGCAAGAAGGAGTATAGGGAACTTACTTCTGAGGTAACATCGCTGCCAGCCCAAGACGATCAGATAAGCGACAGCATAATTGTGCCTGCCGTTATTGCGAATGCACCACGAGCACAGGAAAGCGAGCAGCGACGGGCAATTGTAGAAACCAAAAGCGAATTTTTAGGGGTAGGCTGCGTATGGCAGGGAGTTGGCATAATTCTGTGTTTTTCATTGATGCATTTTTTGACATCTTTGGCTGGATTGGCGTATTTTTCGGCATCTTGGCCGGAATTATCTTGTATGTATATGGGGGGCGAAGGGCGAAGGGATTTGCGTGTTCTTTGTGTAAAGAGAAGATCGGAAAAGGAGCACGGGTTTGCCCCCACTGCAATGCGGTGTTAGATGGTAAATTTACGCGCGGTTTTGAGGCTAATTAAGTTACGCTTGCCCCAGATTATCCGAGCGCAAGAACTCCCACCGCCACCCCAAAAAGCATCCCTGAACATCCCTGAAATGGGTGGATTTGTTGGCACTAACCGTTGGCACTAGCGCAATTTCCACAAGGTAAATATCAAGAATATCCCTGTTTTTATGGGGTATAATGAAGCTGGAGCGGGTGGCGGGAATCGAACCCGCGTTATCAGCTTGGAAGGCTGGAGTAATACCATTATACGACACCCGCAGCGGGGGCACTTTAGCTTGTTGGCTTGCGTTGTCAATCAGCCAGCGGGTAGGGTCGGGCTCGATGAGTTCACTGTTACTGCGGGGCGGGCGCGTGATTGATCCCGCCAATGACTTCGATCAGGTCGCTGACCTTCTTGTTTCCAATGGTAAAATAGCCGGGGTGGGTGCGGCACTCGAGGTGCCGACAGACGCGGAAACAATCGATTGCACTGGGCAGATCGTTTGCCCGGGGTTGATCGATCTGCACGTGCATTTGCGCGAGCCGGGGCAGTCGGCCAAGGAGACAATCGCCACGGGCACGGCGGCGGCGGCGGCGGGCGGTTTCACCAGTGTGGTGTGCATGCCCAACACTTCGCCGGTTATTGATAGTCCCTCGACGGTGGCGCTCATTCAGGGCAAAGCGGAGCGTGAGGCAGTGGTGAATGTTTTTGTGACTGGCGCTATCACAAAGGATATCGCAGGTAAGGAATTGGCTCCTATCGGCTCGCTGAAACAGGCGGGGGTGCTGGCGATCACGGATGACGGACATTGCATACAGAATCATGATTTGATGCGGCGCGCCTTGGAGTACGCTAAGATGTTCGATTTGCCGGTGATGGATCATTGCCAGGATTATTCGCTCGTGACTGATGGCGTGATGCACGAGGGGTACTGGAGCGCTGCCCTTGGGCTGAAGGGCTGGCCGGCGAGTGGCGAGGACTTGATCGTGGCGCGCAACATCCAGCTTGCGCAACTGACGGGCACGCATGTGCACTGTCAGCATGTCAGCTCGGCTGACTCGGTGAAGCTTATTCGCGAGGCCAAGGCTCAAGGGATTCCAATTTCTGGTGAGGCGTGCGCTCATCATTTTGTGCTGACCGATGCGGCCATCGCGGGTAGTGAAAAATTCTGGGCGAAGGATGGCGCAGGCTTGCAACCAGAAGGGGCGCGTCCTGAGTGGCCGGTTTACGACACGCATTTCAAGATGAATCCGCCGTTGCGATCGGCCAAGGATCGTGAGGCTATTCTTGAGGGATTGTGCGACGGCACTCTGGAAATCCTCGCCAGCGATCACGCCCCGCATTGCGCGCACGAAAAGGATGTGGAGTTTGATTATTCGCCTTTCGGCATCACCGGCTTGGAGACGGAATTGTCGCTCTCATTGATGCAGCTGCATCACTCCAACATGCTGGGTTTGCCAGAACTGCTGGCCAAGTACACCGTCAATCCCGCAAGGCTTTTAAAAATTAAAAAAGGCACCCTCGAATCCGGCTCGGATGCAGATGTGACCGTGATCGATGCTGATGAAGAGTGGACCTACGATGCCACGTCCGACGCGAGCCAGTCGGCCAACTCACCATTCAACGGCTGGCGCCTTCGGGGGCGGGCGGTGCTGACGGTTGTGGCGGGGGAAATTGTCTGGCGTGCCGAGGCCATTGCTGCTTGAATAACATCAACGAACGACCATTAGGATTACCATGAAAAAGATAACTACATTGATCGCTGTGGCGGCATTGACAGCCGGAACTGCGTTGGCCGATGAGAGTTGGCTGACTAACATTGAAAAAGCTCAAGCCATCGCCAAGAAGGAAGGCAAGATGGTGCTGGTGGACTTTACCGGCTCGGACTGGTGTCCGCCGTGCAAGGCACTGCACGGCAAGGTGCTGTCCACAAAGGAGTTTAAAGAATACGCGAAGGGAAACCTCGTGCTGGTGGAGATTGATTTTCCCCGGCTCAAACAGATCTCCAAGGAGCAAAAAGCATACAATCAGGCACAGGCGAAAAAGTATGGCCTGCGCGGCGTACCGATGGTGCTGGTGTTCGACTCCAAGGGAAAACAGATTCACAAAGAAGTTGGTTTCCGCGGCCAAACGCCGGCGGCCTACATCAACAAGCTCAAGTCTCTGGACAAACCGGGAACTTAAGTCAGCATATTTCACGCGGCCTTCGGGCCGATTTTTTTTGTGGCGGCACTTGACGGTGGGTGGTGGCGTCACTAATGTCGCGCGGCCGCACGGCCATTGATGACGGCAATTCTGGCACTTGAGGATGGGACGGTTTACCGGGGGCGGGCCATCGGCGCACGTGGCTCGGCATGCGGGGAGGTTTGCTTCAACACCTCGATGACGGGCTACCAGGAAATTCTCACGGATCCCTCGTACAAGGGGCAGATTGTGACGATGACCTATCCCGAGATCGGTAACTACGGCGTGAACCCTGACGACGTGGAGTCGGCACAGCCGCATGTGTCCGGGTTTGTTGTGCGGGAACTCTCTCCGGTGGTGAGCAGTTGGCGCGGCCGACAGGCTTTGGGTGATTACTTGGAGGAAAATGGCGTACCCGGAATCGAGGGCATCGACACTCGTGCACTTACCAAGAAGCTCCGCGTTCGCGGCGCGTTAAATGGATTCATAAGCACGGAGGATGTGACGGCGGAGGAAGCTCAAGCGCGCGCGGCGAATTGGCCGGGATTGGAGGGAGTCGATTACGTCAAGGAAGTGACTCAAAAGAAGGCGTTCTTGTGGAATGACCATGGCGTGAACAGTCGGGAATTTAAACTGCCAAACAGCAACGATGCCGATAACGCAGATGCCCTGCCCTCGGCCGACATCCCGATCGTGGCTTATGATTTTGGCATCAAATACAATATCCTTCGTTGCCTGCGTCGGAATGGTTTTGATGTCACCGTGGTGCCGGCGGCCACCACCTCCGATGAGGTGCTGGCCCACAAGCCGGCCGGGGTCTTTCTTTCCAATGGGCCCGGTGATCCAGCTGCCTTGGGGTATACCGTGCGAGCGGTATCTGACCTGCTGAAAACGGGCCTGCCGATCTTTGGGATTTGTCTTGGCCACCAGATACTTGGCCAAGCGTTGGGCGGGAAAACCTTCAAGCTCAAGTTTGGTCATCGCGGTGCCAATCATCCGGTGAAGAATCTTGAGACCGGCGGCATTGAGATCACCTCGCAGAACCATGGGTTTGCGGTAGCCCCGGATTCACTGCCAGCGCAAATCGAGGTGGACAGAATCAATCTAAACGACCAAACAATTGAGGGAATGCGCCATCGAATTCTCCCTGTTTTCAGTGTCCAGTACCACCCTGAAGCTTCCCCCGGACCGCATGATGCATCGGCACTTTTCCCAAAATTTAGGGGTCAAATTTGTAAAATATAAACTGTTGACATTATTAAAATAATGATGCCTAATGTCGCTGACCCAGTTTTGCAGGGTTGGCAAATTGAGGCATGCCAGCACTCCACATACTAACGGAAGGATTCCCACAGAAATCCTTTGATCTTGCGGAAGGCGTTTCGACTGTCGGCCGCGATGAGGATAATCTTGTTCATATTCCCGACGCCTCGTTGTCCGGTTCTCACGGGGAATTCATTATCACCGGTGACTCCGTGGTGTTTCGTGACTTGGGCTCAACCAACGGAAGTTTTCTTAATGACCAATTGATTGAGGGCGAAGTGATTTTGGCCTCGGGCACGATATTCCGCCTAGGATCTGTTCAGGTGCAAATCGGAACCGGCGACATGGATCCGGACAAATCCAAGCGATCCACGGAACTCATACAGGTGACCCCGGAGGGAATCAGCCTAGAGGATCCTAAATCAGGACCCTCTGAAGTGGCATCGCCCTTCAAGCGGAAAAAGAATTTCGGAAACAAAATTTTCATTATCGTAGTGGCGATCCTGTTTGTCCTAGCCATCGGGATACTAATCTACACGCTCATCAAGGCTCGCGGCTAGTTTGCCCAAACCAGAGGGTTGCACTTTCTCCCCCCAATCCGTATTGATATCCGCCGCGTGGATGAGACCAATCAATTAATTCAACAGCGTCGCGAAAACCTCGCCGCCTTGCGCGAGGCCGGCATCGATCCATTTGCCAACAAGTTCACCCCCAGTGAAGGCTGTGGGGAGGCCAAGGCAAACTACACCGAGGAACGCACCGTGGCCGTGGCCGGGCGGTTAATTTCAAAACGCGAAATGGGCAAGACCATCTTTGCCCACATCCGCGACACTTCCGGCACCATCCAACTTTTCATTCGCAAAAATGATGTCGGTGACGAGGCTTTCAAAATTTTCAAGGGGCTCGATCTCGCGGACTTTGTCGGCGCCAATGGTGCACTCTTTACCACCAAGACCGGTGAGATCAGTGTGAAGATGACCGACTTCATCGTCCTCGCCAAGGCGCTGCGACCACCACCGGAAAAATGGCATGGCTTGACCGATCAGGAAACGCGCTATCGCCAGCGCTATCTCGATCTCATTTCTAACGAAGAAGTGCGCGACACGTTTCTCAAACGCAGTGCGATTATTCATGAGATTCGCAACTTCATGGCCGCGCGTGGGTTTGTGGAGGTGGAAACGCCGATGATGCAGGCCATCCCCGGCGGCGCGGCGGCGCGACCATTTGTGACGCATCACAACACATTCAACCGCGAATTTTTCCTTCGTATTGCGCTCGAACTTTCGCTCAAGAAACTACTCGTCGGCGGCATTGACCGCGTGTACGAGATTGGCCGCATCTTCCGTAACGAAGGCATTTCGCGCCGGCACAATCCGGAGTTCACCATGCTCGAGGCGTACCAAGCCTACGGCGATTACGAGACGATGATGGAACTGCTGCAATCAATGATTTGCCATCTCGCCGAGAAAGTGCGAGGCACTTTGGTCATCGAACAAAAAGACGAGGAAGGCAACGTCACTCAAACCATCGACCTCACGCCCGATTGGCGCCGTGCAAAGTACAAAGATTTGATTCGCGAAAAAGCCGGAGACGACTGGTTCGATCTCACCCCCGATCAGCGACGTGCCCACGCCACGGATGAATTGAAAATCGAAAATGACCCAGACGAGCAGGATTTTGAAGTCACCAACGCCGTCTTCGAAAAACTCGTTGAGCCCACGCTCATCCAACCGACCTTCGTGACGCATCTACCAAAGGAACTCGTGCCGCTCGCCAAGCTTTCCCCCGATGAACCCGATTGCGTGGAGGTCTTCGAGTGCTGCATCAACGGTCAGGAAATCGCTCCCGCGTACACCGAGCAAAACAACCCCATCGAACAACGTGAGCGCCTCGAGCAACAAGCCGGGGGCGAACAGCAAAAGCTCGATGAAGATTTTCTCATCGCCCTCGAACACGGCATGCCCCCCGCCGGTGGCATCGGCATCGGCATCGACCGCCTCTGCATTATGCTCCTCGGGCAAGAAAGCATCCGAGATGTGATTCTCTTCCCGCAGTTGAAGCCACGGGAGGAATAACCTCCATCATTCACCACAGAGAGCATAGAGGCTTTTCAACTCTGTGTTCTCTGTACCTCTGTGGTAAAAAAGAAAACCGGAACTGCGCTATAACTCCCCCCAATCCACCGGCGCATTCAAGTCAATCCGCGGCACCTCCACCGTCACACTTTCCGGATACTTCTGTGCCGCACCGGTGTTGAAAATCAGCACCCGATCCGTGGGCTTCACCTTCCCCTCCCCCATCAACTGATCCAGCACGCCGAGGCAAACCGCCGTCTCCGGGCAAAGCGCGATGCCCTCTTTCGAATTCGCAAGCTGCATCCATTTGGGAATATCCCCCTCCGGCGCGCTCATTGCCACGCCGCCGCTTTCGCGCACCGCATCGAGAATCATAAAATCGCCCACCGCCTGCGGCACGCGCAATCCGCTCGCGATCGTTGCCGCGTTTTCAAAACGCTTCGCGTGTTTCGTACCATTTTCAAACGCCGTCACAATCGGCGCGCAGCCGTCGCTTTGACACGCCACCATCTTGGGCCGCTGCCCGCCCTTCAGCCAGCCCAACGTTTCCAGCTCCGCGAACGCCTTCCACATTCCGATCAGCCCCGTGCCGCCGCCGGTGGGATAAAAAATCCAGTCCGGCAATTCCCATTCAAACTGCTCGGCCAATTCCAGCCCCATCGTCTTTTTGCCCTCAATGCGATACGGCTCCTTGAGCGTGGAAACATCAAACCATCCCATCGCCTCCGCTCCCTCGTGCACCAAACGCCCGCAATCATCGATCAAGCCATTCACCGCATAAACATTCGCACCATGCAGCAGGCATTCCTTTTGGTTAATCACCGGCGTATCCTCCGGCATGAACACCCACGCCTCAATACCCGCCCGTGCCGCGTACGCTGCCAGCGCGCCGCCGGCATTGCCTGCCGTGGGCACAGCCAAGCGACTGAGGCCGAATTCATTTGCCATAGTCACCGCCATCGCCATGCCGCGCGCCTTGAAGCTGCCGGTGGGCAAACGGCTTTCGTCTTTTATTAAAATATTTTCCAGGCCAAATTCCGCCGCCAACCGGTTGGCTTGCAAAATGGGCGTGATGGTTTCGGTGAGCGAAATAATGTGGTCGGGATTTTCCACCGGCAACAATTCCAAGTACCGCCAAATGGTTGGCGGACGGCCGAAGAGCGCCTTTTTCGGGAACTCCTTTTTCAGCGCGTCCAAGTCGTACCGCACCCAAAGCGGGCGCTGGCATTGGGTGCACAATCCGTGCACCTCTCCCGCCGGATATTCAGCGCCACAATCAGCACACTCAAGATGGATCACAAAAGACATGCGCGAGGGATACGCATTTGGATGTGTTCCGTCAAGATGGTAGGGACATGCTCCTGCATGTCCATGGACACGCAAAGCGCGCCCCTGCCGTGATGCGAGCTTGAATCGAGACCATCAATTAAGGCAAAATCCTCGCCGCATGGCACGGAAAATTCGCATGGGTTTTATCGGCGTTGGTTCAATGGGCTTCAGTCACTTGGAATTGTTTCATCGCGATTGCGGGAAGCAGGCCAAGGCAGTGGCCATCTGCGCCACAAACAAGGCCAACATCGCCCGCGCCCGCGAGGCGGCTCCAGGGTTGGAGTTGTTTAAGAACGACCGTGACCTCATCCACTCTGACCTAGATGCCGTGGTGGTGTCCTCGCCCAACTTCACCCACGTGCCGCTGGCGCTTGAGGCGCTCAAGGCGGGCAAGCATCTGTTTCTTGAAAAACCCGTGGGAATCACGCCCAGCGAATGCCGAAAGCTACTTCGCGCAACTGAGAAGAACAATCGCATTTTAATGATCGGCCACGAACTGCGGTACTCGCCGTATTTCGTGAAGCTGAAAAAACTCATAGACGCCGGCGCGGTCGGCGCGCCGAAGATGGTTTGGTGCAGGGAATTCCGCGGGCCGTTCCAGCCCAAGAGCCGTAATTGGATTCAAGACCGCCGCAAAAGTGGCGGCTGTCTAGTGGATAAAAACTGCCATCATTTCGACATGATGAACTGGTGGGTCGATGCGCGTCCCAAGCGGGTGGCAGCGTTTGGGAGCAATGCGGTGAATCGCGTCATCGGCGGCCCCAATCAAGTCCACGACCACGCGACAGTGAGTTGGGAATACGACAACGGCGTACGCGGCACGCTGCATCTTTGCCTGTTCGCGCATGAGCCGCCGAAGGAAACGCTGGAGATGGGCATCGTGGGTGACTCCGGCGTGCTGCAGACTGACCTCGATAATCTGAAAATTTTGCATTGGCAAAAGGGTCGCGACAAACCGCGCGTGGTTTCCGTAAAGGCCAAGCGCGGCCTCGGCTGGGGCGGGCACTTGGGTTTTGCTGAAATGCACCCAGCGTTTTTAAAGGCCATCCGCACCGGCAAGCAGCCGCTGACCTCGGTGGCGAATTGCATCGACGGCACGCTGCTGGCCATCGCAGCGGAAGAATCCATCCGCGCTAAAAAAATTATCACAATTAAATGAGTCGGCTTAAAATTGAAAAAGAGTTGTTGGAGGGAGCAATTATCCGCGAACCCGTGGGTGACGAAAAAGGATATTGGGTCGGCGCGCCTGGCTGGTGCTGGGATGAGAGCGATCAAGCCGGTTATCTCACGTATCGCATTCGCCGCCCACGCGGCGTGGAGCCCGATCGCGGCGGCGAATCGCGCATTGCCCTTACGACCGATTTCAAAACATTCGATGACGTGTGGTCGGTGCGAAAAAACCAATACGATTCTGCCTCCATCGAGAGGAGCATTTTAAAGCGCGGTACCGATGGCCAATGGCGCTACTTCACCAGCTTCGTCGCGCCCGAGGATGGCCGCTGGTGCACCGCCATCAACCGCGCGGAGACCGTGGAAGCACTTGACCCGGCGAACACCCAGCGACTCTTCACCGCCCCCGAGCTTGGCTTTGAAGGGGTCAAGGATCCGTGGCTCATTGAGGTTAATGGCGTTTTCCATCTTTTCCTGAGCGTCGCGAAAAGCACCGCCAGCACGGGCGAGGGCTCGCACAACTCGCTGGATATTTTCAACACCGGCGAATGCGTCAGCGCCACCGCGCTTGCCACCTCCACCGACCTCGACCACTGGGACTGGCAAGGCATTGTGCTGCAACCCGAAGGCGGCACGGCGTGGGACAAATACTGCCGCCGCATTAACAGTGTGCTGCCGCTCGATGGCCGCTACTACGCCTTCTACGACGGCAGCGCAGGCCATCACGAAAACTACGAGGAGAAAACCGGCTTGGCGGTTTCCGATGATTTGAAGAATTGGGAAGTGCTTTCACCGGACGGCCCGGTGGTGCTCAGCCCGCACGCGTCCGGTTCATTGCGCTACATCGACGCGCAGCGCGTGGGCGACGAAATCATTTTCATCCATGAAATCACCCGCGCCGATGGAGCGCACGAAATGCGGCTGGCGAGGTTTGCGGCGGATGGGTTTTCGTTGGTGTAATTTTCAGATACGGATTTCACAGGATTTTACGGATGAATGAATCCGTAAAATCCGTTTCAACAAACGCTACTCCGGCAATTCTTGTCCCTTTGTTTCCGGCAGGAAAGCGACGACCAGCAAACCTAACAGAAATGTGGTTGCGAGAATGCAAAGGGCTTCGCGGATATCCAGTCCGGGGATGGCCTTTACCATGCCCGAAAGGATGAGCATGGGTGCGGCGATAATCCGGCCGACGTTGAAACAAAAACTCGTGCCGGTGGCGCGAAGGTGATTGGGAAATAATTCTGGAAAATAAATCGCGTAGCCGGCGTGCATGCACAGCGTGAAAAATCCGAATACCGGCAGGATGCAAAGCAGCTGATTATAGTTTTGCGGCAGGTAACAGGTGATGGGCACGATGAGGAACGCGCCAATGTGGCCGAAGATGAACGCGCGGCGGCGGCCCCATCGAGCACAGAGAGGGCCGAATGCCAACAGCCCCACGCCCGCGCCGGCGGTCTGCACAATGCCGTAGGCGAACTTGGCCTTTTGCCCAGCGTCCTCGAGCGTCGCCCCATCCGCCGTAAGCATTTCCTTGGCCAAGCCCTGAGTAGCAACGCCAACCGCCCAAAAACTGGCCAGCCCTACTCCAGCCAACGCCATACCCAAGAGCGCGTGCTTTCGCCAGCGTGGATCACCGAACAGATCGAGGTAACTGCCGGCTCGCTTCTTTGTGTCGCCTGCCGATTTTTTCCAGCTCTCGGGTTCCTTGACCTTGGCGCGCACCCAAAGCACCAGCAGCGCGGGGATGATACCGATCAGATAGGCATAACGCCACTGCGCGCCAACGGCCATGCCGGCGATTGCGGCGCCCCAAGTGCCTACCACGCTGGAGGCATGAAAAATTCCGGAGGCGTGTGTGCGGGCGTGTTTGGGAAAAACTTCCGCGACGAGGGCCGCCGCCACCGCCCATTCTCCGCCAACTCCCATGGCGACAAAAAAGCGGAGCGCGGCGATTTGCCACAAGTCCGTGGCAAAATAAGTAAGCCCCGAGAACGCCGAGTACGTGAGAATGGTGGCGATCATGATGGGCCGGCGCCCATAGCGATCCGCCAGCGAACCGAACAGCAGGCCGCCGGCGGTTCCGCCAAGCAGGAAGGCGGCTAGGAACCAGTCGCCCCATTTGTCGACCTGAATTTTCCGGGCGGCGTCATCGGTGTAGTCCGACGCGAGCAGCTCGTTGAGCATGTCGCCGCGGGTCAGGTTAAAAATCTGCCCCTCGTAAACATCAAAAATCCAGCCGAGGCAGGCGATGACTAGAATGAGCCATTGATAGCGCGTGATGCCGGAGTACCACGGGCGGTTGTCGGTACCGGAGTCGGTCGTCATTTATTGGATTTTCTCCGGCCGTTTCAGGCGGAAGGTGCCGTGGTCATTGTCGGCTTTAAAATTAAAATGCAACCCAGTGGTGTTGCCCTCGCCGGTGTAATGGTAAATGCCACCGGCAAGGCTACCGAGGTCGGCTTGGCCCAGAAAGTTATATGCGCCGCCCGCGGCCGTCACGTTCATGTCCAAGGCGTAAGCAAAGCTTAAGGGAATGATCCAGCGGGAATATCTGGCGTGGAATCGGGTTTCGTAAACAGAGTCCGTTTTTTTAGTGACGAGGCAGCGCAGGACGTCGTTGTGGCCGTTGGCGTCGCTGTTCCAACGACCGAGTCCCTTGCTCATCAAACCCCGCAGAAGCGGAACGTGGTTTCTACGCGAAAGGCGGGCCGGTTGCAAACACCAATGGATTTA
>Ga0114993_10006139_pt1 | contig 11398 bp, 12 predicted proteins | sample ArcticOcean_MG_C_FD_87042 | JGI IMG/M metagenome (GOLD analysis project Ga0114993, IMG submission 87042) | Marine microbial communities from western Arctic Ocean - ArcticOcean_MG_CB2_150 | ecosystem: Environmental > Aquatic > Marine > Oceanic | place: Arctic Ocean: Canada Basin | collected...
ATGGCAACATACACCACAGTAGACAAAGCAAGAGTAGGCATTTTGATGGGAAGCGCCTCGGACTGGCCGACCATGAAACGAGCAAGCGAAATGCTCGATACCTTTGGTATTGCACATGAGTGCAATGCGCTTTCGGCGCACAGGAACGCGGAATTGCTTCGAGAATACCTCGCAGACGCCGAAAAACGAGGGATTGAAGTGTTTATCTGCGCCGCGGGAGGCGCGGCACACCTAGCTGGGGTTGTGGCGGCGCACACCCAAAAGCCTGTTTTGGGGTGTCCAATGCAGGCCTGGTCACTCGATGGTCTAGACTCTCTGCTCTCCACGGTTCAAATGCCAAAAGGGATACCAGTTGCTACCTTTGCAATCGGAGGTGCTGGCGCAACAAATGCTGCCATTTTCGCTGTTCAGATGCTCGCAAACGGCGATTCTGCTCTAACAGCACAAGTTGCAGCATTCCGTCAAAACCAGGCTGAAACTGTAACTTCCTTGGAATAATTTCGACTTTTCTATTGCTTTTAGAAGGTCCGAGAACCACAATAATGTGTTCGCAGGTTCGTTGGTTAGAGTCGCATCTAATTTGATGCCGATGCTGCACCGAACTTACATTTTATTTCGAACAAAAAGCCCATACTCGGACGTATGGTGAGAGAAGAACACAGGAGCATGTACAACATGGCATCAATCAATAGAACAGCACTTATCACTGGACTTATCGCATCGGTCGCAACAACTGCGCTTGCAAAACCTAAGAAGTTTGATGAGGTTAACGAAGGCTATACAAAAGTTGTATCCACAGTCGATGGTTCAGCACCGCTTTTTGAACTTTGGAAGAACGCGAAGGAAGAACAACTTCTTGCAGAGTTACCACGTGGCTGGAAGGGGAAACAATTTTTTATTGCAGTTACACCATCAGCTGGCGTCATTTTTGCAGGGCTACAAGGCAACGAAGCCTATGTGTATCTCCGACAATACGATGATCGGCTTGCCTTTATCTCACCGGAAATTTCAGTACGTTCTACAGGCGATGCATCGTCTAAAAAATCTGTAGATACAATTTTTACCGATACGGTTTTGTTGGACGTTCCAATCATTGCAACCGGTCCAAATGGACAACCAGTTATTGACCTTGACGATCTACTTGTTGGCAACGCCTCAAAAATTGCAGGATCAGTTGCAAAAGGAGCAAACAAAAAACTCGCTTCCATAACAACAGCAAAATCATTCCCAAAAAATCTAGAGGTTGCTTTTGAGATGCCAACATCGGGTGGTAAATTCAAAACGATTCACTATTCAATCAGTGAAGTTCCAGAACGGGGCAGTTATAAACCACGAAAAGCAGACCAGCGTGTCGGTTATTTTGGCACTGCATTTCGAGATCTTGCACAGTACCACGACGAAGATAAATGGATTCACTACATTAATCGCTGGGATTTACAAAAACGAGATCCAAAGTTGACGTTAAGCCCTCCGAAGAAACCAATCGTGTTTTACATTGAACACACAGTCCCAGTTCGCTACAGGCGTTGGGTACGAGATGGTGTGTTGTATTGGAACGAGGCATTTCGAGAAATTGGTATAGATAACGCAGTTGAGGTGTACTACCAAGATGCTGCTACAGGTGCGCACATGGATAAAGATCCAGAAGACGTACGATACAATTTCCTTCGTTGGTTGAATAATGATATTGCAACGGCAATTGGACCTTCCCGCGCCCATCCAATGACGGGTGAAATTTTAGATGCCGACATCGTGCTTACGGATGGCTGGATTCGTGCTTACTGGCGTTGGTATAACCGGCAACCAAAATCAGCAGAAGCCATGACAGCTATGAACCCAGAAGACATTCAGTGGCTAGAGCAATATCCACAATGGGATCCACGCGTTCGTCTTGCAGACCCAATCGAGCGTGGGAAAATTTTGCAAGCCAGAAAAAATGGTGAAACAACGGATGCAACTATTGATCCAGTGCTCGCAAACGATGCAGATCTCGCTGCGATTGCAGGCTGGCTCGGCGACGAAGATCGACACTGCCTCGCTGCTTACCAATTGGCAAGCCAAATGGCATTCGCACGACTTGGATTAGAAACACTTGATCTTCTTGGCCCTGAAGCACCTGTAGAAAATGAACGAGCGACTGACGACAAACTTGACGGTATTCCAGAGTGGTTTATTGGACCACTCATGTCGAGTCTTGTTTGCCACGAAGTTGGGCACACGCTTGGATTACGCCATAATTTCAAGGCATCAAGCCTATATACAATGGCAGAGATTAACTCCGAAGATGTACGTGGTAACAAACCATTTACATCATCTGTCATGGATTACAACCCTGTAAACTTCAATATGGATGCTGGCGAAGTGCAAGGCGATTTTGCGATGATTGGCATTGGTCCCTACGACTCGTGGGCGATTGAATACGGCTATACTTTTGGTGATGTAAATGAAGTTTTATCGAAATCAAATCTCCCAGAGCATGCGTATTTAACAGATGAAGATACGGGCGGTCCTGACCCGCTTGCTAAGCGCTATGACTTTAGTAAAGATCCTCTGGACTATGCACAAAATCAAATGCGAATTGTCGCTAAATTGCGTGAAGACCTTCTAGAACAATTCGTTGAAGACGGTGACAGTTGGTCAAAGGCACGCAGAGGATATGAAACGACTTTGCGTATGCAAGCCGGCGCGGCAAGCATGATGGCGGACTGGATTGGTGGCGCACATGTAAACCGAAATAAGAAAGGCGACTTTGGCGACGAGGACGTACCTCCTATCCAAGTTGTACCCGCGCAGCAACAACGCGCAGCCCTAGCGTTTATCATAGATTCTATTTTTGATGACGAGGGGTACGGATTGTCACCAGAGCTCTTGACACATTTCAACGTAGATAAGTGGTACGAAGGTGGCGGCGATACGGGCGAGCCGACTTGGCAAATTCACGATCGCATTCTTGGAACGCAGGCATCGCTTTTATCTGGGATTCTTGCACCAAGCCGACTCCGTATGGTGTACGACAACGAGTTTTTAGTTCCCGCAGATGAGGACGCGTTTACGCTTGTAGAAATATTTGACACCTTGATGGATACAATTTACAAGGATTTATATGTAGAAAACGATTCACCTTGGACAACACGTAACCCAATGATTTCATCCATCGACAGAAACCTGCAAGCAGAAATGACGGATCGACTCATTGATTTAGCGACGGGGCGAGTTCGAATGTTTAGGACAGTACGAACTCTCGCTTTGGGCAAAGTGCGTGGATTACACGACTCACTACAGCAGATAAGCCGCAAGAATCTTGATCCATATACGCAAGCACATCTTGATGACATGCAGGAACGTTTACAAAAAGCACTCGATGCAGTCTACACAATGTGATTGTTTAACTTTCGCTAATTAATTCTTGCCGCCAAATTCGTTGCGCACCGTCATTTGCGTAGCAAACCTTTGGCATTGCAAGATGCAGAGTTACAGGATTCTTGAGTTCTACTGTTCCATCAACTTCGTGCGCGCCCGTTTTCATCGCATTGCCTGCCCAGTCAACTTGCATGGAACCGCATGGTCTTCCCTCACGCCTGCGCCACCTTGAGCCATGACTCCGTGGGTAATGGCTTACTGCAACCATCTTGAGTTCAACTATTTCTCCTTGAAGTTTTTGGGGAACGCGAATCGGCTGGTGAATCACACCAACATCTCCACCGCTAGTTCTGAATGCTATGTGTATATCAGATGCACCACTAACAACTTCAAAGGATTCACCCGTTGGCTGTAAGTGCACAATCACCGATGCGGGATTTTCAAATCTATTTTGGTAATAAATCGAAAGTTCCGGTCCTGCCTCCGAGTTTCGGATGACAGGAAATAAACAAACACCGTCTGCCTCGAAATAATGTGCGCCGACGATTTCTAGCAGGGTGTCGGAGAGTCTGTCTTCTAGCGTCATACCGTAGGTGAGCCATGATGCTAGGACTAGAACACACAGTGAAGAGAGCGCCCTAACAAGGGTAAATCCTTCGCCCGTAGAATAAAACCATGCCCACCCACACCAAAAAAGACTAACAGTTAACGTTAGAATCAATATGAAATTCCGTTTTTCATGCATGCCATGGCTCCTATAATCGAACCCACGCCGCATAAGCAGTTCACTCTGCGGCGAACATTTCCCACGAATGTATTCTACGTGGAGTACCCTACCTATCGTCAAGACATTTATTACGAAATGAATTTTAATTCTCCACCAACATCGCCTATCGCCCCATTAGAGGGGTGGTTTGAAGAAGCCCAAGCAGCAAATGCACGGCCAAACCCACTTGCTGTTGCCCTTTCGACTGTAAATGCAAATGGAGCACCATCATCTCGCATGGTTTTGTTAAAAGATTTTGATGAACGCGGTGCTGTTTTATTCACAAATTTTACAAGTGACAAAGCGTGCGATATAGAAGCGAATCCCCAAGTGTCGCTGTTATTTCATTGGGATCACATGCAGCGACAAATCCGAATTCAAGGGACTGCAAAACAATTACGTGATGAAGAATCGGATACATACTTTGCAACTCGAGATCGCCTGAGCCAAATTGGCGCTTGGGCAAGTAAACAATCGCAACCACTATCGAATCGTGACATGTTAATTGCAAAGGTTGCGGAGCTGAGTGCGAAGTGGGTTGATAGCGCAATTCCGCGACCAGAGTTTTGGGGCGGGTATCGTGTATCACTCGATAGGGTTGAACTTTGGCAGGGACACGATGGTCGTTTGCACGATCGCATCAGATATATATGCACCGATGGTGTTTGGTCTTGGCAACGTTTGCAACCGTGATGTGAATCAGTCGCGCATCAACCGCCGCGCTTCTTCAAGAATCTCAGCAGGGAGAGCAGGTTCGTCGAGTTGTACCGTGCGTTCTTTTTAGATTTTGCTTTCAGTGGTATCTCTTTTTGTGTTGACTCTTTTGGTACTGGCTCTGTTTGTTGCACCTTTGGCATGGGCGTGTTTTGTAATTCTTCCATTACACTTTCATCGATGCCAAATTGCTCCCGCCACTCTTGTGCACGTTCTGGGGAGAGCCCTGTGGGGCGACGAACGGTTTTTGTCTTTGGTTTGTAACTATCCTCAACAAGTGCTTGCAAAAACGAAGAGGAGCCAATGTGTTGCGCACCACGCTTCCCAATGGCTTTAATAATCTCCCGATCGCTCGTAACGACAAGAATAGAACGGGGGGCTGATGAACGGGCAACTCGTTCCATTATCTCTTCGTCCGCGCTTTTGAAAGGACCAGTGAAAATCGTTTGGTATCGAGCACCCGCGCCTTGTTCATCGGAAGGCGTTCCGTCACAAATAAGAGACACCCTGTGGCCCCTCCAACGGCTATTCTCAATCATTCTGCAGAGTCCAGCACTCCCAATTCCAGCCGAATCGGCAGGCAGTATGCCTGTCTGGTGAAGTACATTCCAAGTGTCAATGAGCAAATCCATAATAATGGCTAGGATATCACCTTTGAAACTGCGTGCAACCTATTGCAATACAAAGGCTTACGCATAATGCGATTGCCCCTTGCAATGCGGTACAGAATGCGTTCTAATACGTGGCTCATTACTGTTTTTAGCAGAGAAAAAGGTGACCTAACACATGGCAATTCGCATTAAAGCAAGACAAAACGAATCAGCAGGGCAGATGCTCCGACGATTCAAAAAACTTTGTGAAAAAGAAAACCTGATTAAGGATGTTAAGAAGCGGCAGTACTTCGAAAAACCATCCGAACGAAAGCGCCGAGCGCGCAGAAAAGCAGAATCGCGACGATACCGTGAATTGAATTTCCCACAACAGCGATCAAGCTCTTGATACCTCAATAAAACTATACACATCGGAGATTTGCTTCGGCACAAGGTCGTGGCTTCCGATTCGTTACTTACAAGCGATGCGTTCCATCGCACATGGCAGAATACATAATCGAATGGCACGGAACCATTCACACATTGGAGACACACAATAATGAATCTTCTTATGCTAGCTCAAGACACCACATCTTCCATTCCTGAGCTCTTTTATCTTGCACCTGTCGGTGCTGTAGTTGCGCTTGTTATGGCATTTATTTTTAGTAGAAATGTAATGGCACAAAGCGAAGGCGAACCCGAAATGATTGAAGTTGCGGAGTATGTTCGTGCTGGTGCAATGGCATACTTAAAACGTCAATACAAAGTCGTTTTTGTAGTTTTCGTTGTGCTAGTTGGAATACTAGCGCTCCTAGGTTTTACAGGGATTCAACCAATTTGGTCTGCGGTTGGTGTTCCAATCGCCGGATTGTTCTCAGGTCTTTGCGGTTGGTTTGGCATGAAAATGGCGACCAACGCATCTGCACGTACAACATGGGCAGTAAAGAAATCCCTCAACGATGGCCTAAAGATAGCGTTCCGATCGGGCGCTGTGATGGGTCTTATCGTGGTTGGTTTTGCACTCCTTGATGCTTCGGTTTGGTTCTATGTTTGGAACGAAATCATGCCCGGTAAACAACTCGTCGAAATTACTTCGATTATGTTGACCTTTGGCATGGGTGCTTCAACCCAAGCGTTGTTTGCTCGTGTTGGTGGTGGCGTGTACACAAAAGCTGCTGACGTTGGTGCAGATCTTGTTGGTAAAATTGAAGCAGGTATTCCTGAAGACGACCCACGAAACCCAGCTACGATTGCAGATAACGTTGGCGATAACGTTGGTGACGTTGCTGGCATGGGTGCAGATCTTTACGAAAGTTACTACGGATCAATCCTCGCAACTATGGCGCTCGGTGCTGCAGCTGCGATGGGTATTTCGTTTAGTAACGCAGCCGATGCAAATGCATTTGGAATGTCTCTTGCTGTAGCCCCTTTGGCACTTGCTGGGCTTGGCATCTTTTGCTCACTCGTTGGCGTCTTTGTTGTTCGTGCTAAAGAAAATGCATCATTCAGTGAACTTCTAAAAGGCCTACACAAGGGTGTGTATGTTGCTTCCCTTCTCATCGCCGTACTTTGCGGTGGTTTGTTTTACTACTTGTTTAAAGATATTCAGGTTGACGGATTTACATGGTGGGGACCATGGGCGTCCATCATTACAGGTTTGGCTGCTGGTCTCATCATTGCGTATGCAACGGAGTACTACACTTCTTACGAACACGCACCAACACAACGGATTGCACAACAAACCGAAACCGGTGCTGCGACAGTTATTATTGCTGGTATTGCAGAAGGCATGATTTCAACGTGGGCTCCATTGATTACGATTGTGGTTGCAATCATCGCAGCGTTCTCGTTCTCGGGTGGTAACGAAAACTTCCTTCTTGGTTTGTACGGTGTTGGTATTGCGGCGGTTGGCATGCTCAGTACGCTCGGTATTACCTTGGCGACAGATGCATACGGCCCAATCGCAGATAACGCTGGCGGTAACGCGGAAATGACAGGTCAGCCACCAATCGTGCGTGAACGAACTGATATGCTTGATTCATTGGGCAACCCAACTGCTGCAACCGGTAAAGGGTTTGCAATCGGCTCAGCAGCACTTACGGCGCTTGCATTGCTCGCAGCATACGTTTCAGTTGTACAAACAAGTTTGAACCAGAAAATTACAAGCGACATCGCTATGGTTGAAGAAGCGGAAAACACAATTGCCTATCTGGGTAACGGTGAGTTTGTAGCAAACAACGGCGGTGAAACATTTGGCGGTTAGATCCTTGCATCAGATGCAACAAAACGAGCCGTTGAGGATTTGGATTGGACAGAAGGCACACTCGCCGCTGACTTTGCTTGGGGCGAATCTGAAAACTCACATACAGTGACCGTTGGAGATATTCAATTTGCAATGGTTCCATCAGGCAAAGCTAAAATCAAACAAACATTGAGCTTCTACGATGTCACAATTATGAATCCGAAAGTTCTTGGCGGTATTTTCCTTGGCGTAATGCTTGCGTTTGTTTTCTGTGCGCTCACTATGAACGCAGTTGGGCGAGCAGCTTACGAAATGATGCACGAATGCCGCAGGCAGTTTGGCATCATGAAGGAGGCATTTAAGAAAAACGGTATGAGCGATGAAGAAATTAAAGACCCATTGAACTGGCCTAAAAAGGTTATAGTAGATGGGCACCAATTCCCCGACTACGGCGAATGTGTAAACATCTCAACGGTAAGTGCACAAAAAGAAATGGTGCTTCCTGCTCTTCTTGCAATCTCAGTACCTATTATCGTTGGCCTTATCCTTGGAGTTGGCGGCGTTATGGGTTTGCTTGTTGGTGGACTTACTTCTGGTTTTGCGGTTGCAATTTACATGGCAAACGCTGGTGGTGCATGGGACAACGCGAAAAAGTATATTGAATCTGGCAAACACGGTGGTAAAGGCTCAGACGCGCATAAAGCGAGTATCGTAGGCGATACAGTCGGTGATCCTTTCAAAGATACCTCGGGACCTGCGCTTAACATTCTCATTAAACTCATCGCGATTGTCTCCGTAGTGTTTGCTGGCCTTGTAGTGAACTTCGGACCAACTGTGGCGGGTGTACTGGGACTCTAAATGGCAGTTACGAATTCTGAAACGCTCAATCGCCCCGACTCCGCAGCATTTGCTGTGGAAGCGGGGCGTTTGCTTCGGGATAGGCATTGTGAAGACGTGCTTTTGCTTGATGTTACTGGGCTTAGCCAAGTCTGTGATTACGTGTTGATTGCAACAGGTACAAGCGACCGACAAATGAAATCCGTAGCAGACGAAGTCGCTGATTTTGGCGACGACAATTCGATGCCTGCATTTCGAAAGAGCGTAGATAAAGACGCAACGTGGATTGTTGTAGATTTTGTTACAGTGGTGCTCCACTTGTTCGAACCACAACGCCGAGCCTACTATGACTTAGAAGATTTATGGTCGGACGCAAAGCACGTTGAAGTACCCTCTGGTTCTGCAACATCCCAATCCTGAGGAGAAAGCACATGAAAAAGTATCCTTGTAGCCAATGTATTCTTTGGCTTTGTATTGTTACGTGTACAGTTATTGCGCAAACAGTTGACGAGGGGCTTGAAGCGATGACTTTGCCTTGGACGAAATTTTTTCTCTTCTATGATCCACCACCAACACTTGAAAAAGTGTCGTGCCCAGTGTTCGCAATGAATGGGACGAAAGACTTGCAAGTAGATGCGCATCAAAATTTGACTGCAATCGAATCACTCGTAACGGAGCGTGGAAACGATATTACGATTGTTACACTTGAAGGCCTTAATCACTTGTTTCAAGCAGCAACGACAGGTGCAATACGTGAATATGGTCAAATCGAAACGACGATTGAACCAGAAGCTCTCTCTATAATGACGGACTGGATTGAGGAGGTAACGGATAATGGCTATTAAACTCATGGATATTATTTTTGTTGGATTCAACAAGCAGGTAATCGCTTTGGACAGATATACCGGAGAAAAAAAATGGGTATGGAAATCTCCAAAGGGCTCTGGTTACCCAACTATCTTAGTTGACGGTGACAGGTTGATCGTGTCTGTGCACGGATACACCTATTGTTTGGAACCAACGACTGGGGCGTTAGTTTGGGAAAATGAATTGAAGGGACTCGGTACAGGTATTTCGTGCTTAGCCTCTTCGCGAGGTAATTCTTCTGGCGCGGTTGCGCAGGTACAAGCGCAAGAAGCAGCCGCAGCTGCTGCTGCGAGCGGTGCAAGTTAAATATGAGTTTTGGACTCTCAAGAGGGAAGCAATTGGACGTTGGGGATATCGGTTTTGATATGCGAACTCTGCCGCCAAGTACAGAGGGGCGAGTTGACCCTCGAAACTGGTTTGCTGAACCATCAAAACCATTTGAAATTGAAATTGGTTCTGGTAAAGGTACATTCCTTTTACAGGAAACACATAAACGTCCCGAGCCTAACTATCTTGGGTTTGAATGGACTGCGGAGTTTTATAGATATGCTGCAGACAGGCTTCGCAGAAATCACATTTCAAATGTGAAGATGGTGTATGGCGATGCGACGGAATTTTTACATTTCTGGTGTGAAGATGCAATTGCAGATGTTATTCATCTCTACTTCAGTGATCCGTGGCCTAAGGCTCGGCACCATAAAAGGCGTGTCATTCAAGACAATACGCTTGCGTTGTTCCACCGCGTTCTTAAAAAGAGCGGTGTTGTACACGTTGTGACCGATCACGATGCCTTGTGGGGGTGGTGTGAAGAGCACTTTACTCGTAATACAACGCTGTTTGATCGAGTAGAATTTGGTGCAGCAAAATCTGCAGATGAAGGCGAGTTGGTAGGAACAAATTTTGAACGAAAATATAAGCGTGAAGGTCGACCATTTCACGCAACAACATTGGTTAGGATGGATTAATGCATCGAGAAGGAATTGACGACAACAACGTTCAGCCAGAAGATATTCTGTGCGATTTTTGCGGAAAAGCCGCTTGGGCACAAAATGTTCCATGTGTTGAAGGGCACCAAGGAAGTGTCGTTTGTGGCAACTGTTTACAAGTTGCCTACAGCGAACTCATTTTAGCAAAGAGTGGCGAGCCAACAACAGAGACATGCCGAATGTGTCTTGAGCACAGAGATGATCCAGTTTGGGAGGGAGGAATTGAGCCAATCGCAGCAATTTGCCTACGTTGCGCGAAGCAATCCTCGGCGATACTTCAAAAATCAAAGCAATGGGATTGGTCAAAGCCAGCGTAACCACACTTCGAATGGGACAGTGCCTTTTTGGAAGGCAGTCCCGCTGTTATCATGGGCGATATGGGATCCCGCGTAAGCCTAGCGAATAAGTGCCTTGCTATATTTGGTACCGCAAATGTAATTATCATTTCTTGTTTACTCGCTGTTCCTTGGATGAACTCGGCATCGGTTGTGCAAGATTATCAGTTAGAGGTTGCTCGGCAACTTGCTGAACTTTGGTTTGAGACCAGACTTGAATCAGATGCCTTTGTAGAGGAAGATGTCAATATTCACCTTATGAAAATAAGCGAAATAGATCGGAGCGAAGACGGCTTTGTCGACCGAGCGCTTGCGTCATTCCAAAAACAAAGCGATAGGAAAAATGAATTTTACGACGCCTACGATCGAGACCACCATAACTTCTTTCAATATGCAAGGCCAATTACAAAATCGCAAATGATGTCTATTCGTATGGAAGGCGTTACAGATTTCGATTCTGGGGTTTCAGATTTGAGTTTGCTAGATCCTATTGTTGCGGTACTCGTAATACGAAGAAAGACTGATTTCGCAAGGACGCAACTTGTTGGAAGTAGGACACTCATCATCCTTGCTGGCATAGTTGGTGGGTTGACTTCAATCCTCGTGTACTATTTTATTTTTAAACGACTTATCTTTTCTCCAGTTAGAAAACTTCGACGCGTTACGGAACGTGTGCAAAAAGGCGACCTTACAGCAAGATC
>Ga0114993_10006140_pt1 | contig 11398 bp, 12 predicted proteins | sample ArcticOcean_MG_C_FD_87042 | JGI IMG/M metagenome (GOLD analysis project Ga0114993, IMG submission 87042) | Marine microbial communities from western Arctic Ocean - ArcticOcean_MG_CB2_150 | ecosystem: Environmental > Aquatic > Marine > Oceanic | place: Arctic Ocean: Canada Basin | collected...
TGGGGCCAAGATGTGGATTACAAACGGAACCATTGCAGACATAGCTGTTGTTTGGGCCAAACTTGAAGGTGTAATCCGTGGCTTCATTGTTGAGAAGGGGGATGAGGGCTTTAGTGCCCCGGAAATGAAGGGGAAGCACTCGCTTAAGGCTAGCGTAACCAGCGAATTAGTTTTTCAAGACTGTAAAATACCAAAGAACAGACTGATACCTGGAGTCAAGGGAATTAGTGGACCATTAAGCTGCCTCAACAATGCCAGATATGGAATCTCATGGGGAGCGGTTGGCGCTGCCCAGTCATGCTTCAACTCTGCCAGAGAGTATTCCCTCAGTAGAATACAATTCGGGCACCCGATTGCTTCATTCCAACTCGTTCAGAATAAACTCTCGTGGATGCTTCGTGAGATAACCAAAGGCCAATTACTCGCATATCACATAGGGAAGAAGAAAGACGATGGGAGTTGGATTCCTGAGCAGATTTCCCTAGCCAAGATGAATAATGTAGACATGGCACTTGAAATCGCCAGAATGTCGAGAGATATCCACGGTGCAAATGGTATTCTAGATGAGTACCCAGTAATGCGGCATATGGCGAATCTGGAATCAGTGAAGACCTACGAAGGCACACACGACATTCACAATCTGATACTAGGCAGGCACATCACGGGCATTCAGTCTTTCACTAGAGAGCCCTGAACCACCAGAGTCTAACGTCCCAATATTGAAAGGGCCGCTTCCGACCCCGTGAATCGGGTAGTCGAATGGGAGTGGCAGTTCTGCTGAAGCAGGTCCCCGATACCACTGCCAAGATTAGCGTCACTGGTGGACGAGTCGATGAGTCATCCATCACAAAGTGGTCGATTAGCCCGTACGACGAGTATGCCTTGGAGAACGCTATCAAATTGAAAGAAGCGGGCTACGGCGATGTGGTGGTGATTACGTGTGGCCCTGCTCGAGCCTCGAAGTGTCTAACCGAAGCTGCAGCAGTGGGTGCGGACAAGTTGATCCATGTGGTAACAGAGTCTGGTTCCTTGGACAGTATCCAAATTCAAGCACTCCTATCTGCCGCTGTGAAGGAATCTAGTTGTGATGTAGTGATGTGTGGCAAGCAGGCAGCAGACACGAACAGTGGTTCCACTGGACCCGGAGTGGCTAGTGCTTTGGGATACTCCTGTGTCGGTGCAGTCACAGAGGTATCAATAGAAGGAAATGTGATTTCTGCTACGCGTTTGGGCCCCTCGGGTTTGGAGGAAGTAGAAGTTGTGACGCCATGCGTTTTCACGTTTGACAAAGGAGATACAGAGCTCAGGAGACCGAATGTCAGAGGAATAATGATGGCCAAGAAGAAGCCAATAGATAGCCTCACATCAGACGATCTGGGAGTTGATACTGGCAATTCCATGGTTAGCGTCGAGTCGCATTCCTCACCTCCAGAGAAGCCACCTGGGCAGAAGTTCGTTGGTGCGGAATCGGTTCCTGTAGTGGTAAACATGTTGAGGAACGATGCAAACGTGATTTAGAGGTGAAAATGTGAGTACGACAGTGATTTCAGAATCTAGCAATAACTCCCTACACCCAATTACAGCACAACTAGTCGGTGCAGCGTCCGCTCTTGGAGGTTCGATCACGGTAATTTGCCCCGGAGGGATAGGATCCACCGATGCGGCACGGATTTCTGGAGTTTCGAAGGTCATTTCTGTAGAGGGTGGTTGCTTCAATACCTATGATTGCATGGCTTGGTCCGAGTCATTGTCCCCATTGGTAAAGGGCGATCTTATCCTGTCTTCATCGTCTGCAATGGGCAGGGAGCTAATATCCTCAATAGCTGCGACGAAGGGAGTACCAGTTGTTCAAGACGTAACTAATCTGGCAGAAGGATTATTGGTGACTAGGTCCATATACTCGGGAAAGGCGATAGAAAAAGTGAGGATTTCATCGCCCTGTGCAATCAGTCTGAGAACGAATTCATTCGAGGCCGCGGGAGGAGGAGGTAACGCGGAAATCACAACAGTCAACGTTAACCGAGACATTACCGTTGCAGTCAAACAGGCCTTGACGAAGGCAGGTGAGAGACTCGATGTTTCAGAGGCAGATATCATAATCTCAGGAGGAAGAGGGATGGGAGAGCCGTCAAACTTCTCGCATCTATACGAAGTCGCGGATGCTCTGGGGGCTGCAGTTGGAGCAAGCAGGGCGGCAGTAGATACGTGGGACGACATTCCGCACAGCATGCAAGTCGGACAGACGGGTAAAACCGTGACTCCCAATCTGTACATCGCTGTTGGAATAAGTGGTGCTATCCAACATCTCGCTGGGATGCGGTCGAGCAAGTACATCCTAGCGATAAACAAAGACCCAGAGGCCCCAATCTTTGGTGTCGCTGACTACGGCATCGTGGCCACCTGGGAAGATGCTCTTCCTGTCTTGAAAGACCAGCTTTCAGAAATACTATCAAGCTGATGCCTGCTCCTTTTCAGAGTCAGACCTCATTTGTTCGATTCGGCTGAGATACGCCTCAGTGACCCCTCCAGTAACATATACTCCATTGAAGCAAGAGCAATCGAAATCGGCCGGAGGGTTTTCGCCTGCTCCAGTGCATGCCTCGACTAGGTCTTCTAATTCCTGATAGATCAGCCAATCTGCCCCTATGGAATCGCGAATCTCTTCGTTGGTCTTGCCATAGGCAACATACTCCTTCCTTGCAGGCATATCAATCCCATACACATTGGGGTGGATTATTGGCGGAGAGGATGAAGCAAACAATACTCTCGAAGCGCCGGCATCTCTTGCCATCTGGACTATTCTCTTCGAGGTGTTTCCTCTGACTATACTATCGTCAACAATCAGAACTGTCTTCCCCTCGAACTCATCATCGATTGTATTGAGTTTCTTCCTTACTGAGTCCTTTCTCATCTTCTGCCCCGGCATAATGAACGTCCTCCCAATGTATCGATTCTTGACGAAACCCTCTCGATAAGGTATTCCCAGAGCGCTAGAAAGGCCGAGTGCAGCGATTCTGCCGCTATCTGGGACAGGGATTACTGCATCGATTTCGTGTTCCTGCAGTGAGTTCGTAATCCTCTTTGCAAGTGATTCCCCCATTCTCAATCTGGCCTTGTGAACTGAGATTCCGTCGATTACAGAGTCTGGTCTAGCGAAGTAAACGTGCTCGAATACACATGGGGTGTGTGTTATTTTGGGGTGACAATTCTTCGAAATTATTCGACCGTCCATCTTCACTATTACTGCTTCGCCGGGATCAATGTCCCTATCCATTTCGAAACCAATTGACTGGCAGACGACGCTTTCTGAAGAGATTAAGCGCTCTGTGAAGCTGCCGGCTTCCCTTTTTCCCATGAATAGTGGGCGTATGCCGTGAGGGTCTCTGAATGCGACCATTCCCCACCCAGTAATTAGGCATACCACGCTGTAGCTTCCATCGGCCCTCAAGTGAGTCCTCTCGACTGCTCGAAAGATGTCGTCCTCGCCCAGAGCATCCATCCCGCCAGGTCTGCCGTTGACTGATCTCTGGATTTCTGCTGCGAATAGGTTGAGCAGGGCCTCTGAATCCGAGCTCGTGTTTATTCGTCGATGGTCGTATTCCAGAAGGCCAGAAATAATGTCTGGAGTGTTGTTCAAGTTACCATTGTGTGCTAAACTAACTCCGAAGGGTGTGTTAGTGTAGAATGGCTGTGCCTCGGCAGAAGAGTTAGAACCAGCGGTTGGATATCGCACATGTCCGATTCCCATGGACCCGATTAATTTTCCCATATGGCGCTCAAGGAAGACGTCTCGGACTAAGCCATTTGCTCTCCTGTGGCAGATATTATCCGAATCGCTGGTAACTATTCCAGCCGCATCCTGCCCCCTGTGTTGCAAAACGATAAGGCCGTCGTAGACTGAAGTCGAGACTTGCGTTCCCGGAGCGCGAACTATTCCGATGATTCCGCACATCGGCAATCATTCTCGGGTAGACAATCAAGACTTAGGCGTTTCCGGCTAATCTTACTTCTTCTGCGACATGGATCTATTGCGCTTGTTCCACCTGAACTTCCGAAGTCTAGCTGTATCTCCGTATCCACAGCTTGCGCACTGTCCCTTTTGTTTGTGGTACGAGTGACGCCCGCACCTCCTACAGCGTATGTGGGTGGATTTCTGCCTCTTGCCCATGCTTGGCGTTCCCTTTGACATGCATTTCACCCACTAAGACGACGCGCCCACCGACCGTTTTGTTAAGAGGCTTATCCTGAACAATACCATTGTAACGACTGCCAAAAAGATTGTCAATAGTTCGAGTATGCCTATGATTGCAGCGGCCAATGCGTCTCCTAATGATGTCAATGGCCCGTGACCGGTTGAGATGGTAGCGGAATAGAGAGCTGCAGATCCGATCAGAATTGTGGACAATATTGCAAGTGAGCGATTGTGTTGATTATAAGTGGATGCAAAATGGATTAGTGCAAAGAAGGAGAATAGTAGAGACCCCCCCGAAACCAGCAGAAGTGCGTCAGAGAACTCAATTCCCATGCTCATCACCACCCAAGTGCCTTTCCAGAATCGCCCTTACCAGATTCTCTTCCTCATTCGAGAGTGGTTCCGACTCATGCTTCAGGCCTGATGAGCTCTCAGACAGGTAGGTCCCAATGATGACTACTACGAGACTTACGAAGACGCCCAGCAATACCAGCATCCCCCTTGCGGTACCTGATAGCGAAATTGCGCTCTTGTCGGAATACAAGATAAACCACGAGATTACCACTAAGAGCCAACCAGAAACGAGCCCCAGTGTTCTTGATTCTCCATAAGTTGGTGAATAACGAAGAATTAGTATCGCACCGATTGAAAATGGCACTATCAATGTAATTGATTTTAGAATAGAGGTATGAAGTTCGCTTTCCCTAACAGCTAAGTCTTCTGGGAACAGTATCAGGCAAGTCAAGCCCAAGAGCATTAGTGGAAAACCGAATCTGCTCCTCTCAAAAGATGGTCCCATTCGGTGAAAACTGTTCCCTATAGCCATAATCAGAAGAGAAGCCCAGATTAACCCCGCGTCTTCAATCATGACTTGCGGATGGGGACTAGATTCTTGTGTTTTTCTTGGTTGAGAGTTGGGAGTCTTGCTGAATCGCTCGACTAGTTTCATATACGGGCCATCGGTGGCTCGCGGCGCACAAGGAGTGAGGTGACGTACAAATGGTCAAAATGCCGAGGAAAATTATGCGGTACAGCCCCTATGCTGGAAAGCACACTGAGCACACGGTTGAGAGAGTCAAGAAGAGGAAGGCGAGCGAGCTCAAGTGGGGGCAGAGAAGGTTCAGGAGAGTCACGGCAGGATACAGGGGTTTCCCTAGACCGAAGCCATCGGGAGAAAAACCCACTAAGAGAGTGAATCTTATCTTCAGGTGTACTGAGACTGGGAAGGCCCATTCTCCTAAGGGCCAGAGAGCTAGAAAGTTCGAACTTGTCGATAATTGAGGTGAACCATTGGCTGGCAAATTTCTCAGAGTAAGTTGCAAAGACTGTGGAAATGAGATTACGCTCTTCAACAGGGCTTCGACGGTAGTAGCCTGCCCAATTTGTGGATCGACCCTAGCAGAACCAGCTGGCGGACTTGCCAACCTCACCGGATGTACTGTGGTTGAGGTTCTGAACTAGAGGGGCGGCATCTTGGCGGATTTAGCGAACAACTGGCCTGAAGAAGGGGAGTTGGTCGTTTGCTCAGTGAAGAGCGTAAAGGAAAACGGAGCATATCTCAGCCTAGACACCTATCCTGGGAGGGAGGGGTTCGTATTCATAGGGGAAATCGCAACTGGATGGGTAAAGAACATCAGATCCCATGTTAGAGAGGGCCAGAGAATGGTGGCCAAGGTAATCGGGATTAAGAAAGAGCGAGCGAGCGTCACCCTCTCGATCAAATCAGTTTCTGAGGAAAGGAGAAGGGATGCTCTTCAAACCTGGAAAAACGAGCAGCGAGCATCTCAGATAATGAGGGTGGCAGCGGAGAGAATTGGTTGGGACGAGGGAAAAACGACTGCAGTTTCAGAAGAGATGAGGGATGCCTTTGGCTCCCTTTTTGGGGCTCTAGAGGAGTGTGCCATCACTGAAAGCGCTCTAGAAGACGCCGGCTTCGAAGGAGACTGGATAAGAACTGTCACAGAACTGGCGATTGAGAATATCGTCCCACCTTTCGTAGAAATAAGAGGCTTGTTTGAGATCAAGGTGTGGGGTCCCGAAGGAGTCAAGGCGATTAGCGGTGCTCTGCAGGCAGCTGAGGATTGCGCCGATGGAGAGGAAGAGGTGACTCTGACTTGCCACTATGACGGTGCGCCCAACTACAGAGTTGACATCAAGGCACCAGATTATCCATCTGCTGAGTCGGTTTGGGAAGCAGCCCAAGAGGCTGCCTCGAAGAAAATAGGGGCCGTCGAAGGCTCGATTGTTATTGAACGACTCTGATGCCCTCCATTATGAGAAGATACTTCATGAACCTCATCGATGGGCTCAATCTCATTCATGGCTAGAACAAAGCTTCAACGCTGCACGGAATGTAAGGCATTTGGCCTTGGTGTGAAGTGCAAAGAGTGTGGCAGTAAGATGGAAGCGGTTGCGGCTCTGAAGTTCTCCCCGGAAGACCCCCAAGGGGCTAGACGCAGGAAACGGCAGGATGCTGGCAGTGAAAAATGGGTCAAATCGCTACCAAGCCCCAGAAAGGATGATGATTCGTGAACAGAACCAGGATACATTGGCTAGAGGGAGACTGCCTTCCGAAAGGCTCCATGGTTCTCGAAGCAGTCCCGGGCGTAGGTAATGTGGGAAAGATACTGGTTGACGGCCTCATTAAGAAGCACCCATCAAGGACCATTGGGTGGGTTTTGCATCCTGACTTCCCCCCACATGCGACGCTATCTAATGAGGGTTTGATTAGCCCCCCCAGACTGGATATCGAGTCCGTAATACTCCCTAACGGAGAAAGCGTGTGCATCGTTACTGGAGTCATGCAGCCGATGACGGCTTCTGGGCAGTACGAAGTTGCAGAGGCGATTCTCGAATTAGCAAGTGATTCCAAGGCGAGTCGTTTACTGGTACTTGCAGGATTGGCGGCGGAGCCGGAATGCCGATCGATTTACGTGGTCTGCTCTGACAAAGAGTTTCGAAATACTCTCGAGAAGGAGGACATCGTGGTAAGCAGGGATCAACCGAAAGGTGGAATGATCGGAGTGGCTGGAATGGTTCTCTCGTTGTCCTCGACGTTAGGAGTTCCAACTCTTGGAGTCATTGCCGAGACAATGGGGGCAAGTTCCGACGTTCTCGCAGCAGACAGAATGGCCAAGTGGATTGAACAAGCCTTCGAAGTTCCGCTAGATCTTGATCTGGATACTACAAAGGAGACGGCTGCCAGACTGATGGAGCGAATCGGGGCTGATGGTTCAATTGAGGACTACCGTGAGATGGAAGAGCCTGAGGCTTCAGCTGACTTCTACGTCTGACCTTTGTCCTACCTTCTGCTCCTTCTCTTGCTATTCCCTCTCCCACCAGAGGATGATTCCTCAACAGAAATTCGTCTTCCCTTTAATTCAGACTTGTTCATCGCCTTGATGGCTGCCTTAGCCTCCTTCTTATCGGCGAAAGTGACGAAAGCGAATCCACGTGGCTTCTTGGTTTCCTTGTCCATTGCCATGTGGACATCCTTCAACTCCCCATGGGCTGAGAAAGCCTCTCTTAGTTCGTCTTCCGAGACATCGTAAGACACACCCCCGACGAACAGCTTGACTCCGTACTCCTTCTGTGCCTTGCCTCTGGACTTCTTCATAATCTCCCTCTCCTTAGCAAGGTCGTCCTTGCTGGCCTTTCCAGACTCCACCTTATCCATGCAGTCACGACACCGGAGCGGTTTTCCGGGTGTGGGTTTGAATGGAACCTTCGTCTGTGTTCCACAAAGGGTGCACTTTGCTGGGTGCATCTCTCTTTGGGGTCTTCCACCGCCCCTCCCTCTGGAGGATGGTGATCTCTTCGCCGATTCGGGAATCTCGTGAGACCACCCTCTCCTATGGTCGGCTACAGGTGACAAGTATGGCCGTGCCCCGTCATGGCCTAGCATAGACTCAGCTTCGCTAGACCATCGTTGGCCTGGTCGATTTAGCTTCTGAATATCCGAACCCGATGGTATTTCGAATCCGTGTCCGAAACCATTTGATAGGGCTCTGAAGCCCCTGTAGTCGCAACGTGGGCACTCGACATTGAAGTCTGGAGTCGTCTCACTTGGTACCAGAACCTCTCCACAAGGGGGGCAAGCAGCGTAGAGGACGCCTAGGTCCGAGTCGCCCTTGGTCGTGGCCTTCAACATCGGCTCAACGTTGATCACCTTGGCTCGGACGATGTCCCTCTTCCTCATCGTATCTCCAGCGGAGGGGATGAATCGGTCGACAATCTCAGAGACGAAGACGTCGGCGAAGAGTTTCAGAGCCGGAACTGCCCTATGTCCATCCTCGTTCGTCTCTATATGGAGGACTCTAAGTTCGGCAGTCTTCTCGTTAAGGCGATTCACCTCTCCAATAATCACATCCCCCATCTTGGGCGAATTGATAGGGGGTGCTGATGAATCTACGGAAATCACCCCGGAGTTGTTCACAAGATTGCCAGAAAGGATAGCAATTGGACCGTTTTCAGACATGTGTATGCCATCACCGGCATCGATTCCAGAATCGACTTTCACAGGAGAACCCGGAGTGACGTGGTCCCCAACTGATGCTGCCATCGGCCCGCCGACCGGAATACTCCCTATGAACGGTGCGGCACCTTCGGTTGGCACTAAGTCGGGGTAAGCCGCCAGAATGCAGCCCTTGTCTTTCCACGCTCTCGAGAGTGGTGAGTGAATTTGGCTGGTAGAGAGAAGTCAGCTTCGCCGTACCTCTCGGCCGACCAACCTGCGCCCTCAAACAGAGGTTGGATGTGAGTGGCCTCAGCACTGTGTAGCAGATGGGCTGGAACCTCGGCGTTTATTATGGCCTCAAGGAAGGGGCGATCAGCCCTAGGCGTCTGCCTGCCCCATGGTGGGTTGCTGATTACCACGTCAGCAGAGATGAGATCAATTGGGTCCGAGCCGAGCATGGCCTGAATCACCTCCACCGAGTCAGCGAACCCCATCGACTCGGCGTTCGACTTCGCGACATCACATGCCGCTTCATCAGCCTCCACCAGTATGGCCCTTCCAGCGCCCATCGCAAGGGTACCCAGTCCGAGAACTCCGTTGCCCGCTCCGAGGTCCGCGACCTTACAACCCTCTGAGATGTCACCGAACGCGGCGATGTCAGCTAGCCAACGGGCCGCTAGGTCACCGTCGGTGGCGTACTGCTCGAGTTCGACTGAGTTGGAGAAATGCGGCTCGAGTCCGGACAGAAGCATAGCCAGCCTTCGGACCCTCATGGCCTTGGGGTTCCGGACACCTAAGAAAATATATTCTATATTTTCAATGTACCATTATCGGTTCTGTAGAGTTCAAGTACTCTGAAGTCTGGTTCATTGGCATGGCAGAACTGTCAGAGCCGATACTCATTACTATTGCCGTGCTGATTACTGCAGGCGTTGTATGGAAAATCATGTCCGAGCGCGCAGCTAGGATGGTGGAAGAGGCTAGGTCTGAGAGCAAGGTCGAAGTTGCAACTACTGAAGCTCGTTTGGGTGCCCTAACAGATGAGAAGGACACAATGCAAAAGCAGATGCAAAATGCGTTCGAGGTGGCTGCTGCCAAGGCTTTCAAGACGGCTGTGGAGAGTGCTGATGAGGAGAAGGAAAACTCGTTCACTGAGGCCACTAGAATACTTTCAGAAAGCATGGATGGATACATGCAGGCTATTCAGAAGGCAAAGGAGGAGGACATTGAGAGAGCAGCAACACTTGGTGAAAGGGTCGACAACGTGAGCGAGCTCGGAATGACTCTCGCTGAGGAGACTCGCGAGTTGTCTCTGGCATTAAGAGGAGATTCTCAGGCTCAGGGTGCTTGGGGAGAGGTGGTGGCCGAGAATCTACTACAGAGTATGGGTTTCATTGAAGGGAGAGATTATGTCAAGCAATTATCCGAGACAGGAGAGGACGGGAAGCGTAAGCGAACCGACTTCATCCTGAACCTCCCCGATAACCGCCAGGTTGTCATTGATTCCAAGGTATCTCTATCGGCATATACAGAGTCTGTGAATGCGGACGAAGAGGAGGATAAGATTTCTGCAATGAAGAATCACTGCAGGTCGATTAAGAAGCATGCGGGAGACTTAGCCTCGAAGAACTACGAGCATATGGAAAGCATCCATACCCTCGACTTCGTTCTCATGCTCGTCCCATTGGAGAGTGCATATATTGATGCCATGAGGGCCGATCCCGGTCTCTACGAAGATCTTGTCGGGAATCGGCGAGTCAAGGTAGTCAGCGGTTCTACGATTGTGCTCGCCCTACTACTCATACAGGAGTTGTGGAAGCGCGAGAACCAGTCACGCAATCAGATGGAGTTGCTGCAGAGAGCAGGCTCTATTCATGACAAAGTCACCTTGTTCCTCGAATCGTTCACCGAGGTTGGATTTGAACTTGGTCAAGCACGAGCAGCCTATGATAAGGCTCGGGATCGACTGAAAGCCGGTAGCGGAAATGTCATACAACAAACTGAGAAAATGGCCGAACTCGGTGCCAAGGTCAAGAAGGACCTCCGAGAGAAGAGTGGTGTCAGGAAACTGGCTGAAGAAGCAGAAGAGGAGTGATTTAGTCCCCCTTCTTCGCGAATCCATGATTGACTGGTCAGCTCATGGGTACCACCCCGTAGTACATCTTCCTGATGAGTACGAAGTGCGAGACTTCACGTCGGGCGACGACTCGCCCTCGAAATACGAATACGACATCGGACGATACGATGAACTACGCCCGGGGATGTATTCTACCGAACTGTTCGCGGGAAGCCGGTTCCTCCACGTCGGAATCGACATCGGTGCTCCTGTTGGCACGCCGTGCATGGCTTTCGCCGACGGAGAAATCTCACACTTCGGCTACAATCCGGCCGATGGCGATTACGGTAATGTGGTGATTACCAAGCACTTGCTCGACGGCGTATCGCTCTGGGCCCTATACGGGCACCTCGATGCAGCCTCGATTTCCAATAAACGAGTCGGCCAACCAGTCTCCGCGGGTGAGGAAATCTGTTGGATGGGAGACAAGCACGAGAATGGCGGCTGGGAGCCACACCTGCACTTCCAGCTCTCTCTGGTCGAACCCGAGACTCACGACCTCCCTGGAGTGGTCGCGCCCGAAAACAGGCAGCAGGCTCTGTTGGACTACCCTGACCCAAGGCTTGTTTTGGGGTCGATCTATTGAACAGAAGCCAAGTGGGACTTCAAGGATTCAATTGCTGGCATGTCAGAA
>Ga0114993_10006141_pt1 | contig 11397 bp, 9 predicted proteins | sample ArcticOcean_MG_C_FD_87042 | JGI IMG/M metagenome (GOLD analysis project Ga0114993, IMG submission 87042) | Marine microbial communities from western Arctic Ocean - ArcticOcean_MG_CB2_150 | ecosystem: Environmental > Aquatic > Marine > Oceanic | place: Arctic Ocean: Canada Basin | collected...
ATCTACACTCATAAATAAATTAATAGGAGAAGAAAGAGTTTTAGTTTCTCCTGAATCTGGTACTACAAGAGATTCTATTGAAGTTCCTCTTAATTGGAATGGTAAGAATATCACGCTGGTAGACACTGCTGGTATGAGAAGAAAGAGGTCAATAAAAGAAGAAACTGAGAAATCTTCTGTTTCTCAGTCTTTAGAATCTATCAGAAAATCCAGTGTGGTAATTCTTGTGTTGGATTCCTCCGAAACAATTGTAGATCAAGATATGCACCTCTTAGGTTTGGCTCTTGCCTTAGGAAGGCCAGCTATTATAGCGGCCAATAAATTAGATTTACTTACAAAGAAACAAAAAGAAGATTTAAAAGAAAATATCAACAGAAAATTAAGGTTCGCTAGTTTCTTGGAAACACAATTTATATCAGCAAAAGAAGGGAAGGGAATTAATGTCTTAATTAAGATGGCTGAAAAAGCTTACCTTTCAAGCGTTAAAGAACTTCATACACCAATTTTAAATAAGATACTGAAAGTTGCACTGCAGAGACAACCTCCTCCAATGTCAGGACGATTTAGGCCTAAATTAAGATATGCTCATGCAGGAGGAAAAAACCCTCCAACTATAATAGTTCATGGAAATAACCTTAAGCTTATAGGAGATTCTTATAAGAAGTTTTTGGAGAATTTTTATCGAACCCACTTAAAGCTTGGATCAACACCGCTGATAATTAAGTTTAGTGAAAAGGAAAACCCATTTAAGGATAAACCTAATATTCTTACTGAAAGACAAAAGAAAAAAAGAGCTCGTCTTGTTAGAAGAAGGAAAAAATAATGAAAGAGGCGAGGGGTATCAAGAATTTTCTGGTAGTCTGCTTTCTCTTCTCAATTGCAAATGTAATACAAGGTAAGGAATTGACTGAACTTAAACCGCCATCACCAAAAAAAGTTCCATTCATAATGGAAGCTCACGGAGTTGAAAGAGTTGATAATTATTATTGGATGAGAGATGACACAAGAAAAAGCAAGAAAGTCTTAAATCATCTTAAATTAGAAAATCAGTATCTAGAGGGTTGGTTTGCTTCTGGAGGAGATTTAAGAAAAAAACTGTTTAAAGAAATAACTGATAGGATTCCTAAAAAAGAAGAATCTGTTCCTATCAGAATGGGTTCTTATGAATATTTCAGGCGATATAAACCCAATAAAGAGCATCCCATAATTATAAGGCGTGTTAATAAAAACTCACCTGAGCAAGTACTATTGGACGTAAATAAATTAGCAGTAAATTCAGATTTCTATCAATTAGCAAACTGGAGTATTTCTCAGACCGAGCAAATCTTAGCTTACGCTGAAGATACGACTGGTAGGCGAGAATACTCAATAAAATTTAAGAACTTATTAACCAAAGAAGTTTCTGAAATAACAATTAATGGCACTTCCGGAGATATGGCGTGGTCTTCAGACAGTAATTATTTCTTTTATGTCAGAAGAGATCCAGAGACTCTTCTTCCTTTCCAAGTTTATCGTCATTTAGTTGGGTCAAAACAAATAGAAGATACTCTGATTTACGAAGAAAAAGATCCAACATTTCATGTGTCAGTAGGTAATTCAAGGTCCATGCAATTTATTGAAATAGACATATCTAGTACCACTAGTTCGGAAACCCTTTTACTAAAAAGCTCTAATCCTTTGGAAAGCCCTGCTATCTTTTTTCCTAGAGTTTTAAATCATTTATATTCAGTAGAGCATGATCCCGAGCACAATCGTTTTTTAATTCATACAAATTGGAAGGCAAAGAATTTTAGACTTATGGAAACGGCTCTTCAGAAATCTAAAAAAAGGTCCCAATGGCAAGAAATTGTTCCACACAAAGATAGTGTTTTACTTCAATCTGTTCTGTCTTATCCAAAGAACATAGTTTTGATGGAAAGGGAGTCGGGCCTAAGACGCTTAAGAGTATTAGACGCGAAAGGTAATTTTGAAAGAGTGGTGAGCTTTAATGATCCCTCTTACACGGCCTATCTGGCCGCCAATCCCGAATATACAAGTACCAAATTTTACTACGGATATTCAAGCATGAGATCACCGGATGCCATTTATTCTGTTGATCTACAAAGCGGCAGAAAGAGAAAACTAAAACAAGCGGAAATAAAGGGTCCTTTTTCTCCAAGTCTTTACAAGGTTCAGAGAAAAGAAATAAAAGCTCGAGACGGAACTCTTGTACCTGTCTCTTTTGTATATCGTAGAGATTTATACAAAAAAGGAAAAAACCCTCTCTTTGTTTACGGTTACGGATCATATGGGATATCCGTAGATGCAGGATTTAGTTCAACAAGATTATCTTTACTTGATAGGGGATTTATATTTGCTATTGCTCATGTAAGAGGCGGTCAAGATCTAGGAAGGGAATGGTATGAAGATGGAAAAATTTTTAACAAGTTGAATACTTTTTATGATTTTATCGATGTGACTAAAGGTCTAGTTAATCTAGGTTATGGACAAGCAGGTAGGGTGTATGCTGGTGGAGGAAGTGCAGGCGGTCTATTAATGGGTTCAATAATTAATATGGAACCTAATTTATATAACGGAATTATTTCAAACGTTCCATTTGTTGATGTCATAACAACTATGTCTGATGAATCCATTCCTCTGACAACAGGTGAATATGATGAGTGGGGCAATCCCGCAAACAAGAAAGAGTTCAAGTACATGATGAAGTACTCTCCATATGACAATATAGACTCTTATTCCTACCCGAGTATTCTTGTAACAGCAGGTTTGTGGGATTCTCAAGTGCAATATTATGAGCCAGCAAAGTATGTTGCTAAACTTCGAGATTACAGCACTTCTGGTAATCCTATTTTGTTTAAAGTAAATCTAACTGCAGGGCATGGTGGTGTTAGTGGTAGATTTGCAAGTCTTGAGGAGGTTGCGATGGAGTATGCTTTTCTTCTGAGATCAGATAACAATTAATGCAAAACTTAGAGAGATCTAAAAACTTAAAACAAACCGACAATAAAGTTCTATCTATCTTAATGCTCATCATACTGTTTGTAAGTATGGGGCAATCCGTCTACTGGCAATCAATGCCAATTATAGGTAGAGAATTTGGATTTTCTGAAGTTCAAATCAATAGTCTCATTTCAATATCTGCTGCTATGTTTATTATTTTTACCCCTTATTGGGGAAAATTGAGTGACAGGGTAGGGAGAAAATCTGTGCTGATAATGGGGCTATCAGGGTATGTTTTATCAACATTATTCTTTTGTTTTTTTGTTTCTTATGGACTGAGTGGCTACTTCTCAGGCCTTAGCCTATTAATTATTCTACTTTTAGCCAGAATGCTAAATTCTGCTTTGGGAGCAGCCTCAAGACCCGCTACAGGAGCTTACGTGGCCGATATTACTTCTGATCAAGATCGTTCATCAGGTATGGGAAAATTTGGAGCAGCCAATAATATTGGAACAATAGCTGGACCGGTTTTGGTTGGATCTTTAATTGGAATTAATCTATTTTCAGTAGATATTCAAAATTTTGGACTGCTTACGCCATTATTAATTATGTCTTTTATTATGTTTGCAGCAATTATATTTGCTTTTGTTTCTCTCCCCACTACGCCTGTTCAAACTTTAGAAGAAAAAACAGTCTCGAGACCTGTTCTGGATAAAAATCTTAAATCTCTTCTTGTAATCGGCGTTATAATTTTTACCAGTTTCGCTATATTCCAGTCTGTAACTGCCTATTATTTACAGGATAGATTTTTGTTAACTCTAAATGAAACAGCTAAATCAACAGCTTTAGTTTTAGGTTCAATGGCTGCAATGTCGATAGTTTCTCAGTTAACCATCGTCCAAAGTTTTAAAGGTTCCCCGTTACGTTTGATTTGGTGGTCAATGCCTTTCTTTGTTGCAAGTTCAATTGTCATAGTATTTTCACATAACTTTAATTGGGTTCTTATCGGAATGAGCCTGATGGGTTTAGGTATGGGGTTAGCTTCGCCTGGGTATACAGCCTCTGCGTCACTGAATGCAGATAAAAATAATCAAGGAGCAGCTGTCGGCTTGGCAATGATGGCTCCAGGTTTAGGCTTTACCTTAGGCCCACTCTTGAGCGGTTTTCTTTATCAAGCTAATCTAATCTTTCCTTTTCTGTTTACCATACCTCTTTTCTTGATAGCATCTTTTTTAATTTTTCAATTAGAAGAAAAATCTTTTCAGTAGTCATGGTTTTTTATGATGGCATTTAGTTTGATCACAAATTATAATTGCTTGGCTTTATCGCGCTGAAAAGCAAACCCTATTAAAAATAGTGATAGAAAAAGATAATCGACCAGTACATTTAAATTTACTTACAATAAATCTTCCAATTATTGGGATATCCTCTATTTTACATAGAGTTTCTGGATTGGCTGTTTTTGTTTGTTTCCCTTTGTTGGTTTGGCTTCTAGGTATTTCCTTAGAATCTGAAGAAAGATTCTTTAATTTACAAAACTTATTTCAAAAAATGATTCTATTCAAGGTGATCATTTTTCTTCTTTTTGTGGGTTTTGTTTATCATTTATTGGCAGGTGTAAAAAAAATTTTAGGAGAAGTGTTTGGTATAGGAGAGACTCTAAAATCTGGGACTATACTGACTTGGCTAATTTTTGGCCTTACATTTGCTGTATCTCTAATTGTTTTAATTGATATTTTCAATTTATATGAATATTTTTTTGTGCTCTAAATGAAAATGAGTAAATTAGGATCAGGTACAAAAGATTTTATAATCATTAGAATCTGTGCTGTTCTTATACTGATATATTCAATTTATCTAGCAGTATCTGTTTTTTCAGCTGATGGAATTAACTACAAAGAGTGGTCTTCTTTTTTTCAAAGCCCAATAAATAAAATTTTAACCTCTGCTTTTTTTGTAGCCTTTGCTATTCATACTTGGCGAGGAACGTGGGCTATCGCTACTGATTATTTAACTCCTAAGTTCTTTGGAAATTTTAGTAAATATGCTTATTTAACTTTTAGACTATTTGTTGCCGGAGTAATTGCTTTGGTCTTAACCTGGTCTTTTTTAATTATTTGGTAAGAAATATGAAAGTTAATGAAGTGATAAATGCTAAAGACCTTCCTGTTATGGAATTTGATGGGATTATTATTGGTGGTGGTGGTGCTGGCTTAAGAGCTTCTTTGCAGTTGGCAAAATCTGGTCTAAATACTGCAGTCATTTCTAAAGTATTTCCAACAAGATCCCATACAGTATCTGCTCAAGGGGGAATCACTTGTGCGATACAGAGTGATGACCCTGATGATGATTGGAGATGGCATATGTTTGATACCGTAAAAGGATCGGATTATATAGGTGACCAAGATGCTATAGAGTATATGTGCAGTGAGGGGCCGAAGGCAGTTTTTGAACTAGAGCATATGGGATTACCTTTTTCAAGAACAGACGAAGGAAAAATATATCAGAGGCCTTTTGGCGGGCAATCTAAAGATTATGGAAAGGGAGGTCAGGCAACAAGAACATGTGCTGCTGCTGACAGAACTGGTCATAGTCTGCTTCATACTCTTTATCAAGCTAATCTAAAGGCCGGAACTAATTTTCTTAATGAATGGTTCGCGATTGACATGGTCCTTAATGAAGATGGAGCAGTTGTTGGTGTGGTTGCTTTTGAAATCGAGAGTGGAGAGATTTTCTATATTCGCTCTAAGGCTACTGTTCTTGCCACAGGAGGAGCAGGAAGAATCTATGCTTCTACAACTAACGCATTAATTAATTCTGGAGATGGTATTGGAATGGCTTTAAGGGCTGGCTTACCGGTTCAGGATATTGAAATGTGGCAGTTTCATCCAACAGGTATTCATGGAGCAGGTACTTTAGTAACAGAAGGGTGCAGGGGAGAGGGTGGATATCTTCTTAATAAGGACGGCGAAAGGTTTATGGAACGTTACGCTCCTAATTCAAAAGATTTAGCAGGAAGAGATGTGGTTGCAAGATCAATGGCTCTAGAGATTATAGAAGGAAGAGGTTGCGGTCCTAATAAAGATCATATTTTCTTAAGGCTTGATCATTTAGGCCCGGAAGTGGTTCACAAGAGACTGCCGGGTATAACAGAATTATCAAAGACTTTTGCAGGCGTAGACCCTGCAGTACAGCCAATACCAGTTGTTCCAACTTGTCATTATATGATGGGTGGTGTTCCTACAAATGTAAACGGACAGGTTATTACTGTTAAAGATGGCGAGGATATTGTCGTTGAAGGCTTATACGCAGCAGGAGAAGTAGCATGCGTTTCTGTGCATGGAGGAAATAGGCTTGGAGGAAATTCTTTATTAGATTTAGTAGTATTTGGCAGGTCGGCGGGACTTCATATTGAAGAATCGATGAAACAGGGCATAGATTTAAAGAAGGCTTCGCATGATGATATTGATAAGGCTTTGGTAAGGTTAAATAAATTAAATGCTTCAACGGAAGGTGAGCAAGTAAGCGACCTTAAAGACAAAATGCAACAAAATATGCAAAATAATTTTGGTGTCTTTAGAAGGGGTGATTTAATGGAAGAAGGCATAAAAAAATTACACGACTCTAGAGAAGAAGTTGAGAATATGTTTCTTCCAGATAAATCAGCCGTATTTAATACTGCAAGGATAGAGGCACTTGAAATGCAGAACCTTTTTGAGGTTGCAGAAGCAACAGCTGTAGCAGCAAATGAAAGAAAAGAAAGTCGAGGGGCTCATGCCAGGGATGATTATCCCGATAGAGACGATGAGAATTGGTTAAAACATTCTGTCTATTTTTCTGAAACTAAAAAAGTAATTAAAAGAAAGGTTAACAATAAACCTAAAACCGTTGAAGCTTTTCAACCAACGGTAAGGACGTATTAAGATGAGTGCAGTAATACCAGTTTCGCATTTACAAACTCTTAAGATGAGCATATACCGTTTTGATCCTTCAGTAGATGAAAAGCCTTATATGCAAGAAATCATTGTTGAAGTCCCTGCTGATAAAGACATCATGGTGCTTGATGCATTACATCTTGCTAAAGTTAAAGAACCATCTTTGTCATATCGCAGATCCTGTAGGGAAGGTGTATGTGGGTCAGATGGAATGAATATAAATGGAAAAAATGGTCTGGCGTGTATTACCCCTTTATCTGAAGCTGTAAAGAGAAATAAACTAACTTTACGACCCATGCCAGGTCTTCCTGTTGTAAGGGACCTGATAGTGGATATGAAACTATTTTATGATCAATTAGAGAAGGTTCAGCCTTATTTAATTACCAAGAGCGAGAATCCTGAGAAAGGAAGACTCCAGAGTCCTAAAGAGAGAGAGCAGCTAGATGGCTTATACGAATGTATTTTGTGCGGTTGCTGCTCTACTGCTTGTCCATCATTTTGGTGGAACCCTGATAAGTTTCTAGGTCCAGCAGCTCTTTTACAATCCTGGCGCTTTATTGCTGACTCAAGAGACGAGGCTACAGATGAAAGATTGGATGATTTAGAAGATGCTTTTAGCTTGTATAGATGTCATGGGATTATGAATTGTGTATCGGTTTGCCCCAAAGGTTTAAATCCAACAGAGGCAATTTCCAACATAAGAAATAAACTTATAAGTAGAAAAAGGCAATAGGTAGATTGGGCAGATGGCTGATCACTATGATGTAATTATTATTGGATTGAGTCTGGGTGGTTAAGTTTCAGCTATTCGTTGTTCTTGGCTTGGTTTAAAAACTATGCTTAGAGAAGTGTGGCAAAGAAAGAAAACCTATTCATTTAACAATAGGAAAAGGAAATGAATCTACATGAATATCAAGCAAAGCAGCTTTTTAGAGAATTTAACATAGCTGTCTCAAATGGAGTTGCAACTTCTTCTGCGGAAGAGGCAGAAACGGTAGCTTTGTCCTTGGGTGGTTCAAAGTGGGTCGTGAAAGCACAAGTGCATGCCGGAGGCAGAGGTAAAGCAGGTGGCGTAGAAGTAGTTGAAGATCTTGAACAGATAAGAGCTTTTGCTAATAAGTGGCTAGGAAAGAATCTAGTAACTTTTCAAACAGATAAAAAAGGACAGCCCGTTAATCAGATTTTAGTGGAGTCATGCACCAGTATCGCTAATGAACTATACCTTGGAGCTGTAATTGATAGAGCTTCGCAACGCTTGGTTGTAATGGCTTCAACGGAAGGCGGAGTAAATATTGAAGAAGTTGCTGAAAACACGCCAGAAAAAATCTTCAAAATAGAAGTCGATCCAATCAAGGGAACAAATGATTCGGATGCAGATAAACTATCTAACCTTCTAGATTTTAACGAGTTACAGTGCTCCCAATTTAGAAACATTTATCAGGGCATTGTTCGCCTTTTTTTAGAAAAGGACTTGGCTTTATTAGAAGTAAATCCTTTGGTTATAACTGAGGCCGGTGATTTGCTTTGCTTGGATGCTAAAATAAACATAGATTCCAACGCTCTTTATCGTCAGGAAGCTTTAAATTTAATGAGGGATGTTTCACAAGAAGATGAGAGAGAAGCAAAAGCGGCTGAATGGGACCTTAGTTACGTTGCTTTAGATGGAAACATTGGCTGTATGGTCAATGGGGCGGGTTTGGCTATGGGAACTATGGATATAATTAAACTCCACGGAGGCGAACCGGCTAATTTCTTAGATGTGGGAGGCACAGCAGATTTGGAGAGGGTGTCCGAGGCTTTTAAAATTATTTTATCTGATGAAAACGTCAATACCGTTTTAATTAATATTTTTGGCGGCATAGTTCGTTGTGATGTGATAGCCAACGGAATAGTAGAAGCTTTAACTGTCATGGGAGTGTCGGTACCTGTTGTTGTAAGGCTGGAAGGAAATAATGCTGAGGTGGGCCTTAAAACATTAGATGAATGTGATCTAAATATTATTCCTGCTTCGAGCTTAGAAGAGGCAGCTGACCTAGCTGTTAAGGCTTCAAGAGGAGAGTTTAGATGAGTATTCTTATAGATAAAAATACTAAGGTTATTTGCCAGGGATTTACGGGAGGACAAGCCACACAACATTGTTTGCAATGCATTGAGTACGGTACTGATCTGGTTGGAGGAGTTACTCCTGGAAAGGGCGGACAGACTCATCTAAATTTACCAGTTTTTAATTCAGTATCAGAGGCTGTTGATCAAACAGGGGCCACAGCTAGTATAATTTTTGTACCAGCTAGATTTTGTAAGGCATCTATACTCGAGGCAGCTGAGTCTGGAATATCATTGATTATATGTATTACTGAAGGCATACCAACCCTTGATATGCTTGAAGTCAAAGTAAGATGCGATGGCCTGGGAGTGCGTCTAATTGGACCTAATTGTCCTGGAATAATCACCCCAGGTGAATGCAAAATGGGAATAATGCCTGCGAATATACACGTACCAGGAAAGGTGGGAGTGATTTCAAGATCTGGAACTTTGACATACGAGGCTGTAAAGCAGACTTCAGATTTAGGATTTGGCCAAACAAGTTGCGTTGGAATAGGCGGAGACCCTATACCAGGATCAAGTTTTATTGATATTTTAGAATTATTTCAGAATGATCCTCAGACAGAAGCAATTGTAATGGTAGGGGAGATAGGAGGGACGGCAGAAGAGGCAGCTGCTGAATTTATTCAATCCAATGTAACCAAACCTGTGGTTTCTTATATTGCCGGAGTTACTGCGCCGGCAGGCAAAAGGATGGGTCATGCTGGAGCAATAATCGCCGGAGGAAAAGGAACAGCTGAAGATAAATTTAAAGCATTGGAAGCTGCTGGAGTGTACACCGTTAAAAGTCCTGCAGACATTGGCAAAGGCATTGCTGAGGTCACAGGATGGTAAAACAATACCAGCATTTAAAGATTGAAGATCGTGGTCATTTAGTTATTTGTACTTTATGTAATCCTCCTACTCATACTTTTACTTCAAAAGGCGTTTTAGAAGTTCATGACTTTCTGGATCAGATGGAAAAAAAAGAGAACCTAAGAGTCCTCGCTTTTACTGGTGAAGGCGAAGATGTCTTTATAAAACATTATGAAGTAGGCGAATTAGCTGCCTCTGCAGAGAAAAATATCTCAGAAGTCAGTGAAAGTGATCCAGATGCATCCGCCCCTGAGGAGCTTCATAATTTTCATAAAATGCTTCTTCGATTAAGAGATTTAGATGCAATCGTAGTTGCTGGTATCAATGGAAATACAGCTGGAGGAGGTTGTGAATTTTCTTTGGGTTGTGATTTACGCATCATGTCAGACGGACCTTTTAGCATTGGCTTGCCAGAAACATCTGTTGGTATATTACCCGGAGGAGGAGGAACACAAAGATTAGCCAGATTAATAGGTTCTTCTAGAGCTTTAGATTTAATATTACACGCAAGACTGTTGACCCCCAGTCAAGCTTTAGACTTTGGAATTGTAAACAAGCTTGTAGCACATGAGAATTTTTACGAAGAGCTTATATTGTATTGTTCTGATTTAGTCGCAAGAGCACCAATTGCCTTAAGGCAAGTTAAAAAGATTATTCATCATGGTCTAGATGTATCTTTAGAAGAAGGACTTATGATGGAACAAAAAGCTTTTGATGTGACCATGAGGTCAAACGATGCAGCAAAAGCAATGCGTGCTTTACTAGATGCAGAGAAAAATATCGACGAAAAAAATGAGTTCGAATGGGAAGGTAAATAGCTTATTCTTCTGCTACTTTTATAACCTGTTTTCCAAAGTTCTTACCACTTAAAACGTCTCTTAAACCCTGGGGAGCATTTTCAAAACCATCAGTAACAGTTTCTCGGTATTTAATTTTTCCTTCTGAAATCCATTGAGACAATTCATCGGTTGCACTTCTCCATTCTTTAAACCATTCAGTAACAACGAAGAATCTGTGTTCTGGAGCAGGATCTAGAGCTCCAAAGACATGGAATGGAGTTTCTTCTTGAGTCATATCTTCAGAGTTATAAGCAGATATAAATCCGCATATAGGGACTCTAGAACCAGGATTAAGAAGTTTAGCTACAGCTTTGCTAACCGGTCCACCAACATTTTCAAAATAAATATCAATCCCATCTGGACATGCATTTTTTAAGTCTTGTTCTAAATTTCCTGCCTTGTAGTCAATGCAATCATCAAAACCTAGTTCATCTTTAACATAAGTGCATTTCTCACCTCCGCCAGCAACCCCAACAACTCTGCATCCCAAGATTTTACCCATTTGTCCAACCACCGTCCCAACTGCTCCTGACGCAGCAGACACGACAATGGTCTCACCTGATTTTGGAAGCCCCACTCTAAGCAAGCCGAAATATGCTGTCCTTCCTGGCATGCCTACAGTACCTAGATAAGTCGATAAAGGAACTATTGAAGGATCGGCTTTAAATAATTGGGGATCTTCTTCATTTGCTACTATATAGCTTTGCCATCCTTGATGAGTGCAA
>Ga0114993_10006144_pt1 | contig 11396 bp, 9 predicted proteins | sample ArcticOcean_MG_C_FD_87042 | JGI IMG/M metagenome (GOLD analysis project Ga0114993, IMG submission 87042) | Marine microbial communities from western Arctic Ocean - ArcticOcean_MG_CB2_150 | ecosystem: Environmental > Aquatic > Marine > Oceanic | place: Arctic Ocean: Canada Basin | collected...
AATACCGCCTATTAAAATAACGTTGTTATTAGCTATTAAACTCTATTAATATGTATGACTTGGAAACCTACACATATACACGTAATAAAGGTTTTAAAATAGTAAGTTCCTGAGGGTTACGCCCTAATAATTTATCGTTAGCTGATAAGGAGAATAAAATGAAGCTATTGTATTTTGATGATTTTAAGTTGGGCGTTTTAAAAGGCGATGAGGTGGTTGATGTTTCTTCCCAGGTCCAAGACATTCCACATATTGGGCCCCACGATCTCATGAATGGTTTAATTGAGCGTTTTGATGACTACCGTAGTAAGCTAGAAGAGGCTGCAGCATCAGGCCATGGCATACCAATTTCAGAAGTCCGCATTCGCCCGCCTTTACCTAAACCTGGCAATATAGATTGTATGGCGGTTAATTATATGGAAGATGGAACACTTCCTGCGCCAGCACCTATAAATGCATTTCACAAAGCTTCTAATACGGTAATCGGTCACGGTGATAGCATGGAGCTAACCGATATTTCTGCAGCTATATTTGAAGGTGAAGCTGAGCTTGGTCTAGTAATCGGAAAGCGTGCGTCGCACGTCAGTGCAGCAGAATCAATGGGTTATATTTTTGGGTACGTTAATTTTATCGACGGATCAGCAAGAGGTTTGCCGCCGGATAGTAATGTATTTTTTCAAGCTAAATCACGTAATACCTTTGCTCCAATAGGGCCATATCTCGTGACAGCTGATGAAATTGAAGACCCTCAGAACCTTAAGATACAATTATGGGTTAATGGAGTTTTGAAGCAGGATTTTAACACGGACGATATGGCACATAAAATTCCTCGCTTGGTAGAATGGTTGAGTTCAATACATGATCTTGAGCCTGGCGATATAATAGCTAGTGGCACTAATCATGGCGGTCTGAATGCGTTTCAAGATGGGGATGTAGTAGAACTAGAAATTGAAGGAATGGGGCGTTTAAAAATTAATATTCTTGACGAACTTAAGCGCACCTGGTCTCGAGATACTCGTTCAGAGCATACTCATAAAGGTCTTGAAGGTCGTTTTACGCCACAATTGACCGGAAAATATGCGTCGGGAAGTTAAACAAGATCTATTTTCTTAAATCAAATCGAATATAAATGTGCGGGAGTCAAATTTTGGCTTTTACATATAACCTTTAAAAAAAGGCTTTAGCGCATGGCATCCTCAGTAACCCCGGGTTCAAATACAATCCGGGGTATTTTTAGTATGATATTAGGAGGTGCCGCTCTAACCATGAGTGATGCAGCAACAAAGTGGTTGACCGCGTCACTACCTATAGGTGAAATATTATTTGTCCGGGCGCTCTTTGTCACAGCAGCTATAGGCTTAATTCTATGGCGCTGTGGCAGAATTCAAGATTTACGGGTCGTGAACATACCTAATATGGGCTTAAGGTCATTTCTTGCAGTTTGTTCTACTTTTTTGGTTGTTACTTCGCTTTCTAAATTACCGCTTAATGAAGTTATTGCTATATTATTTGTTGGACCGCTATTTATTGCTTTACTTGCAGGACCACTGCTGGGGGAAAGAGTTGGTTTACAAAGATGGCTAGCAGTATTGATAGGATTTGGAGGTATGCTGATTATTGTGCGTCCAGGCTCACAAGCATTCCAGATTGCCGCCTTTATCCCAATTTGTGCCGCTTTAGTTGCTGCTTTTCGAGATATAGTAACTCGTAAAATAAGTGCAAATGAGAAATCTTCTGCTATTTTATTCTACTCTACCCTAGCACTCTCATTAATAGGTTTGGCAACTTTTCCGTTTGGATGGAAGCCTATGACTTTGAACGATATTGGCATAGCTATTATGGCTGGAACATTTTTTGGACTTGGTCATTATTTTATAATAGAGGGTTATCGTTATGCAGAGGCTAGCATAATCGCTCCTTACCGTTATCTAAATCTTATTTGGGCGGTAATTTTGGGTTATTTACTATGGAACGAAATACCGAGCGCTTGGGTGCTACTAGGAACACCTTTTGTTGTAGGAAGCGGTCTTTACATTTTATATGATGAACATAAAAAAAAATCGTATAAAAATTACTAGTTGCTACTATTTTTAATTAGTAAATAGAAAAACGACCTCACATCTATTCTTCGTAACTATTCGACAACCTTCCAATGCCATCTATTGTGATTTCAATAGATGATCCCGGTTTCATTGGAAGTGCTCCAGGACCAGTGCCACAGGCTATTAAGTCACCTGGGTATAGTGTCATAGACTGAGATAAAAGGCTTATAATTTCTACTGGCTGTTTAAGTAAATCAGAGACCAGATAATTTTGTCTTTGGCGTCCATTGAGCTCTGCACGTATTGCAGCATCAGCAATGTTAGTTCCAGTTGTAATGTAAGGACCAAAGGCACCAAACGTATCAAATCCTTTGGCTCTTGACCATTGAGCAAAGCTGGGGTCAGCATCAAGAATTTGAATGGCTGTGGTATCATTAACGCAGGTATAACCAAAAATTGCACTTTCAGCCTCTTTTATGCTTATTTCTTTGCATTCTTTTCCTATTACGATACCTAGTTCGGCTTCAAATATAACTCTTCCTTCGTATTTATTTGGTTTGCGTATGACTCCTCCGGACGGCAGGTAAGTATTTGGAGTTTTTATAAAGTAAAGCGGATATTCTGGCTGGTCGAGGTTTTGTTTTTGGGCTATAGAGATAGAGTTATTCCAAAGAGCTATAAATTTACCGGGAACGCAAGGGGTCTTTATATTTACTTCTGATAAGCTAATTTTTGTTTGTTTACTCGATGCTTCAGCAAACATATCGCCTGCGTAAACTTCTATTTGTTGGCCATCTACTTTTCCGAAGCCAACTTCGTTATTATGATCGAATCGTACCCAGTGGGACATGTGGCCTCGCTATATTACAGTTAAGTCAATTAATTCCTTAACAACTATAGATTCAATTTTTAAAATTTTATAACTAATTATTTTTAAGAGAAAACAGTTGAGTGAAGAGCTATGCGAAATTTTGAATTAACTGGTCGTTCTGCAGCATATGGAGCTGATGGTATGGCCGCTACATCACATCCTCGTGCTACGCTTGCTGCTATAGATATTCTACGTTCTGGCGGCAATGCGGTTGATGCCGCTGTTGCTGCAATTGCGGTTCACTCGGTCGTTGAACCGCACATGACCGGTATTGGTGGTGACTGTTTTTTTATCTATGCACCTGCTGGTGGCAAAGTTGTTTCCTATAATGGTTCGGGACGTGCTTGCGCAGGGGCAAAAACTGAATGGTATTTAGATAACGGCATTACCGAGATCTCACAGGATAGTCCGCATGCGGTAACCATTCCAGGTGCCGTGGAAGCCTGGTCTCGTTTGGTTCAGGACCATGGCACAAAAGAACTAGGTGAAATTCTAGAGACAGCTATTGATTTGGCAGATACCGGTTATCCAGTTCAACCTCGTGTAGCATATGATTGGAATCGTTTCGAGGGTAAATTAAATTCTAACGATTCAATTAAAAGAGTTTTTTTGAAGAATGGACGCCCTTACAAAGTTGGGGATGTTTTTAGCCAGCCTAAGCTAGCAAATACATTGCGAGAGATTGCTAAAAACGGGTCAGATGGATTCTATAAGGGACGTATAGCTGAAGAGATGGTTTCTAGCCTTAATAAATTGGGTGGCTTACACACCGTTGAAGATTTTGCCGGTGTTGCAGGAGAGTATTGCGATCCTATTTCTACCAGCTATAGAGATCACGAGGTAATGGAATGCCCTCCAAATGGACAAGGATTTATAGCTTTAATGATGCTTAATATTCTTGAGGGGTATAATTTGGCTGATTTGGATCCAAATGGGAGTGAAAGGTACCATCTGGAAATTGAGTCTGGGCGTTTAGGTTTTATCCAGAGAGACTTATATTTTGACGCTACTGATCAATCCACAAATAAACTAGATACATTATTAGATAAAGGCTTTGCAGCTAATCAACGTCAGCTTATTAATGTTGACAAAGCTATGCCACATTCTGCTTCGGACTTGTTGTCAGCACAATCAGATACAGTTTATCTTACAGTAGTTGATCGTGATGCTAATGCTGTGAGTTTTATAAATTCGCTTTTTCGACCTTTTGGAAGTGGTTTAATATGTGATAAGACTGGGGTGATGTTTCATGACCGAGGTAGTTTATTTTCTATCCAAAAAGGAAATGGGAACACTATCGAACCCGGTAAACGGCCTGTTCACACTATTCTTCCAGGAATGCTACTAAAAGATAACCGTGCTGTGATGCCATTTGGCGTTATGGGGGGGCAATATCAACCGTTTGGTCATACCCATTTGCTCACTAATGTATTAGACTATGGTTTAGATGTTCAGCAGTCATTAGATCATCCTAGATTGTTTTATCAAAATAGTAAGGTAGAGGTTGAAGGTGGGATTCCAGAAGATGTATATACAAAATTAGAGCTTCTCGGACATGATGTTATTCCTGCACCTGCTCCTCATGGAGGAGGACAAGCTATTTTTATTGATTGGGATCGTGGTGTTCTTATCGGCGGATCTGACCCAAGGAAAGATGGTTGTGCTTTGGGCTATTAGTAAGATGGAATAGTCTTAACCTAAAACGAATTATATTTTTATTCCTAATAAAAATATAATTATTGTCCATAGTATATATTATTTCTTGATGCAGCATTGGTAATTCATATTTAAGCTACCGTAAGGTATTCCTTGCCTTTCGCGGTATTAAGGGTTTTTAAAGAATGATATCTACCCAGATTCTAAAGGGTCTATTATCAGAACAGGCATATTTAAGAGTATGGTTGGTTGGTGTTTTTAGCGGTATTGCCCGTTGGCTCGAGATGCTTGTCGTTGGGGTATATACATATGACACCACTGGATCTCCGTTTCTAGTTGCCCTTTTGGTAATTTTAAGGATGCTACCTTTAGCTGTTCTTGGCTCGGTTGTGGGTACTTTTGCTGATCGAGCAGCGCCAAGAAAATTTCTAATTATCACTATGACGACTGCCATGATAATTTCATTTTCGGTGTTTTTGGTTTTTTTGGTTGGTAACGACAATTACTGGGTTGTGGCATTCTCGAGTTTTGTATCTGGTGTGGTCTGGACCACAGATATGCCTCTTCGCAGAAGAATGCTTGGCGATGTAGCTGGAATAGAACGAATTGTTCCAGCCATGAGCCTCGATAGTGCGACGAATAATGCGACACGTATGATGGGACCATTATTTGGTGGGATATTATATCAATGGTTGGGGCCAAGCGGGGCTTTTGCATTAAGTGCAATAATGTATGCTTTTTGTATTTTTTTATTGTTAGGTCTTTTCATTCCCAAAGAGGCTAGTGATATCAAGCAAGCGGAATCGAGAATTCTAAGAGATTTTAAGGAAGTATTTAGTTTTATATTTGGAAATCGCGATATTTTGCGAATTCTTCTGGTAACAATAGTTTTCAATCTGTGGGGATTCCCGTTTATTTCCATGATTCCAGTTGTTGGTCGAGAAGTACTAGAGATTAGTGCTGGTTGGATTGGCGTCTTGGCTGCTCTAGAGGGTGCAGGTGCTTTTGTGGGCTCGCTGATAATAGCAATGGGAATAATTAGGTTAAGTTTTCGTCGTCTTTATTACTTTGGTATGCTGGGCTATTTATTGTTTGCATTTCTTGCGGGGTGGATGGTGTCTACTTTGCCCATGGGTATAGCTTTGTTTCTTGTTGGTCTAATGGCTTCTGGTTTTTCTACTATGCAGAGTACACTTATCTACACAATTGCTCCACCAGAAATGCGCGGCCGTCTGTTTGGTGTACTGGTTATTTGTATTGGCACTGGTTTAATAGGGTTTGCTAATATGGGACTTATGGGAGAGTTGTATGGTGGTTCTATGGCTATGCGTATTGTTGCAGCGGAAGGTTTAATCCCCTTACTTCTGATTGGTGTAGGTTGGCGCCAGTTGAGGCAGAATAAAGATATATAAATAGCCAGAAATTTAGATTAGTAAAAATACTATTGTATAATTTTTTGTTCAATAGAACGTCCGATGGCTAATAGTAAATCGTCACAATCACGACGACAGACAAGTTGTAACCCTAATGGCATCCCGGATGGTGATTTGAATATTGGAAGTGTAAGGCAAGGTAAAAACATTAATGTCCAAATGCTGTTGAAATAAGATGTTTCAACAGCCATAAGATCTTTTGTTGCCTCGCCACGAGCACTCGGTGTGATGAGTACGTCAAAGTCATTGAAGACCTTATCTATAGCAGCCCGTCCTCTTGCGGCTAAGGCCTTTGCATTTTCATACTGCTGATTAGTGTAACCTTTTGCTTCATTATATACCTTTTGTGTCCACGGGTTAAGCTCGCGCAAATGGTCCTTTGATTCTTGAGAAAAAGATTTAGCATCTTCCGTAGCAACTATGGTTCTGAATTCTTTCATTGCAATCGAAACTTCTGTTGGTAAATCAACTTCTTCTATTTTTGTGCATTTTGTTAATAATTTTTCTGATGCTTCTGAGATCATGAAAGCTGTTTCTGGCAAAGCCTCAGACCAAAATTCTGTTTTACATATACCTATTCGCAACTCATCGTTCTTTTTGAGTTCCAGCGACTTGATTGGGGTATTTAAAGATGCTGCACGCATTAGGGCTACATCTTCCAGGCACCGAGCAAAGAAACCTGGGGTATCGATTGATGCTTTGCTATGTCGAACTCCGCCTGTTGGCAACCCATTAAAGCTAGGTTTATACCCGTATACACCACAAAACGCTGCGGGCTTAATAACAGAACCGCCAGTTTGTGAGCCGGTGGCGAGAGGAACCATAAAATCTGCTACTGCAGCAGCAGAGCCACTTGATGAGACTCCTGGACTTCGTTCTAGATCATGTGGATTACGAGTTATAGTTGGATAGGGGTTAGCAAACTCAGTAGTGCGTGTTTTTCCTATAATAACAGCGCCAGCTTCTCTCAAAGACTTTACCCAGGTTGAATCAGAATCCGGCCTATGGTTTTTATGTATATTAGTACCGTAACTGGTTGGCATATCATAAGTATCGTAAATATCTTTGATACCAACAGGAATGCCGTGCAGAAGGCCCTTAGGTTGTTCTCTGTCTCGTGTTTTTGCTTGCTCGAGAGCTAGTTCGGGGTCTAAATAAACCCAAGCTTCAATATCTGCATCCCTATCTTTTATTCGATTTAGACAATCCAGCACTAGTTTTTCTGATGTAATTTCTTCCCTGTCTAGCTGACTGCGTGCTTGGCACGCAGTCAGCATATTCGTGCCAGCAGGATTAATATTAGTTGGGTCATGCATATTAGTTAAATTCTCTAGTTATAGTGTCTTATTCTTCAAGTCCTGACATAAGTTCATCTGGTTCTATCGGCAGCTTAACCTCAAGTCCTCGTTTTGCAGATAGGTCCATTGCCATTGTCAACATTAGATTTCGGTGAGCTTCCGCTGCGGTTGCATGAGGCGTTGATTTTCCAGAATAAATTCTACTGAACCATGAGTTAGTTTCTTCCCGCATGGGACCCCATAGCTCTCCGTCATGCATGTCACCTGGTGGAAAACTAGTTAGAAAATCCACATTTCTCTGTACATCAGTTAGTCCCTTTGTTTGGCCGAAGGGAACGTAGGCTGGTCCTTGCGGGTTTTCTGTAGCAAGAATGACATCCCGGTGAGTGTCTTCTATATCTATAACTCCTTCAGTTCCTACGATGCCAATTTCCAGTCCATAAACAGCACCAGGCCATTCTTTTGGTAAAGCCCAGCAAATGTTCATTGAGAACATAGATCCATTTTCCATTGTAAAAATGCCAAAAGTTGCATCTTTGGTGCCAAGATCTTTCATAATTACATCTCTGGAACGAGCATAAATAGAAACCGGTTTGGCAGCCTCTCCCATGAGCCAAAAGCACATGTCAAGGCTATGAGTGCCCGATACCACCATCGGTGTAAGAAATCTCCGGTCCTGCGTTAATCTAGTTTCTCCAGTAGGTGCCATGCGGTTCATAAACGCTCTTACAACGGCACAGTTAAACTCTCCTATTTGTCCAGTTTGAATGCGCTCTTTAACTACCAGAAATCGACGACGAAAACGCTGTGTATAGCCGACTACTGCGTCAATTCCTCCCGCCTCAATTGCAGATAAGATTTCTAGAGATTGACGGGCATCGGTAGCCAGTGGCTTTTCAATGAACAACTTATGACCTTGTTCTATTGCAATAAGCGTAGGTTCAACATGTGCCCAGGTGGATGTAGCTACAATTACCGCATCCACTTCAGGGCGTGTAATTAATTCTCGGTAATCGTTCGTGTAAAAGTCAGCATTTATATCGTTTTTGAGTTCTTTTCCTACTGTTTCGTTCATGTCTGATAGGCCAATCCAGCCTATGCCTGGATAATCTTTGGCTAGTGTTGCCCTGATACGACCAACTACTCCGCAACCAATTACAGCAAGGCCAAGTGTTTTTTTATCTGACATGTGATTTATCCCATTAGGTATAATTTTTAATTTTACTATTCGTATCTTACTCTTGCTAACCTTTAAGACAATATAGTAAGTCGATAAATAAGAGTAATTATATATTTCAAATAGCCTATTTTTCTAAGCAGAAAGGTATAATCATGCGTCTCGCTACTTTTTCCTATGAGGGGCAAGTGCGTATAGGAGTTGTTGATCCCTTACAAAAGTTATTAACAGATCTTTCTGTAGCTGCACCTAATCTTCCAAAGAACATGAACTCTTTAATAGCTCTAGGCGCTGATGGTATAGAAGAAGTTAAAAAAATACTAATAAAAGCTGACGAAGACAAAAAAATACCTATTGATGAGGTGGTTTTTAACGCACCAATCTGGCCACCAGTACGAGACCCTTTTGCAGTTGGGCGGAACTATCATGAACATGCTAAGGAGTTTCATGCTTCTGGCTTTGATGCTACGTCAGGCGCTACAGCTGTACCTGATCATCCAATTATTTTTACTAAGGCAACGACTTCTGTATCTGGTCCCTTCGATACTATCCCAGCTTATTTAGATAAAACGAATACTACAGACTATGAAGGTGAGCTGGCGGTGATAATTGGACCGGGTGGAAGAGGGATCTCTAAAAGTGAGGCTTTAAATCACGTTTATGGTTATACAGTTTCAAATGATGTAACTGCCCGTACTCTTCAACATCAACATAAGCAATGGACTATTGGAAAGGGAATTGATGGCTACTGTCCCATGGGTCCTTTTCTATTAACTTCTGATGAAGCTGGTAATATAAATGATATGCATCTTCAGACTTGGGTAAATGGGGAGTTACGTCAGGATGCACTAGTAAAAGATTTAATATTTGACGTCCCCACCTTGATAGCAACTATTTCCGAGAGCATTACCCTTTTGCCGGGAGACGTAATTCTCACAGGTACACCCGTGGGAGTTGGTATTGGTTTTAAACCCCCAGTGTTTTTGAAGTCTGGTGATCTAGTCAAAGTAACCATAGATCCCATTGGCACTATAGAGAACAAAATTATCTAGACAGACCGGCTTATAAGAAAAGATATAACTGAGGCTAATAGAGAAACTTAAGAAGGAAACACAAACATGGTAAAACGTGTAGGTATTGTTGGTATGGGGTTAATGGGGCAAGCCTTTATTCATAATTTAAGTAAGTCTCAATTTTTTATACAGGGATTTGACGTTGATCCTAAACGTGCAGACCAGCTTAGACAGCAAGGAGGTCACCCAGTCGACACTCCAGCAGCTGCGGCAAAAGATGTAGACTGCTTGATAGCTTCTTTACCCACAAGTAATATTGCACGTGAAGTATTTCTGGGTCCTAACGGAATTGTTGAGGGTGCTGCCCAAGGGCTTTATGTTTGTGATACCACTACTGCCCGTCCAGAAGATTCTGAATCTCTTTTTTCTGACCTAGCAGAACATGGTATTAGATATCTGGATTCTTGTGTGAGTGGAACAAGTACCATGGCTCAGAATGGTGACCTTGTTGTTATAGCTGGCGGTAATCAAGAAGATTTTGAGGCATGTAAAAACTATTTTTCAGGCTTTAGCAGAGCTGCTTATTTTATGGGCCCTGCTGGCTCAGGCGCACGCACTAAATTAGTTATAAACCTTATTCTAGCTGGAAACCGTCTTGCATTAGCAGAGGGTATGGTTCTAGGAGAGAAAGCAGGGCTAGAACCCAATAACCTGCTTAAGGTACTGCAAGATGGAGCTTGCAGTTCTAAAACTATGATTGATAAAGGTCCGAAAATGATCAAGGGTGATTACTCTAAAGAAGGACAAATAAAAGTATCTCTTAAGGATTCCCGTTTAATGTTGGAACAGGGGCAGCTTCTAGGCTCACCTATGTTGATGACTAATATTTGGTCACAAATTGTGCAGGCAACTTATGAAAAAGGCTACGGCGAGAAAGATACTGTAGCTTTTTATGAAGTTTTACGGGGTATGGCTGGTTTGAATGAAAGACCGGGAATCGATGATGTACCCTTAGTAAAGCCTAGTAGGTGAAAGTAAATTAAATGACTAATTCTGTTTTAAATTCTTCAAAGACTGTATATTATTTTAATCGTGTTTCGCATCCTGCTTATCTAGAATATATGCAAGACCACCCGGACATAGATATATATAAATTTAAAAATGAAAGCCCTGAGGTAGATGTTTCTCCTATAATGTCTGCAGCCCATGCTTATCAAATTGACTCCACAAGAGCGGCAATCCCTGAAAAATACTGGGCTAATGAAGGCTTGTTGAAAAAAAGCCCCAACCTCTTAGTTGTGTCTACAAGTGGGGCGGGTTTTGACACTGTTGATGTTGATGCTTGTAGCCGTGCGGGTGTGCTTGTAGTTAATCAGTCAGGAGCCAATAGGGAGGCTGTGGCTGAGCATGCACTTGGTCTTATTTTGTCGTTATCCAAACGTATAGTTGAAACTGATCGTATTATGCGCGAAGGGGCTTATATTGATCGTGAAAGATTTATAGGGGATGAAGTTGCTGGTAAGATCCTGGGTGTTATTGGCATAGGTAACACTGGCAGTACTCTGGCAAAGATGTGTATTGCAGCGTTAGATATGAAAGTTTTAGCCTATGATCCATATCTAGATAATCAAAAAATAGAGACATATGGGGCAATAAAAGTAGAATTTAATGAGTTATTAGAACAGGCTGACTATGTTTCGGTACATTGTCCGCGTACTGATGAAACTAATGGTTTATTTGGTCCAATGGCATTTAAAAAAATGAAGCAAAGCGCTTATTTTATATCTACAGCTCGCGGAGGTATTCATGATGAAGATGCTTTGTACCAAGCTCTTGTTAAAGGCGAAATAAAAGCAGCAGGATTGGATGTTTGGGATCCTGAACCACCTAAGTCTGACAATTCATT
>Ga0114993_10006154_pt1 | contig 11386 bp, 7 predicted proteins | sample ArcticOcean_MG_C_FD_87042 | JGI IMG/M metagenome (GOLD analysis project Ga0114993, IMG submission 87042) | Marine microbial communities from western Arctic Ocean - ArcticOcean_MG_CB2_150 | ecosystem: Environmental > Aquatic > Marine > Oceanic | place: Arctic Ocean: Canada Basin | collected...
CGAAAGGCCTGGCGAGTCTTGATTTTAATCGGTCCAATTGCACCTGCGACTTCTGCATCGGATAAACCATTTTCAGCAATGTCTTTTGAGATTTCTAAAATCGCCTGAGCGAGATCCGGTGCATGTTCTGGTGAAGAATCAATTTTCGCTTCGATCGCAGCGAACTCAGGGTATTCACGATAGGATAAAAACTCGGCCTTAGGGCTGTAGCTCACTCCGAGGTCTTCACGTAATCGTTCCCACAATCGTCGTTCGATAACTCCGCTCAGGACTTGCAAAGCGATACGATCCTGCAGTGTTAAATAACGATTGATCGGCCAGTATCCGACAACCATTGCCTGATGTTCCTGACCTGTAAATTCGAGCTGTCGATAACCTGCGGGCGCCATGATTTTAACTTCGCGGTTGGGGGCAGTGTTTTTCTTTTCAAGACGTCGGTCTTTCAAGGCGCCGAGGGTTTGTGACATGTTTTCGATGACCTCTTCTTTAGTAATATCACCGACGATGCTCACATCAATATAACCATGGGTGAGAGGATCTTCGAGCCAGTCTCGGACGTCATTGACGCTGACGACTGTATAGTCATTTCTTGTGCCCCAGGCAAAACGCCCGTCGCCCTCAAAGAGGTAACTCTGAAATTCACGATAGCCGTCCTGGATGCCAATTGAAGATGACATACGATAACGAACTGCACCCATAATCGCGCTTTCATAACTGAAGCGATAGATGGTAGGTTTGTGAAGATATTCCGTTATAATACCGAGAAAATATTCAAGTGCCTCGCTCCCCATTGTTCCTCGAAAGCTGAATGCATCGTGGTCAGCTAGATCAAAACCGAAGTTAATCATCGCGGAATTGATGATCGATGAGATTTGATAAGGTTCATACCGATTCGTCCCACCGTAGAGAAATGCCTGGAGGGCAAATTCACGAAGCCCGGGGATGTTCTTTTTAAGGTCGAAAAAACCGCCCCCTATACGCACATTGACGCGCACGACGCCAGGTTCAAGATGAGATTCGATAAAATTTAAGCGGACGTTGTTATCAAAGCGCATCAGGTGCGCATCGATTTCAGGGACAGATTTTGTATCGACTACGACACCGGTTTTTCCCCACATAGTCGGCTCAAATTCGAAGTCTGACTGAAACTGAAACTTGCTTAGACTGACAGGATCTTTCCGCCCTTTAGCGATTGTCTTTTTTATTTTATCTTCGCCGTCCTCAATGTTGACTTCACCGGCAATATGAAAAGCCATATGATCAATGTCCCATGTTTCCTTAAATGAACGGTGAATGGACTTTTTATTTAAATCATTAAGAAATTTGGTCTCCCATAATAGATTCTGATCATAACCCACAAAAACCGTATCATCGGTGATGGATTTTACTATAGATTCACAGATAGTTGAAGGATCCATTTTGGGATAGAGAGAATTCAACTTTTGCGCCCTGAATAATTTACGGCTGCGATGAAATTCAAGATCCTTTTCTTCAAAACCTTTATTGTATGTATAACGGATAACTCTATCCAGCGCGCGAATACCCTCCTCCCATTGTTTCCCGCCAACTTCGATCGAAGCAACCGCGGCGTCATGTCCAAAATAATTTATGAATCCAGCCCCGCCTTTTGAACCGAAGGGAATAGTTTCACCTAAACGCTGTTGTAAGAGTTCAAGGCCAAATTTCTGGTTGAAGGCCAGTCGTTTGGACTCGAAAGATTCTGATCGTTTGCGTGTTGGATTAACGGATGCCGCGCGGATTGTGGCAGAACCGACATGAGAAATCCTGAAAGCATCGGCATCAACAGAACGCGCAGTCTTTAATCGACCGATATTACGTTTGGGCAGAGGTGTAGACGGCTTTTTTATCGTGTCGAAGTATTCCTCAAATAAAACATCCAGTTTTAGAGCATCAACATCGCCGACGGCGACTAAGACCATGAGATCAGGGCGGTACCATTTACGATGAAAATTTATAAACTTATTGCGTTTCAAGCTGTTTATGCTTTGCGGCGTACCGATCGGCATTCGCTTTGTAAGCGTCAACCCCTTGAAAAAGGTCTGGTATGAAGCTACTTCAGCGCGGTAGGCCAGTCCATCGCGACTGCGGAGTTCACTTAAGATAACGTTGCGTTCCTTATCAATTTCTGAAGCTTCGAAAAGGATTCCGTCCGCGATATCGCGTAAAAATAAAAGACCTTTCCTGATGAGCGCTTCGTCGTTCTCCCAGAATTCAAGGCCGTAAATAGTATGATCAAAGGTAGTGAAAGCATTAACGTCTTGACCGAGTTCCATCCCAAGTAACTGGAAAAAAGAGGCGAGTTCACCCGCCTTAAAATGTTCAGTCCCATTAAACGCCATATGCTCAATGAAATGGGCGATCCCCAGTTCTTCATCCGTCTCTTCGATTGATCCGGTAAGTACGAGGAGCTTCATGGCTACACGGTCCGGAACCCCGGGGTGTTCAAGGATTGCGTATCTCAATCCATTTGGCATTTTTCCCCATAGCACACGTTTGTCAGGAGGTAAGCGGCTTCGCTCATGCGCCCAGGAAAGATTCCAATCCCCTACGGCCGCACTCATTGGATCGGCAATAAAAAAACCGAAAAAGGATAAAAGTAATAGATGCTTATAGGGTGTTCGAAGCCAACACATCGATTTATAAATATAGAGGTAAAAGGAACATTGCGAAAATGGAGATTATATTTGATAAACTTTAAAGACAATTCGAAATCCTCAAATGTTATAAGGCATATGCGATTACTACTAATAATCAGCTTAATAGTCGGGATTATTTTACAGGTGTATTATTTTACCGCTCTATCGGACAAGGTAGCCATTAATTTTGGATCGGGGGGGCAACCCAATAGTTGGACATCGAAAGAATGGAATATGGGAATTACGATTACAATATACCTTATCAATTCATTAATGTTCCTGTCGGTACCACTAATGATGAAAAAAATCCCGCTAAAATACATCAGCTTCCCGAAAAAGGAATATTGGCTGACGGGTGAAAGAATGAAGGAGAGTATTCCCGTAATAGACAGCTGGTTGAGCTTTTTTGGTCTATTAACAAATATCTTTATAATTTTAGTAGTGCATCTCGTTTATGAAGCAAATTTATCAGATCCTGTTATATTAAATGAAACCCAATTTTTTATTGCTATTGTTATATATTCTCTCGTTTTGGTGATTTGGATAGTTATGCTGTTTAAGAAATTTAATAAGACCCATTCGATTGCGGATGTCGGAATGCGGAATACGGATTGAACTAATGCGAATAAGCGTGTACGCTGACACGCGGAAGTAGTGATCAGTTAACAGTGAAGCTACGTCTTCGACCCTCCTGTTATTTACTATAATAACAAAGTGGTACGCGATGCGATTTGCTTGAGCTCATCGAAACCCTGTCCGCACCATCTCGCCACTTTTAGGGAGATGTTAACCGACCACAGCCATGACAAGAGGATGAGTCCAAAAACAAGGATTATCTACGAATACCTTAAGGTTCAATCCGCTATCTGTAATCCGTAACGAGGGTGGAGTCCGACATCCCTCAATCAGCAATTGTTAGAGCATTTCCTTAATTAGACTATCTGCCTGTTCTTTGGAAATCCCGAGTTTGCGGAGGGCGAGTGGCCCCCCTTCATCGAGTACGGGTTCTAGTTCCTCAAGGGAGGGTAGATCATCGCGCTTCCAGATGAGACCAATGGGGATTTCCTCACCCCACATGTAACCTTTATCTAAACTGGCGTGGAAATCAGTGGGATCGTAACCTTCTTCTTCTTCCAGGATTTTGATGCGTGGGTTGAACCATTTGAATGTGTTATCCTTATTGTAAGTCACGCAGGGACTGAAAACATCGACGAAAGAAAACCCCCTGTGTTCAATTGCTCCTTTTAGAATTTCCACGAGGTGTTTCTGTTTGCCACTGAAAGCGCGTGCCACATAGGTAGCTCCACCTACGATGGCCATCGGAATAGGGTTAATTGGATTTTCTACGCTGCCATGGGGTGTCGACTTGGTTTTCATCCCCTTCATGCTCGTAGGTGATACCTGGCCTGTTGTGAGACCGTAGATCTGGTTGTCCATAACGATATAGGTCAGATCTACATTGCGACGCATAGTATGTACGAAATGATTGCCGCCAATGCCAAAGCCATCACCGTCACCACCCGTGGCGATAACTTTTAGATTATGATTACCCAGTTTGGCCCCGGTTGCGACTGCTAGGCCGCGACCATGCAATGTATGCATGCCGTAAGAATTGATAAAACCTGGAAGGTTGGAGGAACAGCCGATACCACTTACAACAAGAACCTCATGGGGGTTAAGGCCCAGTTCAAAGAGCGCTTTTTTCATTGCGTTGAGAACGGAAAAATCGCCACAGCCCGGACACCAATCCGGGTGGATTTTTCCTTCGTAGCTGTCCTTCTCTGGTTTTACCTCAGTTACTGTTGTCGTGTTATTAACTACTGTGCTCATTCTATTTATATTAAGGTGTTATAAGATTAATTCGTGGACGGGAACGGAGTGGTTTGTCTTTCCTTCCAGTTGGTCTTTAACCGCGTTCACGATGTGGTGTGGCATGAAAGGTTCTCCATCATATTTTCGGATGTGACCATCGGCGTCAAACCCTGTTTCGGAGCGGAGATAACGCGCGAATTGGCCGCTAAAATTATTTTCTATGATGATCACTTTTTTACTGTTTGAAAGTATACGCATGATTTCTTCCGCGTGAAAAGGGATTATCCATCTAATCTGTAATTGGCTGGCGACAATGCCTTCCTCTCCCGCTAATTTCTCAATCGCCTCAAGTATTACCCCATCAGTCGACCCCCAGCCCACAAGCGTTACTTCCGCAGTTTCGGGTCCTACCAGTTTGGGTGGCTCTACCTGAGCGAGAACAGTCTCCATTTTACGGGCCCGTTTCTCGACCATCATCTGGCGCTTGTGCGGGTTGGTAAATTCATCACTGATGACTACGCCATCTTCATCGTGTTCGTCAGTGGCAGCGATAAAAATGTGGCCGGGAACACCGGGTATCGCACGTGGTGAAATTCCACTCTCCGTGTTTTTAAAGCGAAGATAACTCTCGTCGTTATAACCTCCAAAAGGATTATCTGTACTGCCATTTCCATTGGGGAAGATCATCTCTCCGCGATCGATTTTAACATTGAAATCGAGTTCATCAGGATCGACACTAGCGGTGCCCTCGGAGATCAATAAATCAGCCAGGACAAGCCCGGGGCATTGATATTTATCGGTTAAATTGAAGAGTTCGGGGATGGTTTTAAATAAGTCAAGCTGACTGGTCGGGGCGACAATAAGTTTAGGATAATCACCCTGACCGGCGCCGAGAAATTGCCAGAGGTCACCTTGTTCCGTCTTCGTGGGGACCCCCGTGGCAGGACCCGCACGCTGAACATCAATACAGACCATGGGGGTTTCAATCATCCCGGACATGCCGATAGCCTCCGTCATGAGGGCAAAGCCTCCGCCGGAAGTTGCACACATGGCCCGACAACCGGTATGGGCTGCTCCTATGACCATATTCATGACACCAATTTCATCTTCTACCTGGCGCACCATGATACCCAATTCGCGGGCGTGACTAGCCATATACATGAGAACACCCGTTGACGGGCTCATCGGGTAGGCGGCATAAAACTTAACTCCGGCCGCAATACCACCGAGGGCGGTTGCATCATTACCGGTTAAGACTGCCTGTCCCTTGCCAACGACGGGCACTTTAAAGGGAAAAGCCGTAAAATTATCGGCTGCATAATCGTAAGCGGCCTGCGCGATTCCTACATTCGAGGCTACTACCTCGTCGCCTTTTCTACTAAAAATTTGTTCTAAAGCATCTTCGAGAGCCTTAAACTCAATTCCAAGCATCTGCAAAGTAGCTGCGATGGCCACGGTATTTCCCGCGAGGCGGTTCCCTTTCGTCAGATCCTTCAGCGGTAATGGACATATCTGAACGCCCTCAGAAGGCGTGCCGGGTTTGATTTTATCAGCGTCAAAAAGCACACAGGCACCCGCATTGAGATGCTTAAGGTGCCTGTCCATCGTATCCTGGTTTAAGGGAATTATTACATCCCACGTATCGCCCATGTTGCGTACCGGTTTATCGCTGGCACGAATAGTAAGAAAAGTATGCCCACCTCGTATGAGGGATTGATAGGAATTGTAAGCGTTTAAATTAAGCCCTCGCCGTGCAAATATGCGCGCGAGGATGTTTCCTGGAGTGGCTATACCCTGACCGGCCGCACCGCCAATACCTATTGAAAAATCGATTTTTGCCATAATATTTTATTATTAATTTCCCCCCTGACCTGCCAATTGCACGACAGATCAGTAAAAAGGTCTAATATATAAAGATTATTATTTTGCTTACAAGTGAGATGATCAATGAAAAAAAACCAGAATTGTCGAAAGTATCGTTAATTAGCTGATTTTCTTCGTATCTTCACATTCTACTGGTGTCTTTTTCTCTAACCTGACACCTAAATCCTCAAACTTAACGCTATCGTTCCTTCTGATCACTGACCCTCGCTCTCCGAAATGACATTAATTTTCCATCCATTAATGTTGGAAAAAGAGACATCAAGGCCAATGTTCCGCGAGGGCAACAGCGTCCCATCAGACTTAAAGTTACTTTGAGTTATCAAGGTATCAAACCCCGGGTTGTCTGATCCACTCGCGGCGACAATGATGGAAGCGCCATTGCTTTGAACCAGGTCACCTCCTGTAATCCGCAAGCCCGCGTTAGGGGCGTCCACAGTAAATGATTCTTCACCAAAGCGCAGGTACGGCACGGCGTCCTCGGACGCGTCAATATCACCGACAAGGGCACGTATTGATATCGGCACTCCGAGTGCATCAATTCCGACCTTTCCCGAAGATCCGGTAAAACGCGTATTCGCGCAGTGAATGGCCCCGAACCCAATGGAGTTTCTAATTTCAAGCAGGGATACATCTGCCATAGCGTCATATATTTCCCCGTCTGGGAACAGGGCCTGGTTATCGGCGTTAATAGAACCTACGGTATAAATGCTTAAAAAAGTATTTTCGTCCGCACTCTCAACTGATACGCGTGGCCGCCCTTTTGCGTACATCACGTTCTGATTATATTTTTCGGGCAGGGTAACTAAGGGTAATTGATTGGAGTCGAGTGTAATCGTGACCACCGCGTTACCGGAAAATTCCACTTGCACAATATCATCGTTTTCATCGAGAAAAGCGACGCGCGTGATTTCGTCTGGTCCTGGCACGCAGCCTGACGAAGGGACCGGTAAGCAGCACCTGGTTGTATACATTCCCATTGTGGTGAATAATGCTCTCACCGACGAGATTACCCCATCCTTTAATTAAAATATCATCTTCTTGCCCCTGGCTATTATCGATAGTTTTGATATCGGTAACATTAATTTCTACATAACGGGTGTTGTTATTTTCATCACCTTCATTTATTTGCTCAAAGGGATCGATAATATAACCCAGGTAATATGTCCCGGGTTCCGTAACTTCTGGAATAATGACCTCGTAATAGTTTCCCTCGGGACTACCTGCGGATAAATTCACGCCGGTGAAGTTTATTAAATTCATATCTTTGGTCGTTATATTATTATCAGCAGAAAAGTAGAGACCGTGAATAAATTCACCGGTAATTTCTCCACCCCTATTGCTTCGGGAGAAATCAACTAACAATTTTTCACCCGCCAGCACTGAGTTGCTCACCACATTAAGTGAATTCACAACCAGGTCTGGAAGTAGTGTCGTCTCATTAAATTCGAGGTGGAAGTCATAAGAACCGACACCATCGTCACGGTAGTGACTGACCAGAATATAATAAGTCCCGGGATTAAGTTGATTCGAGAGGAGGAAGTTACTTCCCGAAACGGAGTCAGCAGCGAGGGGACTGAAATTTCCCAAGGTATTTTGGCGGACTTCATCTGAGTCCGGATTTTCAAAAATATTTGTATTTCCGGTCGTAAATCTAGGCTTTGCGTTCTCGCGATTTCTTCCCGCGCCACTTTCATCATCAATTGCAATTATGTTTCCAAAACCATTTTGTAATATTCCAATCGTGTCTGTATTTCCAGTTGTAAAGGCTGATAAGGTGCCGGGTTTATTTATTTCTATTCGAAAGTAATCCAAGTCAGAAGCCGTTCCAATATTTCCGACTATCGTGCTGTTATGAAGGATAGTAGTAGCTGTGTCTCGGGAATCTCCGTGATCGTCTGCGGTGGGGGATTGAGTATCAGATTCAGCGGTTTTTATTAATTCAGAAACCGCTTGATCGATGCCTAACGCAAATAATTGCCCGTTGGGAACTTCACCGACTACGAGGCCTATTACTGCCCAGTCGGTTGTTCCGTCGGGTAGGGTAATGAGTCCATAGACAGGTCCGCCACTATTACCTGGGCCGGTTGTAAGATCACTTGTTTTATAAAAACGCCGAGTGTTATTTAACCGGTCATTATAGTTAACTAGATTAAAATTAGCCGCACTGCCAAGTAAGCTTGTCGAATGCATTGTATCGAGCCTGGGGTCAAAAAATCCGTAGCCGAGATCGGGATAACCAACTATCATTTTTAAAATACTACTATTGATCAGGTTGCTGCCCCATCCCGCGTGACCGCCATTAGCTACATCTTCAAAAAAGAGGAGACTGATAACATCCAGATTTATTTGCTCAAACGATGTATTCCCTTTATCGGGATCAAAAAGACGCGTCGCTTTTGCATAATCGGAAAATGAGCGATAGGCGCGAGCAGTCATCTTAGCATTTCGATTTGCAGGTGAGTGCTGTAAATTCCAATTAAAAGGGCCCGGCAGCCAGTCTACAGTTTCGGTATCAAAAAAGACATGGGAGACGGAGATTACTACTTTATCTGCTATCGCGGTGCCCGAGCCTTCTCCTAAGGACGAAGAAACCTTCCCTCCCATGTTGAATGGGTAGACAAAAATCTGTTCGTCAGGTAGCGGAAGAGGAACCTTTTGCGCGTGCAAAGAGGGAAGACAGTTAAAAGAAAAACTAACAATAACCGTCAACAGATAGCGATGACACGAAGATAAGATTGATTTTTTTGATCGTTTACCACGTCAAAGGGTTCTCCTGTAAATACTCCTGTAAGGACATGAATTTAATGGTTATGTTACTCTTTTAGTAACCACCTCTTTCCGCGGATGAGATATTGTCATGCAAGCGGTCAATAAGGAGTTCAAGTTGCGGTATTAAATGCGGGTAACGGCTATCGGTCAACCAGTCTTCAGCTTGCTCCAGACTGGCGCGATCTATCTGCGCCATTTCACTCAATGTATAGGTATGATTCTCGGTTAGCAAGTTGTTGGAGATTATCAAATTGAAGTTGGGAAACAATTTGGCGAAGGTCTCCGCTTCTTCAGTTGAGAGGTTCGGTTGCGCGAGATAGTTTTCTATTAATTTTTCCTGGCGGGAATCTGAGACATCAGCACGTGAAAAAAAACCCGCTCGCGTATGGGGGCGGTCAGCTAAGAGCCCGGGGTTCTCTAAAAAAAGTTCAATGATGGAGTGGGATTGTCGAGAATCATTTTATCCATCACCATAATCGCTGCGTGTGAGAGTTTGCTGGAATTGTCTCGCTCCAGCATGGCTGTAAATTCAGGAATTAGCGATGACGATTGAGTGTAAACAGCAAGGTCAAAACTATGAAGGAATCCTGCGCTAGGATTTTCGAGCCAGGGATCATGGGTCAATGCTGCTAATAATTTTTCCTTAAGCAGGGGAATGTCGCGAGTTTCAGGGTAATTCCATGCAACATTACGCAGCGATATGGCCCACTCGTCAGCGGAATTTTTTGTGGCAAAAACCTGATCGGCGTAGTCCGCCGCAAGCTCGGGATTAACAATGCCCAGGACATCGATTAGGGTGACGCGCAAAGTAGGGGATACCGAGAGAAAACCCCTTTTATCAACGTGAAAACCAGAGCCCGTTTCCACATCCAGACCCAAACCGAGGAATTGAAGAATGGCTTGGTCATTTTCGTTCGACGGCTCTGAAATTAATTTTTTTCGCAAACTATTGATGAAGTCGTGTCTCACTTCCTGATTTGAATGCGCGATAATATTTTCATAAGTCTCATTGATCAGGTTAAATCGTTGTTGCTGCGAATGGTTGATTTCACTTTCAGTTGCATGGGCAGCTTCTCCCCGTTTCTGAATAGTATCTACCTTGTCTGGATGATTATCACTTTCTTGCACAGCTAGTCTTTCTGCAGCTGTAGGCGTTTGTGGTTGATCATCAAACCCGCGACTGAATTCAAACCAGACCCCAGTCATAATGATTAATGCGAGGCCAGAAATGGCGGCTATGGTGATGCGCTTATGAAGCATTTCTTTGCCGGGTTATTCTGTATAATACGACTGTAATCAATATATGAATGATTACAATTGTGAAGATGCGCTAAACTACTGCTGCAGGTGTTGGGGAATTTTCCCGATAGTGTGTTTTAAATGTTCACTATCAGAGTTATTTCGCGAAAAGTGCTCCCTATAGGATTGAAATCCCATGCAATTCCTAACTGTTAAAAATTTGTAAGTTATTGGTCAATAAAATGTTAAATTGTAAAAATAGAGTCTTTGAAAATTGCTAATAGGGTGTAGTCTTAATATAAATAAATCTAATACTTTAAAAATGAAAAAGTCCTGACGCTTGGGCTTACGAGATAAATTAAAAGTAAGTGAAAGAAATAAACGATGAATAAACAAAATAACACCTCAAATATATGGTCTTTTGGGCATCGAAGTGAATATATCTCTCGTGTTAAAATAGCGGGTCCTGAATTTGGCTATCCCAAGGGGCCCTATAAGACGAAAGATTTCCATTGGGAAAACATTCCTCATTTAGATCGAAGCGAGAGTTGGAATGCAGCTTATTTAGAAGAGCTGAGAACGCTGGCATTATCTTACTGGTTGGGATCGGAATATGATATTGCCCTAATCAGAAAAGAAGAAGGAGCTGCAAAAAAGTGGGCGACTACATGCGTATTCCATGAGTTTGATTCGCTTACGCATGCAACACTACAACTCGGCTATGGTTTTAAGTGGAACGATGAAAAGCCTGTCATTTTCATTGGGGAGAAGTTGACTATTTGCAGCTCATCACTTTTCTCTTAACCTACTACAACGCAGTATTTTCCGAAGACACAACGACCGGCGAAAGCTGGATAAATTATCCTGGTGATTCAGTGGAAAGAACGCCGCAAAAAATAAGAATTAATCGGAATGGGGTAGAGGGAAGAAAGTATGTTCAGGAAGAGAAACAAATACATAGTCTTGACACAGAGAAAACCGGGTTCTGTTCTGTATAGCGAATTTTATCAATTCGCCTGATTGCA
>Ga0114993_10006156_pt1 | contig 11385 bp, 11 predicted proteins | sample ArcticOcean_MG_C_FD_87042 | JGI IMG/M metagenome (GOLD analysis project Ga0114993, IMG submission 87042) | Marine microbial communities from western Arctic Ocean - ArcticOcean_MG_CB2_150 | ecosystem: Environmental > Aquatic > Marine > Oceanic | place: Arctic Ocean: Canada Basin | collected...
ATCAAAAATGAATTATCTGAATTTTTAATTTTTTTAAATTCAGGAGGTGTTGTGCAAAAAACTTTTTATGTACCTATTAATAAGTTTATTTTTAATATACTTCGCGGAATAGACTGGTTACTAATTTATTTTTTACCTAGTATTTTTGCTTTAGGAAGAACAGTTGTTTTGAAAAAAAATAAATAATTTATTTTTTTAAATCGTCACATTTTAACAGTGTATACTTGTCTAAAATTTCTGTTATACCAACCTTTTTAAAACAATTTTTACTTAAAGGCTTTTCAATAATATGGTCACCACCCCACAGAGGTTTAACTACATATATAACTTTAATTTCATTTTCATTTATTTTTTCAATAAAAAAATCTTTATATAATTTAAAATATTTAGAATTTTTACTTGGATTCACATGGTAACCAAACCATACTTGGCTTGGTGAATAGTCATATATAGAAGAAATCACAGATATAAATTGATAGTCAGTTACTATAATTTTTTTTCTTTTGTCTTTTTGAATTATATCTATAGCTTTTTTTAAATTTAAAATTTCTTGTTCAGGATTAGATATATTTAATACTGTAATCCATTTTAAACCATTTAATTTTTTACTTAATATTTGGGCATCTATTGCCTTACTCATTTCTGCTAAACGCAGATCCATAAAATCTCTTTTGTGAATATATTTATTTGCGTAGTATCCTGTTGAAACAGTGGTTATGAAAATTAATAAATATAAAATATATTTTTTATGTATTAAATATTTTTCATAATAAATATGTGAAAATCCGGATAGTATGGGAATAATAAAAAATATATATAAACCATTAATCGTCATCAGCTGATGAATTATTAAAGCATATGATGTTGTTATTAATGAAACTATAATTAAAAATTCATTACTTTTAACATATTTAAAATTTTTTAAAATTTCTTTAAAAGATATTAATAACAAAATTAAATATGATAAGTGAATTAATTTAAATCTAAGAATTATTCTGTTAAATTCTAATGGAAAAAGGAAATTTAGTCTACTTTCACCTAAAGATAATGGAAATAAAATATACTGTTCGTAAAAAGAGATAATTGAAATTTTATTCATAGATAAGATTAGAATAAACATTGATAAGAAAATAATAGTTCCAATTAAACCAAAAAGAATTTTTTGAAAATTATAATTATAAATAAAATAAAAGATTGATAAAAAACTTATAATTAGAAAAAAATGACCAGTAGGTGCCTGTTTGCTCAAAAATGAAATACCTAATATTATTGGTAATACAAGCCAGTAAAATTTTGATTTAGTTTTAAGTGCTAATATAAAAAAAAAGATTGATATAACCGAAAGATAAGAAGCGTGGTGGTCTACATAAGGAGTACCAGATGATGGGTAGGCTAAAATAGAAACAAATAATGAATAAATAAAACAGTAATGTATATTTAATTTAAATTTGCAGAAAGTATAGAAAGTTGAAATTGTTATTATAAAATTAAATATTGATGCATGAAAAACATAACTAAACCACGAAACTCCTAAAATTTTAAAAAAAATAGCTTGAACAAAAGCGATAAAGGGACCTGTTATAGTCCAGTAATCTTTAAAAGGATAATGACCATTTAGGATATCATAACCTGAATTAAAACTAAAAAAACTATCAATTGGATTGATACCTTGGTTTCCATAGTATTGATTTATTAAAACTGAAAAAAGAAATAAGAATAAAATGTAAAATATTTTTACATTTTTTTTTAAATTCATTTTATTGAAAAGCATTATAAATAGTATTGTAATATTAAAAATACCATGATATCTGAGTTTATATATAAATACACTTGTTTTTAAAATAAAGCCTAATGATAAAACAATACAAAAAATATTGGAGAAAAACGAGTTTAAAAAATAAAGATGATGCGGATTTTCTTTTAAATCATATTGAACAATTAAAACCAAAAAATTTTTTAGAAATTGGTGTTTTTCACGGTGTAACTTCAAGAAATGTTTGCGAACTTCTTAATTTAATACATGGTAATAACTTTAATTTTACTGGTATAGATTTATTTTTAAATGATTCAGAAATTCCTACAGATGAATTCCCACCAAATACAAATTTTTCAAATCCTTTAAAAAATATTTATTACAATTATATTATTCGACTTGATCCTTATACCTTAAAATCAGTTCTTAAATTGTTAAAAAAATTTAAAAAAAATATAAATATTATTAAAGGTGATTCTAACCAAATTCTTAAACAGATTAATTTAGATAAATTTGATTATGTTTTTTTGGATGGGGGTCACAAATATGAAACTGTAAAAAATGATCTTCATTGTTTATCTCAAATAATAAAAAGAAATGGAACTGTTATTTGCGATGACTACAATCTTTCTTATGCTCCGGGAATAAAAAAAGCGATAGATGAATATGTTTTAAATAAAAAATTCAATCTAAAAATCTTTAATTCGAGATTTGCTGAAATTACAAAAAAATAAAAAAGAACAAATAAATATTTTATGTTTAAATATTAGGAAATTTTCTTTAATGGTGGATATTCGATTGTAATTTCTGGAATCCATTTTTTTAATGATTCTATTCTTTTGAGAGGAGATGGGTGAGTGCTTTGCCATTCTGGTATTTCTTGACCTTTATTTGCATCTTTCATTCTTTCCCATAAACCAACTGCTTCTCTTATATCAAAACCAGCAAGAGAACAAAAAATTAATCCCAAATAGTCAGCTTCTGTTTCTTGTTTTCTTCCAAAAGGGTTATCAATTCCAAAAGTCCTTAGCATTCGAGCAACGTCTACACCTGCGGTTCTACTAGCATTTGATATGGCTCCACCAGTAAATATATCTAATGCAGCTGTACCAACATTTAAAACTAAAGCTCTACTGGCTCTTTCAACTGAATGTTTGGCAACCGCATGTGCAATTTCATGTCCCATTACAGCTGCTAATCCATCTCTATTTTTTGTAACTTTAAGAATTCCAGTGTAAACAGCAATTTTACCTCCTGGCATACACCATGCATTTTTTACTTTATCATTGTCTATCAAGATATATTCCCATCTAAAATTATAAGTTGGATCATTTGTGTTTATTGAATTAAAATAAGCGCTAACCGATTCTTCAATTCTTAATCCAATATCTTTAATTTCGTTAAGTTGGGCTTTATCATCACTTAATTTAGTTTTGCTCTTAACCCTTTCATATATTTGCGCTGCCTGTCTATTTAGTGTGCTTTCAGGCATTAGTTTCAACTGTTTTCTATTAGTAATTGGAGCGGTACCACAAGATGTTATCATTAGACCGCAGCTACAGGCACTAAAAATTTCAAGAAATTTTCTTCTATTTATGTTATTAATTTTCTTCATAACTAGGAATATAATAAATGGCATCAGCACAAAAAAAAAGGAGTATTTTAGCTAGATTTAGAAATTATTTCATTGCTGGTATAGTCATACTTATACCTATTGGTATTACCTTATATTTAACTCTATTTATAACTTCAATTTCTTCGAAAATTCTTCCTAAAGAGTTAAATCCTAATAATTATTTACCTTATAATATACTAGGGATTGAATTATTAATTTCAATAATTCTAATTACATTGATTGGGTGGTTATCCTTATCATTTATTGGAAAAAGATTATTAAATATTTTTGATAATATTTTAAAAAAAATACCAATTCTCAGAACTATATATTCTGCGATAGGACAAATGACAGAAACATTTACTAAATCAGAAAATGGTAAAAAAAATGTTGTTCTTATTGAGTACCCAAGAAAAGGTACTTGGGCAGTAGGATTTGCTACAAAAGAAAACAAGGGTGAGATTAGTAAAAAAACTAAACAAAACTTAATAAATGTTTTTGTTCCTACGACACCAAATCCAACGAGTGGTTTTTTGCTTATGTTTCCTAAAGATGATGTTATCTATTTAGATTTAACTTTTGAAGAAGCTTCAAAATTTATTGTATCAGCTGGAACATCAAATCCAAATTAATAATTATAATTTCTTTTCATTTATTATATTTGCTTTGTCAAACAACTTTAAAAGAAATTCATATTTTTTAAAATTACTTTCATTAGTTTCAATTTCTTTAATATTTTTTTCAGCTAATAAAAAAAGATCTTCATGGTGAATTGGATCAGCTAATTTAAAATCTTTAATGCCACTTTGTTGAAAACCAGATACATCACCAAAACCTCTTAATTTCATATCTTCATTAGCAATAAAAAAACCATCATTTGATGATTTTAAAATTTTGATTCTTTTTTTTGCGTTTTCACTTAAGTTTTTTTTAAATAACAAAATGCATGTACCTTGCATAGTTCCTCTTCCAACTCTACCTCTCAACTGATGTAGTTGTGATAAACCAAATTTGTTCGAATTTTCAATAATAATAACATTTGCATTAGGAAAATCTATACCGACTTCTATAACTGTAGTAGAAACTAAAAGATCTATTTTTTTTTCTAAAAAATTTTTTAAAACTTTATCTCTTTCTTCTTTATCTAGGCCTCCATGTACTAATCCTACTTTATTTGGAAAATGTTTTGACAACAGCTCATATTGTTTAACTGCTGCTGAAAAATCTAATTTTTTAGACACTTCTATTAACGGGCAAACCCAAAAAACCTGATTACCAATTAAAATTTGTTTTTTAACAAATATTAAAATTTCACTAATTTTTTCTTCAGGTTTGCTTAATGTAATAATTGGTTTTTTATTTTTAGGTTTTTCAAAAATTCTTGAGACATCCATATCACCATATACTGTCATGACTAAAGTTCTTGGAATAGGAGTGGCTGACATTAATAAAATATCACAGTCTTTACCTCCTTTTTTTGAAAGTTGAATTCTTTGTTTGACTCCAAATTTATGTTGTTCATCTATGATAACTAAACCTAAATTTTTAAACATAATATTTTTTTGAAATAATGCATGTGTGCCTATCAAAAAATTAATATGGTCATTTAGTAAATTTTTTTTAATTTTATCTTTTTCAGAAGTTTTTGTTTTTCCAGCTAAAAATTGAATATTTATATTGGTTGAACTAAATATTTTTTTTGCTAAATTGAAATGCTGTTTAGCTAAAATTTCTGTTGGCGCCATAAGTGCTGCTTGATAACCTGATGAAACCGTATTACATGCCGCGATAAAGGATACTATAGTTTTTCCAGTTCCTACATCACCTTGTAAAATACGAAACATTTTATAATTAGATCTAAGATCTAAATTTATTTCACCTAAAGATTTTTTTTGGTCAGAAGTTAAAGAAAAATTAAAATTATTTTTTATTTTATCTGATAAAATATTATTAAAAATTTTCTTTTTTTTTTTTAGTTTTTTAACTCTAGATCTAACTTTAGACAATACAAGCAAATTAGATAAAATTTCATCATAGGCTAACCTTCTATAATACTGAGAATTAAAATCTTTAGTTTCTTTTTGATGTAAAAAAAATACTGATTTACACCAGCTTAAATTCCCAAATTTATTAAGTGTTTTAGAGTCGTGCCATTCATTCAATTCTGTCATTACGTCTAATACCTGTTCTATTAATTTTCTATATATTTTTTCTGTTAATCCTTCAGTTAATGAATATTTTGGAATTACTTTATTAACATAGGTTTCTTTTTCTATTGGGACAACATATGTAGGATTGGTAATTTGGTATTTTTTTTTAAAATAATTAATTTTACCACTCACCACTACCGTTACATTTATAGGTAAAATTTTTTTAATATAACCTTCTCTACTATTAAAAAAAATTAAATCAATTTTTCCTTTATTATCTTGGCAGGTAACTTTGTTTGGAAGATTCCTTATTCGTGGAAAAAAATATTTTAATACTTTAACCTTAATTGTAGTTATTTTTCCAACTTCAAGTTTGTCTAATTCTCGTAAATTTGATCTGTCGGTTTGTCCCTGTGGAAAGTTCCATAATAAGTCAGATACTTTCTCAATGTTTTTTTTCTTTAGCAATATTTTTGTTTTACTGCCAACTCCCTTTAATATAGTAATATTTTTAAGTAAAAATTCTTGTAATTTTGCCTGATTCATTAATTATCTAATATATAATAATTTTTGTTTAATAATGACAAATAAAAATTTAATAAAAAAAATAATATATAGATCAAATCATAGAGGATCTAAAGAAATGGATATTCTATTAGGTGAATTTGTAAAAAAATATTTATACACACTCAGCGAAAATGATCTTGTAGATTTAAAAAATTTATTATTCATAGAAGATGAAATTATTTACAATTGGTATTTTAAAAATATTTCAAGTAAAAAAATTTCAAATAACAAAATTTCCTTACTATTTAAAAGTTTCAAGTTATAATTGATGGCGGAGAGGGTGGGATTCGAACCCACGAAAGAGTTGCCCCTTCGCTGGTTTTCAAGACCAGTGCTTTCAACCGCTCAGCCACCTCTCCATATAAGTGTATTATTTGAACTTTAATATATTTTTTATAAATCAGATACAACCTAAATATATTTTATTTACATTGTATAGGCCAACTAATGTAAAAAATCTTCATTTAAACGTTCTATCTCTACAATAAATTTATGTTATAAATGTTGAAATGAAAAAATTATATTTATTATTTCTATTTATTTTTTTTATCTCTTCTTGCAAAACAATAGATCGTAAAATAGACAATTTATCTACTGAGGAAGAAAAAAAACTTACAGAACTACTAGGACAACATGAAATTGTCTTGATTGATAAATTTGGTACACCTGATGATGTAATTCATGAAGCTAATAGTAAAGTTTTAATTTTTACGACAAAAAAATATAAAATTACCTGTATTAGAAAATTTACAATTAACAATAAAAGAGTTATTTCGGGATTCAATAGTAGAAATTGCTTTTAATTTTTAAAAATATTAAAAATAAATTTTTTATTTATTAAAATATATTTTATGAGTAAAAGTAAAAAAAACAAGATAAGTATTATTGATTATATCAAAAAAATACCTAAAGCCGAATTGCATATACATATAGAGGGTACGCTTGAACCCAAAATGTTATTTAATTTAGCTAAAAGAAATAATATTAAAATTCTATTTAAAAATGTAAATGAAATAAAGAGTGCTTATAAGTTTAATAATCTTGATTCATTTTTAAAACTTTTTTATCAAGGATCTAAAGTATTAATTAAAGAAAAAGATTTTTTTGATCTTACTTGGGCTTACGTATTAAAATGCAAAAAAGAGAATATTGTGCATACTGAAATATTTTTCGACCCACAAACACATGTAAATAGAGGTATTTCTTTTAATATTGTAATTAATGGTATTTATAAAGCGCTTGAAAAAGCTAAAAAAGATTTTGATTTATCCTATTGTATTATCATGTGTTTTTTAAGACATCTTGATGAAAAAGATGCTTTTAAAGTTTTAAAAAAAGCTATTAAACATAAAGATAAAATTATAGGAGTAGGTTTAGATTCTTCCGAACTTGGAAACCCACCTAAAAAGTTTAAAAAAGTTTTTGATGAAGCTATAAAACATAAATTTTTAACAGTTGCACATGCAGGAGAGGAGGGGCCGCCACAATACATTTGGGATAGTTTGAATGATCTTAAAGCTAAAAGGATTGATCATGGTGTTAAATGCTATCTAGATAAAAAACTAGTAAAAAAATTATTAATAAATCAAGTTCCTTTAACTGTTTGCCCAATTTCAAATATTAAACTTTCAGTTTTTGATAAACTTAAAAATCATAACTTAAAAGAATTATTAAATAAAAAACTTATGGTTACGGTTAATTCTGATGATCCGGCTTATTTTGGTGCCTACTTAAATAAAAATCTAATTGAATGTCAAAAAAGTTTACACCTTTCAACAAAAGAAATAAAACAACTTGTAATTAATTCTTTTAAATCTTCATTTTTACCTGATCGAATTAAAAATAAATGGCTTAAAAAAGTAACGAAATATTAAATTTATTTACATGGTATTAAAAATTCAAGATATAAAAATAAAAGGTTATGAAAGAGTTATTCATGCAACTAATAGCACGACTAATTTAGATTGTATTATTTCTATTCATAATACTAAACTTGGACCTGCCTTAGGTGGTGTTAGATCGTGGGATTATAGAAATTTTGAAGATCACAAAAAAGATGTCCTTAGACTTTCTGAGGCTATGACGCTTAAGAATAGTTTATGTGGAATTAATTTTGGAGGAGGTAAAGCTGTAATTAATTTGCATAAAATAAAAAAAACTCCTGAACTTTATCAAAGTTATGCAGAAGCTGTTCAGTATTTAAATGGTCAATACTTAACTGCAGGTGATGTAAATACTTTTAAAAATGATTTAGAAGAATGTTTAAAATTTTCAAATTATGTTTATGGAATTAATGTAGAAACTTCAACGCCCACTGCCAAGGGATTACTTTATGCCATTATAACAACTTATAATTTTATTTATAAAAATAAAAAACTAAAAGATATGCATATTGCTATTAGTGGTGTTGGAAAAGTAGGTAGTAAATTAGCAAAACTTCTTTCAAAATATAATGTTTCAATTGCAGCTTCGAGTATTAATTTAGATTTAATAAAAAAACTTAAAACAGAAATTAAAATTAACGAAATTCATTCTGATAAATTATTTAACTTACATTGCGATATAATCTCACCCTGCGCTTTAGGTGGAGCGATAAATGAATTAAATAAAAAATATCTTAATTGTAAAGCTATAGTTGGAGCCGCAAATAACCAGCTCGAGAACCCCGAAATAGGCAATTGGTTAATTAAAAATAATATTATATATGCACCTGATTATCTTGTTAATTCAGGAGGTGTAATTGCTATAGCTTCTGAAATTAACAAATCAGAAGATCTTGTGGAAAATCAACTTAAAAAAATAAGTAATAGGCTTGAATTGGTTCTTAGAGAAAGTATTCACAATAAAGAATCTAGTGATTTAGTTGCTAAACGTATGTCATGGGAACGAATAAATAGTTAATTTTAATTTCTTATGATATGAAACAATAATGGTCATTATTAAAAAAATTATAATTTTCGTTATATTTCTTAAAATCACAATCCTTACTTCGGTGTTAGCTGAAATTAAAGATGATAATTTTGATTCTTGGCTTAAATCTTATAAAGAGTTTGCTTATGAAAAAGGAATTTCAAAAAAAACTATAGCTGTTGCTTTCAAAAATGTTAAATTTTTAGAGCAGGTTATTAAATACGACAGAAAACAACCTGAGTTTTTTGAAGATACAATTACATATGTTAAAAAAAGAGCAAACTTTGCAAGAGTAAAAAAGGCAAGAAAACTTTTGAAATCTAATAAAAATTTATTTAATGAAGTTGAGGATAATTTTTTAGTAGAAAAAGAGGTTTTGCTTGCTCTATGGGGTATAGAAACTAACTTTGGTAAACATGTAGGTAAAATGGATATAATATCGTCTTTAGCAACTTTAAGTTATGATAAACGTAGAAGAGATTTTTTTTCTTCACAACTTTTAACATTATTAAAACTAATTGATAAAAAATTGATCGATCCAAGTACACTGTATGGTTCCTGGGCAGGTGCTTTTGGAAATTTTCAATTTATGCCAAGTACAATGATGAATTATGCTATAGACTATAATGGAGACAACAGAATAGAGTTAAAAAATTCCCTTGAAGATTCTTTGGCATCTGCAGCAAACTATATAAACAAAATTGGTTGGAAAAAAAATCAACCCTGTTTCTATCGTGTGAAATTTACCAAGAAAATTGATAAAAAATTCATAAATTCGTCTGCTAGAAATATTTCAAATAGAATAAGTATTTCTGAGTGGAAAAAAAAAGGAATAATTACTTTTGATGAAACAAATATTGATAAAAATTATAAAGCTGCTTTAATTTTACCTGACGGAAAGCCAGATTCTCCAGCATATTTGGTATTTGAAAATTATGAAAAAATATTGAATTGGAATAGGTCTTTAAGATTTGGGATTAGCGTGTGCACTTTAGCTAATATGATTAAAAGTTAATATGATTAGAAAAAATGAATTTAAATAAAATTGTTTCTATAATTGTATTTTTTATAATCTTAAATGGATGCGCTGATTATAAAATTAATAAAAAAGAAAAAAATTATTATTCATCAAGTGGTTTTGCTTTAATATATAGCGAAGGTCTTTTTGTTAACAAAACAATAAATAAAAAAATTAATAACAATGATTATGTTGTTATGCATAGTTCTTTAAAACCTAATACTTCAGTTAGAATAATAAACCCAGATAATTCAAAAACTTTTGAGACCAAGATTCTTAAAAAAGCTAACTATCCTAAAATTTTTAATGTTGTTATTAGTAATAAAATAGCTACATTTTTAAATTTAGATTATAAGAATCCCTACGTTGAAATTCATGAAATTAAAAAAAATAAAACTTTTATTGCTAAGAAGGTGAGTATTTTTCAAGAAGAAAAAAATGTTGCAGGAAAAGCACCCGTTGATGAAATTAAAATGGATGATATAACGGACGAAAAATCTGAAAATACTTCACAAACATCTGAAATAGAAAATTTTATATTAATAATTTCTGAATTTTATTATAAAAAATCTGCTATTAATTTAAAAGTTGATTTAGAAAAAAAAATGAATGTTAATAATATCTCTATAGATAAAATTAATAGCAATAAATATAGGCTTTCAATCGGACCCTTTAGAAATTTTAATGCTTTAAAAAACACTTATATTAGTTTAAATAATTTAGGTTTCGAAGATTTAAACATATATAAAGAATAATTATGAAGTTTTCAAAAATATTATTACTTATTATTATTTTTTCTTTTATTAATCAAAAAACTTATTCAAGTTCTAAAATTAATATTGATGCTAGGTATGTAATTGTTCAAGATCATCTATCAGGTAAAATCCTTTACGAAAAAGATGCTGATGCTTCTATATATCCTGCATCACTAACCAAAATAATGACGGCAATAGTCACTTTTGATTTACTTAAGAAAGGAGAAACTTCATTAGATGAAATGATTACTATATCTGAAAAAGCATGGAGACTTTCCCAAAGTGGTTATTCATCGATGTTTATTATGCTAAATGATCAAGTTAGTGTAGAGGATTTGTTAAAAGGTATAATTATTGTGTCGGGTAATGATGCCTGCGTTGCTCTAGCGGAAGGCCTTTCTGGAACAGAAGAAGATTTTGTAATTTTGATGAATGAAAAAGCTAGAGAAATAGGTTTAGAAAATACTAATTTTAATAACTCATCAGGTATTAACGATGTGTATAATTATTCCACAGTTAGAGATATTGCAAAAATGTCGAAATATATGATTGAAAACTATCCTGAATATTATACTTACTTTAAGGAAACTAGTTTTACATGGGATAGAACAGGCGGC
>Ga0114993_10006157_pt1 | contig 11381 bp, 9 predicted proteins | sample ArcticOcean_MG_C_FD_87042 | JGI IMG/M metagenome (GOLD analysis project Ga0114993, IMG submission 87042) | Marine microbial communities from western Arctic Ocean - ArcticOcean_MG_CB2_150 | ecosystem: Environmental > Aquatic > Marine > Oceanic | place: Arctic Ocean: Canada Basin | collected...
GCAGGAAAAGTGTAAACCAATCATGACTAAACTATACGAAGAAGCTAGTGCTAATATGCCTGGTGGTGCCCCTACTGGTATGCCTGGTGGTATGCCTGGGGGACCGGCTACAGCTTCAGGTGCTACTGTCGAAGAGGTTGATTAAGTCTTTTTTTATTTATAAATTTTTATCTTATTTTGTTTTCTATCTATATATTATATGGGTGGAGGATTAATGCAACTAGTTGCTTACGGCGCACAGGATGTTTATTTAACTGGTAATCCACAGATCACTTTCTTCAAGGTTGTCTACCGCAGACACACTAACTTCTCTATGGAATGTATAGAACAGACCTGGAGTGGGAATAGTATTGTCGATGGTAAATGTGTGGCCACTATTTCCCGTAATGGCGATTTAATTCATAAAATGCACCTTCAGTTAAACATTGGTAATAATAACAATCTAAAAGCAATTTGTGATCTTATTGTTGATGCTGAAGTTGAAATCGGTGGTCAGTCGATTGACAAACAGAGTGGTGCTTTTATGATGGCATGGAATGAACTTACTCACACCTGTGGTATTGATGGAACGGCAGCGCGGAACGGAGACGGAACTTTGTTCCAAAAAATGTCTGGTAACGTTAATTTTCGAAATCAATCTAGATTTATTCCACTCAATTTCTGGTTCTGTAAAAACGCTGGGTTGGCGCTTCCTCTTATCGCCCTCCAGTATCATGAAGTTAAAGTTATTTTAAATCATACTTTAACTGCTGCTTATGGTGATGATGTTGTTAGCGACAACACCCTATGGGTCGATTATATCTACCTAGATACCGACGAGCGCAGACGTTTCGCACAGGTTTCGCACGAATACCTTATTGAACAGGTACAGGAGCAGACACTCCAAGGAGGTAAATCTGGTGATCACGAGTTGCGTTTTAACCACCCAGTAAAGGAACTCATCTGGTTTGCTATCGAACCCGCCCCCATCCTAAACATGCCACGTATTACACTACCGGTTGTTCAACATGGTGATATCGCTAATGCGAACTACACCTTAAAGCTTAATGGACATGATAGATTTAGTGCAAGACCCCATACCTATTTCTCGCGTGTGCAGATATACCAGCACCACAGTGGTGATGGTGGTGATAATAGTTCTTATACTCTTCATACCGCACCCGAGAACTTCCCCGCGATAACCGACCTAAAAAACGGACTAATCTCTGATAGTATTTGCGTGTATTCTTTTGCTCTTAACCCTGAAGAACACCAGCCTTCTGGCACATGTAACTTCTCGAGAATAGACACGGCCATGTTAAACACTAGTCAAGCGATCGCCGTTGATCTTGATGCTGATTTAAAAGACTTAAATAACGCTCCGGGGAGGCCCGGCCTTGCCCAGACAGCGAGAATAGTAGCGATAAACTACAATGTCCTCCGTATCATGAGTGGTATGGGAGGTCTTGCCTACTCTAACTAAAAATTACATAATATTTTTTACTTTTTTTATTTAAATAATTACCTCATTAGTTTTATAATGAAGAGTATTCTATTTTTTGTCTCTGGTAAAGGTAGCAACCTTGGTTTTATACACGAAAAAATCAATTCTAAGGAGTTGACCGATTGTAAAATTGTAGGGGTTGTTTCAAATAAAGATTGTCTGGGTCTTTCGGATTCAATCAAAAAGAAACTACCGGTTTACTACCGTTCATGGGATAAATCCAGTGAAACCAGAGAAGAATATGACAAAACACTTCTAGCATTTGTAAATATTGTAAACCCTGATGTTATTGTACTTGCAGGGTGGGACCATATTTTGTCGCCAGCATTTGTAAACCATATGAATGATATAATCCTTATTAATCTTCACCCAGCACTAATTAATACTTTCCCTGGAAACAACGCAATTGAAGATGCCTGGAATGCCTCCAGAAATGGAACAGTCGATAAGACCGGGATTATGGTCCACACTGTTACAAATACACTTGATGTTGGTGAAGTTTTGGCGGAAAAGGAAATCCTAATTTCTAAGGATGATACACTAGACTCTCTTAAGACTAAAATTAAACAGAATGAGAAACAGGTTTTGTTTGAAGCTCTTTCGGGATTTCTTCCTGCTGTATTTAAAACCGGTAAGGTGAAGGATATTTATAATGTTAATAAAAATCGTCTACTTATTATGCATACTGATAGGTTGAGTTCTTGTAATAAGGTTGTGTGTGAACTTGAAGGGAAGGGACATCTTCTATCTAATCTAACTAATTACTGGTTTACACAAACAAAGGATATTGTTGATAATCATGTTATCGAACAGAATAGTAATTATATTCTAGCTAAAAAGTGTACCCTAATTCCAATTGAATTTATTGTTCGTGGATATATTACCGGATCTATGTGGAAAAAATATTCTGCTGGAGAAAGACTTTTCTGTGGTAATAAACTACCAGAGAACCTTAAACAGTATCAAATTCTAGATAAATTTATTCTAACTCCTACTACAAAATGTGAGAATGATTTGCCTATTGACTATGACTATATTCTTGAAAATAAACTTCTAACTAAGGAAGACTTGGATTATATTTATGATAAGTGTTTTAAGTTGTATGTTTCCGGACAGTATGAATGTGATAAGAAGGGTCTAATAATGTGTGATACTAAGTATGAATTTGGTAAAGCATCGGATGGAACTATTATGCTTATTGATGAAATTCATACAATCGAATCTACCCGATACTGGAAAAAGGGTTCGTATAAATCAAGAATTGCACAGGGTCTATCTCCTGAAAATCTAGACAAAGATATTATTAGAGAGTATGTTAATAAGGGACTAGATGTCCCAGAAGATGTTCTCGAGACATTGTTAACTTATTATAGGTATGTCTATGAAACTCTATCGGGTGATCTGATTACAGAAGTTTCTAGTTATAAAGACCTAGATATTAAAAGTATAATTGATAAATATAATAATATTTAGGAAATTATACCTTAATCATAGTACATATATGAATAATTTTTTAGTAGCCTGGAATACCCAAAACCTATTTTATATAACTACTTTAATAAGAAGTATAAATAATAAGACAGAACTAGAGAGAATAGGTGGGTTTATAACCGAATATAAATACTTAGAACCTTCTTCAAATAAAGGTAGGGTATTTGTTTTAAAAGTATTGGAAATTTTTTTAAAACATTCTGATTTATATGGCTATAAATATGATATTTTTAATTTAAATAAATTTGTTAGTTGGAAAGGAATACTGACATTTTTAAAACACAATAAACCCAAATACTACTATAATCAGATTGATTATTATGGATTTACACCATTGTTAGATTGTGCTAGATATGGAGACTTTAATACATTTCTTTATTTACTTGATAAAACTGACGTAAATAATTATTTTATATATGGAAACAATCAAAACACATTCAATATTTTTAGTTGTTCGATTTATAACAAAGATCTTCGTATTTTTGAATATATTTTTAACAATAAAAAATTAGTCGAACTATTCTCCCCATTGTTTGGTTCCCCAACATATAATAATCCTACTCCCAAGCAGAATTACTGTTGTAATTTAATCTACTCATGGATTGGTAATAATAATAATAATAGTAAAAATATCTATAAAAAAATGTGTAAATTACAAGAAATAATTGGTTCAACCACATTTATTAATCCAATTTTACCTTTAATACCGGTTGATATATTGTGTAAATGTATAAGAAAGTTTTATGATGTTATAGACATAACTCATATTAGATTTACTATAGCTAAAGAAACAACTGTTATAAAATTACTATTTAATATTTATAAATCAACTGATGATTTTAGAAGTATGATTAACTTATATAAATATTCTGTAACTAATTACAAATATAATAAACTAATTGCAAATGAAATATATTATTGTTGTGGTACATATATAACAAATTCAAATTATATAGAAATAATTATATATCTTATTAAAAATAATAGTAAATCAAATCTGAACTATTTACAAGAATTATTTATGTTTTTTTATAGTAAACTAGATTTTAATATATCACCGGTTTATATACTAGATAATAGAACAGACTATTATGGTTATCAAGTAATACATTATATCTATCTATGTGGATTAAATAGATTAATAAAAGTTAATGACTATGTAAAAAAAAACGACTATAATAAAGTAATTTGTAAATGGGAAAATACATTAAAATTATTAAGAAGGGTTTGTAAGCGAACGGTGAACTTTATAGAATATGACTACTCTAAAACCCTAAAAAATATAATTCATATATATACAAATTCGAATAAAACTTTAATAAATTCTAATGCTTGTAATAGTACACTGAAAAATATTGCAGGATTAAGTAATACTATTTATATAACAGAAAAGGCAGATGGTATAAAAACTGATCTAAAGGTGAATAATTGTTATCCAAGTATAGATTATTTTGATATAATGGATGTATTTAATTTAGATAGTATAAAATGCGAACAACTTATTATAAACAATACTACTGTATATATCGTAATTGAATCTTTTGCTGTTAATAATTATCTAAGAAAACAACACCCCTATGTAAAAGATTTAACAACAGATTTTAGTTTTGATGATAAACTATATGAAAGGACAGAAGTAGAATCCTTTAAAAATTATATAAATCAAAATAAACATAAATCCAAATGTTTATGGTGGCCTAAAATAGTCTGGTCTATTTCCAAAACCGATTTATATAATGATTTTATAAATATAAAAAATTTATCATATTCTATTTTTGAGACGGATGGGTGGATTTTGTTAGATGGAGATAACATTATTAAACTAAAGCCAGATAGTCATATTACATTAGATTTATTATTTATGAATAATTCATTTTACTATCATAATTCGATTAAATTTAAAAATATATATAATAGTAAATCATTAACTAATAATACCATTGTAAATGGAGTATATCGATGTTATTATAATAAAATTAATCAAATATGGTATATAGGAGAGGAACGGTTAGATAAAGTCTTACCAAATAATCGATTTATTGTAGAAGAAATAGAGAATTATTTTAAACATGGGTGGACAATTGAAGATATTTTAGTATTCGATGATATTCCAAAATACTATGAACAGAATGATTTTTCATTTGTAGATAGAAATATTACCTATTTAAATCGACTAATTTGTAAGATATGCTATAAAAAAGATATATTAGATATCGGATGTGGATTTTCTTCTAATAAAACAAAACGAATTACAGGTTGCAATAAATATCATGGATTTGATTGTGATATTTCTATGATGGAAAATACTAATGAATTTAGCCTAGTAGACATTAATGATAATTGGACTAAATATACTAATAAACAGAATATATACCTAAGTAATATAGACGTTGTTCTTATGTTAAATACTATACACTATTGTACAGATCATAATAAACTTATTCAAAATCTTTCTCAAGTTTGTAAGAGTGGTACAACAATAGTAATTAAATTTTTAAACAAAAGATTACTAAATAAAATTATATCTAACAACAATATTATAGCAAGTGGTTCTAATTTTGTAAAATTTATAAATGAAACACAAATAAAGTATTATTATTCTGGGCGGTTTATAAAACCCAAGATAGAATTTGTATTATCTGATTTGGAAATAATTAAACTTTTTACAAAAAATGGGTGGAAATTACAAGAACAACAAGATTTTTTAACAAATACACAATGTATATGGGATAATTATATTGATTGTTTTTCTATATTAGTGCTAAAATATTTAAACTAATATCCTAAGTAGTATTAATAGTGTAACTTGAACTATTAATCCAGAAATACCATCATGATATGCGCCATTTAAATGTCCTAATTTTTTATAGTAAGTTTCTTCTAAATGTGGAAATAATTTACTCCATTTCATAATAAATCCATATAGTCCGCTTATTATAAAGGATACTAGTAAAAATTTCATAATTTCATAAATGGAACTTTTTTGTGATGGAAAGCTTATAATATTTAGTATTATATATTGTGTGGTCGCGCCTACAAATGCTGCAACTAATGCTGCAGAAAGTAGAGTGTGTTTTTTAAAATAAGGAATTAGATATTCTATAAATTTATGGGTTTTAAAATACTGTGGTAGTTTGTCATAGTTCTCTGCCATTATTCTCAAAACAACATCCCATAACCCTGTAACTATAAATGTTATTATTATTAGATTACATTGATTCATATACAAATAGACTATATTATTTTTTATTTAGAGTATTTTATATAATTATAAGGGTCTTATTAATTAAATAATATATATTAATAAAATTGACTTAATGAAAAGACGATATATATAAGTATAATAAAATGAGTCTTCCTTTCCATAACATGACTGTTGATATCAATCAAATGTGGTTCAAATCGCATAAAGATTTGATTCGTAAAGTTGCACGAGAACTTGGGTCGGTTGACAAATCAGATGAATTGATTGAGATGTTTCTAGGACCCCAGACTAAATTTAAGAAACACAAAGATCCTAATGCTCCTAAGAGGCCAAAAACAGGGTTTCTAATTTTCTGCGATGAGTTCCGAGGAAAGGTTAAGGATAAACAACCAGCTCTACAGATGTGTGATGTTATGAAGGAGCTTGGGAAGATTTGGGGTTCTTATACAGACGACCAAAAGGAAACCTATAATCAACAGTATCGTGATTCGCGCAATGATTACGAGGAACAACTCGAAGAATACAATATGAATAATTATTAAGTTTATAAAGTTAGATAGTCTACATTATTAAAGGATATTTTATTGCTAAAATTATTTTCTATAAAAGATTTTAGTATTTTTCCACTTTTTTCTTTTCCATAATTATTTAAGTATTGCTTTCTTGGCTCTAAACTTTCAATATTTTTCAGAATATGTTTGGCTCCATTTTCAATATCATCGAGATTTTTAAATAGAACCCCATTTTTTTCATTAATATATTTCCACCCACCAACGATATGATAATTCAATAATGCAGGTAGATCCGTACATAATGCTTCTGTTAGAACTCTAGGAGATGCGTCTGTTTTATTAGGTAGTAGAACAAATTTTGATTGTCTGTAGCTATTGATTAATTCTTTTTGAGATAAAAAATCGGTAGTTGTTAATAAATGATCACAATTTTTAGGCATAGGGCATCCTTTTCTACCAACAATTAAACCTTTTAATTTTAATTTACCACTTAATATTTTTATACATTTTACACCTAATTTCCAATTTTTGTTTTCAGATACCCATCCATAACAGTCATCTGTTTTATCTTTAGGACAAACGTATATATAGTCGTATATCTTCTTTACAGATATATCTGGTTTATAAAGGCTATAATTAGTAAAATCGGATTCTGAAATTAAAGCTTTAGGCATAGAATTAGAAATATATTTATCTGGGGTTCTAAAACAGTGCAACCATCCATCTAGAAGTTCCATATAATTATATGTCCACGCCTTTTCCTTTGGATTATTTAAAACGTCAAACTTATTTGTAGTTATTTTAGGGAATTCATTATAACTTGCTATACCAAGTATTAAAAAGTTATCTTTTTTATATTTTTTATATTGTTCCCATGATGAATCACGTGTAAATGGATGTGACAAAAGAACTATTTTTAATTGGTTTCTATTATTATCGTATACATTAACAAATGGGCGTTCATCACTAGTTGGAACGCTAAATCTTTCTGTAGAATTTAGTGTATGGTGTCGGTAACATAATATTAGGAATAATATTATATAAAAAATTATTACTATCATATAATTTAATATTTTATTTTATTAATATAATGGCAAACAAAATTAGAAATACAAAAAAAAACAAACGGGTTTATAGTAAAAAAAACAAAAGGGTTTATAGTAAAAAAAACAAACGGGTTTATAGTAAAAAAAAATCGGTAAAAAAAACTAGTAAAATGAAGGGGAGTGGATTATTTGATGCAATTAAAAAGGGATTTGGTACAATTCAACAGGGATTGGTCAAAAATAATACATTAGATGAAGCGAGTGTTAAAACCAGTATAGAAAAAAAGGTTAATCTTAATAATAAATTACTATATATTAGCAATAATTTTTCGTCTATAATTAATAAATACTGGGATAAACTTCTTACTAAACAATTAGATAAACAAACGTTAGATAAATTAATATCTATGTTGAAAGGATTCGGTTATTATGATAGTGAAGAAGTTGAAAAAATAGTTACTAGATTCGGAAATATATCTAATATTAAAAAACAAGATATTAGAACATGTATAAGTTTATATATATTTCTTGATAATCTATTTGAATTAAATGATATTTCTTCAAGATTTTTAACAAAATCAAATAAAACCGGAGAAATTCAAACTGATATATGGCTTGCTTTAAAAGAAATCGTTTCTGAGGTTTCCTCGGAGATAGATTTTAATACAGTTTATAAAGAAAAAAGAGAAAAAAAAATAGAAGATTTACTTGTTAACTTTAAAAACATTAGCGAGTTTTATAAAGCAGATGTTCCTCAACTCGTACAAACACCATCACCATCACCATCAACATCACCATCACCTGAACCACCGTCGGGAAGAACACCATCCCAGGAAAGAACACCTTCCCCATCACCTGAACCACCGTCTGAAAGAACACCTACACCACCATTAACTCCCTCGCCATCACCTGAACCACCGTCTGAAAGAACACCTGGACCCAATAATATTTTATTACCTGCACCTAATAATACATTATTGAATACAAGTAGAAGAAATAATAGGGGGTCTTCTTCTCCTAGAAGAAGTTCTAACCGAAGCATATTTTCTCCATCTCCTTCACCATCGCCTTCACCAAGAAGAAATCAGAATAATAGAACTAGAAAGAACAGTGTTACAGTTACAAACCCTGCATATCAGGGTCCCTCAAAATTATAATTAAATATTAATAAAATTGATAAACTTAAAGTTTATATTAATAAATACAATATCAATACATAATGACTGAAATCTACATCGAAGGAAACATTGGGACGGGTAAGACAACCTTTTTGGATTTTTTGAAAAAGTTGTATAAGAATGACACAGTAGTATATGAACCTGTAGACCAGTGGCTTTCTACGAAGGATTCTGATAATAAAAATATACTGGATAAATTCTATAGTGATCAGGAAAGATGGTCATTTACATTCCAGATGAATTCATTTATTAGTAGGATTAAGGCAGTAGATGATGCACCAGAAAAAAGGATAAAGTTTGTAGAAAGGTCTGTTTTTACTGATAAGATTTGTTTTGCGAAAAATTGTTTTGAGAATGGGAAAATGTCTAAAATAGAATATGATATTTATTGTAATTGGCATACATGGTTGTGTAAAAAATTTGATATTACGCCTAAATATTTCATCTATCTAAAGACAAATCCTGAGATTAGTGAAGAACGAATTAAAAAAAGGTCACGAACCGAAGAGTCTGGGATTCCACTTGAATATCTTAAACAGTTACATAATAACCATGAAGAATGGATGAAGGATAATGTATCTAAAGGTATAAATGTTTTGTATCTAGATGTATCTACAAACTTTTATGAAAATGATGAAGAAAGGGCAAAAATTATAGAGCAAGTAGAAACATTTATTAATCGTGATGTAATCGTTACCAACTAGATTATTTAATTTCTATAGTTATTTATATTTTTTATTTAATGTGCGAAGGCTAATCCGGCCATTCCACCAACGATTTGTAGTATATTATAACTTACGGCATATACTCTTATTTTCCGTTGTTTAGTACCAAGACTACTAAACTCCATTTGAACTGTATCAAGTCTAGAAAAATTACAGGCACCACTTGGCTGATATTCTCTAGGATTTAGTGAGAAGGAGTAGCAATAGATATGTTTTTCAGGTATTTCATGTTTTGCTAGGTATGGCTGTACTTTTCCAAAATAGGAAGCATTTCTTTTTTCAAATCTATTATGTCCATTCATTTTTAGACACATAGTTCCAAAGTTTTCCATAGCATTACTATTTCCCATAAAGGAACCAGATTCTAAACCATTAATTACAGTATTATTATAACTCGCACTATAATTAAAGTAATCATTACCGCCACCATCAACACCATCACCATCTATTTTTATAGTTGTGCCAGTCGGATCTAATAGGGGTGGACTAAATATTCCTGGGTTTGCTGGATGTTGTGAAGAATTTACTTCAGTATTTCTACCAAAATCAGTAAATACCCATATTAACTCTTTTACTGGATGAGTAAAGAAAAGATCTATATCCTGGTTCTGACTGTTTACTTCTATTTCTTCAACATTTAATTGGACCTGTTCAATTAAATAAGAGTGTTTAGATTGTGCAAACCTTTTTCTTTCCTCTTCATCTAAAAATATATAATCACACCACACATTAATATCTGGCGCTGTATCAATTGCCGCCCGTGTTTCGTGTGAAGAGACTATAAGATTTTCTAAAGCTCTAAAGGTAAAGTTAAGTTTAACCTCATGATACTGCAAAGCAATAAGTGGGAGTGCTACTCCTGTGTTTTTACAGAACCAGAAATTAAGAGGTATCATAAGATGTAATATAGGGACCTGTCTATTCTCTGGACCAGCGGTATTAACAATTGGGAAACTCCCGTGTTTATTAATCATCAGACGAACTAATTTATCTCTTTCATTTAGTTCATTATTAATATCCATCCAAACAGAATCCTGTTTATCCATCTGGTTCCCTCCTATATCTATAGAACACTCTTTAATAAAAGCACATCCAGTATTATTACACCATGATGTATAGGTAATCGCCTCCTTAAAAGTTTCGTTAACACCTTGTATAGATGGTAAATTTGCTTCAACCCAAACATTGGATAGCAAATCACCACTTCGTGAAACTATAGTACTAACTTCAAATTCGGAATAAGAAGAGTCGCCATCTATAGTTTGTTTAATAGATTCAATAGAAAAATTTGTGTGTCTTCTAAAGACACTTTTAAAAAAAGTCATGTCAGGTGTACCTGTTAGATATGCATTCTGTGCTCCATAAGCAACTAACTGTATTAATCCACCCATTATTATATATAGTTATTATAATTTATTGTGAAAATATTAACGCTGCTTTACCATTCATAATTCTAAATATGTTATAGTTAACAGCAAAAATTGTAATCTTGACATCACTATTTGTTGTTGTAATAGGATCAGTAAATCGTAGCAACTGGTGGCTCGAGTTAGAAAGATTCTTTACACCACTCGGCGAATATTCATCAGGATTTAGCGAGAAAGAATAGCAGTAGACGTGCTTATTCGGGACTTTGTGTCCATACTGAGCCGGCAACGATGTTCTAAGGAATGATGCCTTAAGTTTATCAAACTGAGTTTCACCACTAATATCAAGCTGGAATGTATCAAACCATTCGCAA
>Ga0114993_10006159_pt1 | contig 11373 bp, 11 predicted proteins | sample ArcticOcean_MG_C_FD_87042 | JGI IMG/M metagenome (GOLD analysis project Ga0114993, IMG submission 87042) | Marine microbial communities from western Arctic Ocean - ArcticOcean_MG_CB2_150 | ecosystem: Environmental > Aquatic > Marine > Oceanic | place: Arctic Ocean: Canada Basin | collected...
AGGTAGCCGAGCAGATAATGGGCATCGGGTTGCTGAAAAGGAATGGCCTTGGTGAACCACGCCGCCGCCGCCGCTTCATCGCGTGACTGGCCCGCGCCCTCGAACGCCAATCGTCCCAGCACCAGCATGGCACCGGGCGCGCCGGGGATGTTTAAAATTTGTCCGCGCGCCAAGTCATCCAGATTCAAGCCGGGGTTAGCGGATTCCAGCCAGTCTCGCGGCACTCCATATTCGCCGGCAATGGCCGTGGCGTTTTGGTCAGTCACCGTGTGTCTAAATGGCTTGGCCGCGCGCTCGAAAAACAACCGCGCGCCGCGGTAATCGAGATTGCCCGCAGGCACCATGAGCGGGGCGGCATCCCCCACCGAGCCATTTGGCTTGGCGGCAAATTTCTGTTGGCGGCGCGGATCAGTGGCTAGTTCCAAATGCAAATGCCCCAAGGCCAGCCAGGCATCGCGTACGCCTTGTTGGCCAGCGGCCTCGAGAAAATGATATGCCAGTTGGCGGTAACGCCGCGCCGCGCCCTCCGCGTCCAACGCGACCCCATATCCCCGGGCCTCCAGCCAAGCCAACGCGTGATCGGCCAGACGATGTTGCTGGGCAGCGGCCGCTTTCCACAGACGCGCCGCGCGGATCAAGTTGGGGGTTCCATCAGCACCATAAAAATGCAGCAAGCCCAGTTGATATTGGGCTTCCCGGTCGTTGTCCTTGGCGGCCTCGGTCCACTGGGCCACGAGGGCGTCCGGTTTTCCCTGATGATAAAATGATGGCGGCGGCACCGGGAGAAATTCTTGGCGTTGACCTTGAGCAAGCCGCAGGTAAATGCGGCCCAAATTATATTGCGCGCCGGCATGACCCTGCCGTGCTGCTTGGTGATACCAAAGAATTGACTCGGCCAAGTTCCCCTGCAACCGAGTCCAGCGGTCATTTAGTTTTTTCACGCGCACGGCTTGAGTCTTGGCGCGTGCTTCGGTCAACTCCTTCCGCACGGCGCGGCGCAAGTCGAGTAGCGTGATGTCGCGCGCCTCCACCTTGCGGCCACCCGGCAACATCAGCCACGGCACATCGGCCGTTGCGGGATCCGGCAATACCTGATCATGCTCGTACAACATCGCCAAGTTGGCCTGAGCCAAGGCGTATCCCTGATCGGCGGATAGCCGATACCACTTGGCAGCCCGGCCAAAATCACCGGCTTGTTCCCAAGCTAAGCCCACTTGGTAACATTCGCAGGCTTGACCTTCCCACGCGCTCTTGAGCGTGCCGTGGGTAATTCCCGGCGGCTGAGGCAGGGCAGGGGGGGTAAAGGGTGCCGGTGCATCTCTATTAGCGCTGGCAGATAGATGCACCGGCTGGGCGGGGCTGCTGGGCACAGGAGGAGTGTCCCCACCCGGGACGCCATGGGGAATGGCGTTTAGAGTGATTGCCAGCCACAAAGACTGGATATTCGCACTTTTACTCCTCATTACAAATCCGTTTGTCGTTGGCCAGAGACAGTGTCCCGGCGATTACGATTTTCAGTCCCCGCCGATGTAGCAAGTAGCGGGCCAACAACTAAAAATGCCAACAACAGCCTGTTTTTTGCAAATACAGCCTTGTTGTCTGGAATAATGGAGAAAAATCCCTAGTCAGCCCAAGAAATATCAGGCAAAAAATGCCACTTCACCCAAGCACACCCACATAATACGCCAAAAAACCGCGAAACGCCTCTCTTTTCCGTGTGGCATGCGGTGTGCTGCACGCGGGGCATGATTGATGGGCTGTTCGCCAGCGCAAACTATGAGGGCGTGAAAAAAATGCTCGATGCTTCCGTGCTTCGGCAGGAAGCCATCTCGAGCAATATTGCCAACGTCGAGACGCCGCATTACCAGCGCATCGATGTGAACTCCACGTTTGGCGCCGAACTCAAGCGCGCCATCGCCAGCAATAATTTCGGCGATGTTAATGGTGTGCAGCCCCGCATCGAGGTTGACCGCGAAGCCGTGGCCCAAAACCGTGACGGCAACAGCGTCCAATTGGAAAAGGAACTTATAAATCTGCAAAAGAACATGATCGCCCACCAGCTGCAGACCCAGATGATCACTGGCAAACTCACCAAAATTCGCAAGGCCATCACCGGCATTTAAATGTCATAAAGGGAAAAACGAACGATGATTGAAATCATGCCAGGATTGGACAGCGCCGCCTCGGCCCTACAGGCCGGGAAAACGCGCATGGAGGTGATAGGCCAGAACATCGCTAACGCCAATACCACCCGGACCGATGCCGGCGGGCCATACCAACGCCAGATGGTTCGTTTCGAGACTTATTTGAAAGACCAAATGGGAGTCAACCCGAGCAGCTCATCCCAGCTTGTGCGCGTCTCGGAGATCCTTTCAGACCAACGCCCGCCGCGCGAAATTTATCACCCCGGTCATCCCGACGCCAACGACGCTGGCATAGTGCAGTATCCCAACGTGCGCGTGCATGAGGAAATGGCGGACTTGATCAGCTCCTCACGCGCGATGGAAGCCAACCTGGCTATCATTCGCACCGCCCGCTCCATGGCCCTGCAGACCTTGAACATTGGCCGGGCCTAATAATTTATTGAAATAATAACCCGCCATGATCCCCGTGCAACTCAATCCGGCCTCGATGATGAATCTGGCCGACGTGTACCGCCAACAGCAGGCGGCAGCGGAGGCGGCGCGGCAGGTGGAAATGCCCTCCGCGGGCGGCGTGTCGGGCGGCCAGGCGACATCCGGGCCGTTTGGCCAGATGTTGACCCAGTTTGTTGGTGAAGTGAACGAGAAACAGGCCATTTCAGGGGAAATGGTGAATGGCCTGCTCAGCGGCCAGGACATCCCGCTGCACCGTGTGATGATCGCCATGGAGGAGGCCGGCGTGGCTTTCCAAATGATGGTTGAGGTGCGCAACAAGCTGCTGGAAGGATATCAGGAGTTGATGCGGATGCAGGTTTAATATTGATATTCTAAATAACTAACTAAAAAAACGCATGGAAGCATTACGAGCATTGGGAGAGCAGCTGGTCGCTATTTGGGGCCAGCTTGGCGCGGGTCAGAGGGTGTCGGTGGCCTTGTCGGGTCTGATCCTGCTGGGGGGGCTGGGCACAGTGGTTTATTTCACCAGCCGCACGGAATTTGCGCCTCTTTATGGGCGGCTTGACTCGGCCGAGGCGGGCAAGGTAATTACCTTTCTGGATGAACAGAGCGTGCCTTACAAAGTCGGCGTGGGTGGCGGGATGATCATGGTTCCGCGCGAACAGGTGCACAAGCTGCGTGCGCAACTGGCGCAGCAGGACATTCCCAGCTCGGGCGGCGAAGGTTATTCCTTGATCGATAAGCCGGGCATTGGGCAGTCGACTTTTCGCGAGACAAAAAATTGGCAGCGGGCGGTGCAGGGCGAACTGGCCAAGACTATTTCTGCGTTTGACGGGGTGGACACGGCGCGGGTGATGGTGACTATGCCGGAGACGCGATTGATTGTGGATGATTCACGCAAGCCGACGGCGTCGGTGTTTGTGCAGTTGAGGGCCCCAGGGATTTTGGATCAGGAGGCAGTGAGCTCGATTAGGTTTTTTGTGGCGAACGCAGTTCGTGGCCTGAAATATAACAATGTATCGGTGGTGGACAATCAAGGCAACATGTTGGCGGGCAATGACGAGAGCAATTCTCCGTCGGCGATGTCTGGCAATCGGTTGTCGGCGCGGAAGAATCTGGAAAAGTATTTGGCGGCCAAGGTGAGGACGATGTTGGATATGGCCTTGGGCGGGGGGCAGTCGTCGGTGACAATCACCGCAGAGATTGACCATACACAGAGCACGAGCGTGGATCAGAAGGTGGAAACGGTTCCTCATGAGACGACCTCTAAGATTGAGACGACGGGTACGGCGGCGGTGCAGCCGGGGGGCACGCCAGGCACGCCGACGAATATCAACACGGGCACGAATCAGGCGCCCAATGTGGCCAACAACTCGCTCAGCAAGCAGGAATTCACGACAAATTTTGCGCCTTATAATCTTTCCAAGACCAACTCGATCCACATGGCTGGCCGCGTGAAGCGGGTTACGGCGGCGGTGTTTGTGAATCAACGCATCGTGGACAGTTCGCCGGTGGCGCGCACGGCAGTGGAGATGGAGCAGCTGACGAACATGGTGCAGACGGCGCTGGGCTTGAAGCTGGGCGCGGGCGTGGACGCGATCGCGGTGTCCGAGGTGTCGTTTAACATCGATCGGTCGATGGCGCTGGCCACGCAGTTGGCGAGCGATGAGCAGGCGAATTTTATTTGGGAAATTGTCCGGAGCGTGTTGTATCTTCTCTTGGGCGCGGGTGTGTTGTTTGCTTTCTGGAAATTGATCCAGCGCAGCTCGGAAGAAATGATTCCGACGGGTGTGCCGGTGGGCCAGTTGCTGGGCGGCGGGGTGGCGATGGCGGCTCCCGGCGCGGCTATGGTTGCGGCGCCTGCCATGGCCGCAGTGCCTGGATCAGCGCCTGGATCAGCGCCTATGGTAACGACTGCCGCAACCTCCGCCACCGCAGCGGTTAGTTTTGAAGGAGTCACCTTAACCATGGAGGAGATTGATGAGAAACTGGCGGATCCAGACAAGCTGACTGTGGACCAAATCAAGCAGTTGAGGCAGGTCAAGAAGGACATGATTGAGAGACGGCGACTCTTGGCGGAAGAGGAGGAAGATGATGAGGAAGGCGCTGAGGTCATTCAGCAGAAGAAGCAAAAACTGATCATGGACTTTGGTCTCGGCAAGCAGCAACCGGAGCGTGTGAACATTGAGGTGTTGCGCGAGATGGTCGGGGAGAACCCGGAGGTCATGAGTGGCGCGGCGCGCAAGTGGCTCACTCAGGCCAGCGAGGAAGAGGAAGAAGAGGCCAATGATGATGCCAATCCCGGCTTCAGCGGAGAGGACGCCACGGAATAGTTAAACTCCAAGGAAGGAATAAGAGATGGCACAAGCAGCGAAAAAAAGGAAGCAGCAAGAGGATTACATGACGCCCACCCAGAAGTTGGCGGCGTTGATGATCCTGTTGGGCGAGGAAACGGCGGCGGAGATGATCAAGTCGTTTGACGACAATGAGCGCGAGCTGGTGTGCGCGGAGATGGCCAACCTGCCGATGATGGATCAGGAACAGCAGGGCAAGGTGCTGCAGGAATTCACCGAGATGGCGATCTCGGCCAGCTCGGGCGTGACGGGCTCGGTGGATTATACGCGTCGGGTGCTGGAGAAATCAGTGGGGTTGTTCAAGGCGGCGGAAATCATCGGCCGCGTTGGCACCGCACGCACGTCAGTTTCCACCATGCAACAGATTATCGACTTGGATCCGGTGGCCATCTGCAACTTGATCAAGGAAGAGGAACCGCAGACCATCGCCTTGATCATCAGTTATCTTTCCGCCGCAAAAGGCTCAGAGGTGCTCATCCTTCTGCCGGAGTCGGTGCGCGAACTGGTGGTGGAAAAACTCGCCACCCTGGAGTCCACGCCCATCGAGGTGGTGGAGACGCTCGGCGAGGTGCTCTCCAGCAAGGTCGGCGAGCGTGTCAGCCGCGCGCTCAACCAGACCGGCGGCGAGAAATCCGCCGCCGCCGTGCTCAACGCCATGGGCAAGGAACACCGGGCGGATATTTTAAACAACATCGACGAGCGTAACCCGGATCTCGTGCGGTCCATCCGCAATAAGATGTTCACCTTCGACGACCTCGGCACGCTGGACGCCAAGACGCTGCAGACCATCATGCGCGAGGTCGACGCGAGCAAGTTGGCCATGGCCCTGTCCGCCGCAACCGAGTCGCTCCAGAAGGCAATGCTCGGGGCCCTCTCAAAGCGCGCGGCCGAGACGGTGGCCGACGAGATCGAGAACATGGGCAAGGTGTCCCTGCGCGAGATCCAGGCCAACCAAAACTCCATCATCGACATCGTCCGCCAGCTCGAGAGCGACGGCGAGATTTCACTGGAAAGCGACTAAAATGGTCAAGCCACTGGACAACATCGAGACCACGGAGCCGATGCGCAACGTGCGCCTTGCCAACAATCATACAAACGGCAACGGCCGGCCGTCGGCCGATGAATTGCTGCGCGAACAAGAAGAGGCCAGCTACACCCGTGGCCGAGAGGCAGCGGCGGAGGAATACGAGGCGCGCATCCACGAGTTGCGTACTGAGCTGGACAACACCCGCCGCAACGGCGTGACCAACCTGCTGGCCAACCTTGAGCAGAGCGTGCAGACCCAGATTAAACGCCGGCTACAGGATATCGAAGGTGAGCTGATAGAATTCTCCACCGAGGCGGCCATTCGCCTGGTCAGTGGCGCCCCGATCACCACCGAGATCATTGAGGCGTCCATTCGCGAAGCAGTCTCCAACGCCGAGCAGAACACCGAGGTAGCCGTGTACATGAACCCCGAGGACATGAAAATGCTGCGCACGGATGACTCCGACCTGCTGGCCCAGTCGCCCCACGAACGCAAGATGAAATTCGTGGTGGATCCCAAGATCAGCCGGGGCGGCTGCGTGGTGGACACCGACTGCGGGCTCATCGACGGCCAGCGCGAGGAGCGCATTGAACTTTTAAAACAAACCGTGAACGCCTGATGAATTTTACCGAGAAATCCCGGCCCGCTGGCGCGAACGTGCGCGAATTGCGCTCGCGGCTCGCCGGCGCGCGCCTGGTGCAGAACTGCGGCCGTGTGACACAGATGATCGGCCTGGTCATCGAGACCGATGGCCCCATGGCCTCGATCGGTGAGATTTGCAGCATCCAGCAACAAGGCCGCGGCGATGGGCTGCTGGCCGAGGTGGTTGGGTTTCGCGACAAGAAACTTCTTTTAATGCCGCTCGGCGAGGTGCACGGCATCTGCCCGGGCAGCGAGGTGGTGGCAACGGGCCATTCGCTGCGTGTGCCGGTGGGCGATGAGTTGATGGGCCGCGTGATCGACGGCATGGGACACGCGCTCGATGAGGAGGGAGAAATCCCGCGCCTGCCGCTGGCCGAGCTGGATCTCAGCGCGCCGCACCCGCTCAAGCGCGCGCGCATCAAGCACACGTTCGAGACTGGCATCAAGGCCATCGACACCTTTGTGCCGATAGGTCGCGGGCAGCGTTTGGGAATTTTTTCCGGCAGTGGCGTGGGCAAATCCACGCTCATGGGCATGATGGCGAGCAAGGCGGAGGCGGACGTGAATGTAATCGCGCTCATCGGTGAGCGTGGCCGCGAGGTGCGAGAATTTCTTGAGACTGACCTCGATGAGGCCGGTCGGCAAAAATCGGTGGTCATTGTGGCCACCTCAAACGAGCCGGCCCTGATGCGCGTGAAGGGTACTTTTCTGGCGATGACCATCGCGGAATACTTCCGTGCGCAGGGCCGCAACGTGCTTTTAATGATGGACTCAGTCACTCGCTTTGCCATGGCGCAGCGCGAGATCGGGCTGGCTATTGGCGAACCGCCCTCATCGCGCGGCTATCCGCCCTCGGTTTTTTCGTTGCTGCCGCAGTTGCTTGAGCGCGCGGGCAACAGCGAGCACGGCTCCATCACCGGCCTGTTTAATGTGCTGGTGGAGGCGGACGACATGAATGATCCCATCGGCGATGCCGCGCGCTCGGTGCTGGATGGGCACTTGGTGCTTTCGCGTGAGTTGGCGTCGCACAACCATTACCCGGCCATTGATGTGCTCAGCAGTGTCAGCCGCTTGGCGCAGGATTTGTTGACCGATGATGAGCAGGCCCTGGCGGGTGGAGCCCGCAACACGCTGGCGACTTACCGTAAAAATCAGGATTTGATTTCTATTGGCGCTTATGAGCGCGGCTCCGATCAGGCCATCGACAGCGCCATCCAGAGGCATGAGCCCTTGAACAAATTTTTAAAACAGGACGTGAAGGATACAGTCGCGCGGCCGGATAGCTGGAGCCAGTTGAAGGGCCTGATGGGCTCGGCTGAACAGGAGACTCTGGCCACGGCTCCCGTGTCCCCGGCAGCTCCGGTGGCGCAACAGCCTCAACAGTCAGCTCAGGCGCCCATGCTCAGTCCCGGGTTGGCGAGCCTCAACATGGCTCCGCAACCCGCAGCGCCCGCAGTGTCGCCGGTGGGGGAGGGTGCTTAATTTAAATGAAACGCTTTGAGTTCAACTTGCAGTCGGTGCGCGATCTTCGGGACAGAGAGGAGGGCCGCGCGCGCGCGGAGTACGCGAAGGCGATGCGGTTGATGGAGGCGTTCAACGTGCGTCGGCGCGATATTGAGCAGGCCATCAAGGACAACCTTGGCAAGAGCCGCCGCAAATACAGCAAGCCCATGCGGTCGGATTGGTTGACTCGCCAACGCAAGCTGTTGGCGGCGTTGAAGGATCGGCTGCAATCGATGGAGCCGGAGGGGTTGGAATTGAAGAAATTTGTGGATGGAAAATGGAAAAACCTGGTGGGCGCGCGCCAAAAGCGCGAGGCGCTGGACAAGCTGCGCGACAAGCAGCAGCAGGCTCACGACCATCAGACTGAGCGTAATGATCAGTTGTCCATGGATGAAATGGCGTCCCTGCGCGCCACGTCGCCGCGTATGATTTAAAACAGAAAGTCACAAGATGAAACGATTTATTAAATCTCCATGGTTCGCCTCGATACTTGGCATCATGGCCTTTGTGGTGACGTTGCTGGTGGTGCTGGATCCTTCCAAGCTGCTTGATGTGGAGGAGCTGAAGCGGCGGCTGGCGGAGATGAATCAGGCCGACGCCAATGCCACGGGTGCGGGGCCGCGCGAGCTGGAGCATATCACCGGGGATGACCAGAAGCTTGGTGAGGAGCAGGCGACCAACATGATGGAGTTGCAGAAGGCGCTGGACAATTTGCAGGCGGCGGGTGACCCGGGCGAGTTGCAATTTGACAACCCGGACATCAAGAAGCTGATCGATGGTTTGGGTGCGCAGTTCTTGGACTTGGAGGAGCGACGGCAGCACTTGGAAGAATTAAACAAGGAGGCGGCGCGACAGTTGGAGCATATTGCGTCGTTCACCAATCAGGTGGCACTGGCACAATCTGCTTTGCAAAAGGAGTTTGAAAAAAAGAACCTGCTGATCACCGAGGGGCAGACTAACCGGCTGGCTGAGTTGGCACGAATCAGCGAGAGCATGATGAATGACTCACAAGAGAACGCCTTGCGCGCGCTGAAGTTGAACCAGCCGGATCAAATCGCCCAGATGATGTATTTCATGGCCGAGACCAACCGGGCGTCAGTTTTCAATAACTTGGCCCAAGACGACACTCAGCCGGGACAGGATTTTTTGCGGGAAATCCAAAACTCGTACAAGAAGGTCATTCTCGACCGCACCACCAATAACACTGTGACCACCACTGCACCATGATGAATTCAACAAACTTTATTCCCGCCCCGCAGAACACCGCTTCCCAAGCGGATGCGTCATCCGCGCTGCCTTTCCCCATGGCTGAGTCCGAGTCGGCTAATTTCGATCGCTTGATGCGCGAAGTGGAGCGGCCAGTTGTGGAGAATGATTCCAAGGACAATCACGAGTGGGAGACCGGTGCGGATGATGATGGCTTGAGCGGAATGGCAATGAATATGCCACTGGTGGAAATGAGCGTGCCACGGGATTTGCCGCGAACTATTGAGTCAAGGAATGAAGCGCAGAAGCCTGCGGGTGAAGTGACGTCGGGCGAGCGGGTGGAGCGCAAGTATGGCGGCGAACAAAATAATTTACGCCAATCCGACCAGTCGGAAGCCAAGTCCGAGACCAGTGATGAGTCTGCCTCGAGTGAAACGGAGCCGGATGCCGAAGCGATGACTGAGGTGTCCGAGACAAAGGAAAAACCGGATGAGTCCGTGTCCGTGGCCGAGGAGTTGGATTTGGACACTGTAGAAAACCCCTTGGAGGAATCGGAAGTTGAACCTGTCCAAGAGGAACTGGAAACCGCTGAAGCTGAATTTACCGAATCTCTTGAATTGGAGGCGGAAATTGAGACAAACGAGGATTTGCCGGTGGAAGCACACGAGGGAGAGCCGGAGGCGGAGGCGGAAACCAAGCTTAAACCTGCTCCCAATCAAGCCTCTCTACAGGAGAGAAAACTTCGTTCAACAGAGGGGAAAAGTGAGCATAGCCCGTCAACTGAAAATAACGGCACGAAAAATGCTCCGAACCAACCGAGTATGTTGAATACCGCCAATAAGCTGTCCACCATGCAACTGGAAGGGGAAGATTTTTCCTCGGCCACCGGTTTTGACATGGGCGACAGCGCTCCGGATCAGTTTGGCGGCGCGAATATGGAATTTTCTGAAAACCGTCAGGAAATTCCGCAGCCGGTGCTGAATGTGCAGTCCGTGACGGCGACCGGGCAATCGTCGGCTCCGCCGATTTTCACCACTGCTTCACCCCAGATGACGGCTATGATGGAGACAATCTGGAACCGGGTGACGACGTTTCGTGCTCGGGGAGATTCCAGCTGGACGGTTCAAATTCGTGCCGATGACCAGACCAGATTGCAGCTTACCATCAAGATGGGTGCCACGGGCTTGGAAATTCAGACCCGCCTGCAACAGGGCGACATGGGCCGGTTGGGTGCGGGATGGGGAGATTTGCAGAATGCCCTCTCCGAGCGTGGAGTGCAGTTGCACGACTTGGAAACGGAAGAATCCCAGAAAGATTCCGCGGAGGCTTTTGATTTGAATTTGTTCGGGAATTTAGATGAAAACGCCTCGGGCGAGCCCGGCGAACACGAGGCCGAGGAGGCCTTGGCCCCAGCCGGGCCAAAACCAATCACTCGGCCCAAGCCTCGCCCGGTTCCAGCCCATGACGGATTTGAGCACTGGGCATGACAAATAAAATTTAAATAACTAATGATTGTCGATCCATTAACATTGTCGAAATATCAGGGTGATCCTGGGGAAATCAACAAGCGGGTGCCCACAAAGGTGCTGGGACAGGATGATTTTCTACAGCTGCTGGTCACGCAGATGCGCAACCAGGATCCCATGTCGCCGATGGCGGACACCGAGTTTATCGCTCAAATGGCGCAATTCACCACCTTGGAACAATCCAAACAGATGAGCGCAGATATGGCTGATATTCGCAGTCAAACGAGTTTCCAACAGGGCGTGGGGCTGTTGAACCAGCAGGTGACGGTACAGGTGGGCGAGGAGGCTCCCATGACCGGCATTGTGACGGAGTTGAAGATGGTCGAAGGCGAGCCACAGCTGCTCATCAATTCAGGATTTTATGCATTGCAGGATGTGATTCATGTAAAGGCCACGGACGGCTCCAATAAAACGCAATCTGAGGAATAAACCATGATACGTTCATTAAATACCGGCGTGCAGGGAGTTCGGCAGTTCCAGACCAGCCTGGATGCCATCGGCAACAACCTGGCGAACAT
>Ga0114993_10006160_pt1 | contig 11372 bp, 11 predicted proteins | sample ArcticOcean_MG_C_FD_87042 | JGI IMG/M metagenome (GOLD analysis project Ga0114993, IMG submission 87042) | Marine microbial communities from western Arctic Ocean - ArcticOcean_MG_CB2_150 | ecosystem: Environmental > Aquatic > Marine > Oceanic | place: Arctic Ocean: Canada Basin | collected...
GGAAGAAAAAGGAGTGTTTTGAAAAATAAAAAAATTAAAATACATGTAAAAAATAATCACTGGTCACCAGGTTCATTTCCTACAGATGCAGAAGGTCAAAAAGTATTCACAATAACAAGTTCCCACTTTGATAAAGCTTTTGAAAAATTTCCAGAAATAAAAGAAAAAGTAGATATTTTTTTTGATTGGGATGAAGAAAATTTTAAAATATCTATGTTGAATTCAGATATTTTAATTGCATGGAATTTTACAACTTCAAACTTAAAAAAAAATTCTCCTAATTTAAAATGGATTCATTGTATTTCTGCAGGAATTAATCATTTGATTCCTTTGGATTGGATGCATGAAGGATTAGTGTTGACTAATAATAGTGGTATACATTCAAAAAAAGCTGGCGAGTATGGGCTTATGAGTGTTTTAATGCTTCAAAATCATCTACCTAAAATTATAACAAACCAAAGAAATAAAAAATTTGTATCTCTATTTAGTAATCCAATTGCTGGAAAAACAGTTGTGGTGATTGGAACAGGTGCTCTTGGTGGATCAATGATAAAATTACTGTCTTCTCTTGGTGCTAAAATCATTGGAGTAAATAAAAAAGGTAGGGACGTCGAAGGATGCTCAAAAATATATACGATAGATAAAATTGATAATATTTTACCAGAAGCAGATATTCTTTATTTGGCTCTTCCAGAAACTCCTGATACAAAAAATCTTATTAATCGTAAGCGTTTAAATCTTCTTAAGTCCACATGTGGAATCGTTAACATAGGAAGACAGTCCGTAATGGATTATGACGTTTTGTGTGAAAAACTAACAAAAAATGAGTTAGCTGGTGCTATACTAGATGTTTTTGAGCCAGAACCTATTGAACCTGATTCTAAACTTTGGGACACACCTAATCTTGTAATAACACCTCATGTCTCTTCTGATGACGGAGAAAGCTACGTAAGATTAACGCTTGAATTATTTGTTAAAAATTTAAAATTATTTATTGAAAACAAACCACTTGTAAATCAAATTGATAAAAAACTTGGTTACTAACTAACTAATAGTAGTGATATTAAAACAACAGATGTTAGTCTTTTCATATATTTGCTATATATAGAGTATCTTTAATCAACTTAATGCTTTCCATTGCTCTTCTTGTTTAATAGGATTTTATATTAATTAAGGGAGGATTAATGGCTAAATCAAAAAAAAGAAGTTCATCTGGTGGTGGTACAAATAAAAAATTACCACTTAATCAGTCAATACCATTGGGGATTCAGCATGTGCTTGCAATGTTTGCAGGAAATATTACTGTCCCAATTATTGTTGCAGGTGTTTTTGGTTCAACACCCGCAGAAAAAATATTTTTAATACAAATGGCTTTGTTTGTTGCTGGGGTTGCAACAATTATACAAACTGTTGGTTATAAGCAAGTTGGTTCAAGACTTCCAATTATTCAGGGAACAAGTTTTGCTTTCATTCCTATAATGTTACCTTTTAAAGCATTGGGGCTTGGAGCAATCTTTACTGCTGCATTAATAGGGGGAATTTTCCAAATGTTCATTGGTAAAATTTTAAAACCAATTAGACATATGTTCCCACCATTAGTTACAGGAATAGTAGTTTTGATGATTGGATTCAGTCTTCTTAAAGTCGGCTTTATGTATGCTGGTGGCGGTGGTTGGTTGATGAGTAACAAACCTGAAATCTTTGGAAGTGCTAATCATTTATTTATAGCATTTACTGTTTTAATCGTTGCGTTGATAGCACACCAAAAGGGTAAAGGGATGGTGTCATCTGCTTCTATTTTAATTGGAATGGTTGCTGGTTACTTAGTGGCAATGGCTTTAGGGATGGTAAATTATGGAAAAATTGCAGACGCTGATTGGTTTGCTCTTCCTATGCCTCTTCAATATGGAATAGATTTTGTTCCTGGTGCTATTATATTAATGTTGTTTATGTCAATCGTAACAACAATTGAAACGATTGGAGATATAAGCGCCACAACAATGGGTGGTGCGAATAGAGAGGCAACGGATAAAGAAATATCTGGTGGTATAATGGCTGATGGAGCTGGTACAGTTTTTGGAGCTTTGTTTAATGCTATGCCTAATACTTCATATTCTCAAAACGCAGGTCTTGTAGCTTTCACAGGAGTGGTCAGCAGACACGTTGGAACGGTTGCTGGTGTTATTTTAATTTTATTAGGTTTGTTTCCAAAACTTGGTGGAATTATTGCAGCGATGCCCGAATCTGTAATTGGTGGAGCAGCTATCATTATGTTTGGTTTGATTGTTGCCGCGGGTATTAAATTAATTTCTCAAGCTGATATGAGTCAGAGAAATCTTTTAGTATTAGCTTTGTCACTATCATTTGGTATTGGATTATCTCTTTTACCTCAAATTGTGGCTCATATACCTGACTTTGGTATTAAGTTTAAGTTATTGCTAACAACTGGATTGATTCCAGCTGGTTTTTTAGCTTTTATTTTAAACGCTACACTTCCAAAAAAATAATATTTTAAATTAAAAGGCCTTGGCGATTGAATCGCCAAGGTTTAGTATAACCAACAAAACAATTTACTTTTCTTTTTAAAAAAAATGCTTATAGTTAAATATGGGCACTATTAAAGAAGCATTAACATTCGACGATGTAACGCTTGTTCCTCAGTATTCTTCAGTTCTTCCTTACGAGACAATTACAAAAACTGAATTAAATAAAAATCTTAAGTTAAATATACCTTTGATTACTTCGGCAATGGATACAGTGACTGAATCTAAAATGGCTTTGGCAATAGCAAAATCAGGTGGTCTAGGAATTATTCATAAAAATTTAAATTCTAAAAAACAAGCCGAAGAAGTTAAAAAAGTTAAAAAAAATAATATGATTGTAGGCGCTGCTATTGGAACTAGTGAGAAAGATATAGACAGGATTTATAAATTATTAGAAGTAAAAGTTGATTTAATTGTAGTTGATACAGCCCACGGTCATACTAAAAAAGTATTAAATACAATAAATATAATAAAAAAAATTTCAAAGAATTGTGTTATTTGTGCTGGAAATATCGCTACAGGTAAAGCTGCAAAATTCTTGGCAGATGCGGGAGCAGACATAGTCAAGGTAGGAATAGGGCCTGGTTCTATTTGCACAACAAGACTTGTTACAGGTATAGGTGTTCCTCAACTAAGTGCGGTTTTGGATGTCAAAAAAGCACTTAAGAATTATAAAACTAAAATTATTTCTGACGGGGGTATAAAATTTTCTGGGGATATTTCTAAAGCATTAGCTGCGGGGGCAGACGCAGTTATGATAGGTTCACTTTTCTCTGGCACAAAAGAAAGTCCAGGCAAAGTATTTAGGTACAAAGGTAAATTATATAAAAATTTTAGAGGGATGGGTTCTGTAGGTGCTATGTCAGTTGGTTCAGCTGATAGGTATTTCCAAAAAAAAACTAAAAATATTTCTAAATATGTCGCAGAAGGAGTTGAGGGAATAGTCCAATTCAAAGGTCCTGTAGATAAAATTATTTATCAATTAGTTGGTGGATTAAAATCCTCAATGGGTTACATGGGCTCAAAAACAATTAAAGATTTACAAAAGAAGTGTGAGTTTGTAAAAATTACTAAGGCTGGCTTTTATGAGAGTATGGTTCATAATGTTGATCAAATCAAAAGTTAATGAATAGAGAAAAAATAATAATTATTGATTATGGGTCGCAGTTTACACAACTTATAGCAAGAAAAGTTAGAGAGCTGGGTGTTTATTCAGAAATAATTAATTTTTCAAAAGTTAAAAACTTTAAAAAAAATAAATTATTAAAAGGTATAATATTATCAGGAGGACCTTTAACAGCTACAAGCAAAAAAACACCTAGGCTAAACTCTGAAATCATAAATTTAAAAATACCAATACTTGGTATTTGTTATGGACATCAAATTTTAGCTGAAAAACTTGGTGGAAAGATCAAGGCTTCAAACAAAAGAGAGTTTGGAAGAGCTGAGATAAAAAGTTTTATCAAAAGTCCTATAACTAAAAAATTTTTTATAACAAAAAAAACTTCTGTCTGGATGAGTCATCAAGATATTGTAAATGTTATGCCAAAAGGTTTTAAAAAAATTGCTTCTAGTCAAAGTTCAAAATTTGCAGTTATTGCTAATGAAAATAAAAAATATTATGGAATACAGTTTCATCCAGAAGTAAGTCATACTGTAAATGGAAAAATTTTAATTAAAAACTTTTTATTTGATATCTGTAAAATTAAAAGATCTTGGAATCCAAAAAATCAAACTAAATTACTAGTTGCAAAAATAAAAAAAGAAGTAAAAAATGAAAAAGTTCTATGCGCTTTATCAGGGGGAGTCGACAGTAGTGTGGTAGCTCTATTGTTAAAAAAAGCTATTAATAAAAATCTTATATGTATTTTTGTTAATACTGGTTTACTTAGAAAAAATGAAGCTAGTGAAGTTATAAAAACGTTTAAAAAAAAATTTAAAATTAAGTTTATTTATATAAATGCTTCAAAATTATTTTTGAGAAAATTAAAAGGCATTACAAATCCTGAAAGGAAAAGGAAAGTTATTGGTAAACTTTTTATTCAAATATTTGAAAAGTATTCTAAAAAAATTAAATTTTTAGCTCAAGGGACTCTTTACCCTGATATAATTGAAAGTAAAACAGTTACAGGAAGCCCTTCCTCTAAAATAAAATCGCATCACAATGTTGGGGGACTGCCCAAAGAAATGAAATTTGATTTGATTGAACCTTTAAAAGAACTATTTAAAGATGAGGTGAGAAAGATTGGCTTAGAATTATCTTTGTCAAAAAATATTCTTTATAGACACCCTTTTCCAGGCCCTGGTTTAGCTATTAGAATTCCTGGGGAGGTAACAAATCAAAAGGTTGAGATTCTTCAAGAAGCTGATTTTATATTTATGAATGAATTAAAAAAATCAAATTATTATAATAAAATTTGGCAAGCATATGCTGCTTTATTACCAGTAAAAACCGTTGGGGTTATGGGTGATTCTAGGACCTATGAATACACGTGCCTGCTAAGAGCTGTAACTTCTGAAGACGGTATGACTGCAGATTTTTTTATTTTTGATAAAATTTTTTTACAGGAAATATCAAATAAAATTGTAAATTCAGTTAAAGGTATTAATAGAGTTGTATACGATATTACTTCAAAACCTCCCGGTACTATAGAACTTGAATAATAGAGTGTGACTGATAGTTGGTTTTTATATTAATTAAATAGTAGTAATATAAATTAATTATGCTACCTACTTTAGGAAATCTTGCACTTTGGTTATCTCTTGTTTTTGCAGGACTTCAATTTTATAACACCCGAAGAAGAAAAAAATTACTCTTAATATCTATCTCAGTTAAGGGGTTATTGATTTCTTCTTTACTTTCTTTTTTTCTATTAATGTACTTATACATAATTTCTGATTTTAGTGTTTTAAATGTTTTTAAAAACTCCCATACAACAAAACCACTATTTTATAAAGTTACTGCGGTCTGGGGCAATCATGAAGGTTCAATGCTTTTATGGATACTAGTTTTAACTATATTTAATTATTTTATATTTAAATTATATAATAAAAAAAATTTTATTTTTATTTCAAAAGCTTTAGAGATTCAGGCCTTAATATCTTTAGGATTCATAGTATTTACTATCTTTACTTCAAATCCTTTTGAAAGAATAATTCCAACCCAAGTAAACGGATTAGGTTTTAATCCAATTTTGCAAGATCCTGCTTTAGCAATACATCCACCGCTTTTATACATTGGTTATGTGGGTTTCTCAGCAGCATTTTCTATTAGTATTGCCACTTTAGTATTAGAAAATGGTAAAAACTTTCCTTGGTATAAATATATGAAACCATTTGTAATGGTAGCTTGGACATTTTTAACTATAGGAATTGCACTTGGATCTTTGTGGGCATACTATGAATTGGGTTGGGGTGGATGGTGGTTTTGGGATCCGGTTGAAAATGCATCTTTTATGCCTTGGTTATTAGGAACAGCATTATTACATTCTTTAATTATAGTAGAAAAAAGACAATCACTTCAAGCTTGGGTTTTGTTATTATCATTACTGGCATTTCTTTTAAGTGTAGTCGGAACTTTTCTTGTTAGATCTGGAATATTAACTAGCGTACATACATTTGCTTTAGATCCATCTAGGGGAATTTATATTCTCGCCTTTACTGCACTATTAGGAGGCTACTCATTAATATTATTTAGCTCAAAATCAAAAAAATACTTTAGTAATAATTATTTCACTTTTTTTAGTAAAGAAGGTGCTATTTTAATTAATAATATTTTTATGATTATTGTATGTGCAACAGTTTTTTTAGGAACAATTTACCCTTTATTAATAGAAGCTTTTACTAATAACAAAATATCTGTCGGTGAGCCTTATTTCAATTCAACAGCAATTCCAATACTAATACCTGCGATTATAATTATGGGCGTGGGGCCAATTTTATCTTGGGGGAAAGAAAATAAATCTGAAATAATTAGAAAAGTTCTTCCTGGTATTTTTTTAACAATAATATTTACTATTATCTTTTTTTCAATCTATAAATCGTTTAGCGTTATTGGAATTGTAGGTGTGGTACTAGCTTTTTGGATAATTTCTAACAACATAGTTATCCTTTATAAAAAAAAAATTAATCTCAATATTGGCATGATTACCTCTCATTTAGGCGTTGGTTTTCTAATACTAGGTATAACTGGCTCAAGTGTTTGGCAAATTGAAAAAATTTCTAATATGAAAATCAATAGTGAAATCAACATTAATAAATATAAAGTTATATTTGATTCGGTTAATGAAGTTAAGGGTCCTAATTACCTAGCTCTGAGAGGAAATTTTTTAGTTTATGACAAAAAGAAAAATATAATAACGACACTAAAACCTGAAAATAGATTTTATCCAATTACAGGAAATTTTACTTCAGAGGCCTCGATACATACAAATTTTTTTAGAGATTTATATATTGTTTTTGGAGAAGGTAGTTTAAGTGAAGGTTGGACAATAAGAATATACTACAACCCTCTTGTGATTTGGATATGGATCGGTGCTCTAGTAATATTTTTAGGAGGTCTTATTTCAATAAATCGCAACTTTAAAAAATTAGCATGATAAAAAAACAAATATTAAAATTACCATTTATAATTTTTATTATAATTTTATCAATTTTTTTTTATTTATTATTAATTGATCGTAATCCATCTAAAATTCCATCTGCTTTAATAAATAATTATATTCCAGATTTTGAGGCAAATTCTTTATTTAAAAGTGAAAAATTTTATTCATCTGATAAATTTGGAAATGAGATAACATTGGTAAATTTTTTTGCAACATGGTGTAAACCTTGTAGGGATGAACATGTTTATCTTCAACGTTTTCAAAATGAAAAAGGATTAAATATAGTTGGTATAAATTACAAAGATAATCCCGAAAAGACGAAACAGTGGCTTCAAAGGTTGGGAAACCCTTATTCAAATATTGCCATAGACAATAAAGGTAAAATAGCAATAGATTGGGGAGTTTATGGGATTCCTGAAACTTTTGTTGTTAGCTCCAAGGGAATTATTAAATTTCGTCATGTTGGACCAATTAATAAAAAAATATATAACGAAATTAATTCCTTAATTAAAAAATTAGAATGATTGTGAAAAAAAAAATCATAAAAATTTTATTTATATTTTTATTTCAATTTTTAATAAGCGGTTCTTATGCAGTAGAGCCAGATGAAATATTAATAGATAAAAATCAAGAAGATATAGCCCGTAATATTTCTCAAAACATCAGATGCATGGTTTGTCAAAATCAATCTATTGATGAGTCAAATGCTCCATTAGCTAAAGACTTGCGTATTTTAATTAGAGATAAAATTAAAGAAGGAAAAACAGATAAAGAAATATATAAATTTTTAACAGACAGATATGGAGACTTTATTCTTTTGAAACCTCCTCTTAAATTGAATACTTATATTCTTTGGTTCTTGCCATTTGTATTTTTAATAATAGGAATTTTTATTGTTTTCTTGCATAATAAAAAATCTAAAAAAATTTAATTATTTTTATTTTTTTTTTTATTAACTTTAAACTTCATTAATTCTGTTTTGTAGCGCATTAAAAAAATTATTAACGAATAGATTAGCATTCCCAAGAACATAATCGTTAGTGGAATTAGCATTGTATAGTGTATGGTTGGTGCTGAAGTAAAAGTTATGCTCGATGATTGATGTAATGTACTCCACCAGTCAACTGAATATTTAATGATTGGCAAATTTAATGTGCCTAGAATTCCAATAGCAGATGACATTTTATTTGCTTTTTCAAAATTTTTTATAAATTTCCATGTCAAAATATACACTGAGTAAAAAATAAACAAAATTAACATTGATACTAGTCTAGCATCCCAAACCCACCAGATTCCCCAAGTTGGTTTTCCCCATAAAGAACCCGTAACAATTGAAATTAATGAAAAAACGAATCCGATAGGAGCTAAACTTTTTGCTAATAAAGGCATAAATTTAATTTTAAAAATTAAATTACAAATGGACGCTATTCCTATAAATCCAAAACATGTTAAGGCTATAAAAGATGAAGGAACATGAACATACATTATTCTAACAGAGTCCCCCTGTATATGATCTGGTGGAGATAATATTAGTGCATATATAAAACCAAACGTTATAACTATGACCAATAAAATTGTTAAACTATTAATAGTTCTATTTGTTAGTGAGATAATTTTATTGGGAAAAAAATTTTTTAACATTATTTTCAATATTACCTAATTATTAGACTCCTCTAAAGCTTTACTAACTTCTGGGGGCATATAATTTTCATCGTGTTTGGCCAAAATTTTGTCTGCAACAAAATATTTTTTATCTCTTAGTTTTCCTTCTGCTACCACTCCCTTCCCTTCAGAAAATAAATTAGGCACTAATCCATTATAAGAGACTATAATTTCTTTTTTAAGATCGGTAATGATAAAATTAACTGTTGTACCTTTTTTGTTTATAGAATTTATTTTAACTAATCCACCTACTCTAATTATTTTTTCGGAAGAAATACTGCTCTTATTGTAAATTTCTGTTGGAGATAAAAAATAAACAACATTTTTTTCTAAAGATTTTAAAATAAAAAAAATAACTACAGAAATTGATATTAATAGAAGAAACAAGAAGAAAATTCTTGATTTAACTTTCTTAGTAAACATTTTTTATTGATTTAAAAAAACTTAAATTAAGTTACCAGAATGGATTTCTTTTATTCCATCTCCACTTTTATTAGCTTCAATTTTAATATATTTAGGTTGGCTAAATTCGTTCATAAATACTTTCTCTTGTTCCTTAAGCTCTTGTTTGGTTTTTTTATAAAGATAAAAACATACCAGAAAAGTAAAAGTAAAAGCTGGCCAGACAAATGCGCCATAACCTCCCAATAAAAAAAAATTTAAGTCCATATTGAATTATTAACCTATAAAATCTTAAAAAACAATTGTCATAATGTCACTTAATTAACGTTTAAATCTTTAAATTTGCTTAACAGTCTAAATAATCTATTAAAAATAATATTAATAAAAATTTTATATAATTATAATTATAAATACTGTTAAGGCCACAACCGCTGTGAAAAAAAAAGTTAGATAGTTATTTCTTTTATCTGCTTTTTGCTCTTCCTCGCGTCTTTTAAGCAAGTCATTTAAATTTACACGTGGTCTTCTAGAAAATTTATATTTTAAAGGCCTAAAATCTTCGTTATCCTCAATTTTTACTCGTTTTATTCGATTCATTTTTATCTCGCAAACTAAGTGTATTAAACCACAAATTGAATAATCAATCTAGACATACTGGATGATATTGTCATATTTCTATATTTACTTATAAAATTTAACCACAATACATAATAATTTTTTAGATTAAGAGCGTTTAATCTTTTCCGGAAGAATTCCTTTAGGTCTAAATCTCATAACCAATAATAGGGCTATTCCCATTACTAGTAGTCTGAAGTAAGGAATAGAATTTACCAAATGTAGCCTTAAAGCATTTGTATCCTCTAAACTACTTGTGAATAAATTAATTAAATATAATGACACTGGTGCAGCTTCAATCCATAGAAACCAAACAGCAAAACCTCCTAGGATTGCTCCAAAATTATTTCCACTGCCTCCAACAATTACCATTACCCAGATTAAAAAAGTATATCGCATTGGCCTGTAACTGCCTGGTGTAAAGAGACCGTCGTATGTAACCATCATCGCTCCTGCTATTCCCACCACAGCCGAGCCAAGTACAAAAATTAAAAGATGTTGTTTAACTACATTTTTGCCCATAGCATTTGCAGCTTCATCGTTGTCTCGAATTGCTCTCATCATTCTTCCCCAAGGTGAGTAAAGAGCTTTTTGTGTAAAAATTAATAAAATTATTACTACAATTGAAAAAAGACCTGCATAACATAATTTGACAAAAACAGTCGACCCGTCAATAACTAACTGTTTTAAAAGTTGCTCTCTTTCCAAAATATCAGTGACTAGATTTAGAGCGCCTTGATTAAATTTTTCAACTAAATCAATAAACCATTGCGTCGTTTGCAGCTCAATTTCATAAGGCACTGGTCTTTTTAATCCAATAACATTTTTAACTCCTCGAGCTAGCCAATCTTCGTGTTTTATTATAGCTATTACAATTTCAGAAATTAATAGCGTTGCTATTGCTAGATAGTCTGCTCTAAGCCCTAAAGCAATTTTTCCTATTAAATAAGCTAAGGCTCCAGCAAAAAAAGCTCCAACGATCCACGAAAAAATAATTGGGAGACCCATGCCTCCTAAAAATCCAGTTGTTGCTGGGTTAACAGATTCTATCAAATGAATTGCTGGACCAGATATTAGTCTTAGAAAAATTAATCCTACTATAATAACAAAAGCAATTATGTAATTTCTATTACTTGTTTTTTTATATTTATTAAGAATAAAACGAACAATAAATACTATAGAAGCAATTATTAATGCGCACATAACCATTTGTAACCCACCAACTTGCCAAGCTTCCTTAACTGGGGGAACCGAAACTAAAACAGCTGCAAGACCACCTAATGCAGTGTATCCCATAATTCCAAAATTAATTAACCCTGCATATCCCCATTGGATATTAGCTCCCATTGTCATGACAGCTGAAATTAAACAAAAACATAAAATTGATAAGGCCATACTCCAAGACTGCAAAAAACCTACTAGAATTATAAGTCCTAACATTATTGCATAAGCACTAATAACATCTGAGTATTCCTTCATATTATTTTACCTTTAAAAATACCCGAAGGCCTAAATAACAAAACAATTACCAAAATTGAAAAAGAAA
>Ga0114993_10006163_pt1 | contig 11369 bp, 10 predicted proteins | sample ArcticOcean_MG_C_FD_87042 | JGI IMG/M metagenome (GOLD analysis project Ga0114993, IMG submission 87042) | Marine microbial communities from western Arctic Ocean - ArcticOcean_MG_CB2_150 | ecosystem: Environmental > Aquatic > Marine > Oceanic | place: Arctic Ocean: Canada Basin | collected...
TCGGCAATATAAAAATTCATCGAACCGTTATAGGCATCGATGGAAATTTTTACGGAGTTGCGCACATAATTGCCGAACCGGGGAATTTTTGGGGAATAAGGAAAATAATCGCTCACCGTATACGCGTCATAGAGCCAAATAAGGCGGCCTTCTGAAATCACCAGATAGGGATCGTTGTCCAGCCTGAGAAACGGGGCCACTTTCTCTACCCGGTCGGTGATATTACGATACATCAGGACCCGGCTATCGCTATTGATATCCTGGGAAAAAATGATTTTAAGGGTTTTGAACCGGGCCGCTAGAACGAGCTTGCGGAAAAAAGACCCGACTTCAAAACCTCCCTTGCCTTCATAGTTCTTATATACATTTTTTTCCCCTTCAGGATAGTCAAACTCCTTGGTTCCCGTGTTGACAAAAACATGATCATTGGCCAGTTCCCCGAAATAAATTTCGGGGCGGGTCACCACCAAATCCACATTGGACTGCGGAGGAATATCTTTAATCAGTAACACCGGCAGTCCTTCTGGAGTAACCTGGTTTACCGGACTCAGCGAAACCCCGTAACCATGTGTGAAAGTCAGGTGTTCGTTGATCCAGGTGCGATTGGGCAGGTTGGAAGATAGCAGTTCCCGTGGTGACAACAGGGTCTGGCGGTAATCTCCGTTGATCCGGTAGCGATCGTTGTCCACAGAATTGAACTGGTAATACGTCCTGATTTCCTGGATCTGTCCCAGAGTGTCGAGAAGCGGTTCCTGATCCCACAGCCGGATGTTTTCGACCGTGGTCGCATTTTCCCGGATGCTTTTTGCGGTCAGAGACGCGGAACCGGAAAGTTCGTGCACCTCTGTATGACTGAGCCCATATGCTGTTAACGCGCCGGCAATGGTATGCTCCATATAAATGGTTTCCTTGACTAGCTCATTGGGGTCCACCACAAATTTCTGCAATAGCTTCGGGTAAAAATTACCAACAAAAAATACCAGCGCCAATCCTGCGGCCGAAACCACGATCTTTTTCATACCGGGCCGGACAAGCCCCATAAATGAAAACGCCGCGGAAATCAGGGAAACAACCGTTAAAAGATTGAGCAAAGGAATTTTTCCGTTGTCATCGGCGAACCCGATCCCGGAAATCAGACTGCCTCCCTCTGTCAACAATTCATAGCCCTGAAGATAGAATCCGCTGGCAAACAGCAGAAAGAACAAACCTGCAAGCCCAGAAAAGGTGCGCTTTGCATCAGGAAGAACAACCACTCCTGTCGGCCCAACATAAATAAAACGCTTGAAAAAATAAATCAGCCCCACTCCAAGGGAAACCACGATCATCGTTTCCCACAGCAAAGACTTCACCAGTAACCAAAGAGGCAGGATAAAAAAGTAAAAGGAGATGTCTTTGCCAAATATGGGGTCCACCTCGCCATACGGGGAAGCGTTTAAGTATTGCAAAATGATTTCCCATTGCTGGGCCATCACCAGTCCCGTCATGAAAGCCAAAACCAAAGGAGCTATCAGAATAATCAATTTTAAATTGCTGGCCATAAAATCCAGCAAAGGCACCTCCTGTCGAACCTGGTCCGACAAGAGGATAGGAAGGTGGGAGGTTTTCTTGTGCACTCGATTTAAAAAACCAAATGTCAGCAGGAAAAATAAAACGCCGACCAGCAATCCAAATCCGAATTGCGATATCAGCACCGTCCACAAAACTGAGGCGATGCCATGGCTTTCAAACCATAACCAGTCAATATAAAAAGAAAGGATTTTATCGGCAAAAAGCGAGCCGCCAAAAACCACTGCCGCCAGAATAAACAACCATTTTTTCATCTTCTCCATCGTCCCACCTCAATTTTCCTTCCATTTTATGGAACAACCCATAGCCGGGATTTGCTCGTCGGATACTTCTTGTTCCGCAGCGATACAATCAAGGGCCTCTTGCAAATCCCTGCGGGTCACCTTTTCTTCATTCTCCCAATTGTCATCAATCCTGCCTCGGTACAAAAGTTTCCGTTCGGGTCCATAAACATAAATATCCGGCGTGCATACGGCAGAATAGGCCTTGGCTGTCTCCTGGGAAACATCGAACAAATAAGGGAAGTTAATGCCCTTTTTCTCTGTGGTCTTCTGCATGTTTTCAAAGGAGTCATCGGGATAACGTTCCGCATCATTGGAGTTGATGCCAACCAACTGAACTCCGCCAGTCTCTTTCTGCAAATCAATCAAGCGCTGGAGCACTGCCTTGACATAGGGGCAATGGTTGCACATGAAAATGACCACCAGGATCTTTTTCTCAGAAAAACTCTCCAGAGAATATGTCTTCCCGTCTACTCCGGGAAGCTTGAAATCCACTGCAGGGGTTCCCAACGGAACCATGATGGAATGCATTAAAGCCATTGTAAATTATTAAAAAGGATTGTTGGAAGAGTCTTGGAAAACCACACACTATTATTTAAAATCCCCATGAAGGTCAGGAATCGACTCATGCTATCAGCCTTTTGGAACTGGCTCAACACAAAAGCACAAGTTTTTCAAGCCGATGATTTGCAGGTCATTCCCGTAACTCGGCAGGTATAACAGGCAGGATGGGACAAGGGAAAGGGGCGCAAGGTTTCTTCAATATTATTTCCCATGCGGGCTTTCGGGTTATCGACAAGAATCGGACAGACGTAAACACCCTCACCCGTTGCCATGCGCGAGGTCGAGCACTGGAGTTGGGTGATATCATAATTCTCGAAGCACTTTTCCGTCACATATTCTTCATCATTATAGTGACGCTCATTTTCAGCCAGTTTTCCCAGCAAAAAACCAGGAAGTATCTTGATTTGCGGTTTTGGTACCCCCGTGGAACGAAGGAATTCAACAAACTTCAATTCCATTTCCGCATCCTGATCCTCTTCCCAAGTGCGCGTGATGGTAAGTGTCGGCGAAAATCCCGCCTGGGCAAGACACTCGATGCCGGCCACGGCTTTTCTGTAAGCATTTTTTCCGCGTATGGCATCGTTGGCCTCTTCCTCAAAACTCTCCATGCTCACCCTGAACTTTAAGGGATAGCCGGAGGAGTCCTGAATCTCCCGCAACCGCCGAGCCTTTTCAGGAGTGATCTGAGTTCCATTGGTCAGCACATCCAGAGGCCCGTAACGCAGGATCAACGCCAGGATTTCAAAAATCTCCGGGTTGATAAACACTTCACCGCCGGTGATGTAATAGTCTTTCACCCCCAAGATTGCAGACTCTTCCAGCCTTTCCTTAACCTGGGCAAGGCTCATCATGGCGATGGTGTCGTTCTTAGGTCCACAACTGATAAAACAATGCGTGCATTCCAGATTGCACAGCGTGCCTCCGACCTGCAACCATAGCGTCTCCAGGTTTTTCAAAGGCACTTCAGGAATAGTTCTATTATTCGAATTTTTTACTTGAGTATCCATATCATGCGACGAGCCGCCGCTGGCAAATTCAATCTCGTTATCTACACACAAACGTTTTCTCGGCCTTAAAAGCTATTCCCATTGGCCCCACGCCGAGTGGCTAGAGTCCTGCGGATTCAAAAGAGTCGCTGACATTTCTGATGCGCAATTTGCGCCGAAGTGCCGCAAAACCCGCCGAGGCTTTTTTCCCAAGACCTGACCGATAAACCGGAGTCACCGCAAGCCGGGCCTGGAGCGGATCTTGCGTAAAAAACCGGGTGTCGAGCGGACTCAAAAAACGGCATGTGGGATATAACCATTTTAACGGCAAACGGTTGCGTTGGATCGCTTTGTCCATATGTTCGGCCAGTTCCACAAGTTCACGGTATCCGTCCGGATTTTCAGTGCTGTCACGTTGCAGGAAGATCAAAGGAATGACTCCCAAGTCTGCCAGCCGGTCAATGCCTTCCTTACTATGCGGATGGGACTCCGGCCTCAAAACCAAATCAGTCCAGACCGTACCAAGCGGAAAAATTCCTGCGGCATATTCCAAAGCAGAATGAACTTGTTTTGCGGTCATTGCCCTTTTCGACTTGATCGTTCCGGAAAAACCACCTAGTGGAAAATCAATGATGTCGAATCCGGACGCATACATGAGGTCAATGGTACTATGGTCCAAAGGGGGAAACCCTTTAAGCGCAACAAAAGTATTAAACCGTTTTTTGATCGCCTCCACCAAAGGTGCAAGTCGACTGAACCCCCGATCAGCCTCATCGCTGAAGTCCATGTTCAGTTGCACCAGGTCTACGGAACCTTCTTCGAAAGCCGACTGGATGACAGCAAGAATGGCTTCGACCGGCATGCTCAGTTTTTTTCCCCGGCCAATAGCGCGGAGAAAAATATTCAGGCAATACCCATCGAGGCAGATGTTTTCCGAAACCGGAGTGCGTTGCCTCAACTGTCGTTTAAGAAATTCCGGAACCGCGATGATGCCTACTTCAATCTCGCCTTCCCTCATATGGAGCCTCAACCGGTCTTCATGGTAAACCAGTTTTGGCCCGTCCTGCCCCGGTGCATTCAGGTTTGCCTTGACGATAAAGTCTTCCGCCAGAGCAAGGGTGACCTCTTCGCCTGGCTCGCCGGAACACAGCCCGCTCGAGACCTCTGTAAGCCCCTGCAGTAAAGCCGGGATCGTAAGCCCTCTCTGGATCAAACCCAGTTTTATTTGTCCGTGATAAATTTTATCCATAGCCATCATCGATCCAGAATCTTCTGGTGGATACCGCCAAATCCGCCAGATGACATGACCAGCACTACATCGCCATTTTCAGCATTTTCAGCTATAAAGGCGACAATGTCATCCACTTCCGCAATAAAGTTGGCGTTGCCTCCCATTTGCCGAATGAGGCCCACCACCCGTTCCGGGTCCAGCCTGTCCTCTTCTTTTATTTTTTCAGGCGCAAATAAACCGGCAAAAACAACCCGATCCGCTGCGAGAAAACTATCCGGAAAATCCTGTTCAAACACCTTTCGTTTGGAGGTGGCCGACCGGGGTTCAAATACGGCCCACAGCCTTTGCCCCGGATAAGCTTCTTTCACCGCTTCCAAGGTTGACCGAATGGCAGTTGGGTGATGAGCAAAATCGTCCAGCACCGTTACGCCGTTTGTAACCCCGACAACCTCTTGCCGCCTTTTGATACCTTGAAAAGATTTAAAGGCAGAGTTTATTTCATCGGCCGTCAAGCCTAATCCTATACAAAGAGCCGCCACCGCCGTCGCATTTTCCACATTATGCCGGCCAATCATGGCCAACTGAAAATCTACTTTCTTCCCACCTTGATAGGACAGGGAAAAACAACCGTATCCGCCTTCAAACCGGTAATCTCCAATTCGCCAATCCGCCCCATCAAGATAGCCATAAGTCTCAACCCTGCAAACGGCTTCTCCCAACACATCCTGAATATTTGTGTCTCCGTATTTAACCAGTATAACTCCTTCAGGGCGAATCAGGTCCACATACTTGCGGAAAGCGTCTTTAATCTGGTCCAGATCTTTAAAAATGTCGACATGGTCGAACTCGATGCCGGTCAGTATCGAACTATCGGGACGGTAATGCAGAAATTTGGGTCCTTTATCGAAGAAAGCGCTGTCATACTCATCGCCTTCCGTCACAAAATAATCTCCCTCAGGCACCTGATGGTTGTTGTTAAAATTTTTCAACCAGCCGCCGACCATGAAACCGGGTTTTCTTCCAGATGCATGAAGCACCCAACTCAAAAGGGACGCGGTGGTGGTTTTGCCGTGCGTCCCAGTCACCACCAGGGATTTTCGGCCTTCCAGGAAAAAACGGGACAACGCCTCAGGGAAAGATGTGTAGTCCAATCCGGCTTCCAACACCGCTTGCACTTCTTCGTTGGTTTTGGAAACCGCGTTGCCAACAATGACCAGGTCAATATCTCCCGTAATATTTTCCTTTTGGTAACCAGGCAGAACAGAAATTCCCGCGTTTTCCAGAAGCACACTCATAGGTGGATAGATATGGGCATCGGACCCCGACACCTTGTAACCCTCCCCTTTCAACAACCCGGCCAAGGCCGCCATGCCGGTGCCGCAGATTGCTATAAGGTAAATGTTTTTAATGTCTTTCATAGAAAGGAGGCATTGTAGAAACAACCCCTGGCAAAGTCAACCGGATGGCATGCCTGCAAGGGCAGCATTCATTCAGGGAATAGTTAATAGAACAAATCCTTGAGTTCTGAGAGGTGGTCGATGCAACAATCGGGGTTGGCAGAGGCAATCTCTTTTGGGTTCCCAAATCCGTAGTTAACAATACAAGTATAAACCCCAGCGCGTTTGCCCGTCTCAATATCTACCGGGCTGTCGCCTACCAACACCGCCATTTCAGGAGAACATTGGAAACGGTCCAGCAAATGGAGCAATCCTTCCGGATCGGGTTTTTTGGACTCCACGCTGTCACCGCCAAGAATTGCGTCGAAGTAGTCCAGGCTTTTCAGGGACTCTAGAATGCGTCGCACAAAATCTTCAGGTTTGTTGGAGCAGATCGCCTGCTTCTTGTCACGGAAATGATCAAGTATTTCGTGGCCTGAAGGATAGAATCGGGTATGGTTCATCAGGTTTTCCGAGTAATGTCTGCGGAACAATTCTACAGCACGAGGGAGGTCCGTATAACCCGTGCCGTCTATCGACTGGGCCATCAACCTCTCGACTCCCTTGCCGACATATTTGCGGATCGTTGCACGGCTCAGGGTTCTTAACCCCAGTTCATTCAAGGAAAGGTTGACCGCATCGGCAATGTCGAAAAGGGTATCGACCAAAGTGCCGTCAAAATCGTAGACAATGAGAGAAATTTTTCGTGCCACTAGCCCCTTAGCAGGGGAGGCAGATAGCGATGACTCGTTAAACCGAGTTAACCTATTATTCGCCATAGAAAACCATTGTGAGTCGGCCCCACGCCTAGTGGCCGCTAGTAGCTGGATTCGTAGCGATAGGCTTTGACGATATTTTTATCGTCAAATAAAATGACCAGCCCTTTCGATTGCCCTTCACCGATTGCCTGCCAGGTGTCGAGTTGATAGGTCCACATGGTGTGGTTGTTTTCTGTCCCTTCTTTATAGGGCACCCCAAACCAGTCCAGGATTTCAATCTGGGTAGTCACATTATTTTGAATGTTTTTGACTTTAGAGCTGTCAAAATTTTTCCCGACCGTACCACAACCGACCACAAGTGGAAGCAGGCAAAGGGCCAGGAGGAAAACGCGTACGAATTTCATGGGTTCCTCCTCCATTTCAGATAATGCTGGGTGAAGAGGAGTGTAACAAATCTTCAGCCAAAAGCAATTTTTAGAGATGCCCAAAAAGATGCCCCGATCAAGAAGGGCTATAAGGGTGATGCTTGCGGTATTCGGTGAGGATACTTTCAATCCGCGTGTGGGAATGGGTCGGTAGTCGTCCTCCGATATGGGAAACCACCTGCGCCGCACAATAGGAACCGATGATGGCCGAGTCTTTCAATGAGCGGTCATTGATCAAACCATAGAGGGCTCCGGCTGCATAAAGATCTCCGGCTCCAGTGGTATCCACCGCCTCGACGGGAATGGTACCGACCTGCACCGGGTCATGGCCGCTTTTTCCGGCAAGGGACCCCTTGGACCCCAGAGTCAGAAACAGGGTATCCACTAATGCCAATAGTTTGTCAAACGCCTTTCGCGAATCGGTTTCTCCGGTCATGGCCTGGGCTTCCACTTCATTGCAAAAAAGAATATCAACGTTCCACCGGATAAAGTCCAGCAGGCTGTCTTTGAAGGAATTGACCACAAACGCGTCACTCAAAGTGAACGCCACGGGGATGCCCTGCTTTTTAGCGACCTGCGCCATATGGAGCCCGGCCTCGCGGGTTTCGTCCCCGGTCCACAAATAGCCTTCCACATAAACTGCTTTGGCATTTTGGATGAGGGTTGCATCTACATTGTCGGTATGAAGCAATGAAGAGACGCCGAGGTTCGTCAGCATCGTGCGTTCGGCATCCGGAGTGATGAGGATCACGCAGGTGCCAGTACCCCCATCATCGGAACCGGGTCCACAGAACCCAACCCCGCAGGACTGCATGTCTTCCGTGTAATGTTTCCCGTTATCATCGTTTGCCACACGGCCCAGATAATAGGACTTAGCCCCCAGAATACTGGCGCCATGAATGGTATTGGCGGCGGAACCTCCGGATGAAAGTTTCTGCGACTTTGCCTGCAGGGTTTTTAAAATTTTTCCCTGCTCGACTGCGGAGGTAAGGGTCATGCCGCCTTTGGTCACCGATATTTCTTTTATAAAAGCGTCATCAACCTGAACTTCAATATCAACCAGCGCATTCCCAATTCCTACCAGATCATAATTCATATTTAATATTTTTTGGGGTTTACAAAGAACCTTTTAAGAAGCGGAAATTTATTCCGTTTCGAGTTTGACAAACATTCTATAAGTGAGGAAGCCAAAAAGTGAAACTCCGGCTATAAAAAAAGCGGCTCCCGATGCCTGGGCGATCAGGGCTATAGATTCTTTCGCCGCACCGGTTGACCCCATTCCCGGAGCCAGGAACCCAGCCGACATCCAGAAGACCCCGTACCCCAGACTGCCCAGTCCGCTGAGCAAGGAGATCCCCATTTGTGCACGAGCAGGAAAACTCAACCAAGCCACCAGCAGCGAAAACGCGATACTGATGACACCCATGGTCTGCGAATGCAGATGGGCACGCTTCATATAAACCCATGATTTTTTTACCACCTTGTCGGCCTTGGCCTGGTCGTCTCCATAAACCCCAGATAGTACCTTTTCGGCACTGCCTTTCAATACCCCCTTTATGTCGTCTTCACAACAACCGAACGACAACCCCAGCGATCCTCCAAACAGGATAGCCACCATAGCGACCAAAACTCCGTATTTGACATGCGAAAATTCCATCATCGTCTCGCCTTAAATTTTTGTTTAACACTACCCGCTTGGGCCAGAGTCGCCAATATACCGGGATTTGTCAATTGTAAATTTATTTTTAACAGAGTAGAATTTCTCCTGATGAAAAGTGTCCACCATAAAATCATAACAATTGTTGCCCTGCATGTGCTCTGTTTCCTTTTGGCGGCCCCCCTTCCCGCAAGCGCAGAAACTTATGAAAAGGGTGTTCTGTTATTCCAAAAGAAAATCAAGAAAATCCTTTCCAACTCCTGCCTGCGAAAAAATAATTTTGGAATCAAAATTTACTCGCTGGACCGTGGCGAATCCCTTTTCGAATTACGCGCCAAAAAGAGTTTCGTTCCCGCATCGAATTTAAAAATTCTCACCACCGCTGTCGCCCTTGAAACCCTTGGCCCTAATTACCGATTTCCCACACGGCTTTATACAGATGGCACATTGAAAGGTGAAGTGTTAGACGGCAACCTTTATATCAAGGGTTATGGGGACCCAAAATTTGTCACCGAACAAATGTGGCTACTGGTCAACAAGTTGAAAAATCTTCCGGTAAAAAAAATCACCGGGAATATTATTGGCGACGATTCTTTTTTTGATAACCAGCAAAGGGTGAAGACCTGGATCAAAAATCCCGGTGCGGAGGCCTATGAGGCTCCGCTGGGGGCACTGTCTTTCAATTTCAACACGGTTCAGGCCGATGTGAGCCCCGGCCCGAGGGCGGGAAGCAGGCCAAAAATCGTTATCGAGCCAGATATCGAATACATCACACTCAACAACCAGGCCAGAACCCTCAAACCCGGCAGGCGAAACCGGCTGATCGTCAATCGAGTGGACCGAAATGGATTTGATGAAATCACAGTTTCAGGAGGAATCCGGTTGGACCAGGCCCGTGCCCGGTATTTCTTAAATATTACCGACCCCACTCAATATACTCTGAGCACACTGAAAAAATACCTGGGGCATGTGGGCATCGAGTTCCAGGGCGAAATTGAAAAAGCCGTGGTTCCTGAAACGGCAATAGAATTATTAACTCACGAGTCAGAACCTCTTACGCTGGCACTCCAGGGTCTCAATAAATTCAGCAACAATTTTGTGGCAGAGCAGATTTTAAAAACCATCGGTGCCGAGAAGTATGGATCACCTGGCACAACCCTGAAAGGCCTTAAAACCTTTGAAGACTACCTGATGGAGCTGGGATATCCTCCCGATCAATATAAAGTTCTGGATGGTTCCGGCTTATCCCGGCAGAACCGGTTGTCTCCGCAAATAATCGTCGATATCCTTCGCTACGTCAAAAACGATCTGGGAGTGTATCCTGAATTTGTCTCCGCGCTTGGAGTAATGGGTGTGGATGGGAATGTAAAAAGCCGGATGAGAGGCGTGAAAAGCTCGGCCCGGGCTCGAGTCAAAACAGGAACCCTGAATTTTGTCAGTGCGCTTTCCGGTTATTTTCAATCCAGAGACGGGGAAACTTTTGCTTTCTCGATTTTGATGAACAGCCTGAAATGCTCCAATGGCAGAATCAAAAGACTACAGGACCAAATCATCCGAGAGGGATTACACTTCCAGCGTATTCCTACAGGTAGTGTCATTTCCGGCGAACGGGGAAACCCTTCTTAATAGCGGTGTCTCGTCTGATTGTCAGCCAAAAATCTTGCGGTTTTCTTTACGGTCATTTTCCAGGATTTTATTCCAATCCCTTTTCACGTGGGGGGAAGCCTGAAAATCCTCATAAATAGATTTCGCCAGTTCCATGCGGTCAATGCCTTCTGGCGCCACTTGAATATCCAACTGTGCCAGAGCCATGTCAAAATCCCGATCCAGCAAGGACGCGGAATCCATGCCACACTCTTTCAGCGCTTGGCGAACGGTCGCAGGGTCCTGGCCAAAACGTCGCGCAACCTCATTGAGATTGGCAGGCTTGTATTCCTTTTTAGGGCCGATGCCCAAATGATAGGCGCAAAACAGGTTGAAAGAATCCAGGTTCCCAGTTAAAGGTTTTTCCGATACAGACGGATTCTTAACCGCAACATCAACAGATTGCCGCGAAGACGAAGTTCTTCCATTCGGCCGATCCGATCTTTCCCGATGAGGAAATTTTCCCCCACCCTGACCATTCGCATTACTGCCATGGTTGGATTTTTGCCGGTAAGGATTCTTGGAGTTTTGAGAATTTCGGTTATTAGTTCCGCCTGACCTGTTCTTGTTGGCTGTTGTAGTGAGGTGAGAGGTCAAAGCCTGGGAAGTAGCAGCATTAGAAGAAACCCATGGATGGATTCCTCCTTTTCTGGTCCCAGAATTTTGATTTTGATTTTGATTTCTTCCGGATGGGTTTCCCTGACGGTTATTAGACCTCCTAGGGCTGCCCCCGCTTTTCCGGAATGAGCCTGTTCTTTTCAAAACGGTACTCCTTTAAAAATGGTGTGCAGTGTCATGATTGTTATCATCCTTTTTGTTTTTGGGTAATGTCTATCAATTTTTTAAATGGTTGGATGTCA
>Ga0114993_10006166_pt1 | contig 11366 bp, 9 predicted proteins | sample ArcticOcean_MG_C_FD_87042 | JGI IMG/M metagenome (GOLD analysis project Ga0114993, IMG submission 87042) | Marine microbial communities from western Arctic Ocean - ArcticOcean_MG_CB2_150 | ecosystem: Environmental > Aquatic > Marine > Oceanic | place: Arctic Ocean: Canada Basin | collected...
GAAGCCCAGCTCCGTCGCATGTTGGCGGATGCCCGCTCAGAGGCGCTTGCAACCCGATTCGCGGCACAGTGGCTCCGGCTCGATGCCCTCGATGGGAAGCAGCCAGTGCCCTCTTTGTACCCGGACTTCAGCCTTGACCTGGCAAGGTCGATGCGTCGTGAGACGGAACTTTTCTTCAACTATTTAGTGCGTGAGGACCGGAGTTTCCTGGAGCTGTTCACGGCCGATTACACGTTCGTGAACGAGCGCTTGGCCCGTTTTTACGACATCCCATATACGGGCGGTAACGAGTTCCGAATGGCCCAGCACACGCATCCGTACCGAGTCGGGATATTGGGCCACGGAAGCATCCTGGCACTGACGTCCCTCCCGGACCGGACGTCTCCAGTCATGCGTGGGGTATGGTTTATGGAGGTTATGCTTGGGAGCCCGCCTCCCCCCCCCCCGCCTGGCATCCCTGCTCTCGATGCCACGAGCGAGGAAGGCTCTGGCCGATTGCTAACGACCCGGGAGCGTATGGCGATGCATAGCGCCAGCCCGGTATGCAACTCCTGTCATCAATTCATTGACCCGATCGGGCTGGCTCTGGACCACTTCGACCCGACCGGAAAGATACGGGTGCGTGAGAACCGGATTTCGCTGGACACCCGCGGCCAGTACTACGATGGCACGATGGTTAGCACTCCGGGGGAGCTTGCGGGCGCCCTTCTCAATAGACCGGAATCCTTGGTGCGGAACTTTGTTGGGAATCTCCTGGGCTACGCGATCGGGCGCCCGGTCGATCACCTCGATGGGCCAACGATCCGAACCATTTCGCGGAAGGCGGCGGAAAATGACTACCGTATGTCGTCGCTCATCCTGGGCGTCATACAAAGCGATCCGTTCCGGATGAGACAGGTGGCATCATTAGCTAGTAGCGAGTAGGAATAGCCAGCACGAACATTTAGGGTTCGTAAAGAAGTAGCGCTCCAACCCTCGAGATGAGGCGACAAAAATGCACTACATCTCTGGAAAGCACCTGCCCCGGCGTACGTTCCTTCAAGGTGTGAGTGCGAGTGTCGCGCTGCCGCTCCTCGATGGAATGATTCCAGCAGGCCGCACGTGGCGGGACCCGGCAGCTGATCCGCATCAGACCCGCTTGATATGCGTTGAGGAGGCGATGGGCACTGCCGGCGCCAGCGTATATGGGCTGGAGGAAAACCTTTACACTCCCCTAACGGCGGGCCATGACTTCAAGCTTCCCGAATATAACCTTCTCGATCCCCTGATTGATGGTTTCCGGGATTACATCACGGTTGTGAGCAACACTGACTGTCGAATGGCCGATCCGTACGCCGCGAAAGAGATCGGTGGAGACCATGACCGGTCGAGTGCCTGCTTCTTGACCCAGGCGCACCCGAAGCAGACGCAGGGTTCAGACATTTACCTGGGTGTATCACTCGACCAGCTGCATGCTCAACGGTACGGTCAGGACACGCCCCTCCCATCACTCGAACTCTGTCTCGAGGGGGCGGCTAGAGGAGGAGCGTGCAACTACGACTATCACTGCGCTTACCGCCATAACATCAGTTGGGCTGCCCCCAGCAGACCGCTACCGGCGCTCCGTGACCCTCGTGCGGTGTTTGAGCGAATGTTCGGTGCGGGTGACTCTACGGAAGACCGGATCGAGCGGAGACAAACTCGCGGGAGCCTTCTCGACTGGATTGCCGTGGAAACCGCGCGCTTCAAGAAGTCCCTGGCCGCAGTGGATCGTGTTGCCCTGGACTCATACCTGGATGGAGTTCGCGAGATTGAGCGCCGCATCCAGCTTGTCGAGGAACGCAATTCGAGCGGTGAGGGGCGTGCGCTCCCGGACGCCCCTGCTGGCGTCCCGGACTCCTGGGACGATCACATGGAGCTCATGCTTGATCTCCAAGTTATAGCTCTGCGAAGCGAGATCACTCGGGTCATCTCGTTCAAGACGGGGAGCGATCAGTCTAACACCTCCCACCCTGCGAGTGGCGTTGACGCTGGTTGGCATGCCGTTTCCCACCACGGAAACAACCCAATCACCGTCATGCAGTACCTGGCGATCAACAGTTACCGCCTGGGTGCGTTTGGGCGTCTGCTCGGGAAGCTTGAGGGAACCGTTGAAGGTGATGCGACGCTCTTGGATAAAACGGCGATCGTCTACGGGTCGGCAATGGGAGATCCAAATTTCCACAACCATCGGCGAGTCCCGTTGCTCTTGATGGGCAAGGCGAATGGTGCTCTGGAAGGGAACATGCATGTGAATGCTCCTGAGGGGACGCCCACGGCGAACGCGTTCCTCGGTCTCCTCCAGGGCATCGGGCACCAGGACCTGGAGCATTTCGGTGACAGCACGTACAAGCTCCCGCTGGGTGTTCCCGTGCGGGACACATCGGCGTCTTTGGGATAGGCTGTTCGAACGTTATCCGGTTCGGCGGCCTGCCGTGCGGACGGGTGAGATAGATATCAGGTCGGAGGTACTACTAAAAATGCAAAGGGCAGTCGACATGATGGGAATACTCGAGCGGGTGATATGCGTCGCATGTCTGGTCCCTTTCCTTGTGGGCGCGGGGACGTTTCCTCCCTCCGATTCCATCATCGAGGCGGCAAGACGGGGTGACGTGGTTGAGCTCAAGAGACTGCTCGAACAGGGTGCCGACGTAAACTCGTCTAGGGGCGATGGCATGACCGCCTTGCATTTCGCGGCAGAGCGGGGGGACGGCGAAGTAGTCCGGATTCTTCTCCAGGCGGGAGCCGATGTGGCAGCGGGGACCCGCATCGGTCACTATACCCCACTGCATCTGGCGAGTCGGGGGGGGTACGTGGCGGTAGCCACGTCGCTGTTGGAAACCGGAGCAGATGCTCGTGCTACGACGACCAATAGCGGGTCCACCCCTCTACATTTAGCAGCATCCTCTGCGGGAGGCGGTGCAGAGCTGATCGCTCTCCTGGCCGAGCACGGAGCTGATGTGAACGCTCGAGAGGTGTCGTCTGGGCAGACGCCGCTGATGTTTGCTGCCGAGGAGGGAGGGGCTGAAATAGCCGCAGAACTGCTTGAACGTGGGGCTGATCCGACCGTGACTACGAAGGTGGTGGACGCGCTAGCCGGCTACACCCGAGATCGCGAAGCTGACCTGGCTCTACGGGAGGCGATCGTGGAGCTACGACGCAATGATAGGCCTGGCGAGGATACCACTAGCGCGGCGCGTGACGTTTACGCCAACCAGGGATTTATCGTGCCGTCGAGCGCGCGCTTGCCTGTGTTCGCCGGGGAAAATTGGAGGCCGACCCCGGCTCAGGTCCAGGAGGCCATCCAGCAGCAAAAGGAGGTAGCTGCACGGGAGTACGTGGTGACGGATACAATGAGCCTCGTGTATCCGGAAATTTCCAACTTGAACGCGCAGGGGCTTAGGGTAGTGCACGACAAGCTCCCGGAACGGGTCATCCGAGTCGGAAGGTCGGGGGGGATGACGGCGCTCCTGCTTGCCGCCCGCGAGGGGCAGGTCGAGGTTGCTGAAGCCCTTCTGGACGGAGGTGCTGACGTCAACCAGGTCAGCGCGGGGAATGGTGTTAGTCCCCTGCTCATCGCGTCCTTGAACGGTGAGTACGACGTTGCGCTGCTTCTCGTGGAACGGGGTGCCGACCCCAAGCTGGCGTCCTCGCCGGAAAACGCGACGCCGCTCTTTGCAGTGCTGCAGTCCTACTGGTCGGGCAGGCCTAATTATCCGCAGCCCCAGTCGCATCGTCTCCAGGTAGCGACTCACCTGGAGCTTCTTGAGGCACTTCTGAAAGCGGGGGCTGATCCCAATGTACGGCTGAGTCGCCACATCTGGTATTGGGAGTACAGCCAGCGCCGCACGGGTGTCACAATCCGCGGGGCCACTCCTTTCTTCCGGGCAGCGTTCGCCCGGGATTTGGAAGCCATGAAGTTGCTCGTTGCGCACGGTGCGGATCCCCATACCCCCACTATCATGACGGACGAGCTCATGCGGGAGAGAAGGCCTCCTGACGGGCGTCAGGAGGAATCCTCCGGACTACCTCAGGTCCCGGGGGGTGCCCCACACATGTACCCGATCCACGCTGTTGCTGGAGGTGGATTTCAGGGCATCGGGAACTACATGATGGAAGGCAGGCCGGGCCTCTTCCTTACGTCTGTGAAGTACCTGGTCGAGGAGTTCGGTGCCGACGTGAATGTCCCGGACTCTTGGGGCTATACTCCGCTCCACTACGCGGCTCTCAGAGGCGACATCGAGATGATTAGATATCTCGTGGAGAAGGGCGCAGATGTAGAGACGCTCACGCGCTTAGGCATGAGCCCGGTTGACATGACCCGCGGCGGTCAGAGGGCCTTCTTCAAGGCCGAGGGCCATCCAGAGGCACAGGCACTGCTAGAGAAGCTCGGATCTCCGTTGGTCTGCAAGGACCTCCACTACGACGGTACCGGGAACCTCTGTGAGGCTGCGGGGACCTCTGCCTTCGAGGACCTGTACGGATTCCCGCGGACACCGCTGTATCTGCGTCCGCCCTCGGAAAAATTCGGGTGGCAGGTGGACGAGACGATTGACCAGCCACGGTAGTAGGCCGGTCGGGGCTTCCCCGCAGCGATAGAAGAAGCGCGCTGGCCGCGGCAGCGGCGGCGCGCTTCTTCTATATGTTCCGGAACGGTAGCCCCGGTTACCGGCAGGCCTGAGGCGTGATCGAAGGCCCGAAGCGTGTGATCGACTGCGTCGTCGGCTTGCTCGCTCCTACGAGGAACTCGCGTGAATAGCCAGACCGCCTTTCACCACACGATGCTCGACGGATCAGATGGGGGAGGCAGATCGAGGAAACTGCTTCTTGCCGTCATCATTGCTCTGAACGTGTCGTGCGGACCCCCGCCGCCGGATCAAGCCACTGCCTCCGCTCTGCCCCGCCAGGACACGGCACTTGCGTTCATTCTCGCGATGGCGGCCACACCGCTCCCAGCGCAGGACCCTCCGGCCGGGGATCGAGCGGTCTACCGCGTGCCAGTGACCGGTGTGATCGAGCTGGGGCTCGCTCCCTTCATCGAGCGGAGCCTACGCGAGGCGGAGGCCGCGGCCGCGGTCGCGGTGATCCTCGACATCGACACCCCGGGCGGACGGGTAGATGCGGCTGAGCGGATCGTGGACGCGGTGAGCGACGCGACCGTGCCGGTCTACGCCTACGTGAACCGTAGGGCCTTCTCCGCCGGAGCCATGATTGCGCTCTCTTCTCTGGAGATCTACATGCGGCCCGGGGCTGTCCTCGGGGCAGCCACGCCCGTAGGGGGGACCGGCGAGAAGGCGCCCGAGAAAATCGTGTCCGCCATGCGAAGCACCATGCGCGGGCTCGCGGAGGTGCGAGGCCTCGATCCCCAGGTGGCGGAGGCAATGGTGGACGAGGACATCGCGATCCCGGGCGTGACCGAGGCGGGCAAGCTGCTCACTCTGACCACCGCCGAAGCGGTGCAGTTGGGCTACGCCCGTGCAGTCGACGATTGGGACACGCTGATGCGGACGATCGGCGCGTCCGGAGCCCCGGTCCACGAGCTGGAGGTGAACTGGGCCGAGCGGCTAGTACGCTTCCTGACCCACCCCGTGGTGGCACCCCTCCTGCTATCCCTCGGCTTCCTCGGGGTGATCATCGAACTCAGGGCGCCGGGGCTCGGGCTCCCCGGTGCCGTGGGCGTGCTCGCGCTCGCCCTCTTCTTCGGCTCCCATTTGCTGATCGGGCTGGCTGGGCTCGAGGCGGTCCTCCTCTTCGCCACCGGTGTCGTTCTCATCGGGATCGAGGTTTTCGTGATTCCTGGCGTCGGACTGGTCGGGTTCCTGGGTGCTGGGAGCGTGCTCGCGGGGCTGTACATGAGCCTGATCGGCAGTTTGCCTACGACCACCGACCTCGCCCGAGGTGCGGGCATCCTCAGCACCTCGATCCTGGCGGTGCTACTCTGTTCCTGGATCCTCCTCCGTCGGCTTCCGGCGAGCCGCCGGCTGGGGCGCTCGGGGGTGTTCCTCAACCAGCAGGCGACGCGCTCCACCGGGTACACGTCGTCGGCCCACCGGCCGGACCTTGTTGGTAGGGAGGGGATCGCTGTCACCGACCTGCGGCCCTCCGGAACGGGCCTTTTCGGCGAGGAGCGGATCGACGTGGTCTCGGAGTCGCAGTGGGTCGAGCGCGGGAGCCCGATCCGGATAATCGCCTCGGAGGGCTACCGCCAGGTCGTTCGCCTGGTGGGCGCGGCGGAGGGCTCGTGAGCCGCACGAGCTACATCATTCTCATCCATCCATGATTCAGACGGGGACCGACCATGACTGACGATCTCTTCTTTTCCACGGCTGTGATAGTGCTGGTCACCGGCCTCATCCTCCTGAGCGCGATCCTGTGGGCCATTCCCCTGCGCCTGTGGGTCGAGGCGATCTCCGCCGGTGCCAGTGTCAGCATCGGATATTTGGTGGGGATGCGGCTCCGGAAGGTGGTCCCACCGGACGTTGTGCGTCCTCTTATCTGGGCCACTAAGGCCGGGATCATCCTGGACGTGGGGGACCTTGAGGCGCACTACCTCGCTGGCGGAGCGGTCGACCGGGTGGTGCGCGCGCTGATCAGCGCGGACAAGGCCAACATCGACCTTTCGTTCAAGCAGGCGGCTGCGATCGATCTGGCCGGGCGCGACGTGTTCGAGGCCGTCGAGGTGTCGGTTAACCCGAAGGTCATCACCACACCGCGGGTGGCTGCGATGGCCCGTGACGGCATCCAGCTGATCGCGGTCGCGCGCGTGACCGTGCGGGTGAACATCAACCGGCTGGTAGGGGGCGCCGGGGAAGAGACGATCCTGGCGCGGGTCGGCGAGGGGATCGTGTCCAACATCGGCTCAGCCGACTCCCACAAGGCCGTTCTTGAGAACCCGGACAACATCTCGAAGACCGTGCTCGCCCGCGGCCTCGATGCAGGAACCGCGTTCGAGATCCTCTCCATCGACATTGCCGACATCGACGTGGGCAAGAACATCGGCGCCGGGCTCCAGACCGACCAGGCTGAAGCGGACAAACGCGTCGCTCAGGCGCGGGCCGAGGAACGGCGGGCGATGGCGGTAGCGCTGGAACAGGAGTACAGTGCGAAAGTGCAGGAGAAGCGGGCGGACCTGGTGGAGGCGGAGGCCAAAGTGCCGCTCGCGATCGCGGAGTCCCTCCGGTCCGGGAATCTCGGGGTGATGGACTACATGCGCTACCGCAACATCCAGTCCGATACCGACATGCGGGAGGCGATCGCGAGGGACGAGGGGGAGACGTCGGAGCCGCTGGGATGACCCGGGCAGGGGAGCCTTGGTGCGGGGTCACGAGCGACCCCCGGAAGGAGCGCGCTCATGCAGGATAACCTGGGCCTGCTGTTCACGGTGGGCATGATTGCCATACTCTTCCTAATGGACGCCCTCGCGCGCCGGGAACGCCAGCACCGGCGGGGCGAGGTCGACGAGCGGGAGAGTAGGCGGGTGCGAGAACCCGCTGAAGGTGGTGCGGGGCCGTCCGAGCCGGTGGCGTGGGAGGCAGAGTCGGACTGGGCTTACCTACGGCGCTTCCCGGAAGCGTCCGAGTCGGCGGGAGCGGAGGAGGACGCGCCGGAACCGGACGTCGCGGAAAGTCCGCGCGCGCGCCGGCTTCCGCAGCCCGACGGTTCCGTCGTGGTCGCTCCCCCCCCCGGGGGGGACGAGTCGGCCCCGCTGCTCGTGTTCACGGAGGAGGAGATCCGTGAACGGGGGCGCCGCGACATCCTTGCAGTTCCCGCGACCGTCCCACCTTCGGTGGATGCGCCGATGGCCGCTGCGGCCCCGCGTGGCGAGCGCTCAAGGCCGGAGCGAACGCGCCGGGTCGCCCGGCTGCGGGCGACCCTCCGCACCGACTCCGAGACCCTACGTGACGCGGTACTCTTCAGGGAGATTCTGGGACGGCCGCTGGGATTTCGGCCGGGGCCTGGCGGGTGGCAAGAGCCCGGGTAGGCGGTGGCCAGAAGCCGATGGATCGATTACGTGAGCAGCATGATGGGCGCCGGGTTCGCTTTCCAAAACCTCGCGGCTACCGGAGGATGCGGGTGTGGCAGTTCGTTCACGGTTTGACTCCTGGGTCGTTCGGGTCACATTAATTGCAGGCCCTGTCGGCTAAATCCGATTTTGCCTTTCCCCTGAACCAACCCCGCTCCATCAGCCCTTCTCGCGGGTGCTGTACCGTTCATCGCCAGTCGACACTGATAGCAACCAAAGGAGTCTGCAGATGCTGGCTTTCACCGATAAAGCCCGGGAGATGGTGTTGACCTTCATGGACCAGGGTGGCGAAGACCATCGCGATCTCAGGATCCACGTGACTGGAGGCTCCCCTGCGGCTCCCTCTTTTGAACTGGCAATTGCTGGGAACGCGGATCGCGGTGAGGATGACGTAGAGGTCGATGCGGGAGGCTTCATGGTCGTCTTCGATCCGGGCAGTGCCGATAAGCTGGAAGGAGCGACCGTGGATTTCGTGAATCGAGTAAACGGGTCGGGCTTTGAGGTCATCCCCGCGACGGCGTCCCTACCAACTCCTTCCCTTGGCAGCGTGCCGGAAGGTGCGCTGGCAGAAAAAGTTCAGTTGATCCTAGACGAACAGGTGAATCCATCTATCGCTTCCCACGGCGGGCAGATCAACCTCGTGGACGTCAAGGGAACCGAGGTGTTCATGGAGATGACGGGAGGTTGCCAGGGCTGCGCAGCGTCGCAAATGACGCTCCGGCAGGGGGTGGAGAACATGATCCAGCAACACGTGCCCGAGGTGACTGAGATCCACGACGTCACCGATCACGACGCTGGCGAGAACCCCTACTTCAGCGATTGAACCTCAGTCGTTGGGTGCTTTGGTCAAGAGAATAAGTCCAGGCACGATTTACGTGTTGAGGCCAGCACGTCTTGTGCTGGCCCCCAACATCTGATCAGGGGTGCTACTACTCGCCCTTCCATCGAATCACGGTCGCGGAGATACGTTGGACCCGAATGCCTGCCTCCCCCTCCGAGAACGTGTCAGTATCACGCACGATGAGGGCGTCGCCGCCAGCCGAGCACCCCTCCTCTAAGAGTTTGGGTAACACGTCCTTCAAGTTCGCCTTCCACCAGCTTCCTTCCCCTTCAACGATTCCTATTTCCTCGTACTCCCGGTCTGGAACCGCAGAACTGAACACCTCGATATCGCAAGACATGCCCTTGGGCGGATACGTTCTCTGGGTCGGGACGAACGTAGCGCTCACGCATCCTCCGGCGACGACAATCGTAGAAAGATAAGGCACCACCATAAGTAATCTTGGGAAATTATTCATCAGTTTTCCTGTATCGGCTGAACACAAAATCCCTGGGTATTAACTGGGCTAGTATTCTTTACCACGCGCTCTGAATTAGAGTCAAATCGGTGTTCCTCGATAGCAACCTATCGTATAGGGGTACTCGATAGTGGCATGGTAATGATAGCCAATCGGGGTATGAGCGTGTCCGTGGCATTCATCTAGATCGTCATTACTAAGTTCTTTCCCACCGATCCCTTTGTATCCGTAGATTCCGAACCCGTCACGGATGTAGCCTATCAATCCTGAATGTCCATCGTCCAGAGAAGGTGCTCCATCGAATCTCCATGGAACGAAATGGTAGTGGTAGTCTGACTGTGCTGGGTGTCCACCGTACACGTCCACAATCTCGTGGGCGAGCGCGTCGTTTCCACGGCCGTCCACTGCGTCATAGAACACAACGCCGTTGAGAGTCACACCGATTGGACCAAGAGAGACACAAGATGGGGTCACGGCTTCAGTGGGATTAAGCTGAAGAATGAAACTAAAATTATTTTCTGCTGGAATCCCAGGGTTCCCGTCGATAGCACGGAGAGCAGAATAACCAGTCATCGGCCAGTCTCCGATCTTACCGTCAACCGGTAAATTGTTCCCGGAAATTGTGCGATCTGATCCCGATTCTATAACGCTTAAAGTGCCGATAGGGGGCGCGAAAGACCCCTCTGGAAGAAAAGGTTTCACTAACAGGTTCCACGTGGCGTTAGTCTCATCAATCCAAGTGATTTTGCTCCGATTACTTCCCGGTGCCCCAGGGTTCCCTGCCCTGCAGGCATAAAGTTTCCCCCGTTCTGGAGCCAGGGTGGTCAGTTGTGAATCGCCTAAACGAAGCTGTGTACAATCAGGGCCCATGCCATCCTTACAGATCTCGGGGTTGACGAAATACTCCGAGAGATCGGCGGAACCCTGGCTGAGGGATGCGGAATCCAGGCCGGGGGATTCACTACATCCGATCATAAACAGTAGCAAGATAAGAAGGTGAGTTGTGGGGCCAGAACAACTGGCTCTTTTCAGCAACAGCTTCAGCATAATATCGACTCTCTCATAGGGCGGATCTTACCCAATCACATCTTCGAGATGCCAAACTGGGTCGTTATGTTAAACTGGCCACATGAGGGGAGGGGCGCACGGGGGTCGCTTTGCTGGCGTGATGGAGAGTCGGAACAAATTTTTAGGTCAGCATCCAAAAAAATGAGGAGAGGAATGAAAATGCGACTGCGCGGCACGACCATGGGGTTGCTGGCCGCATCTTCCATCCTGAGTGGGTGCATTTCGACGATGTTGCGCCCTATGGGAGTAGAAGATTTTTCTGAGGTTACCCTACAGAACAACGCGAGGATCATGACCTTGCAACGGGGCATGACTCCGGAACAAGTGATCGAGCACATCGGGCCATCAAATAACTTCCGCGTTCCCAATCCATTCAGAAGTGAAATGTACTCGGCGGGTGACGACATCTTCAGGGCTTTTTTCTTCTATAGCGGGACAGGCTTTGTAGCCAGTGTCCCCGACAGTGATTTGATGCCGGTTGTCTTCAAGAACGAGAGCCTGGATGGCTGGGGGTGGTCGTACTGGGAGAGCACCGCGAAGCAGTACAACATCAGCATTCGCGATCGGTGATTGCCCTGATTTCGACCCCAATCTGCTCTCCCATCGCGCCGGACCGCAACTTAGGCGGGAGCACCACACCGGATGCGCATAACCCTGTCGGTAGGTGCGCTAGGAGTGCGGGGTGGAACACACGCACGATGATGCTTCGTGCCGCAAGGAACGAGGGCGGATTGTTTGGTCCAGGTTTGAACCAGAACTGAGCGTTACCGCGCACGCGCGTTAGGTTTCTTGAACGCCCCCCCCTGGGCAGAAGGATTTCGGACCTGAACAGGGCCTACGATGCCTCAGTTCCATAGAGGTGTCGACATCCCTGTGAGTGATAAGTTCCTTGAACGGTCGGTTGGCATTCAGGTGAAAACCAAACCCGGTAGTGCAACCTCTCAACAGGAGTGATCCCC
>Ga0114993_10006167_pt1 | contig 11365 bp, 4 predicted proteins | sample ArcticOcean_MG_C_FD_87042 | JGI IMG/M metagenome (GOLD analysis project Ga0114993, IMG submission 87042) | Marine microbial communities from western Arctic Ocean - ArcticOcean_MG_CB2_150 | ecosystem: Environmental > Aquatic > Marine > Oceanic | place: Arctic Ocean: Canada Basin | collected...
CGATATATCTCACGCTGTTGACTCCATAGGTTATACCTGAGTAGGCAACGTTCCGAAACACCGTCATCTCTTTATTTGATAATTCCTGAACCATATCTTCCTGATCATAGAGAAATCTATATTGGGCAAAATCCACCTCAGGAACCAAAACAATATACTTAACTCCTAAAGGAGCAAGCAACTCCCCAAGATTCCTAATCTCATTTCGGTTTTGCAACAGGAACTCTACATAATGAGTAGTAGGATTACTACTCTGGTTAGGGGATCCACGGACTTCATGGTCTTCGCTGTGGATTACTTGTTGTGAAAAGAAAGCGGACCCCGGGTTCATTAACCGCTTACTTCTGTTTGGAAGCCATTCGTAATCCATAAACCAATGCCAAGGCAGAAACAGGATACGGAACTCATCTGCATCCTTATCAAAATATTCCTTCGCCTGATACCACCCATCTGGGTAGTCCGTTGAAGCTAGCTGATTATTAAATCCAAAAATGGTGAATGTATAAACAAAGGGAACAACCAACAGCAACCCCAACAGTACATGCGCAATCACTCTCTTCGATGCCTTAAATGTACGCTTTAGCACTTCTTCTATCTGCTGCACACCGAGCCCTCCGAGAAACGCATAGGCAAGGCAGACAACTCCAACAAACTTCTGCGAATCCCTAAATCCCTTCAGTAGTTCCACGTGATTCCACAACCAGTCATACCCAGGTCTTAGCACATCACTAGCAGCTCCTGCCGCAAGCACCAAAGTCAAACCCCATAGTACACACAGTGCAATTGACTGATATTGCCGATATCTACCCTGTTCGCCTTCATGGGAAGCTACAGGGCGAAATGCATAAACTGTAGCACCAAGTACAGCAAGAAACAGCACAATAAGAAACCACACCTCCCACAAAGGCAAGAGATCCACTGCATAAACATACCCCGAACGCCAAAATCCGTGCATCGAAGCAATGTCAAAGAGAAGCCCACGCTGTGTATTAGCAGTAGCTGCAAACTGGAGTCTATCTCCATCAGCAATCTGGTGATAAAGAGTTCCATCTGCAGTAAGCAACGGGATCAACCAATAACAATTGACCAATAAAAATAAGCCAACAGCCGACACAGTAAAGGTCATTTTTTTCTTTATATCCGACCACCCATGTGGTGCGTACGCTACGTTCGCGATACCGGTCACGATATATAAGCCTAGAAGCAATAATAGCCCCTGAGGATACACAATCCCAACCAATGATGTAAAAAGCACACAAAGGCTAGATGTTCTAAAGGAAGGATCTCGCACGAACACATTGAACGACCAAAGAGCTAAAGGAGTCAGGGCGTACCCAAGGCACACCCACCACTGACCGGCAAGGAACCGTGTGTAAATAAAAGGGTTCACCGTATAAAGGAACCCCGCATAGTATTTCCCCCACTCGCTCACTCCTGCGAGTCCAAGCAACCGATAGGCTCCCATCCCACTAAGGAAAAAAACCATAACAAGGAGAAGCTTTTGCCCAACCCACGTGGGAAACACCTTCCCCATTCCAAGAAACAGCATGTCAAGCGGAGCTGACCCCGGGTACAGCGAGTGCATCCACTCTTCAAATCCGTATAACGTATATGCACTGAAATTCCCCGGGCCAGAAACCATGCTCCACGTCAGTAGATAACCAGACTTGAGCAGGGGCCCAAGAATACACAATGCCAGCACACCGTAGACAATGGATGGCCGCACGATTAATTTCGCTCCTTTTGCAAGCCTACTATTCATCAGTTCCACCCAACACGAAAGAATCTACGTACCTATATATCAGTTACCAAGCCGATAATCAAACATTTCAAGCATGTTCATCTTATGACCAAAATCCAGCACGACAAATGCTGACAGCGTCAGCAAGACGAGGGGAATCTGATATCGTTCCCTCACTATTGCCTGAAGGCTAAACGCCCAGAGTACACCTAACAGTGCCACTCCATTCAAAAGATATCGCTCTGAACTAGGACCAATCTGCATTGTAAAATACACTGCACTGACCATAGCAGGTAATAAACCTATAATGCAGACTAGTTCTAATTTCCCTGTAGGTATTGATAGAGACTCAAGTCGAGATACAACGAAAATTATACCAGCACCGAGCACTAGTACTTCGTGATGCTGAAGGATCCCCTTGGATATCAGTAGCGAAAATACGACAAATACTATCATCCAAATAGCTGAAATTGGCAGCTTGGTTTGAACAATATTTTGGAGTACATAGGCAATACCACCTAGCTTACCGGGCGAGTCACTCAACACATAGGTACAGATACGGTTCCACAGAAAAACAGTAGCCCCTTCAATAAGACGCAAGATGACAGTTGATAAGACAAGGAACCACAGGGTTTTAGGAATCCAATACCAACTTTGTGGGATAAACTGCAAATAAGGCTGAAAGGCCAGTTCTCGTAGAAGGTCTACATGATATAACAAAGCTTCCCAAAAAGTATCAGCAACCCAAGGCAACTCAACGTATATAGCCCGAACTAACGCCTCACCACCAATTGCATCACCGTACAAATTATAGTTTCGCAAATACCACCACCCACAAATCATCACTCCCAACCCCAACACCGTCATTACTGATACAATCCTCGAAAGAAAAGAAGCCCGCCCAATAAAGAAGAAAAAGATACAGATCATAACTCCTGCAGGCACAGCGTTGGATTTCGTAAGACCTGCCAATCCCAATAACACACCGGCACCGACCACAGTGATTACATCAAATTTCCACTCAGACCGATTAATGGTACGCCAGGCCAAGAATGCCCCAACTGCCCCAATCCCGACCTGACTGGCTACATCATTGCTCACACGCATACCAATCATTGTTTCAGCCGGCAGAGCGGCTACAAACGCAGATGCACAAACTCCAACAAATCGCATCCCTGAAAGATGGTACCCCATGCAGTACGTGAGAATAATTAGCAACAAACCGAAGAGGACACTGACCAAACGAACAACGACTACCTGACTCTGTACTGTTTTCGTGGGAATGGTAAGCAAGGCACCGGCTGCGACCACATAATATAACGGTGGCTGCACACCTTCATACGAATGCCCTCCTGAAATGTCCCATTTATACCACGACGTCACAGAATCAATCAAATCACTGGTCAACACACCTACTGTTTCGGGGGTTGCATATCCCTCCTTGATCCAGTGACCTGCTTCTTTTGCAGCGAGGAATATATCTTCATCGATACCATCATCGAAAATATGGGGAGGTCCTTCACCTTGATACACTTTATACACATAATCGAAATGAAACATTTCATCTGCTGTATCAAAAAGAGGAACTGCGAAGGCTAGATAGATCCCTTTAACCAAGAACAAGAGCACTATCGCCATCATAGCAACGTGTACGATTCTCCGATTGCTCCCTATTCGCGTAAATCTACGAAGCATATCCAACCCTCTGAGCAAAACCGTTACCTTATTACCGACAAAAGCTAAAGGTCTTCTTTACGACCAATTGCTATCATTTCTGTCATATAACGAAGTGGATTTTGGGTAATACGAGATGGCAACATGCCAGCTAGCACTGATATCATATTTGGGATGATTCCCCCAGGAGAATAGCGAAGGTGCCCAAGGATATAATTTACCGTAAGGTATTTGTACCCAGAACCTATCTCAAGCACAGGCATATTACTCATGCTAAATAATTTGCTCAGCGATGATGAAGAGTAATAGATCAGATGTTCCGGCAGGTAATGGGGCCAAGCACTACGAAGGATTCTGGCTGAAACGCTCGATATATCTGGAGTAACCACAAAGACCAGCCCTCCTGGTTTCAGCATCGCCCGAACACTCTTGAGAGCACTTCTCGGATCTGCCAAGTGCTCTATCACATCAATCATTGTTACAACATCAAACGACTCTGAAGGGAAAGGGCCATCTTCGAGCCGAGCAGGAACTACGTTGAATCCACGTTGCCTTGCAGCGTCACCCGCAGGCGATATTTCCAATCCGCTAGGAATATACCCCTGTCGGGTAGCAGCGTCCAACATGAACCCATGAGCACACCCAACATCTAACAGCGTTCGAGGTTCTATCCCTGCATCAGTTATATAGCGATCAAGTGTTGCTATATAACTGATGCAGTTTCGCACCTTCATTTGCCAAAACGCATCTGTATCTGCCTCAATATTCCATGAATCATAATAATCAGAGCCATAAATCTCCGTCAACTCATCTTCAGAGGGAAACACGGTCCGATAAACAGAACTGCATTCAGAGCACTGAGTCAAATGCCATAGTTTGCGGCGACCATACATGGTTGACCGCTGCCCGTCACAAACTGGGCAACAGTCTGTATCAATTCCCATTATCAAGACCTTGTTGAATTAGAAAACAAGTACTTTAAGCAACTATAAACGTAACGAGGCCCCGTTCGTCTAATATTGATAGAAGAATTCCCGTATACCCTGCGATATTCATGCCCAGGAACTTCAGCGTTCCTAAACCCTTTGCGAATAGTTTTAATAAGCATCTCTTGCTCAATCGTGGTGCCATCCTCTTCCAAATGCAAGGCCTCGGCAGTACTTTTTCTTATGGCACGAAATCCATTCTGAGCATCCGTTATACGTACATTCAAGCGATAATTAATAGCAAGGTTTATTAAAGTTGAACCAAAAAGACGGACAGCTTCACCGATTGTTGAATGGAGCTCGTCGCTACCACCAGTCATACGAGATGCTACCACAAGATCGGCTCTATCTTCAACAATCGGACCCACGAGAGCAGGGATGTCAGCTGCATCATGGGATCCATCAGCATCAATGAACACTATTACGTCCCCAGTTACTACCTCAATGGCTCTACGGATTCCTGACCCCTTACCTTTGCCTATATCTAAGAACACCGCAGCTCCTTCAGCCTCAGACACTTCTCGGGTTCTGTCTGTTGAATGCCCATCAATAACTACAATTTCATCAGCATAAGGCCTAACAGCTCTTATTATGGCAACAATATTCTGTTGTTCATTTTTAGCAGGGATTACAATGGATATCAATACTTGTACCTCAATCTAGTAGTAACTAAACACACTTTCTTACAGCGTTTATTTTGTGGGCACATTAGCACAAGACAAACCACTACTCGGACGGCTTGTTAGCAGACCTGCCTTTTATAACCACGAATCCAACACCCACAAGAGCCAAGACTGCCACAACCCCAATTATCAGCATGAGTGGCGATCCTCCACCATCAGTCGTCACTGGTTCCACCACAGCAGTCGGAACGGGTGTGGGAGCAGCAGTTGTAGGTACAGAAGTTGCTTCAACTATCACGGAAGCCTGGGTAGCCACTGGAGTCGTTACTTTAGTAATTGTCGGCTGAGCAAGTACAGTAGGCACCACAACTGCTGTAATCTCCTTAGAGGGCTTGATTTTCACTGTGCGTGCAATCCTGCCCACGCGCAATTCATAAGTATCAGCAGGAAGAGATAATACAAAGCGAATTTCCTTCGTTAGCCCTCCAGGGATAAGCACAGATTGAGTCCTATAAGTCTCTGAGTTGATCCACAATACGGCATTATAGTTCTGAGGGGCATCCGTCAAGTTCGTCACCCGAGAGGTCACGGTGAACTCCTCCCCACTGTAAGCAGATCCTGCGTTCATGCTTTCTACCAGGAATCTCTTCGGTGGGATTTCACCTTCCCGGCCAGATATGGACCAAAGGGAGAACCCAGATGGTGACACCGTGTAGTACACCTCAGACGCATTCTCACCTGATCTTTTAGCCAAATGAGGAGTCCATACCGCACGGTCCTCTTCATAACGATTAAACTGAATGGACCATGGGTGGATATTGCCGTCAAGAAGCCATAATTTATCTATCACCAGAGTAACGTGCGAAGCCTGCACATTATTCGCATCAGTATTCTCTGAGGTAAGCTGCACATAACTCAGTATCTCATCACCTACTTGCGGCACTGGAACATCTGCAGGTTTCACCCCGACATCTTCCACTTTCATCTGTGCAGTAGATGTTTCGTCAGAATATTGACCTAAAACCTTATCAACGACAGACGACTCAATCATTTGAGGCGAAGCCACTGCGAGCCAATAACCATCACCTGTTTTAGTAATTCCTAACCTAGGCGTTTTCTCTGGCATCCAAGGTTCTACGCTGATTTCCCGACCCAACGCGGCAAGCGCTTTTTTATCCCGGGCAGGACCAAAAGCCAGTGCCTCACCAATAGCGGAAACATCTGTGTTTGCCGCAGTAATCAATGCAAGGCCAATTGCACTCGCATTAACGATCGCGCTAGTATTAAGAGATCTCCCGATACTGACAGGAGAGGCGTCCGCAGCTTTAGCAAGAACTCTGCCAATAGCTATCGGGTTCTCCTGGGCTCCTCTTGCCATAATCTGTCCAGTTACAACAATGTCTAACTCTGATGCCACCGCCATAGCGGCACCTATCGCATCAGCATTAACTGCTGCTGCTTTTGCAACAGCCTTGCTAATATCCTCAATAGCGATCTTTCCTGCCATAACAAGGGCTTCACTCACGGCGATGGCGTTCGCTGCTGCTGCTGCCGCGATTATCGCTCCTGCTGCACCCACATTATGTACGGCCACCACAATCAGAATATCACCCGTTTTTAACGCATCCTCATCCGCCGCAGCTGCGATAGCAAGTCCGGTAGCAGCGGCATTTTTCACAGCTGCCGCTGCTACAGCTTTACCAATTGCATCAAGATCCGTCTCGACTCCTGCGATCAGCGCCTTACCGACCACAATAGGGTCAGCCTGTGCAGCCACGGCTATAGCCTGACCAACGGACACGGCATCAGCTGCTGCAGCATAAGCCAACATCAACCCTGTATTGATTACGTCCTCTTTTGCGGCATTCGCAATCACCGCACCAATGGCATCGGTGTTCTCCGAAGCAGCTACTGCCAAGGACAACCCGATATTCACCCCATCCACACCCGCTGCGCTGGTCAGCGCTATTCCAATATTCACCGCATCTTTCACAGCAGCTTCAGCCAACGCCATACCGGTAGCATCGGCATCAGATCCAGCTGAAAAGGCCAGCACGTTTCCAATGGCCTCAGCGTTGGCGGCTGCGCCCGCCGCCAAGATTTCACCTGCAACCCCCGCATCCTCGGCTGCTGCAGCTGCTATAGCAGCCCCAGTTGCCTCGGCATTCGTTCCGGCTGCTACAGCAACAGCGGCTCCCGTAGCCTCTGCGTTTTCTCCACCTGCAGCAATAAGAGCTCCACCTATCGCCGTCGCATCTTCAGCGGCTGCAGCAGCGATGGCCGCACCAGCGGCGTCAGGATTCGCTGCTGCAGCACCAGCAATGGCTTCACCAGCCGCCTGTGCATCTTGTCCAGCTACCCCGGCGAGTGCCTCACCGGCAGCTTGGGCATCATCTTCAATATCTCCCAACAAGTCCTCTGCGGTAATTACCGGAGTAGGAGTCAAGACAACAACCCCCCCGCCACTAGTCGATCCACCACCACCACCACCAGGAACATAACCACCACCACCACCACCAGGGATGTATCCTCCCATGCCAGCCGCGACTGGTGTCGGTGTTGCAACAACACACGCAGCAACAACAATGTTTCGCTCTGCGATGCCCGTACTCTCCATAGTCACAGACGTTATGAGTTCTTCCCATGCATATACAAGTATCGTCTGGCCGCTCCCAAATCCCTCTGCTGAACTGGTATCAGGGTTATCAGCAGGTGCATTAAAGTAGTACACACCATTAGCATCGGAATAACCAGTAGCATAAGTCGTGAACGTGCCAAATCGTCCCGTGACTTTCGTTCCAGCGCATTTAGCACCTGAATCGACAGACACAGTTCCTGATATTTGCATAGGAACAACCGGAGCCTGAGCATTAACGACATTCAGAAATATCGCCAACCCACCGATAATTCCTACAAGTATAGTTGGCCAAAGAATCTTAGAATTTACAATCATCTTCCCAATTGTACTACAAGAGACCGAGGTACGGAACCGCTTGTAACGGTTCCGTACCTCGGTCTCTACTTTTCCCTTCTATGCCAGTGCCTTCAGCCCGCCATTTGTTTCCCAAGATTCCAGTAATCCTGCCTTATGGCGTGATCACTCCATCCTGGGTTGAGTACAACCAGAACCCCTGTGCAGGCTTCAGGTTGTCCGTTTCAAATACCCTCGTAAAGTGACCAAGTTCGTACTTTGGCCGCCCTTCAGTCCCAATCGGGAATTCGACGAAGTTATCGTATCGCAGCAAGGACGACCAGCCAGCCGTGTCTCCCCTACCGAGAGCTGCCAGGTAATCTTTACCTGTAATCAGATTCTCAGAATGCAATCCGATGAGGTTCCATCCGGCTTTGATCTCATATACCGGGGGTGCCTCAGCACCCTGTCTCAAAAAGACACCCTCATAAGCGAAGTTCTCGACTTTAGGCGTCTGCTGAGTAAATCCAGACAGTGGCGGCAACATGGTGAAGTCATTAGCATCTGTTATCCACCAGTAGCCTTTACCCGGTCCCAAAGTATCCAAGGTGTCCACACCAACAACTGAAGGTGAGTACACTTTCCAACGTTCATACTCAGGCAATTCTATTTGTGTCGCGTCATAGTACCAAATCTTATCTGTGACATCCTTCACCGTTGTGTTGTCATAAGTGCTGTTCGCAATGTCCAACAATCTTGCAATGTTACCTGCATCCCTGTCATCTGGGATCAACGGCAAGCTTACCAAGTTAGCACCAGGCATCAACGGTATATTGATGGCCACAAGGTTAGCCTGAACCGTCGCAGTCACACTAGTCGTTGTAGCGTTACCAGCAAGGTCAATGACCCGTACTATGATATCTAAGGACCCTGGAGGAGTTCCAGCAGGAACGAGAGCTGGGTACAACCACTCACCAATAGTACCCCATGACTCTCGTACAGCCTGCGGGACCTGTGCAGGCTTCTTGAATGGTACTATTTCTCCAGAGTTATAGGAATCTGCCGAACAGGGTGTTGGCAGATTATCCGAATTGACGAACACTACCTCTGCGCACTGGATACCCGCTCCGGCATCCGAAGCGTTCAGCTGGAAGATGATCGGATCACCACTGCGCGCTGCAGTTACTCCAGATGGGTAAATCGTACTCAATGGAGACACCACCGGACCCACATTGTCGTAGTAAATCCGGACAATATCTATACCCTCTCGACCAGCCTCGTCAATAACAGTAACTTTAGCGATATTCTTACCTGGAACGAGTGACAATGTCACATCCAGAGTACCACTCTGATCTGGGTTTTTATTCACATACGGAGTCGAGTTACCAGCAACCGTCTCCACATTTATCTTGACCAAATCTGCAGTCATATCTTTGAATTTACCAGTGATTTGCTGCGTAGATTGGTTAGTGAGGATATCCCACGCAGTCGCGTCAGTGTAGATATTTTGGTTAATCTTCACCTCTGGGCTAACGGTGTCCAAAAATATCACACGTTTGACCGCAGATGTCACGTCCTCCAATTCGCCAGTATTCGCATCTGGGATTTGGTATGGCAACTTGGCCGAGAACTGGACTGTGTTCTCACCCTCAACGATCGTGACTAGCTTAGAGAATTCACCTATGTTCAAATCTCGGTTCCACGTTACGCTAGCGAACGACGCAGAGGCAGCTGACTCACCCTCAACAAGAAGATTGTCGATATACCATCCCTCTTGATCGTTTGCCATAGAGTCCTTAGTGTCGAATTTGAAGCGTAATTTTATTTGCGTATCTTCAGCAAATATTTCAGCCAGATCTACGAAGACTGTCTCCCACTCACTCTGGAACGTTGCGAAACAATCTGGAGGACACAACACACCTGTATCAGGGTTAATAGTGTCCCACTCCGTTTCTACGAAGCTGCTATTCATTTCCTTAAGGTACTTATACCCTGCTCCACCAGCAGCAGTAGCAAACGCTGTGTGTGCGTCTGTCGGATCAGCGGGGTTGTTCTGCTGTTCGAATGGTCCAACGATCGAAACTAAGGTCTTCCACCCTGTATCTGTGACTCCCTCAGCTTCTACTACATCAACCTGCAATTGCTTCACGTCATAGTCGATCGAAGTTTCAGAGTTGTACCACGTATCGAACTTGATACTCGTACCTCCCTCACCAGTTTCCTGGCTAGCCTTCTTCACAGTTATAGTTTCAACCAAAGTCAATTCGCCATAATGCGCCTCCCCAGGAAGGTCAAAGTTTGAGTCGCCTGACTCAACTTTGGCATAATGCCATGCACAGTCTTGTTGCGGGTTCTGTGCATTAGCAGGGGCAGCCGCCGGCACCTCAGCTGACTTACCGTCACAATCGCGGTGCCAACCAGGCGTTGAGGAATTAGCAGCAGAAAATCCTGCTATCCCACTGGTTATCGCAAAATTATCTACGCTGGTAGCAGCATCAGCATAATCAGCCAAAATGATGCCACTAGCAAGTTCTGCTCCGAGACCGACCCTAGTCACTGAAGGATCGTCAACCGTTCCTTGCACCAAGACAGGTGAGGTGAGTACAGTTTCTGATTCACCCGGCGTAATAATTCCAAGGGTCATCGGGGTAGCCTTCACAATTGTGAAGCTCACCACTGCACTCTCGATAGTCGTAGTGCTCGAATACCCAGGTACCCCCGTAGGAATCGGGGTCGACGTCTGTGTCGGTGTCGCCGTCGCCGTGTTAGTCGCTGTCGGTGTTGCTGTTGCAGTCGCCGTATTAGTTGCAGTCGGTGTCGGCGACGGTAACGGCGTCAACGTAGGCGTCGGTGTGTACGTCGGTGTCGCCGTATTAGTTGCAGTCGGTGTCGGCGATGGAGTAAATGTCGGTGTGGCTGTAGCCGTCGGCAACGGTGTCCTCGTGGCTGTAGCCGTCGGTGTTGCTGTTGCAGTCGCAGCAGCCGTGGCAGTAGACGTAGGCAACGTACTCAGCGTACTCAGCGTACTCAGTGTACTCAGTGTACTCAGTGTACTCAGCGTACTCAGTGTACTCAATGTATGTGAATCCGCTTCGACTTGATACGCACCAGCCAGATAGCTCAGGCTGAGTTTTGCTGTATAAGACCCCACCGATGTGCGCTCAGGTTGGTTCAATGCATGGGTACCACCCATAACCCTGTTTGCACCTGTTTCAGCACTATATAATGTGTTATTCGTATATACGACTCCCGTCATATAATAGGCCGTATCCCAGCTCAGATCAGTAGCGGTCAATTCCTTGGAACTAACGTCCAGTGAGAATTCTTTAATTTTGTTGCCAACGATCAAAAGAAGATTGCCATCGTAGCCCATAGTGAGCGAAGTTGCTCCATTTGCAGCTGCCCCGCCGTATGTTGGTAACTCTGGAGA
>Ga0114993_10006168_pt1 | contig 11363 bp, 6 predicted proteins | sample ArcticOcean_MG_C_FD_87042 | JGI IMG/M metagenome (GOLD analysis project Ga0114993, IMG submission 87042) | Marine microbial communities from western Arctic Ocean - ArcticOcean_MG_CB2_150 | ecosystem: Environmental > Aquatic > Marine > Oceanic | place: Arctic Ocean: Canada Basin | collected...
AATACGACGAACGAGCAGGCTGCGGCCGACGCCGCGCTGGGTATCGATTACCAGATCGAAGCGCCGGCCCGAAAGCGGGCGCGACAGAATCTTTCCGCTCGCGGTTTCGAAGCCCGCTTCCTCGATCGTCTCGTCGATCAGCCCGGCGACCAGCGGCGCCAGCTCGTGCCCGAACGCCGTCTTATGCACCCCGGCCAGCCAGGTGACATGCGCCCCGGGCCAGGCGCCTTTGAGCGCCCGGACAAAGGGCAGCTTCATCAGTGCGTCGCCGATCAGGTCGCCGCCGACATAGACGGCGATGGATTCGGGGGGCGGAGAAATGGTCATGGAATGTTTATGATAGCGCTACAACTGAATCGGCGAGAGACGAAAATGCCGGAACGGATGCGGATATTCGAAGGCGACATCACGACGCTGGCGGTCGACGCGATCGTGAACGCGGCAAATGTCTCGCTTCTCGGCGGCGGCGGCGTCGACGGCGCGATCCACCGGGCGGCGGGGCCGGGACTGCTCGCCGAATGCCGGAAGCTCCATGGGTGCGAGACAGGCGATGCCAAAATTACCGGCGGGTACGGTTTGCCGGCAAAACATGTGATCCACGCCGTCGGCCCTGTATGGGACGGCGGCGGCGCGGGCGAGGATGACCTGTTGGCGAGATGCTATCGCCGGTCGCTTGAAATCGCCTGCGATCATGGTCTCCGGGCCATCGCCTTTCCGGCAATCTCAACCGGGATTTACTGGTTTCCAGCCGACCGTGCGGCGCGAATCGCGGTCTCGACCGTGGGCAATTGCCTGGCGCAAATCCCGGCGATTTCAGACGTGGTTTTCTGCTGTTTCGCCCTGGCATCAATTGCCGCCCATCAATCCGCCCTGGAGCGCCGCTGAGCCCCGAAATTTGCGGTTGCATGTGTTGTTCGCAGCGTATATTGAGCGCCGAACATTGTTTCTGGCTCTGGAGACCGACCGTTGGTGATCAAAAATCCGTTAATGCAGTTGTTCGGACAATCTCCGTTCACACCGCTACAAGAACACATCCGCGTCGTCCTGAGTTGTGCCAACGAGGTGCCTGGCATTTTTCTCGCCGCTCAGAAGAATGATCGGGAAAATGTCGAGCAGATCCGCGAGCGGATCAATACGCTGGAAAACGAAGCCGACGATATCAAGAACGAGCTTCGGTCACATCTTCCAAAAAGCATGTTCATGCCGGTGGACCGTCGTGACTTGCTCGAAATTCTCGACCTTCAGGATTCGATTGCCGACACCGCCCAGGACATCGCGGGCATGATGGTCGTGCGGCACATGACCCTGCCGGAGGCAATGCACCAGCCGTTAATGGATTTGACCAATCGCTGCGTCGACGCGTGCAATCATCTCGGCCTGATTATGGAAGAGATGAACGAACTGGTCGGCACCGGTTTCCGCGGCGCCGAAGCGGATAAGGTCACCTATATGATTGAGGGACTGAACAAGATCGAATCCGAAACGGATGTGCACGCGATCAGACTGATGCGGCTGCTATTCGAGCATGAAGACGAAATCGGACCGGTTCTGACCATGATGTGGGACCGGATCATTCATTGGGTCGGCGATCTTGCCAATTTCGCGGAACGCGCTGGCAATCGCCACCGCCTGCTGCTCGCTCGATAACGCGCCGCGACAAATCTTTCCCCGTAACAGACCTCGTTAAATACCCCAATGGATGTAATTTCCCAGTTTGGTCCGACACTCCTTGTGATCGGAATAGTCTTCGGCGTTTTCATGACGTGGGGGATCGGTGCCAACGACGTCGCCAATGCGCTCGGCACATCGGTTGGCTCGGGCGCCCTCACTGTCAAAACCGCAATCATTATTGCTGCCATATTCGAGTTTGCCGGCGCCGCCCTCGCCGGTGGCAGCGTTACTAGGACGATCCGCAAGGGGATCATCGATCCGTCGCAGATCGCCGACCGGCCCGAATTGTTGATATTCGGCATGCTCGCGGCGCTCCTGGCTGCGGCGTGCTGGCTCGCCCTGGCGTCGTTCAAGGGGTGGCCTGTATCGACCACTCATACCATCGTCGGCGCCATCGTTGGTTTTGCCGTTGCCGGAATTGGCTTCGATGCGGTCAGCTGGGGCAAAGTTGGCCAGATCGTCGCCAGCTGGGTGGTGTCTCCGGTGATCGGCGGCGGCGTTGCCTTTTTATTGATGCTCAGCATCCAGAAACTGATCCTTCAGGCGAATAAACCGTTCGAAAGCGCGGTGCGGTGGGCGCCGTTTTATCTGTTCCTCGTCGGCTTCGTCATTTCTCTGGTGACGATCTTCAAGGGGTTGAAACACCTCAACATTGATTTGAATGGCTATGAAAGCGCGGCCGTCGCCGCCATCATCGGTGTTATCACGGCGCTGATCGGCAAGCGCGCTGTCCGACGTGTATCTGTGCACCGGGCCGTGGACGATACCGCCCAACTCGCAAGCGTCGAGCGGGTGTTCGCGCCGATGATCGTTTTTACCGCCTGTGCCATGGCATTTGCCCATGGGTCGAACGATGTTGCGAACGGTGTGGGCCCGCTTGCGGCGGTTTACGGGCTGATTCAATCCGGTGGCGAGGTCACCCAAAAGCTTGCCATGCCGTTCTGGATTCTCGCGCTGGGCGGCGCCGGTATCGTCCTCGGTCTGGTGACCTATGGCTACCGCGTCATGCGCACGATCGGCACCCGGATCACGGCGCTGACGCCAACCAGCGGTTTCTGCGCGACGGTCGCTGCGGCGCTGACGGTGGTCGTCGCGTCACGGACCGCCATGCCGGTATCGACCACTCATATTGCTGTCGGCGCTGTCATGGGCGTCGGCATGGCGCGCGGCATCGCTGCCCTCAACCTCCGGGTGATCGGCAGCATCTTTGCGTCCTGGGTAATTACCCTGCCGGCGGGCGGCATTTTGGCCGCCGCATTCTTTTTCATGCTCAAAGGTATGTTTACCTGACATCTGCGGGGCTCGACGGCGTCAAGCCGGTTGAGCTCACCGGCGATGCTTATACAGCCGGTTTTTCTCATCCTTTTCTTGGGTCTTTCCCCGGCCAAACCGGGAGACGGGATCAGCTCTTTTTGCGGGCCGCCTTCTTTTTTGCGCCGGTCTTGGACGCTGCCGCAGGCTTCTTTTCACGCGCCGCTATCACCAGCGAATCGTGCGCTGCCATTGTCGCGAAATTGACCATTTCCGCGTCATTGGCGTTTATGGGCACGATCTGGACGGCGCGGCTCAAGCCGGTCAGCAGCGGTCCGATGACCGTCGCGCCACCTAGCTTCTGCAGGATTTGAGATGAAATCGCCGCCGCGTGCAGGCCGGGCATGATCAGGATATTGGCCGGACCGGTCAGGCGGCAGAACGGATAGACCACCCGCAAATCCATATCGAGGGCGACATCGGGCGCCATTTCGCCGTCATATTCGAAATCGGTGCCTTCGGCATCGAGAATGGCGACCGCTTCGCGGACCTGGCTGGCGAGAGCGCCCGGCGGATTACCGAAATTAGCATAGGACAAAAACGCGACGCGGGGCTCGTGGCCATGGGCGCGGGCTTCCGCTGCGCATTGCCGCGCGATACGGGCCAGTTGTTCACCGCTCGGCCGTTCGTTGATTGTGGTGTCGGCGATAAACACCGTGCGGCCGCGTGACATCACCATCGACAGGCCGAAAACTTCCGCACCGGGGCTCGGATCGATGGCGAGGCGGATATTATCGTGGCTGACCGAATAGCTGCGCGACAGACCGGTCACCATGGCGTCGATATCGCCGTGGACCAGCATGCAGGCGGAAAACACGTTGCGGTCCTGATGCACGAGACGCTGGCAGTCGCGGTACAGATATCCGTCCCGTTGCAGCCGGTGATATAAATATTCGATGTAATGGCGGTTGCCCCGCGACAGCGCCGCATTGTGAATTTCGATCGACCCTGCGCCGGTCAGGCCGAGCCGCTTGATCGTCGATTTGACCTGCTCCTCGCGCCCGATCAATACCGGTGTTCCCAGCCCTGCCTGGGCGAAGGCGATGGCTGCGCGGATCGATGTTTCCTCCTCGCCCTCGGCAAAGCCGACACGGCGGGGGTTGGCGCGGACTTCCGCGTGGGTCGCCTGGAGCATCGTGACGGTCGGGTCGAGCCGCGCCGACAGTTGTACCCTGTAGGCGGCAAGATCGGGCATTTCCATCCGCGCCACACCGGAATCGACGGCGGCCTGTGCCACCGCTGGCGGGATCGCCGAAATCAACCGCGGGTCGAACGGCACCGGGATGATGTATTCCGGGCCGTAGCGTAGCCGCCGGCCCGAATAGGCAGCGGAGACTTCGTCGGGCACGTCTTCGCGTGCCAGCTGCGCCAGCGCCCGGGCGGCGGCGATCTTCATATCGTCATTGATCGTCCGTGCGCGAACGTCGAGCGCGCCGCGAAAGATGTAGGGAAAGCCGAGCACGTTGTTCACCTGGTTCGGATAATCCGACCGGCCGGTGGCGAAAATCACGTCCTTGCGCACCTCGCGTGCCTCTTCCGGCGTAATTTCGGGGTCCGGATTGGCCATGGCGAAGATGATCGGGCTTTTGGCCATGGATTTGACCATATCCTGCGACACCGCGCCGGCAACCGATACGCCGAAAAACGCGTCGGCGCCCTTCATCGCTTCCTTGAGCGTGCGATCCTTGGTGATGATCGCATGCGCGGATTTCCACTGGTTCATCCCCTGTTCGCGGCCCTGGTAGATTACGCCGCGGGTATCGCACAGGGTTACATTGTCGTGCTGCATGCCGAACGCCTTGAGCAGTTCGATGCAGGCGATGCCGGCCGAACCCGCACCGTTAACGACGAGCTTGGTGTTTTTGATATCGCGGCCGGTCAGGTCCAGCGCATTGATGAAACCGGCGGCGGCAATGATGGCGGTGCCGTGCTGGTCGTCATGGAACACCGGGATATCCATCAGTTCGCGCAGCCGGCTTTCGATCAGAAAACATTCCGGCGCCTTGATGTCTTCAAGATTAATGCCACCGAAGGACGGGCCGAGATAACGTACGCAGTTGATGAATTCGTCGACGTCTTCGGTATCGAGTTCCAGATCGATCGCATCGACATCGGCGAACCGCTTGAACAGGACCGCCTTGCCCTCCATCACCGGTTTCGAGGCAAGCCCGCCCAGATTGCCGAGGCCGAGTACCGCGGTGCCGTTGGAAATCACAGCGACCATGTTGCCCTTTGCCGTGTATTCGTACGCGGTTTTCGGGTCGTCAAAAATCTCGAGGCAGGGAGCCGCCACCCCCGGCGAATAGGCGAGCGCGAGGTCGCGCTGGGTCGTCAACGGCTTGGTGGCGACGACTTCGACCTTGCCCGGCCGTCCGGTGCGGTGCATCACGAGGGAGGCTTTGTCGAGATCGCTGTATTTACGTTTGGCCATTATCGCCTCAAATAGTGGGGGTCCGCGAAACAGGATAGAGATGAAACCGCGTCGCTCCAACAGGACATTCATGACAAGTTCGCGACAAGTTTTGGAATGATTCCCTAATCCCGGTTCGAACCGTCGCGTGGCTGTGATAAATATCGACCGTGACGAAAACTCAAAACATACCTGTTCAAGCGGACGACAGTTCGGCGGGACCGGAATTGGCGCCGAATTCGACGCCGATGATGACCCAGTATCTCGAGATCAAACGCGCCCATCCCGATGCGCTGCTGTTCTACCGCATGGGCGATTTCTACGAGATGTTCTTCGAAGACGCGGAACTGGCCGCCGGTGTGCTCGGCATCACGCTGACCAAGCGCGGCAAGCACCTGGGTGCCGATATCCCGATGTGCGGCGTGCCTGTTCATGCCGCCGATTCCTATCTGTCGCGCCTGATCCGCAAAGGCATTCGGGTCGCCGTCTGCGAACAGACCGAAGATCCGGCGGAAGCGAAAAAGCGCGGGTCGAAATCGGTGGTCCGGCGCGAAGTCGTTCGCATCGTCACTCCCGGGACGATCACGGAGGAGGCGTTGCTCGATGCCCGGCAGCACAATTACCTTGCGGCGGTGGCGGATGTCGGCGGCGATTTGGGCGTGGCCTGGCTCGATGTGTCGACCGGTGCGTTCTTTGCTCAGCCAATTGTGCCGACGGGGCTGGCGGCGGCGCTGGCGCGGATCGAGCCTGGTGAATTGCTGGTTCCCGAACGTCTTGCCGCCAGGCCGGAATTTTTCGATGTTTTTGCCGACTTTCACGCCGCAATCGCGCCGCAGCCCGATTTACGGTTCGACAGCGCGGCGTCGCGGCGCCGTCTGGAAGAGATATTCGCCGTCAGGGCGCTCGACGCGTTCGGCGATTTTAGCCGGGCGGAAGTATCGGCCTGTGGCGCGGTCGTCGGTTATGTCGAATTAACCCAGAAAGGTAAGTTGCCCCGGTTGCAGCGACCCCGGCGGCTGTCTGGCGGCGCGGCGATGGAAATCGACGCGGCGACCCGGCGCAATCTCGAACTTACGCAAACGCTTTCCGGCAATCGTGACGGTTCGCTGCTGTCGGTCATCGACCGGACGGTCACCGGTCCCGGCGGCAGGCCGCTGGCCGCCCGCCTGGCCGCACCGTTGACCGATGCCGACGAAATCTGCGCCCGCCACGATGCAGTGGCGTGGTTTGCCGAAGAAACCCGCCTGCGCGACGATACCCGCGCCCGGCTGCGCGAGACGCCCGATATGGAGCGCGCGCTCACACGGCTGACGCTTGGCCGCGGCGGGCCGCGGGATCTCGGCGCAATCCGCGACGGGCTCGCGCGAGCCGCCGATATCCGCGGTCTTCTTGACGCGCAAACCGATCCACCGCGCGATATTCGGGTGGCGGCGGCGGATCTGGGCGAGCACAGAATATTGGTCGAACGTCTCGCCCGCGCGCTGGACGATGAACTGCCGCTGATATCGCGCGACGGCGGCTACATCCGCGCCGGTTACGCGCCCGAACTGGACGAGCTTCGCCAGCTTCGCGATGAAAGCCGAAAACTTATCGCCGCGCTTCAGTCGCGCTATGTCGATGACACCGGTATCACTTCCCTCAAGATTCGCCACAACAACGTGCTCGGATATTTCATCGACGTCACCTCGGCGAATGCCGACCGCGTGCCGACTGGTGAGGGCAGCCCTTTTATTCACCGCCAGACGCTGGCAAGCGCGATGCGCTTCACGACGGTCGAGCTTGGCGAGCTCGAAGGAAAACTGGCTCAGGCCGCCGACCGCGCGCTGGCGATGGAGCACGAACTGTTCGACGATCTCGTCGGCGAGGTGACGGCGCGGGCCGAGGAAATTTCTCTCGCCGCTGCCGCTTCGTCTCTGTTGGATGTGTCGTCGGCGCTCGCGGTCCTGGCGGTCGACCGGCGTTATGTCCGGCCGTTGGTCGATGATTCTACGGCCTTCAGCATAGCGGGCGGACGGCACCCGGTCGTCGAAGCGGCGCTGGCGTCTGCGCATGACGGGGCTTTCGTCGCCAATGATTGCGATCTCGCCCCCGAGCGGCGTCTGTGGCTGGTGACCGGGCCCAACATGGCCGGCAAATCGACCTTTCTGCGCCAGAACGCGTTGATCGCGATCCTTGCCCAGGCGGGATCCTTCGTGCCCGCCGACGAGGCGCATATAGGCGTTATCGACCGGCTGTTCAGCCGGGTCGGCGCGGCGGACGATCTGGCCCGCGGCCGGTCGACCTTCATGGTCGAGATGGTCGAGACCGCGACGATCCTCAACCAGGCGACGGAAAGATCGTTGGTGATTCTCGACGAGATCGGGCGGGGTACCGCGACGTTCGACGGTCTGTCGATCGCCTGGGCGACGCTGGAAAACCTGCATGAGGTTAATCGCTGTCGCGCGCTGTTTGCGACCCATTTCCACGAATTGACGTCACTGACCGCGCGGCTCGACGCGCTTGCCTGTCACTCGATGCGGGTCAAGGAATGGGATGGTGAGGTCGTCTTTTTGCACGAGGTCATCGCCGGGTCCGCCGACCAGTCCTACGGCGTCCACGTCGCCAAGCTCGCCGGACTGCCCGAAGCCGTGATCGTGCGCGCCCAGGAAGTCATGCGCATTCTCGAAGAAGGCGAACAATCCGGCGCGTTGGCCCGGCTCGCCGACGATCTGCCGCTGTTTTCGGCAAATGTTCCGCCACCGGCTGTGACAATGGAACCATCGGCGGTGGAGGCCGCACTCGCCGAGATAAATCCCGACGCGCTCAGCCCGCGCGACGCACTGGAGATTCTGTATCGGTTGAAAGGGCTGCTTTAGAACATTTGGGGGTGGCCGGCGATCGCCCATCGCGATACCCGTTCGGATATATTTGACGGATGCTCTATATTGACGGTTCCTGCAACACGGTAACGACCTGATGCCTTTAATACAGAAACAGCGCCGGATCATCGACCGCGCCGCCCTTGTCGGTGAGCTCGATGCGCTGATCGCAGGCGACCGCACGCCGCAGGAAGCGCGCGGAGGGTTTCTCGACCTTTTAAAGGGCGCGATGGAGCAGGGGCGTGCCGAGGTGCGAAGCCGGTTCGACGCGGGCGAGGCGAACGGCGAAGAAGTTGCTGTGGCGCTGTCGTTTCTTGCCGACCAGATCGTGCGGCTGATCTACGATTTCGCCACCGACCATGTGTATCCCGCCGCCAACCCGACCGAGGGCGAGCGGCTCTGTGTGGCCGCCGTCGGTGGGTATGGACGCGGCGAGCTGGCGCCCCATTCCGATATCGATCTTCTGTTTGTGCTGCCTTACAAGGAAACTGCGCGCCAGGAACAGGTCATCGAATATACCCTCTACATGTTGTGGGATTTGAAGCTGAAGGTTGGTCACGCGACGCGCTCAATCGACGAATGCGTGCGCCTGGCGCGGAACGACCTGACGATCCGCACAGCGATGCTGGAATCACGTTATTTGTGGGGCGACCGCAAGTTATATAACGAGCTCCGTCGGCGTTTCTATTCGGAAGTCGCCGACACGTCCGGGCCTGAATTCGTCGAGGGAAAGCTCGCTGAACGCGATGCGCGGCACACCAAACTGGGCGGCTCGCGCTACGTGCTGGAGCCAAATATCAAAGAAGGCAAAGGGGGGCTCCGCGACCTCCAGACCCTCTACTGGATTGCCAAATATCTCTACAAGGTCGACGAAGTCGCCAATCTGGTCGATCGTGGGGTGCTGACAAAGAAGGAAGCGCACCGGTTTGATCGGGCGCACCGGTTTCTGTGGGATGTGCGCTGCCATCTGCATTACCTCGCCGGTCGCGGCGAAGACCGTCTGACCTTCGACGTGCAGTCCGAGATCGCGGCGCTGCTCGTCTATCGCGACCGCGCCGGCGCGGTTGGAGTCGAGCGGTTCATGAAGCACTATTATCTGATCGCCAAGGAGATTGGCGATCTGACACGTATCTTTTGCGCGGCGCTCGAAGCGGAGCATCAGCGCAAACCGAGAATTCGGCTGCCGTCGATCGGGTTGTTCCATAAATCGATCGACGGGTTCGAGGTCGAGGGCGGCCGGCTGAATGTTCGGAGTGGCAGCGAATTCCGCGACGACCCGGTTAAAATTCTCCGGTTGTTTCATACCGCCCAGGAAGAACAGCTCGATATTCATCCGAAGGCGCTGCGCGCGATCACGCGCAACCTGCACGCCGTCGATCAAATCCGCGACGATCCCGAAGCCAACCGGCTGTTTACCGAGATGCTGACGTCGAAAAACGATCCGGAAACGACGCTGCGGCGGCTTAACGAAGCGTCGGTGTTCGGCCGTTTCGTGCCGGATTTCGGGCGCGTCGTCGCCCAGATGCAGCACGATATGTATCACGTCTATACGGTCGACGAGCACACGGTGTTCGCCATTGGCATTCTGCGCGGCATCGAAGAGGGCAGCTATGGCGATGAAATGCCGATTTCGTCCGAAGTCATCCACAAGATACAATCGCGCCGGGCGTTGTATGTTTCGGTGTTGCTGCATGATATAGCCAAGGGCCGCGGCGGCGACCACTCTGAGCTGGGTGCAGATGTCGCGCTTGAGCTGTGTCCGCGTTTCGGGTTGAGCGACGAGGAAACCGAAACCGTCGCGTGGCTGGTGCGCTATCATCTGTTGATGAGCAACACCGCGTTCCGCCGCGATATCAACGACCCGCAGACGATTACCGATTTCTGCGCCGTCGTGCAGTCGGTCGAGCGGTTGCGCCTGCTGCTGGTGCTGACGGCGGCAGATATCCGCGCGGTCGGTCCCAATGTCTGGAACGCGTGGAAGGCCGCGCTACTGCGCGACCTGTACGAAGCGGCAGAGGAGCGGTTGACCGGCGGACATGCGGCCGGCGGCCGTGACGCCCGGATTGAATATGCCAAGGAAGAAATGCGCGCGCTGCTGGCCGACCTGCCTCCCAGCGCCATAGACGCCCATATCGCCCGCGGCTATCCGTCTTACTGGCTGTCATTCGACGCGGATACCCATGCGTGGCATGCCCGCATCGCGCATGAAGCTGAATCGCGCTCGGAGCCCCTGACGATCAAGAACAGGGTGGACCGTTTCAAGGGCGTCACCGAAATCACGATTTACGCCGACGATCATCCCGGCTTGTTTTCCCGCATTGCCGGCGCCATGGCGGTCAGCGGTGCGAACATTGTCGACGCCAAGATTTTCACCATGGCGGACGGAATGGCGCTCGATACATTCTGGGTGCAGGACGAGAACGGCGAGCCGTTCGACCGGGCCGACAAGCTCGCCCGGCTTTATGCCCGCATCGACCAGACCCTTGCCGGGCGGCTGCGGCCGCGAGAAGAACTGAAAAAGGACGACGGCGTATCCAGCAGGATGCGCGTTTTCAAGGTTGCGCCGCGCGTTCTTATCGACAATGAGGCGAGCCGCACCCACACCGTGATCGAGGTCAATGGTCGGGACCGAAAAGGACTACTTTACGATCTCACCCGCGCGCTGTCGTCGTTGAATTTGCAGATTGCGTCGGCCCATATCAGCACGTTCGGCGAAGCCGCGGTCGACGTTTTTTACGTCAAGGATGTGTTTGGCCTTCAGGTCACCCATGACAGCAGGCTGAACCAAATTCGCGACACTCTTCTGGCGGTCATGGTGCAGGATAGCGATGCCGGCGCCGATCGTGCGCGTCCGCCTGGTGATTCCGGTACATCGGTTGCCGCAGAAGTCTCGGCGGCGGAATAGTCGCCGCCTCCGGATTGCCGCATTTGATCTCCAGATTGCCCGTGTTTGATTGCCCGTTTATCGCACCGCCGCACAGGCTAGTCGTCGTGGGTGCCATACGGGGCGGGCCAGGAGGAGAGCGGTTGTGGCGCTAATCCGTTCTATCGCCACCGTTGGCGGCTATACGATGATCAGCCGGTTGCTCGGGTTTGTCCGCGATATTCTGATC
>Ga0114993_10006169_pt1 | contig 11363 bp, 13 predicted proteins | sample ArcticOcean_MG_C_FD_87042 | JGI IMG/M metagenome (GOLD analysis project Ga0114993, IMG submission 87042) | Marine microbial communities from western Arctic Ocean - ArcticOcean_MG_CB2_150 | ecosystem: Environmental > Aquatic > Marine > Oceanic | place: Arctic Ocean: Canada Basin | collected...
CAGTAGCAGAACATTCTTATTTTGTTGCTGTACTAGTACTTAAAATGCATGATGATTATAACTTTAATCTAGAGCTAGCTCTTAAAATGGCACTTATTCATGACATCCCGGAATTACATTTATCAGATGTCACACATGATGTAAAACGTAATTTTCCAAAGCTTGCACAAGAAGTAACTAATGCTGAATATGTTATTATGAAGCAGAAATATCCTCAATGGTTTTCAGAATTTAAAAAATTTGAAGATCAGGAGTCAGTTGAGGCATTAGTTGTTAAGATGGCAGACAATCTTAGTTGCGTACAGTACGCAACTGCAGAAATAATGCTAGGTAACAAGGGGTATATGAAAGAAGTTGCAACATCTGCAGCAACAAGAGTTATGCAATGTGAAAGAAAATTAAAAAAATGGAGAAAAACAAATGCCAAAAAATAATGAACTAGAAGTTGTTCAATTACCTACAAGCTTAGGAATAAATGATGCTATAAATACAGATTTTATAGATCATTTAGAATCTATTAAAGTAAAACTTGTAAGTTGTCCACCTATAGAAGAACTTAGGAATTATATTCCAGATTTTTGTACAGCTACATGGGCAGAGGATCCTTTTCATTCTAGCGATTTGTCAGATTATGAAAAAGATAAAATGATATGGATGTTATTTGATGGTAAACTACTCCCAACAGCTTTTGAAACAGTTAATTGTACATTTACTATTGATGGCATTGATACACAATTTGTTACACACTTAATTAGACATCGAACATTTAGTTTTTCAGCACAGTGTACAGGTGATAGATCACAACGTGATGATACAGCACTAGTGCCACATGGAATTATTAATTCTCCAGAATATTATGAACGTTACAAAAAACTTGTTGAAGATGGCAAGCAATTGTATGCTGACATGGTTGATACAAAAGAAATTTCAATTATGGATGCTAGACATATTTTGCCTAAATGTTTAAGCACATTTTATTGGGCACGTGGAAATATTCGTGATGTAATGGGATTTATTAAAACAAGAATAGATAAGCAAATTCAACCTACTGAAGATAATGTTGTAGCATATTATATGTGGTTAGAACTAGTTAGGCAATACCCAATGATTGTTGACTGTATTGATATTCATACACCTGCAAGATATTATATCTCAACAGCACGCACTGGCACCGGTACAAATCTCTATTTTCCTGATGAAGATTCTGATCAATTTGAATATAATGAAATGGATTTCTTATATCAGGCAAGACGCGATGAATTAAACGGTACAGAAGGCGGCAAAAATACTTTTCTAGAAATTATTGAATCTATAGATAGAGAAATTGAAGACCTTCGTAGGCAGGCATACGAACGATACGATTTTTTAGGTAAAAAACAATGAGAGCTTTAGTTACAGGTGAAAAGGGCTTTATAGCATCTAATCTACCTAAGTCTTTACTTAAGCACGATATTGAACTTATACAATTAAATAAACGTGGAAGAATAACGTATCCTGCTAAGGTCAATAGCAATGATGAAATGTGTGTGCATAGAAATAATGTCAAAGATTGGGTGAGTGCATTTGAATTACTTAAAATTGATATGGTTATACATAATGCTGCTGTTGTCGGCACAGACGTAGTTGCCTTAGATCCAAGTGAAGCAACACTATCTAATCTCACGGGAACGTATAATATTGTTCAAGCTGCAAATCAAGTTGATATTCCAATTGTCTATCTTGGGACAACTGTGATTTATGATACAAAAGTATATCAAGATGGACTGATCTATGAAAATTCTCTTACAGGACCAACAACATTTTATGGTAATTTAAAATTATGGGCAGAACAATATGTTATGGCGAATGCAAAAAAATGGATTGTGCTTAGGCCCTTATTTGCGTATGGTGGTGTAGGTGACATGAACTCATTGATGGCAAAAACTTTTTATTCTAGTATGATTCCAAAGAAAATTGACATGTTTTTAGATCCTACTAAATATAAAGACTACTTACATGTAGAAGATTTTTGTGATGCTGTTGCGTTAGCTTGTCATCACAAGCTATTTGGCAAAGATTACAATATTGCTGCAGAGACACCGCTAATAACGAGTGAAATTGTAAAATTAATGTCAGAAATTTCAGGAAAAGATTTAAAGCTACTTATTGATTGGAAGCCAGAAACAGATTACTTAGGTAACCATAGGCTCTCAACTGCAAAGTTCAGGGGTGATACAGAATGGATGCCAAAAATTACTCTAGAGGCCGGTTTGCGTAGATCATATGATAGCATCATAAAAAACTTTAAAAATCCAGAAAAAATAGAATATAATCCTTTAGTGTATTTAGATGAGGCAAAAAATAAGGGTGTTGATCTTACAAAATTTTATTAAAAAAAACCTTTACTTGTATAGGCAAAGTGTGTTAGATTCTAATATCAACACAGGATTTAAATGTCACTAAAGAGTATTATCCCACCAACACAATTTACAGGTCTTCATGCTCATACATCATTTTCTACATTTGATGGCTTGGGTTATCCAAAAGATCATATTAATTTTATTACAAGTGAAGAACAGGGAATGGATTCATGGGCACTAACTGATCATGGACAAGGCTCTGGATTAGCACATGCACATCAGCATTCAGAAGTATTAAAAAAGAATGGTCGCAATTATAGGCAACTTTATGGTGTTGAATTTTATTTTGTACCTTCACTAAAAACTTGGAAGGACCAGTATGATGCACATCGTGAAGCAGTACAGGCTGAAAAGAATGCTAAAAAACAAGAGAAGCTAGCTACAACACCTATTTTTATAGATGCTGAAAAAGAAGTAGAATCAGGTGGCCATGTATTAGAGGACGAGTCTGAAACAAAAGGATCTTCAAAAGGAAAGCCAGCTTGGAAGAGATATTATCATTTAGTTGTTGTTGCAAAAAATAGGCAAGGACTAGCTAATCTATTTACACTTGTCAAGAAATCTTATAAGGATGGGTTCTATAGATTTCCTCGTATTGATTTTGAAATGCTTAAAGAACACGGTGATGGGCTAGTTGTATCAACAGCATGTGTTGGAGGCCTGGCATCGGGTATAATTTACAATGAGTTTCAGGACTTGACTTTTAATCAATTCCACCCTGATCTGCTAAATGACAAAGTCAAGTATAACACAATTATGAATCGCTTAGAAAACATGACAGATTATTTCATTGATTGTGTAGGCCAAGAGAACTTCTTTTTAGAATTACAATTCAATCAACTGACAGCACAACAAATGACCAATCGTATGTTACTTGATTTGTCACGAAAGACTGGTGTAAAACTTATATCAACTGCGGATTCTCATTTTCCATCACCAGATAAGTGGGAAGCACGTGAGCTGTATAAGAAAATAGGCTGGTTTAGTAATGATCCAGCAAAGATGATATTGCCAAAGAAAGAAGAATTAAAATGTCTACTTTATCCTAAAAATGCACAACAAATGTGGGATGGATTTACAGAGAATTATAATGAATATGATTTTTATAAGGGTTATGAAAATGATGTAAAAGACTCAATTAATAGGACACATGATATTGCATGGGATATGTGCGAAGATGTTTGGATAAATACTAAGGCTAAGTTGCCTATGTTTGGATCAACAGAAAAGCCTGCATTTAATATGCTTGTTGAGCTAGTTAAAGAAGGCTTAATTAATGAGGGATTAGATAAAGATCAACGCTATATTGATCGTGCTAAAGAGGAGCTATCAGATATTAAGTTTCTTGGGCATGAATCATATTTTATAGCAATGTATAAGATATTTGAGAAGGCACGCGAAAAAACCCTTTTCGGACCTGGAAGGGGATCAGGATCTGGCAGTATTGTAAATTATTTACTTGGCATTACACAAATTGATCCTCTTCCTTACGAACTTTTATGGTCTAGATTTTTAGGAAGGCATCGAGTATCATGGCCAGATATTGATACTGATGCTGGTGATCGTGAAGCATTAATTGAAGCATCACGTGAATTGTTTGGTGAAGATGCAGTTATTCCGGTGTCAAATTTCAATACACTAAAACTAAAATCACTTATTAAAGATATATCAAAGTTTTATGGTGTCCCATTTGGCGAAGTAAACAATCTTTCAAATGGCCTCCAAGAAGAAGTTATGCCACATGCACGTAATGAGGATGAAGAAAAATCTGTATTTGTATTAAAGCATGCAGACTGTATGAAATACTCTAAAAAATATCTTGATTTTATGACGCAATATCCAGACGTAAGTAAACATGTTGAGACTTTATTTATGGAAAATAGGAGTATTGGAAGACACGCTGGTGGTGTTATTGTTGCAACTGAAAAAGATATAGAAACATGCATGCCGTTAATTAGTGTGAGAGGTGAGTTACAAACACCCTGGACTGAGGGCATGAACTTTAGACATCTTGAAGATAACGGATTTCTAAAGTTTGATTTCTTAGGATTAACACTATTGAAGGATGTTGAAAATTGTATCAAGCGTATACTCATAAAACAAGGTAATCCTGACCCAACATTCTTAGAAATTAGAGATTACTTTGATGATAAGCTAAATTGTCGCTTTAACAAGCAAGATGATTTAAAAGTTTGGAATCATGTTTACGGAGAAGGACACTTTACAGCAGTATTTCAATTTACTGCAGATGGTGCTCGTAGATTTTGTCTAGACGCAAAACCAACTGACATAGAAACACTTGGCGCACTTACAGCAATATACAGACCCGGCCCTTTAAAAGCAAATGTTCATCAAAAATTTGTCAAAGCAAAGAAAAATGCAAACAATATTGTTTATGATCATCCTGTAATAAAAGAAGTACTAGGACCAACATTCAATTTTGTGATTTTTCAAGAACAGTTTATGTTACTAGCACAAAAGCTAGCAGGTTTTTCACCAGGTGAGTCTGATAAACTCAGAAAAACACTTGTTAAAAAATCACTTGATACTCTGGACGGCAAGGCAAATGAAAGAGAGCTGGCAAAAGACAAGTTTGTTAAGGGTGCAAGAAAACTTCATAATCTTGATGAGAAAATTACAACTTCCTTATGGGAAACAATCGAAGCTTTCTCAGTCTATGGTTTCAATAAGTCGCATGCAATAGCTTATGCTATAGATTCTTACTACTCAGCATGGTTGCATACATACCATGAAAAGGAGTGGCTAGCAACAGTTTTGCAATCAGAAACTAGCAATCCAAAGGGATTAGAAAAAACAATCTCTGAATCAAAGTCATACGGGTATAGCTTTGTAGAGCCTGATGTAAATTATTCTGGTGATGAATGGCAATTTTCTGAGGATGTTAATTCATTTGTGCCGCCATTAAGTTCTGTTAAAGGTGTCGGTTCTACGGCTATGTCAGAGTTGATACAAAAAAGACCCTTTCACTCATTAGCAGATTTTTTGTATGATTCTGATGGCATGTGGAGATGGTCAAAATTTAATAAAACAGCATTAAAGTCATTATGTTATGTAGAGGCATTCTCATCATTTGATGAGCTGCAATCAGGACAAATAGCAAATCATAATCAGCTTCAAATGATTTTGACAGATGAGAAAAACTATGAAAGTTTGCGGAAGAGTGCGTGGGGATTAACAAAAACTCAGTATGCAAGAGAGCTAAAGAAAGGTAATGCTATAGCAAAGCTTTTAGATCAATTAATTGAGAAATATTCTAACATAGCTGATTGGTCAAGGATTGAGAAGATTGAAAATTATATGAACATGACATCAGCTGCTAATACCCAGCTAATGTTCCCAGATGAGGTGTTAGAACAAATCAAGGTACACAATATTATATCAACACTAGAAATTCCAGGTGGTCATAAACAAATGTCATGGTTTTGCTTAGTAGACAAGCTTAAGAAGAAGACAAAGAATGGCAAGACATTCTGGAGATTTAAGGTAATGGACAATCTAAATAATACAGGCTGGGTGCGGCTTTGGGGTGATTTCAAAGATGACAAAGAGCCTGACAAATATACATTGTGCGTAGGTGAAATTCATAATGATATACAATGGGGCATGTCTTCTAGCTGCGCAAAAATAACACAACTTAATATAAAATAATGCTTCGTTTAAATAATATCACACTTGAAGGACCTGATTTATCTGGAAAAACGTCTGTTTTTAATTCAATTCATGAAGCAACAAATTTTAAATACAATATACAGGATAGATCAGAGCTAAGTATGCTATGCTACGCAGAATTGTATGGCAGGGATACAAAAATATGGCACAAAAGGTTACGTGATAGACTTAATAAATTAAATGATAGAATGATTGTAATCTTACCCACAATTGATGCAATTTTTGAACGATATCGTTGGAGAGGTGATGAAGTTCAAGATGAGGTTTCATTAAAAAAATTGCATAGTATTTTCACAAAACATATTAAAAAATATTCTGCTTATTCTACATTAGGTGTAATTTTAGGAGATCAGGGGGAAATTGGTGATGTTACAAAATTATGTTGCTCATGGCTTAAGTCAAAAGAAACAAAAAATCTTAATAGTATAGCGGATGATATTATTGAAAATGCATCAGCATCAAATGATGAGGCACATCCAATAACATTTCAACTTGATATGAAATCGTATTTAAAAAGAAATGATCTTGTTGATATAATGCTAGATAAAAATGAAAAAGAATATTACGAGTCAATATTAAAAAATGTTATTAAAAATATAGATATGGAATTAACCGGAAGTAATGAGTACAGTATAAAACAAAATCCGCTATTGACAAGAAGATTTATACATACAGAGCCGACATGTATTTCCTTATTCCACACTATGAATAGACAAAATAGATTAGATTTTTATGCAGTCTGTAGATCTTCTGATACTGTAAAGACATTCCCATCAGATTTACATTTTCTTGTTTATCTTTCACAGTACATAGTACGTTACTTAGATTTAGACAGTAAGCCGGAAATTAATTTAAATGTTACAATGCATTCAGCACATATAATAGAGAAGCTAAGTGGATAAATTAGAAGAAATTTATTTAATTCAAAAAGATTTTACAAAAAAATTCTTTAACAGCCAAGGACTAGATATTAATGATCTTGCTGAGGATAAAGAAGAATTAGTAAAGTGGAACAAAGAATACATTCTGGCATTAATAGTAGAGGCAACTGAGGTCTTGAATGAAGTTGACTGGAAGATGCACAAAAAGATGGATTTGGCTACTGATGCACGTGATAGACTTTTAGAAGAGAGCGTTGATGTTTTGAAATTCCTTTTAGGGTTAATGATTTTTAATGGTTTTACGTGTGAAGACATTTATCAAAAGTTCAAGTCAAAATCCTTAGCAGTTGTTGAAAAGTTTGAGAATGAGAATGCCGAATTATAAAAAGTATTTTAAAAAAATATTAAAAGAGACAGCTGCTATGTCAACATGTGCAAGGGTACAAGTTGGTTGCGTAATTGTCAGAGACGGAAGAATAATATCAACAGGGTGGAATGGTGTGCCAGCAGGCGCGCAACACTGTAATGACAAGTATGTATTTGGTGGGCTAGAATACGAATCACATCACACATGGTCAACAAAAAATGAAGTCCATGCTGAAACAAATGCAATAGGTTACGCTGCACAGAATGGCGTGCTTACAAAAGATGCTGCGATTTACACATCTATTTCACCCTGTATTGATTGCGCAAGATTAATAATTGCTGCTGGAATTAAAAATGTTTATTACATTGACAAATATGATAGAAGCAATGATGGGCAAAAATTTTTAGACAAACACAATATTCACATGGAACAAATATGAAAAAAATAAATAGGTACCTCTATAAAGTAGAGGATGATGATAAGAAAGTAGCAAATCTTAGAAACTGGAATGACTCTGAGTACACATATATAGGCAATCTTGCTGAGTTAGCTGCATGCAAATACCTCGGAATAGAGTGGACGACAGCATCAAAAGCGCCAGCAGATCTTATTGATGACGATGGGATGCGATTTCAAGTCAAGTCTTGTAAGGAAGGATTTGACAAGAGCAGATTCTGGTTAGAACAGACTGATGATCGCCTATTTGATCGCTATATTTTTGCTGTTGTTGATGAGGAAGAGAGGTTTGTTAGGCTTGAGGCAGATGTAGTTGAGAGGATTCCTCATAAGAATGCCCATACATGGTGCGCAAATGGTAGTGGAAAAAAATTAGAAGCAATTTATAGGAAGTAAGTTATGAGTAAATTTATTAGAGAAGCATCAACTAAAGAAACATACAATAAAAAATTATGGGAAGAGAAGAAAGCTATGGGAAAAACATTAGAGTTTGAAGTATCAAAGGATAACATTACACCACGAGGTCCAGTATCTCAAGTTGAAAGTGACTTTCCAATAATGACTAAGGAATTTAAAAGGTTACAAAAGGTACAGTATAATTTGTTCTGTAAAAAACAGCATGACTATGGTCCAGGTAATATTTCAGTTGGGACGCAGCTACAGACAGAAGCTGAAATAAAATTATCCCTTACAGGCTTATGGTTTAGAATGAATGATAAGATACAGCGACTAAAAACTCTTTTAATAGGCGGTAAAGAAGCAGCAATACAAGATGAACCTATTGAAGATGCTTATCTTGATGTATCTAATTATGGCATCATGGCCACAATTGTTAAGAATGGCAAGTGGGGTAAGTAATGTCTGATTTTGAAGATGTCGCTTGTAAGGTTTTAGGTATCATCTTACTTACAGTTCTTTGTATACTAGCATTTCAGTTAATGGGATGTGCTACTGGTGGTACTATGGTGGGATGGACCGACAATGGGGCACCGATTGTTGCTAAGCGAACTTATCCTTTGCTTGATTATAATGGGATAGAACATCAATACAAAGGTGACGTATCGAATTTTACTTTTCCCAAGCACAATAGAAAATTAACACAGTATTGTAGCATTCATTTCTATTGGGAAGATATTCAAGCTAAGTGGTCACAAGATAAGCACGCTGAGCCAGGTAATCATAGATGGAATTACTTTGTTACAAAAAATAAAAAATCTTAAAACACGCGCAGATAATGCAATATTAGTCAGTGCTTAGTCAAAAAACACAAGAGAGAAAAAAATGTTCTGGAAACAAAAAAGGATAAATAATGGCAAGACCAAGAAAGTATAAGAGACCTCAAATTAGACGTAAGTGTCATAATTGTGGCAAATTTTCAAATCAACCGTATGTCGTACATAAAGTACCAAGGGTAGGGATAATAGATATTGTGCCGTATAGCAGAAAAAGTGAGAAGACAAGTAGAGTTGAACTTCAAGGATCAATGAAGTTTAAGCCAGAACACTATTGCAATCAACAGTGCCACAGCTCTGCAATGGAGAGTGCAAGTTATGGGTAAGATAAGCTGGTCACAATTTCAAACGTGGTCAACTTGTCCGTATAAATGGAAAATAAATTATATAGATAAGAATAAAGTTTGGACTGATTCTATACACACAATTTATGGTAAGGCATTTCATGACACATTAGAACACTATCTAGATGTCATGTACAATGAGTCAATTAGAAAAGCAGATGAAATTGACTTGCCGAATATGCTAATTGACAGAATTAAGGAGCATTATGCTTTGGGTGTTAAGAATGCAGACGGAAAACATTTCTCTACACAGTCTGAATTAACTGAATTTTGTATACAAGGTGCTAAAGGTCTTGCATGGTTCAAGAAGCATAGAGATGAATACTTTCAAAAGAAAAATTGGGAGCTATTGGGAATAGAGGTTGAGCTAGACACACAATATAAAACTGTTAGCGTACTTGGCTATATAGATGTGCTACTTAGAAATACTAAAACAGGCAGAATTAAAGTTATTGATCTCAAAACATCATCACGTGGGTGGAAAAAAGAGAAGACTGACCCAATGAAGAAAGGACAGTTACTTTTTTATAAAAAGTTTATTGCCGAGAAGTATGATGTTGATGAAAATATGATTGATGTAGAATTTATTATTATAAAACGTATGGTATGGGAAAATTCAGACTTTCCAACAAAGTATATTCAGAGATTTGAACCGCCATCTGGCAAAGTATCAATTAACAGAACATTTAAGAACATTGATATATTTATAGGTGAATGTTTTAATCAAGATGGAAGTTACAAGGTTGATGCTGAATACCAGAAACTAGGTGTAAATAATAAGTGTAAATGGTGTGAATTTAAAAACAAGCCAAAAATATGTGATAGGAAACTAGTATGATACAGACAGTACGTTTAGATGCAAATTCTTTTATTGGTAAGGATCATGAAGATATAGTTTGGGAACAAATAAAATATGCTAAAGAAAAATGTGTAAATGAATTTCAAGTCTGCTTTAGCATAACAGAGGGTAGCACAGCTATGGTGAAAAAAGTTGCTGCAGTAGCACAGTCACACTTAGAAGCCTTACAATTAAAGACAACCATAAAACTATGGGAAAATTGTAAAAAAGATTTTATTTTTTTAGATGTGTACCAAAATAATAATCATACTAATGATAGAAACTTCAGATTTAGTTGTAGAGGTGAAGCCCCTTACAATATTATTCAAGGATTTACATTCTTAATCGACCATTATCAGTTTATTCGCTCACAAGACCATGATCATTTTACACGAGGTAAAAAACAAAAAAGAAATGATTCAACAAATCATGATTACAATAAAAAGTAATCCTTTTGCTTCATTAGCAAGATATATATAGTATATAATATAAGGAATGATAGATATGATACAAGATATTTGGCAATTAACGTCAATAAAGCTATTATCTGAAGTGTATGCAAAATTCAAGAATGAATCAAGAATCCAAAATGTAACACTTCAAAAATTAGTTAACCGCTCCATGTGGTTATTTATACAAGACGGCAGCTTTAGACAAAAGATTGCAGACACAAAGGATCTTAAAGAAAACTATAAAAACGGTTATTAGGAGTCAATATGTATAAAGTCGGTGATATTCGTAATGGATACGAAGTCCTACCGCAGAATAAACGAAAAACAATTCTTCTTCTGAGTGATGATTTAAGAATGACATCAGGAGTAGGGAACATGTCTCGTGAGTTTGTGATGGGAACTATCCATAGATATAATTGGGTACAGATAGGTGGTGCAATTGACCACCCAGATGCTGACAAAGCCATTGATATGAATGCTGATATGGAAGAAAGAACAGGTGTACCTGATGCATTCTTAAAGATACATCCAGTAAGCGGTTATGGTAATCAACAATTAGTCAGACAATGTTTAGGACATTATAGCATAGAAGGCGTGATGATATACACAGATCCACGATTTTGGGAGTGGTTGTTTCAGATGGAAAATGAAATTAGACAGAATATTCCTATTATGTACTATAATATTTGGGATGATCTTCCATA
>Ga0114993_10006170_pt1 | contig 11362 bp, 9 predicted proteins | sample ArcticOcean_MG_C_FD_87042 | JGI IMG/M metagenome (GOLD analysis project Ga0114993, IMG submission 87042) | Marine microbial communities from western Arctic Ocean - ArcticOcean_MG_CB2_150 | ecosystem: Environmental > Aquatic > Marine > Oceanic | place: Arctic Ocean: Canada Basin | collected...
CTAATGAAAGGGATAACGCCTGAGTGAGTAATCTTTGCATATGGAGAGACTTTCGTTGATCTGAGAATCTCAAAATATGAATCACTTCAGGTGTTTATCCCGTTAAGTCGGGTACTGTGCCATCAACTACCGACTTTTTTGCTTTTCGAAATATAGATCCGCCCGGTGTTGAAGGGTTCGCCAGGTCGGTCTTAAATTTTCTTTCACGCAATTTGATCAACTGAGCATTTAGTTCATCATCATTCATCTGAACCGAATCAATATTCTCCAGTATCCGAGCTTCATCACGAATGTACTGGAGTTCGACGCCCTTTCGTTGATGTTCTTCAGCCCGATCCTTGGGATTCAAAAATGTTAACAGTCCAGTTAGTATCGCAACGAAGATACCTAATGAACCAGCGATCCAATTTGGGGCGGGCGAAAACGACAATGCCGTCACGATCACTGCGAAAATCATCGCGGTTATACCGATGCACAAATGGGTATTTCGCCACTGTTTCGCAGCAATAAAATGCTGCACAGAAGTATAATCCGTGCCCTCGCTGATACGGTTAGCCTCTTTGATTATTTCATCACTTGCATTTGCCATCTTTCACCTAATTTGCATTTGGAAAGCCGCGACCGAACAAATGCTTCCAATGATATGAAGCTTTAACCGAATTCAACTCCAAAGTAGCAGTCGCTCCCAGGGTAGCGATTTTACCCGCTGTTCTAACCTTTTTTTGAACTTCTTCTGTTTGGGATTTCAATGAAGTGGCTTCAATTGTAGCACCTATCCCGGACGGCAGGTTTATTGATGGTAATCCTTTCGCGCTCAGTCCTTGCAAGAATCTGGGCAAGTCGAACTCCGTTGCCAATAAGCCATCTTTACGAACGAAATCGGCGCAAGCGAGTTCCAAATAAATCGATTGAATGGGCACTTTTTTGTTCGCTTTCCACGCCTTCAGGAACCGGATTAATGCTTTCAGCCGTCCATCGCACTCAACATTGATTTCATTAATATATGCACGAATGAGTTTAGGTGCTGATAATATCCATCCCGCCGAAGATGGGTCGGGTATTCGGTATACCGAAAATTCCCCCACTACATCGTATTTGAATGCGGGGATAATTTCTGTCACTTCAGCTCCTTGCGGGCCAAAGTCCATGACCAATGCAGGCCTACGAACCTTAATTGGTGTTGTGCGAAATCTGCGTACAAGTGCAGCACGCACCTTTCGCAACGCCAATAGCGAATTGTCTGGCAAGGTGTAATTAGGAAAAATGGCGAACCGATCAACATCGCTATGGAGGGGAATATTTGTACCGTTTCCAAATGAACCTAACTGAAAAAATTCCTCTAATCCAAACGCGCTGTGTAAACATGCCTCTATGGAAGCACGATGGCCTTTTGCGGCATCCGTCCTTGCTGAGTGGTTGTAAGTCGACTTTCAAATTCATTGAACATTTGAGGCACAGTTTTCATGGAAACGAACTCTCCCTTCGACAACCCTTTTACTATTATTTCCTATACGATATGAACAAAGCGGTTTGAGCTTATGTTACCAAATTTATGCACGCCAGAAGTTGACGGGATAGCGGATGAATGATTCTGCTCGAAATAGTCCCGCGCGGTGCGTTTAAAAATCAACGTCGGCAGTGCCCACGTTTTCGAATTTAGCGAACCCTCGCCACTCAACCCGACCCGTCTTGCCGTCAGATTTTCGAACAAATTGAATTTTGATCCACCGGGGCTCCAACGCTAGTTCACCGTTGATAATAGTTGGATCATTCTCCCCGCCGCGCTCCAACGCTATCCCTATCCGACCGGTACGCTTCTCCCGCAAAACCGGCAGGGACCGAGTTACCACCGAATACTTTTTGCTGTCGATAACCTCGGTCCGCCTGGTTGCGGCGACCTTCTTTTTAATTCGGAATTCCGCTCGAGTGTCCCCTACGATCCTCAATACCACATAGGCCACGGGAACGCCGAAAATTGCGGCGGCTATGACCCAACCAAGATCAAACATTTTTTTGATTTCTACCGGACAAAAGCGCGGCCACCAGCGGATTATCATCATGGGGAGGTAGCTTTGCTTCGAAAACATCTATATCCCGAAATGTGTTTCTCCCCGGTTTGCCGATTAGCTGAATCTGATCTTGATCATAACGGTCAATCAGCAAGACACCTGAAATCGCCTTTATCGGAATCGGTCCGCGGTGACAAGCTTCGACACCCGGTATAATCATGGTTTTAGGCGGGTCCGTTTCGTCTTCGACGTTCCCTCGATCTATGACCGCCCTCCATGCTGCATGCGTCGCCGTTGCGTCTTGTAAACTCTCCAGCACGAGAGCTCTATCAATCTCCAACCAGACCGAATATCTGGCATTTTGTTGGTGGCCAAACCATCCCAACCAATTGTGGGACTGACCTGGAAATTCGATGGAATTTTGACCAAAATCGAACAAACATACAGCGCCATTGTCGCGGCAAAACGAGCCGGTGTACCGATCACCCACCGCCACCCTGATTTCTTTGTCGGCAATAATGCTCTTGAGCCTGTCTCGGCTAGTAGCATGCCATAGACGCCCGTCGAGTTGTGACCACAACATTTCTGGTAGGTCAGGGTTTCTCAATGGTTATTCCTCGCCCAGAAAGACGCCTCCATCAAATTCCGCAGCGCTATTTATAGTTGATTGAACAATTTACCGCGACTCTTTGGTCTTGATCGATCCCGCGCAATCCCAAATCTGGCGGCCAACCACAATCCAAACATAAGGGAACGTACAATATGGGTATCGTATCAGTCGGCCAGTCGGTTCCGCGCTATGAGGATCCGTATCTTTTGCGCGGCGAGGGGCGATTTACCGCCGATGTTGCCCTGCCCAATCAGGCCTACGGCTATGTGCTGCGCTCGCCGCACGCGATGGCCCGCATAAACGGCATCGATACCGCCAAAGCCCTGGCCGGGCACGAGGTGGCGTTCATCGTCGCCGAAACCCTGGCCCAGGCCCGCGACGCCGCCGAGCTGGTGGCGGTGGACTACGAGCCCCTGGACGCGCTGACGGATTCCTTTGCCGTTGCCGCCGGCGCCCCCGCCATTGGCAAATCCCAGTCATTCCACCGTAGGAATTCAATATTGGCTTTGCATCCGGCCCGGATATGACCCCACGCGGACATTGTCAACTATCCGCCTAACGGATTACCTCCGGCGCTCTGGAAAAGAGCACCTGGGAGATCGCTTCACGACAGGCACCTCCGTTGAAAACACACCGGGCGCCGCAATTTTAATCCAAGACGAAATGGTCTGACCATGCAGACTAACTACGAAACATACGATCTCCGGTAACGCCCGGAACTGACTGGAACCGTACCTCCAGCAGCGAAAATTCTATGTCCGCTAACTTGGTGAGAGATTAACAATGTTGCACCAAGGAAACGGGCGCCTGTGTCTGGCGCCCGTCCATACCGTCTGCCGCTGATCTTACTTCCAGAAAAAGTCGGAAATATGCAATTCGTTCGCCGTGATCAGATTAGGTTTCACCGCGATTTCGCTGGAATGCCCGTAGATGATCGGCAGCGACGCGATGGGAACGATATAACTGTTACGGCTAATATGGTCGAAGACCTTGCCGTAAGCCGCCTTTCGAGCCACCAGATCGTGTGTCTGTTTGCCTGCCGTCATGCCCTTATGAAGCACCGGGTCGCGTGCATAGTCCCGCGATTTCGCGCCGAAATAGACATTGAGGGCATTTGCCACATCGGGCAGGGAGCCGTTGGGGTAATAGCCTGAGAATGCCTGCATTTTCCCGGAGGCCCGCTTTTTGCGCATGGCCACGGTGGTCATCGGCTGTATGCTTGCCCGGACGCCGATCTTTCGAAGGTCGCCGGCGATGGCCGTTGCAATATCCTTGACGATGATGTGCGCCGTGATTTCAAGATCGAAACCGTTGGGATAGCCCGCCTCGGCGAGAAGTCTTTTGGCGGCCGCGGGATCATATGGGGCCGTTTCGACGCTATAGGTGCAACCCACCATCGAGGCAAAGCACAATGCCTTGGCGAGCTTGGCGCTTTTGCCCCCAGGGATCACCGCATTCTTAATTCCGCGGCGATTGATGCTCATGGCGAGCGCCCTACGGACGCGCGGATCGGTCAACTCCTTCTTGCCCGACCGCCCGGCCGCATCCATCATAAAATAGGTCATGGTAATGCTATCCACAGCCGTAACCGAAAGCTTGGGATTTTTCTCAATACCCTTGGCGTTATCGTTGGAAATGTTGCGTACCACATCGACGCCGCCCGTTAGGAGCTGCGCAATCTGTGTCTCCTGGTCAGGGATGAACACGGCTTTTACGCGTTTGATTGGCGCGCGGCCGATCCCCTTGAAATCCGGAAAGCGTTCAACCGTAACCCCCCGGTTGCGATCGAATTCCACAACCTTGTATGCGCCCGTGCCGATCGGTGTGACGCGGCCATAGTCGGAGCCTTGCGCGTGGGCGCGATGGGTTTCGGCGTCAATCATAAATCCGCGATAGGCGAAATGCATGAAATCACCGGCATTGAGTTTCTTGCCGGTCACTCTGACCTTATAGGTCCCTAATTTTTCGGCTTTTTTTATCCATTTGAAGCGACCCTTGAATGCAAATTTATTTTTTGGATCGGCCGCCATCTCGATGGCATAAATGACATCGTCGGCATTGAATGCATTGCCGTTATGGAACTTCACGTCGTCACGCAACTCGAACTCTATGGTTGTGTCGTTGATACGTTTCCAGGATTTGGCTAGTTGCGGGACCAGCTTGCCTTTGTATTCATCATAACGGATGAGCATCTGATAAATCGTACGGTAGAATTGCGATGCCTCGGTCGCCGGATAAAAATATCCCGAAAGCCCTTTGTATGGCTCGGTAATCGCGAAGCGAAGCGTGTCTTTGGATTTTTGGGCTAACGCCTCACCGGCGGTCATAAGCGCACAGGCGCTAAAAATCGCCGCAGACATTATAGATTTCGATTTCATGACATACCTCCCTATTTGATTAGGATTATTGCACGCTCATCTAGGCGCAAAAACATTCTGATGCCAATATTATTTCATCAGGGCCCCCTATCGCAAGGGAGAAGAGGCGCGTGCCGATCTGCAAATCATCCTGAATTCCAATATGTCCATGGTCTTTGGTGTTTCTTATTTCGCGTTTATTGGGAGCAAAGTAAGGCGAAATCGGTCAAGGGGCCTTGATCGCACCCGCGCAATCGGGAACTCTGGCGCTCAAACACAATCCAACATCAAGGGAACGTACAAAATGGGTATCGTATCAGTCGGCCAGTCGGTTCCGCGCTATGAGGATCCGTATCTTTTGCGCGGCGAGGGGCAATTTACCGCCGATGTTACCCTGCCCAATCAAACCTACGGCTATGTGCTGCGCTCGCCGCACGCGATGGCCCGCATCAACGGCATCGAGACCGCCAAAGCCCTGGCCGCGCCCGGCGTGCTGTTGGTGCTCACCGGCGCCGATATGGAGGCGGACGAAATCGGTCCCCTGCCTAACATCATGCCGCCGTTGCCCAATATTGATTACGATCAGATGTTCGTCGCCAAACGCTATATTCTGGCCACCGACATGGCCCGCCTGGCCGGCCACGAGGTGGCCTTCATCGTCGCCGAAACCCTGGCCCAGGCCCGCGACGCCGCCGAGCTGGTGGAAGTGGACTATGAGCCCCTGGACGCGCTGACCAATTCCTTCGATGTAGCCGCCGGCGCGCCCCGTTACGCGGACAAACCCGATAACCTCGCCTTCGATAATAACTTCGGCGACAAAGAGGCCACCGATGCGGCGTTCGAGACCGCCGCCCATGTGATCAAGCACCGGCTCACGGTCAACCGGGTGGCGCCGAGCCCCATCGAGACCCGCGTCACCAATGCCAGCTATGATGCCGCCACGGATCGCTGGACCGCCTATGTGCCGACGCAAGGGCCGTTCGCCATGCGCGGCGTGCTGGCCGGGCAGATTTTCAAAACCGATGCGTCCAAGTTTCATCTGATCACCGGCAATATGGGCGGCTCCTTCGGCATGAAGGGTTTTTCGGTGGAAAGTATCCTCGCCATCTGGGCCACCAAGCGCATCGGGCGCCCGGTGAAGTGGGAGAACGACCGCACCGACAGTATGCATTCCGACCAGCATGGCCGCGACAAAGTGGTGGACGCGGAACTGGCCCTGGATGCGGATTTGAACTTTTTGGGGCTGCGGGTTGCCTCGCTCGCCAATATGGGCGCCTTTTTCGGGCCCATGGGCATGATGCACACCCATTTGAGCCTGATCGGCCTGATCAATGTCTATAAGACGCCGTGCATCCATATCAATGTGAAGGGCGCCTATTCCAACACCTCGCCCACCGGCCCCTACCGGGGCTCCAACCGGCCCGACAGCACCTTTATCATGGAGCGCATGATCGATGTGGCGGCGCGCCAGCTGGATATCGATCCCATCGAGCTGCGCCGCCGCAACGTCATCCCGGCAGACGCCATGCCCTATAAAATGCCGCTCGGAACGATCTATGATTCCGGCGATTTCGGCTCCAACATGGACAAGGCGCTGGCCGGCATCGATCATGCCGGGTTCCCGGCGCGCAAAGCCGGAACCGAGAAAAACGGCAAACTGCGCGGCTTCGGCCTCGCAAATAATGTGGAGCAGGCGGTGGGCATCGGCCAGGAGTTCGTGACCTACCGTTTTGCCGAAAACGGCGATCTCACCATCATCGCCGGCACGTCCGATCAGGGCCAGGGCCATCCGACCATGTACCGCTTGCTGGCCTCGGACCAGCTCGGCATCGATACCGGGCGCATCACCGTGATCGAGGGCGACACAGACAGCCAAGAAGCCGGCGGCGGCACCGGTGGCTCCCGGGTGTCGGTCATGGGCTCCAACGCGGCCATGAACGCCGGCACCGGCATCATCGAAAAGGGCCGCAGTGTTGCCGGCCATTTGCTGGAAGCCGCCGCCGCCGATATCGAATTCGCGGCCGGCAACTTCACCGTCGCCGGCACCGACAAATCGGTAAGCCTGGACGCGGTTGTTGCGGCGTCGTTCGATACCGCCAATTTGGGCGACGGCATGGAGCCGGGGCTGGAAGAATACGCCAACTATGAAGGCAAGAAGGCCAACTATCCGAACGGCTGCCACGTGGTCGAGGTGGAAGTGGACCCCGATACCGGGCGCGCCGAGATTGTCAAATATGTGGCCGTCAATGATGTCGGCACGGTCTTGAACCAGCTGACATTCCGCGGCCAGATTTTGGGCGGCATCGGTCAGGCGGTGGGCCAGGCCTTGATGGAAAATGTCGCCTACGACGACGACACAGGCCAGCTTATGACCGGCTCCTTCCTCGATTACGCCATGCCCAGGGGCAACGATTTCTGCGCCATCCAGATCATCGACAACCCGCACCCGACGGACAGCAACCCGTTGGGCGCCAAGGGCGCCGGCGAGGTGGGCTGCGCCTGCTCGATGCCGGCGGTGGTCAACGCCGTGATGGACGCATTGGCGCCGCTGGGCATCACCCATCTGGACATGCCGCTGACCCCGGACAAGATTTGGGCAGCGATCCAGGCGGCCGGTTAGGCCGAGCGGCCCAAGGGGGCGGGTTTAAAACCCGCCCCTACATGTTGGCCCCGGACAGGTTGTTATCGGCCCCGGATATAATGTTGTCGGCTCCGTAGGGGTGGGTTTCAAACCCACCCAGGGAATCGGGTGAGATATATTATGGAATTTAATCCGGAACATTTCGAACGGCAGGACGAAAGCGACGACGCCCTGTTTTACCAGATGCCGCGGCTGGTCATTCATGTGGACGACCATGCCAGCAACGCCCTGGCGGAATATTTCGGAAAGGCATTGCCGCGCGGCGGGTGCGTGCTCGATCTCATGTCCAGCTACCGCTCGCACCTTTGGGAGGATGCCGCCCATGGCGATGTCATCGGGCTCGGCATGAACGGGCCCGAATTGAACCAGAACCCGGCGCTGGCGGCTTGCATCATCCAGGATATCAACAAGCTGCCCACGCTTGCCTTCGCCGATGCCGCCTTCGATGCCTGCATCCTGTCGTTCTCCATGCAGTATCTGACATCGCCCATCGCCGTTCTGGCCCAGGTGGCCCGCTGCCTGAAACCCGGCGGCACATTTTTCACCGCCTATTCCAACCGGCTATTCCCGACCAAGGCGGTGGCCGTCTGGCGCAACTGTTCCGACCAGCAGCGGGCGCAATTGATCGGCCAATATCTGGATGCGACGGGCGCTTACGGCGACATCCAGGCGCAGCAACTGGTCGCCGTCGATAGCGGCCATGATCCGCTGTATGTGGTGACGGCGAGAAAACGTAGCGCGTGAGCCGTTACCTTCTACTTCTTCCTCCCCCCTGGAGGGGGAGGATCGAGGTGGGGGGGGGCGAAGAATATAGGCATTGCGTTTGGGGCTCCCCGCCACCCTATCCCTCCCCCTCGCCGGGGGGAGGGGAGAGCTTCGATAACGCGGCCCGGCGCCCAATATCCCTTCTGTTTTTACTTCTTTTGGTTAATCAAATATCAAACAAGTCCGCCTAAATTCGAAGCCATGCAAATGGGGACCGAGCTTTATGTGGTTGTCGACCAGTTCGGCACCGTGCTGACCGAGCCGGGGCCGGAAGATACGGCGCGCTGCGCCAAGGCCGCCATGGATGCCGAGAAATATGGGCCGCACCTGGTGAAACCGGTCCACGAGGTTGCCGGCAACCGGGTGCACGCCACATTGCCGAAAAACCTGCTGACCAGATTCCAGCGGTAATCCAAGGGCGCAGTCCGGCTGGGGATGGCCCAGGGGGAGTGCATTTCGATAATGGAGGTGCCTGCGCGGGGTCTCATTATTGATAAAACAAATCCGATTTCGACCTTGAATTGCATCGTTTTTCTGAATTACTGTTAGATTTCCCGACGCCGGTATAAAAGTCTGCGGTGCAACATGTCATTTAATTTCTTGCGCACTGTATTTGTTCTGCTCGCTGCCCTCGGCGCTTTGGCGCCTACCGCGCATGCTCAAAAATCCAAAGATACCGTTCGCTTCGGCTGGCGGCCGCCAATATCGATTTATGGAATTTATTTAAATCCCCTGACAGAAAACAGGCTGGTAACCGATGCGGCGTTTGATCATCTTATAAGCTTCAATAATGTCCGGCAAAAATTCGAAAATATTCTCGCCAAATCCTGGAAGCGTATCGACCCAAAGACGATTGAGTACGATCTAAGGGATGACGTGCTGTGGCATGATGGTGAAAAACTCACCGCAGACGATGTTGTCTATACCCTCAATTGGCTAAAAGACCCCAAAGTCCGTCTGCGATTTAAGCGGCGTTATAGTTGGATCAGCAGTGTCGAGAAATTGGGGACGCACCGTCTCCGAATCGTTGCGAAAAGAATCGTGCCCACGGATTTGATGCGGCGGGCGACAAGCATATGGGTGCTGCCCGAACATATTTTCAGGCCGCTGACAGACAAGCGCGGATTCGCCCGCAAACCTGTTGGTACCGGCCCCTATCGGGTAACCAGCGTAGACAATAATTCCGGCATTAGATTATTGAGAAACGAAAACTTTAAGCATGGGAGCAATTTCTATCCCGCCGCCTCCACGAGAAATATCGATCTCGTTCCCGCGCCGGATGAACAGACCCGTACGGCGATGCTGTTGACCGGCAACATCGATATATTCAGGGCGATCGAGCACGAAGCGGTTGAAAATATAGCGAAAGAAGGCGACCGCCAAAAAGTAACGGTCGCTCAAGGACAGGGCATCGTGTACATGACCCTGGACGCCGCTGGACGCTCCCAGCAAAAGGCGCTGACGAATACAAAAGTTCGCCGCGCCATCGCCATGGCCTCAAACCGCACGACGCTCGCCAAGTCCGCCGGCGTTCGCGGGACCTCTGTTCCGATCAGCGCCTTGTGCCTGCCGCTCCAATCCGGGTGCGGTTACGATCTTAAGCCGCCGAATTACGATCCCGCGACGGCGAGCCAACTACTGACAGAAGCCGGATTTCCCAACGGTTTTGATCTGACGGTCACCACACGGCGGGAGACGGCGTCCGTAGCCGAGGCCCTGGCCAGTGACCTCCAAAAAGTCGGAATTCGCGCCCGCGTCGTTACCGAGAACCGCTCTACCTTTGCAGAGAAAAGGTCTGACGGAGCCTTACAGGCACAGGTCTCGTTTTACTCCGCGGGAAGTTTTCCCGATGCGTCACAACCCGCGAATTTCTTTTTTGGCAATCGTGGCAGAGACTACGCACGCGACAGCGTGATCAATTCTCTTGTTAAAAAAGGTTTGGGTACACGCAATCCAACCGAACGATCTAATATTTATCGGCAGCTCTTCAGTCGCGTTAACCAGCAAAATTTTATTCTGCCATTATCGACACTGCCCAATGTCTATCTTCATCACAAAGATGTTAGCGTGCCGACCCGGTACGGGAATCCCAACGGAATTAAATTTCGCGATTTGAATTTTGATGGGAGGATCCAATTGGTCGATACGCCTACCCACGACCCGGATGAATGCGAAGAAAAAGGGAAATGTTGGGTCAATGAAGAATGCGTTGAGTGTAAGAAAAACTAACCGGCGCTTACTGGGTGATGCCTGACAGACCGGCAATCACGAAAATCGTTAAATAATAACCGAATATCTTGTGAAAATAAAAATACAACGCAATTAGTCCTTTCAAATCCACATGATCGTCGTGCGCTTTTCTCAAACTTATGATTGGCAACAACATATCGAGGCTATAGGCTAAACTATTGACCGAAGTGCCATGAATTATGTTCACGTTCCGCCCGCACTTTGCCCGCCAAATGAAAATCGCCCCAAATGCCCAGACCCCCATAAACAATTTGAGCACCTGGACAAAATCATGCCCGTATCCAATGGTATGTTTGGATAACCACAATCCGAATTTACTAAAGAAATTGCCCCAAGTTTCTTCATCTAATTCGCGGTCCTTCTTTGCAATTAGAAATTTACGGGCAAGCGATACGTTTCCTTGATTTCTCAAAATTTCGGCGAGGAAATTGTACGGATCGGGCGAACTATGGGAGTTGATAAGCAGGCGGGCGAGTGGCATGAAGGAAGCCGAATTTCCCTCGGTATGTATGCTTCGGTAGTGTAACCCGCGCAGGTCGAATTTCACTCCCGGCTGATAATTTGTGCGCCTGATCACAGTACCCGACTTAACGGGATAAACACCTGAAGTGATTCATATTTTGAGATTCTCAGATCAACGAAAGTCTCTCCATATGCAAAGATTACTCACGCAGGCGTTATCCGTTTCATTAGCAAACCATATACCCCTGTGGCGGACAAGACGTCAGAC
>Ga0114993_10006175_pt1 | contig 11355 bp, 10 predicted proteins | sample ArcticOcean_MG_C_FD_87042 | JGI IMG/M metagenome (GOLD analysis project Ga0114993, IMG submission 87042) | Marine microbial communities from western Arctic Ocean - ArcticOcean_MG_CB2_150 | ecosystem: Environmental > Aquatic > Marine > Oceanic | place: Arctic Ocean: Canada Basin | collected...
CATCACCCGATCAAGCACAATCGAATCCCTTGACCCGGATGAAAGCGGGGTTCCGAAAACCCTTCTTGGCAAAATAGCCGACCAGCTAAAACAATTCTTCGAATTCGATGTGATTGCTCTTCGAGTTCAGATCAACGGCGAGTACACCACTCGCGAATCTCATAGTTCCGACCATATCCGTCAGTACTCAATTCCCCCCACCAGTTCAGGCGGTGACGCCAGCGAACAGTCGATAGAAGCCCGAGTCGCCAGCTTCTCGGTCGCCCTAACAAACACTCCGTGTATAAGCGACTCACCTGAAAACAGAACATATGACCTGGCATGGAAATCTGCCGGAATCGAATCAGTGCTCGCCATACCGGTCATAGGCTCGATCGACATGGTGATGGTTCTCGGAACAACTCGATTCGCTGCATACACACCAGAATCTGCCGCTATTGCCAACCGATTCGTCCCGGCTCTCACCGCAGCCTTCGCAGGAGGGAGTTCCGAACCTGTCGAAGCCGTATCCTCAATACAAACCAGATCAATAACGAAATCTCGCGAATACGTGGAATCGATCGCATCGGCAACCGAACTCGTATCCGCCTGTAGAGTCATCGCCACTCAAATCACCAATCTCGCCGGCGCTTCGAGAGTACAAATCGGCTTTATCTAAGAAGAGACCGGCAAAGCACACCTCGGGTTCGACACCGAGGCATCTGATGACTATCTCGAAATCGACTGGATCAGCCCTGACGAGTTCGAAATGCTTAACGAGGTAGATCCAGAGCGCCCGGTAGGGACAGCTCAGCGCTATTCGATGGCACGTACAGCCATCAAAGTCGCTGATCGTGTCATCGGTTATGTTGAAGCAAGGCAAGACGCCTCAGGCTTCGATAAATCGGATGTTGCAAAAATCCAAGAAATCACATCTGCCTGCGCCCCGGTAGTCGCTACTCTCAAGCAACTTGAGCAATCCGAAAAAAACCTGAAAAAGCTCGAAATGCTTCGAAGGGTTGTCGATAAAATACGATCCGAAAAAACAAACGACCCGATTCACAGCCCGAGAATCGCATCCCTGATCAGGAATCTTTTTGACGCCGATTGGATTTACTTCGGCAATGTCGACCATGAAAACGACTACTCGACCACCGAAATAACCGATGGTGTCGACGTCCCTGAACTCGCAGCCGAAGTAAGAGTGTCGAGACGGTCACTGTTGATACCTTCAACACTCGCAGCCTCAGGCCTCGTCGCAATCGACCTCGAATCGGCAGCACCGGGCCAGCGAGCGTCTGGGCGCTGGATGTACCGCGCAGGTCTTCGTTCAGCCATATGCGCACCTCTCCATTTGGACGGTGTCGTAACCACCATGTTCATGTGCGCATCGCGCAAGCCAAACGGATTCGGATCGCTCGAGAATAAACTCGCTACAGCGATCGTCGCCGAGCTTGAAATATCTATCGAACGTTCCCGCAACTCCACGTCTCTTAACGGTTCAGACCGCGAAAAAGGCTCAGTCCAGCTTGTGATCGAACAACTCGGCCCAAACCTTCATTCGATCCTGAACAACGCCTCGGCACTGGTCCTGATGATCGACAATACCGGGATCGTGACAGAAGTTGCCGGGCGGGGAATCAAAGGTCTTAATCTCGTACCCGAACGCTTACTGGGACGTGATTTCATTGCCTACTCTCGAAAAATAGCCGGCCTCGAAGAAGCACTCATGCGAGCGCTCAACGGTCAATCTGATCGAATAGAAATTGAGATTTTCGGAACCGTACTCGATGCCTGGATGGAACCCGCAGTTTCACTGGACGGAGAGCCTGGGTCAGCCACGGTTGTCGTCTCCGACATCACCGATCGAGTAGCCGCTGAGCGATCAGAATCAGCCCTGAAGCGAGTCAAAGAAGAACAGGACCTCGCGACCAAGTTCATCATCTCTCTCTCACACGAAATGAAAGCGCCGCTAAGCACCGGCGTCGAACTGGCAGACCTGCTGAGCATGAATGATCGGGGTAACTTGCACCCCGATCAGATCGAACGGATTCAGGTAGTTCAACAAAATGCCGACCGACTAACGTTGCTCGTAAACGACTTCTTGAATATCTCAAAAATGGAAGCCGGTACTTTCAAGGCCAACCCGTCCAAGTTCCAGATATCCGAACTTGCCCACGACCTCAGGACTTCGTTCGAACCCATCGCCAACGGTCAGGATCACAAGTTCTATGTAACTGCCCCGGACGAGCATCAATTTGCAACCGCCGACCGTGAACTCCTCAGACAGGCGATCGTTAACCTGCTCTCCAACGCCAGCAAGTACTCGCCTCCCAACACGAACATCGCCCTCGACATCTGGGTCGACGAACAGGATCTGCGCATCACCGTTACAGATGAAGGTCCCGGCATCCCTCACGATGAACGAGACAGGGTGTTCGAACCATAGAAGCAGTTCGACAATCCCAATATTCACGGAACAGGAATGGGGTGACAATCGTCAGGCAAATCGTCGAACTACACGGCGGAAAAGTCTGGGTCGAAGACGGCGGTGGCGGTGGAAGCGGAACATCATTCGCTGTCTGGCTGCCTGACGCAGTTTCAAACAACTAGCCAGCAACCCGACCAGTACCGCGCCCGGCAAGCTACAGAGATGCTTCTCCGTCAGTCGGATCTGATCGCCCGCTTCCTTTCGGGAACTCAAGCAAAGCCTGAACAATGCCCTGACGAGTGACAATGCCGATCACGTAGTCTTCATCCATAACCACCAGTTGATTCACTCGATGCCTATCCATTGCGCTCAGCGCCTCTCGCACCGGCTCATCGCTCGATATCACACGAAGACTGCCTGAGTTCACCAGCTCGCCAACGAGAACCCTCGATCGCTCAGCAAACGACACATCGTCCAGATCTTGCCGAACAATAAATCCACTGAGTTCGCCATTGTGTGCAATAGGAATCGACCGTGCCGAGCTCATAGACCCCATACCCGCCATGACTTGAGTCACCGTCAGCTGGCTCTCGACCATCAGCGGCATCGGGCTCATCGCCATCTCAACGCGCAAACTCAGTTGATCCTGCACCGCAGGTGATGAAGCATCCCGCTGCGAACGCTCCTTGTTCGCCTCTCCTCTCGCCTCGGCACGAGCAGAAGACATCAGGAACCAACCGATCAGTGCGATCCAGATTCCGCCAAACACATCACCAGACAGAATCCGCCACGCACCCCAACCGATCAACAGAAAGAACACCACTCGGCCCACTGCATGCGTAACTCGTGATGCACGCTTCGTGTCGCCAGTAAAGCCCCAGACAGCAGACCTGAGAACCCGGCCACCATCCATCGGGTAACCCGGCAATAAATTGAAGCCTGCAACCAGAATATTCATCCAGCCGGTGAAGAAAATCACTCCATGAAGCGGTGTGACCTGAATCGCGTAAGCGGGATGAAATTTAAACCACCACCCAAGAAGTGCCAAACCAATGACCAGGGAAACCATCGGACCGGCGAACGCAATAAGAAACTCATTACGCGGGCGGGAAGCCTCTCCTTGAATACGTGAGACCCCTCCAAACAGTAACAGCGTAATGCCTCGCACTCGTAATCCCTGCGACAACGCAACAAGAGAATGACCGAGTTCATGCGCGAGCACCGAAGTGAACAGCAGCAGCGTTGTTACGATCCCCGCGAGCCAGTACTGCGGCTCCGACCAGAGACGAAAAAAAGACGGATAAGCGGTTGTCGACAACGACCACGTAATGATCGCGACAGCTATCAACCAGCTCGCGTTAATATCGACCGGAATTCCAGCTATAGAGAACAGTTTTATTGAACCACGCAAATTCTCAGCAACCTCTTTCTCGGCCGACACGGCGGAACATCAGGCCCACCTGTCGTAACCCTATACGTACGCTCCCGTTCACAACCAGCAAGTCCGGGAACACAAGGATCTAGAAAACACTCAACTTCAGTCCAAAATCAGCAACGGCGGCGCTTAACCGGACTATCATGCGCTCATTATCACCTCTGCTCAGGGATGCCCTCGATACGCGTTGGCAATTAGAAAATTGTCCTTCGTCACAAATGCCTAAATTCAATTCCGCAATTCAACTAATCCGATGAAGTCGTTCAAGCAACCGTTCTACGGATGGCGGATCGTCGGGGCAGGCGGAATTGTTCAGTGGTACACATCTGCAGTGTACTGGCGCGGCTTTCAGGCATTTCTCCCTTCAATACTAAGCACATTCGGTTGGAGCCACGGAGCCACCGCGATCGCCGTATCGTTTGGGCGAGGTGAAAGCGGGATAATCTCACCCTTCGTAGGGGTTCTTCTAGATAAGTACGGACCTCGCAAGGTAATGGCTTTCGGTGTTTTCGTCACTGGCGGTGGTTTTATGTACATGAGCCAGATGCAGTCATTGTGGCAATTCTATGTAGCCATCACGTTGCTAACACTCGGAATGTCGTTCGGCACATTCATCGTATTCGTAGTAACCGTCGCAAACTGGTTCGTTCGAAAACGGGCTAGGGCCCTGGGCACCCTGATGTCGTTCTCCGCCATTGGAGGACTGACCCTACCCCTCCTTGTAATGTCAATCGATGAGTTCGGCTGGCGCCACATGCTGATGGCCACAGGAATCGGGTTTTGGATCATCGGCTTCCCCACTACGCTCGTTATGAGAAAGCGACCGGAAGATCACGGATTGCTACCCGACGGAGGTCCGGACCACAACGCCGACTCGTCGGGTACCAAAGATGGCCGGATGGCACGCGTCAGAGAAAACGCCATAACGATGAGGCAGGCCATCAAGCTTAGATTCTTCTGGCAGTTAGCAATCGTTACAAGTCTCGGGCAACTCGTAAGTTCTACGAACATCTTTCACTTTTCCGCGCTCCTGGAGTACGGAATGACAACAGCTCTAGCAGCATCTGCGGCCGGAGCCGTTGCCATCGGAGATCTGGGTGGAAGGGCGGGCATCGCAGTACTCGGTGACCGGTTAGACAAACGAAAGATGCTCACAGTTTCGATGGTCATGCAAACCCTGGGCGTAGTTGGTCTGTCGGCAATCAATGCCACTGTTCTGGGGGTTAATCTCGGGATGTGGCCCCTGCCGCTGTTCGTTGTATTTGGCGGGCTCGGATTCGGGTCATCTATTCCGCTCAGACTTTCGATTCTCGGCGATTACTTTGGCCGGGCCAGTTACGGCACGATCGTCGGTTTCACAAGTTCTATAAACGCAATCTTCGGCGTTGCAGGACCAATAATGATCGGGTTCATTCACGACTCGGGAGGTACATACCGACCCGGGTTCGTACTCCTCGCGGTCGCCATATTGATCTCGATACCGCTGGCGCTCGGACTCGAACCAGTTGGACGAGTCAGCGCAAAAGCCAGGAAACTGGCTCGAAAAAATTACCGTGAACGGAATCGATTCGAATCGTCCGGTTGAGTAATTCTCGAACCGGTCCTCACCAAAACGTTGGTGATTGCTACCGTGTACGACCGGATACGCTGATCGTCCTCGCAACGAACGCCCCATCAGGTCCGCTGACCAACACAGCCACTGCAACCAGACCCACCTCGGGTTTCGCACCTGTGAATCGAGTTTCCGTGATCACGGAAAATACGCGCCCCTCGACAACCCACGTATCCCCATTGATAGCCTCAATCGGTCCTGAAACTATGAGCTCGACCACGTTGGCAGCATCTGTTCGATTCGACTCGACTTTGATCTGGAACTGAATCGTGATTATTACGCCACGGTCCGAATCAATAGAGTCCTTGATGAACAGAACCCCGGGAACAAGTGCACTGACCTCAGCGCCAGTATTTTCCGCCTGATTCAACAGCTCGGCAACCGGCCTTAGCGTAGCTATTCGCCGGCCATGAAGGCGCATTTCCGAACCTGCACCAACCCACAAATCAAACACCCTGCCGTTGGCAAGCTCCACCATAGCGATCCGGTGGTTACTCGACACTCGAAGCAAAGTTCCGCGAGTCTGGATGAAGTTATCCGAAACCACGGAAAGTTTTTCTATGACTCCCGATTCAAGAACATAGAAAACTATGTCCACTCTATCTCCACGCCCGACCTCGCTCAAAGATTCGATCGGAAGACCGTCTTTTAGCAAATTCTCGCCTAACGGCGTTTCCGGAAGCTTCAATTCAATTCGGCGTGTGTTCGTGGACTTGCCAGAGAGTATTGTCAGCTCTCCGTCAGCAGCGTTCACGAACGTAATAATGCCAGTGGCCCTGACAACTTTTGGCGACTCAATAGAAATGATCGTCGCAACGTTGTAGAAGACACCACCGCGACCCGTCACCGTGTAAACGCCGTTGATAATTCTCATGCCTGTCTTGACGGCCCCGAACGCAACCCGGCGTCCGTCAACAATGATTACCGCCTCACTCGTGGCCAGAACATTCAACGACTGCCCGTTCTCAACCGTCACGAGCAATCTGTTCGGCTCACGTCCGATACCTGTAACCGTTCCTCTGAACTTCACATTCGACTGCGCAACGACAACCAACCTCGTCAGCGAACGCGAATTGCCGTTCACACGCACAGCGTCGATCACCAGATCTCCCACTTCGATCTCTTCGAACTCAACACGCTTACCACCCCGGATGACCGGTACATCATCTCCAACCATAAGACGAACGAACGGGCCATCTGTCGGTCGAATAGTTATTGCAGGAACATTGATTTCAATGCGCTCAACAATTCCAGAAATATGATCTTCTTGTAACGGCACCGAGGATCGAGCCCGAATTGCCAGCGCACGCAGAGTTACATCCGATCCAGTGATGTCTAAGATCGAACCTACCTCTGAAGACTCAAACTGAATATCAACCGCCTGCCCGGCCCTGAGCGACGAGATGTCAGACGACTCACCATCGAGCGTCACTTCCGTTTCATCAGTCACCTTCGCTGCAACCTTGATCCCCTGCTTTTCGTTTGCAGCAATCACAATTCCCAGCGCGTCCTCAAGAGAATCGTCTATCTCAACCAGAGTGATCACACCATGGAATGCCCGCTTCGACTCGTGCTCTAGCACCGTCTCCAACTCTGCAACCAGTCTTGGCAACCGCACCCTAATAAGAACGGCATTCCGTACATCCTCATCAACCGAATACATCACATCGAGTTCACTGCCCGGAATTATCAAATCCCTGACATCGCTTAACATCTGCGGATTCTTAGCATTCGTCGATATTTCACGCAGTAAATCACGAGGCAACTCGACCTCGGTCGAATCCGGATCAAACACGAACTCTACCGAGAACGGGTCAGCATCTTGCTCACCCTTCGGCACTACCGTGAACGTCGATGAACTGATCTCATCAACAAGTACTCCAGATATTTTCAGCAGAGGTCGCGACTCGTTACGTTCGCGTGCTGCGGATTCGTAAATGCCTCTCAGTTCACTGAAGCGCCGCTGAATCTCGTTGAACTGTTCGGTAGCTTTATCAAGCGTGGCCTTGTCGACTCGACCCGAATCGATCACACGTTTCAACGCACGACTGGCATCGTCTAGAGCCGACAGGTGCTTGCTGCGGGCATCCGTCGCTATCCGAGATAGACGTGCCAGTTCAGCCTGGTTTGCAGCCTCATCCCGGGCTTTTTGGATTCTCTCGACCGTCGCACGCGCCAGTTCAAATCCAACAGCAGTCAGTACGCCACTTGACCGATCCAGACGGGCAACCATCGTTATTCCATCACCAACGGCCAGCGCGTCGATACCGGCGGGTATCAACACGTTCACAACATCGCCATTACGGGTCTGGATCGATAATTCTTCATCCGTCACATTCGTAACGACCCCAACAATGTGTTTAGTTATCGGCTGAGAATTCGCCACTCGAATAATCGTCTTTAATGCAACCAGTTCACCAGCAGAATTGCGAGCGGCTGTCGAGATCACCCGATCACCCTCGACCACATCGGCCACAACACCCACGTTAGAACCGATTTTCAGTTCCGAGTCGGAATCAAAATTAAGGGTTACAAGCCCACTGGTCGATGCAACAACAATCGAAAATGGAGCGCGAATTTCAACCGCGGTTCCGAAGATGGCTTCGATATTCCTTGGTTCTACAAGAGCAGTTTCAGCACTGGCCACGCCGCCACTAAACATGATCGTCGCTAAAAGCGAGGCGAACACAATAATGCCCGCCAACTGAGGGCGACGCTTTCGGGTAAATGTGGTTTCAGATAGCGTCATCATACTGAGAGTTAGTGAGGGGGGTTGAGATTGACCCCAACTGTTAAATACTCCCGGAAACCTAGTTACGCCTGTGTTACTACGTCTATTCATAAAAGCATGCAACCAGTTCTTCAGGACGTTCATGCTGCGTCCTCCGGCGGAATCGAAACTATTGCCAGGGACGAGTTGATCGAACTGCCATCGAGATCACTGGCCACGACATCCACAATGTTCGGCCCCGGATCCAGTGCGAGCGTCAACTCAAAAGTTCCATCCGGTTGAATCTCTAAAATCACACCGTTCACACTCACAATCGCATCGGAAGAAGTGATGCCACGAAGCAACACAGTGTCGCTTCGAACAATGCTTTCTTCTCCTATGCCCTCAAATTCGAGTGAGAGATTAAATGTCCCGGTACTTGTCGGAATTGGAGCCACGGTTGGCGTAGGCGGGATGACTGTAGGAGATGGTGTCTCAGTAGGCAACGGAGTCGGCGGCACCGGGGTCGATGTAGCAGACGGTATTACAGTAGGGACTGGAGTCGGTGGTACCGCGGTCGATGTAGGGGGCGGTGTTGGACTGGGTGTTGGACTGGGTGTTGGACTGGGTGTTGGACTGGGTGTTGGACTCGGTGTTGGACTCGGCACCGACGTTGATGTAGGCGGGGAAGGCACGGGCGTATACCTGTCACGACTCTCAACACACCCCATTGCCGTAACAAGAACTATCCCAAGCGCGAACAGTGCTGGCCTCGACACCAACAGTCCCCTCAGAGATATCAGCAGAGCTTCGCCCATCATCATTCTGCTACTGCTGGTCGATTGTCGAGAGGTAGCGAAAGAGTAAACGTCGTGTGGTGATCGTCCGGGCTCGCTCCGTTCGGCTGCTTCGACTCGACGAATAGTTCACCACCGCAGCGCTCGGACAATGAATTCGCTATATACAGGCCGAGCCCGGAACTCTGTTTCTCGCTCCTCGCCGAAAGCTCAGGTGTCCATCCCCGATCAAATACATGGGCAAGATGTGATTCGGCAATTCCGTTGCCGTCATCCCAAACCCGAACGAGATACGAAGAATCGGAGCGGGTAAGCCGAATCTCGATATGCCCCGCGGCAAACTTCGCTGCATTGTCGACAAGGTTCGTAATCACGTGATCGAGAGCCGATCCATCTCCGTAAACCAGACCAAACTCGCTTGGCTCGCACCACCACACAAGCTCCAGCCCGCGCTCCCTCGCAATTGGTGTGTATCGATCCGACACATTGCGAACAATCGCTGCGGCATCGACCGGTTCAACCGCAGGTGCCGCAGTTTCATCCTCAAGATCAACCAACACCCGCACGTTCTCGATCATCAGCCTGAAGTTCGGAGCCTGGTTTTCAATCTCATCCAGCAATTCAACCACCATGTGCTGAGTCACTTCACCAGTCTCGTTCAACAACGCCCTTGCTTCGCGTTGCTTGCCCAAAATCCTCCTGAGCGGACGCCCCATGTCATGAGCGAAAGTATCGAAGTAATCCTGAGTCACCTGGCTCCATGAGCGATCATCGTTTGACTCAGATTTGCGTTTCGAAGCCAACTGCAGCGCTGCCATCATTATCAAAGCGCCCAGAATGAACACACCGACGCCAACATACGCAACCGGCTCGATCCACCAGAGTGATCCCGGCGTAATCGACTCACCGATTACCGGCGACAGCAAAACGAACACAAGACCCGTTGCGGCCAGTGCAAATCCAGCAATCTTCAGTAATTTGAGAGCCTGATCATTCAATCGACGTGTTCCAGTTCTGGGTACCAGTTCTGTTTCAAAGACCGAACTAATCTACCGGCGGCACCAATCGATATCCGCGGTTTCGAACATTTATAATCAACTCGGTGGCACCGAAATCCCTTGAAACTGCCCTGCCAAGCGAAACCTTGAGCTCACGAATTCTCACTCGCAATGACGCCCGGGAGTCCTCACCATCTGAAAAACGTTCGAGTCGAGAAAATGGCACGAGCTCGCCCTCAGAACGGTACATTGCAGAAGACAGCTCATTCAATATTTCGAGCTTCATGCCCTGTATTTCACGGATCATGTCGCGCCTGCCGTTTTCGATTGCGTACACGGCAGAATTCGCTGCATCAATCTCAAACAACGAGCCGATCTTGATCGTCTCAGGAGCGCTACCGATCAGCCGCCGCAGTCGCAGCACGACTTCCTCGGGGCTTGCCAGCTTATCGATGAAATCCACCGAAGAGCTCACGCTCAAACTGGCCGAAACAGCAGTGTCCCTGTAAGGACCCTGCGTGTACTGAGTAAACATCAATATCGGCATGCTGCCATCCCGATCAACAATCTTCTTGAGTATCGACAATCCTTTGAATCGATCCGAATCGTACTCACCAAATCGAACATCAAGCAGAACTGCCGCGGGTCGCTCAGTCTCCATAGCGAACAGCGCCTGCGTCTCGTAATCGTCACCGGTAATGTGCTCGCCCTCCGGCGCAACAACAATAGGCTTAAATCCCTCAGTCTCAAGACGACGCAGAACGGACCGCATCAGATCGGACATGTGTTCGTCGTCAACAACGAGTATTTTCTGGCCTGCGCCGAAATTTTTTGAAGCCATATTCGTCTCCTAAGGTTGCCTGCCTACGTTACGCTGTCGTAACAAGACGACTTCGTGCGAAGATCAACTGGAATCGACTTTATCACCCGCCGTTCCGATTCTCACTTGTATGTATAACGCTCAATATGGGCAATCTGTTCCAATGCACCGTGTAAATTTCGCTGACATTACGTAACAAGATTCCCGACGAAATAGGCTATCTTGGGGTCGTGATTCTCTTAACGGGGTCGACTCAATGTTGATGGAACGCTATGCTCCGTTGACCACTCATTTCCATCACCATTTTCCAAGAAATATTTGCCTGTGACCGACCCGTTCGTCCACCTACACAACCACTCCGAGTATTCAATGCTCGATGGGTTCAGCAGGCTGGGCGACATGGTGAACAGAGCGGTGGAGCTGGAACAGCCCGCAATAGCCCTGACCGATCACGGCAACCTTCACGGTGCGATCGAGTTTTACCAGAAAGCCACGAAGGCTGGCATCACGCCAATCATCGGTGTCGAAGGCTACGTAGCCGACGGTCCGCGCGACGAGAGAAACCCACAGAAA
>Ga0114993_10006178_pt1 | contig 11352 bp, 14 predicted proteins | sample ArcticOcean_MG_C_FD_87042 | JGI IMG/M metagenome (GOLD analysis project Ga0114993, IMG submission 87042) | Marine microbial communities from western Arctic Ocean - ArcticOcean_MG_CB2_150 | ecosystem: Environmental > Aquatic > Marine > Oceanic | place: Arctic Ocean: Canada Basin | collected...
GAAAAGCCATGGTCAAAATGTCTGAAATGGAAATCCGCGACTATATGATGGCTCTATTCAAACCAAACAATCCTCGGAAACCGTTGATAGAGTTGGTGTTTTGAAAAGAGTCGGGTACTGTGCTAAATCAGTAAAGGTTTGCGGGCACCGGTGCCGATATCCCGTACCCTCTCTTGCGCATTCCTCGAACTCCTTCTCGCCGTCCGTCATTTCACGAGGGACTTGATTGACTAGAATTCGGCAGGCACCGCCTTCACATTGCCGCTCAAGGAAAATATAGTCTTCAAAGCGCTCGATTGCATTTTGAATTACAAATGTTGACGCAGTCCCGGCAACCAGCCACGCACGAATTTGCCCAGGATCATCTGAGTTCGGCCGAATAAAAAAGGGCTTGTCCGGGTGAGTTTGGCGCAAACGTATGTTCGTGGATTGCCGGCATTTTACCCATGAATCGAGAAGACCGTTTAACGTGCTCGAAACGATTGACTGGCCCGCTGCCTGCGCCTGCCGATCCGATTTTAAGATCGACTGCACCGTTGGCAGGGATATCCTTGCATCCCGTTCCAAGGCTCCGCACTCGCCCCGGGCGCGATCTAAAAACCAGATTACGAGGTCAAGGTTTCTCTTCGCATTTACCTTGCCGGTAGCGATACCTTCCACCAGTTCGCCCAACTGCTGGTTTAGGGCAATGCTCTGGTGGTTAGCCCAGCGTTGGTAGAGACCTTTCATCCATTTATTAATTTCTTCGATCTTGGGGGGCTCAACCCGGACTTTCAGCACGGCCCACGAATCGGTGTCGTGGCCAGGCAGGACCGCGGGGGACAGTTGCAGCCGGTAAAGGGTTTTGCCCTTGAGGTCGTGGCGGTCGTCCAGTTGGGTTTCGATTAGCTGGGCGCGAATTTCTTCGCGGAAAGCGACGTGATCCCGGAAATTATCCACCGGGGACACGTTCGCGGACGTGGCGCCGATGGTCGGCTGCTGTAATAGCGGCCTATTTGTGCCCAGAAATGTGCCGGAGAGGTCGGTGCCCGCCGGTGACTTAAACGGTGCGGTTTTGGCGGGCTCGGTGCCGGTTGCCGGTGTTACGGCTCCGGTTCCCGGCCGGGTGATGCTACCTTTCTTGACATCGGTGGTGACCTGCACTTCAGAAAGCCGCGCCCGCACGGTGGAAATATCGGATTTGCCCTGAAAACCGAAACTCGTTAGATCGGACTTATCGAGTTGGCCGCGCAGCCAGGCGACTTCCCGGTTGCGGTCGTTGAGCAAGCGTTCGCGGGAATAGACCTGTGCGCTGTTGACGGTGATGACGCCTGTTGTGGTGCCGGGCTGTGCCAAAAACATGGCGCCGGATTCACAGGCGCCCAAAATGAGCGCGGCGGCGGCCATGCAAAGATTACGGCGCCTATTTCCCCAGTTCATTTGCCCCTCCCTGCAGCCCGGCTGGCGGTTCAAATTTATTTCGGATTAAAAATCTGGTTGTAATTTATTCGATATATAGTCGATTAATATGTATAAATAATCAATACAAAATCTGGCAATGTATATATCGGTCTATGAGAGAAGCATGGGCTTCCGCCAACCGATAGAATGGCGCCTGACAGCAACGCCAATGGGGAAATTGAAATGAAAATTATCGTGATATCGTTGCGCAAGGAGGGCCGCGCGGCGGAAGAGTTTGCGCCCTTGCTGGATGCGGAGGCGAAAACCGCGCTTGGTTTCGTGGCCGACGACTTTATCCGCGAGCTTTACTCCATTTCCGAAGGCAGAGGCGCCGTGTCTATCGTCGAAGCGGCAAGCGAGGCCGAGGCCCGGGAGAAGTTCGCGGAACTACCCCTGGCCAAGGCCGGCCTGCTGGACATCCAGTTTTATCCGGTCACCGCGTTCCGGGCGATCAAACCCCTGGCGGATACGCTTTAGCGCAGATTTAAATCGGTGACAGTTTACTTTTAGTGAGACCGTACATTTCGGCGGAAGCGGCGCACCCCCACCTCGGTCCTCGCCCATCAAAGGGGGAGGAGGAAGGGGTGCGTTTCTTTATGCCGGTTATGCCATCCGGAACCGCTGATGCGCCGGAATGAGCTGGCGCTCACCGAGCGCCTTCAAGGGCGGCTCTTCCGACGCTTCGAACTTGGCGGCGAGCTTGAAATAGAGCGCACCGGCCAGTGTTTCACCGTAGAACCAATTGCCCATCTCCACATCGGTGACCGTTCCCGGCCGGGCCAGGGCGGCCTGGATGTAGAAAATTTGAGCTCGTCAGACGACAGTTTCAAAGCCCGGTGGATGGGCAAATCGGCCACCGGACTATCGGGCAACGGATCGCCTAAAGACGCCGCCAGAAATTCGGCGATGGCGTCCGGCGCCAAATCGAGCTGGCCGGTCAGCTTGCGCCCGCCCGACGCCGCCACCGATTGCGCGTACCAGGGGCTCAGCAATCCGATCTCGGCCTTCAGATCAGCGGCAAGCTGCGCGCCTTCGGAAAGCTCCGCCGGCGGCGGCGCCAGGTTCACCGGGCAGCTCCAACCCTCCATATCGGCGGGCGGGCCGGGCGGCGTATCTGGAAAATCTTCCAGCACCGGCCCGTCCATGCGCTCCAAAAGATCGAGGGCCGATTTCAGCACCCGGCGCTGGAAATCGGGCTCGTTCGGCGCGCCGAACGGCCGGCCCAGTTCGAACGGCACGGCCAGACCGCGCGGCGACTTCATACGCATCGTGTGGTCGCGGATCAACGAGATCAGCGTGGTCGCAATTCCGGCGCCCTCGAAATAATGTGCAAGCCCGCTCACGGCGAGCGTGCATTGGGGTCAAACGCCGGCGAGGATCAGTCCGTCGACGCCGTCTTCTTTCAGATTGGCGGCCAGATCGGCAGCCACCGCCGCCATCGCCGTCGGCGGCGTCGCCCCCATAAAGGCATAGTGATATTTGGCGACCGAGCCGATATCGCCGGCGGCTTCCAATTCGGCCAAGCGCTCAATCGGAAACACCAGGTTGAGATCCTGGATAAAGCCGGTGCGGTCGAAATTGGTGGAGACGTGGCTCATGACCAGATCATCCATGTCTATATCGCTTGGGATGATGCGGTATTCGCCGACGCCGGGGGTGAACGGCGCATCATTGGAGCGGTGCAGCCCGGCGGTGGTGATGATGGCGATGCGGCGTTCCGCCAGGGCCGGGCCGGGCGCGCAGGGCGTCGGCTCAAACTCCGGCAATTCCTGATTGATCAGCGCGCCGCGGGCCGCGTCCGGCATTTCGTGTAGATGCATTTTGTACTCCTATGTTTGGTTGTCTTCGTTCCACCAGCAGGCGCGCATATAATCGGCAAATTCGCCTGGATCGATGCAAGTTGATTTCCCGAAACGGGTCATCATCGTATGATCTTCGATATCGATTTCGAGGCCGTCGGTAAAGCGGTTCCAGAAGTTGAAAAATCCGGACACCATCGAGATTTCGACGATCTGGGCTTCGTTATAGTGGCGTTTCAATTCCTCCATGGCGGGCCGGGATGCGGGCGGCGCGCCGGGCCCGCCGTGATATTGCTTCAAGGTCAGCACCTCGGCCCAGCGCATGGCGGCTTTTTCCGCATCGCTGAACTGACCTGAGGCCAAATAGTCACCCTCGATGGCCTCCATCGTGTCTTCATCCATGTCCAGCGCCCGACCGAGCGCCTGATTGTGCCCGGTTCAATAGGCGCAGCCGTTGAGGGTCGATGTTTTGAGGATCACCAGGCATTTGGTGCGCACGGTCAGGTTTTCGGTGATTTCTTCGCGCAAGGCGGCGACGATAAAACCAAAAAGGATCTGCATCAGCTTCGGCGTATGGGAGCCGGCGCGGACCGCGTTGGCGGTGCGCCCGAACAAACGGTCCGAATGCTGGATGATAGTTTTCCCCATGGGCGAGGCATTGTCGTTGGAGGGGATCGATATAAGGGCCATGATGGTCTCCGTTTCGGTTTGCGGTTAATCGACGCTCGGCCAGATACGGCGGCCGACGCTGGGGCTGCCGGGCGCATGTACGGTGTATTTGATGATGCGCGAGGTCCAGACGGTCTCGTCGAGGGCCAGGGATTCGTGGTTCTGGAAATGCTCGGCGCGAGCCTTGAGGGATAAAAACTCGTACATCACCGAATGCTTGGCCCAGCCGGCCACCGAAACCAGCTTGCGGGTCGCGATGCAGCCCGGCATGCGCGCCATGGCCGGCATCCGGTAATTGGCGTACCAGCCCGCCAGATCGAACTCGTCGGCCACGGTGCGGGTGCGAAAGCTGCCCATCTGGATGGCCGGGCCGGGGGTCGTATCGTGGATGCGGTAGTCGAATTCGGGGCCGTTGACGCGGGCCTCTTCCGCAAACACGCAGGTGCGGGCGCCGTGGCGCAGCGCAATCTGTTCGCGGACGGCGGCGTTTTCGCCCTCCAACTGGTCGAAATCGGGCTTGAAGAACACATGCGGCGAGCCGGCGCCGAGCAGCAGCAGATATTGGGTGCCGGTGCCCACGTCGGCGTTTTCGCCTTGGTCCATGCGCGGCAAGACGTCGCCGATCTTGTCCATATGGGCGCCGCCGCCGGTGATCTCGTAATGGGCCGCCCACAGAATTCCGGGGCGCGCCATCAATTCCGGCAAATAGCGATCGTGCAGCCAGGCGAGGTACGCGGCCTTGCCGGCATCTTCCAGATCGTACCAAACAGCGCGGACACCCTGGTCCATGGTGATATTCTCAGATATGGCTTGCGGTCCTACCGGCCCTTTCCTTGGGCCCGAGGGAAGTTATAATGCTTTACGCCTGTTTTGGAAAAGTACGCACGTATTCACCTTATAGCCACCATACGGTGCCCACAGTGTAATGGTGCCCACCATATAATCAGGAGATCAGCCATGCCGTCCGATGACCCCCGTATTGAAATGATCGATGTGGACAGCGCCGAAGGAGACGTGGCGCGCTTTTTCAAAGGCGCCACCGAGATGCTCGGCCGGGTGCCCAATTCCTACCGTATCTTTGCCCGCTCGCCGCTGACCGCGAAGATGCTTTTGCCGTTCAACGCGGTGATGCAGCGCGAAGGCGCCGGCAGCATCCTTTCCACCCGCATCAAGGAGATGGCGATCATCAAGACCAGCCACGTCAACGGCTGCGCCTATTGATTCGCCCACAACACGTCGCTTGGTCAAGCGGCAGGCATTACCGACGATCAGATCATGGCTATCGGCTCCGATGATTTCATGGCCTCCGATTTGCTGACGGCGCGGGAAAAAGCGGCTGTGCTTTGGGCCGAACATGTGACCCGCAACACGGCCCGCGAGCGCGATGATATTTTTGATTCTGTGCGCCAGGAGTTTTCCGAGGAAGAGGTGGTCGAGCTGACCATGATTTCCGGATTGTTTAATTTTTTCAATCGTTTCATGGACTCGCTTCACATACCGCTTGAACCCGAAGACGAGGTCAACAAGATCAAGAAATCGGTGCGCCTGGAGCCCGAAAAGCTGCACGCCTATCTGCATGCCATGCTCGGCGATTGGCCCGACGACTTCCCCGAACCGGCAGCCGATTAAAGCGCTATCGCCACGGCGATCACCACCGGGATAGCGGCGACCAAGGCGAGCACGATGGGCCCAAACGCGCCATGCCGGCCGAGAGGCAGACGCGCCGCCAGCGGCGGCGCCACGAACACCAAAGTGATCAGCGCCAAGGCCGGCCGGCTGGCGGTTTCGGCAAACAGGCCCAGATTGAGCGCCAGCCCCAGAAGCACACCGCCGCCGCCGAGGGCGCCCATGGCGCCGAGGGGATAGCGGGCCACCGGCCAGTTCCACAACAGAAAGCCGATGGTTCCGGTGGCCAGCGCCGCCGCCAGCTGGGCGATTAGCGGGCTGCGGGCGATGAAGGCCAGGATACCGACGCCGATGGTAGCGAACAAAAGCATCAAGGCCGGTGCCGACTTCGCCTCTTCCGGCTGGCCGGTCAGGCGGATCACGACGAACGCGCCGAGGGCCCAGGATGCGGCCATGGTGACGCCAATATCGCCGGTATAATTCAGCATTTCGCGCCAGCCGATCCAGGCCACCGTCAGGGCCGGCCAGACCAGAATCATTGGCAGCCGGTAGCGTTCCACGCCCTGGAACAGGTCCACAAAAAAGCCGATCACGAAGCCGAGCAACGCAATAAAGACCAATTTCTGGATGGCCGCGTCGGGGGGAAAATCGGGCACGCCGAGGCGCATCACATATCCGGCGGCAAAGGCCAGGGCGATGGCGCCGTTGGCCTGCAAAGGGCCGAGGCGCGCACCAAACGCAAAACGCAGGCACCCGGTCAGGGCCAGCGCCACCAGCAGCGGCACGGCGGTTGTGCTGATCAGCGCGTCTAGGGCGGTGTCCGGCATGGCTTCCCTCGCGTTTTATTCCTAGCCCAATTCGTGCTATGCAAACTCTTGCACCGGGGCTATCGAAGCGCAAGGCCAAGCCCGCCCGGTTGCGCAAATTTGATCGGAAACCGGAATGATACTGCGCCGTATTTTGCTTGCCGCCCCATTGCTCGGCCTGCTTGGGCTGGCGCCGGTATCCCTGGCCGGCGAGGTGGACGTGGTCGCCGCCAAGGCGCGGCTGGTCAGCAGCAGCAGTGTCGGCGCTTCGGTCTGGCGCTTCGATGTCACTTTGCGCCACGCCGATGCCGGCTGGCAGCACTACGCCGACAATTGGGAAATCCTCAAACTGGACGGCACACTCTTGGGCCGGCGCGTGCTTTTGCACCCCCACGATAATGAACAGCCCTTCACGCGCAGCCTGGGCGGCGTCAAAATCCCCGCCGCCATCAAAAAAGTCCGCGTTCGCGGTCACGATAAGCGGCACAGCTATGGCGGCAAGCAGCTGGTGATCCCGTTGCCCATCGATTGAGCCCGGTAAAATTGTCCCGGTTCCGGGCAGGGTTTGCCCCGATGTTACTGACATCCGCATTGGGGCCTCTTATAAATATTCATTCGTTTCAATGGCTTAATCCAATTTCCTCGTTTGGCATCAATGCTGCATGTCTTATTTGTTGGGAAACGCGGCGGGGACCGCGAAAACCCATCAATATGACACCAGAAAATATCGCCAGAATGGAGGAACGATCATGCGTATCTCGAAAATAGCGGGCGATTTTACCGCCGTCTTAGGGCTATTCGGGGCCGGGTACATGCTGTTCATGCTGTCCTGATCCTTCAAAAAGCCCCATCGGCGCGCTCATCCTCAGCCGCCGCCGCGCCTTCCAGGGGCCGTATCGCAAACAGATAGACCAGCATCACGCCGGTGGCGCTCAAGCCTATGGCCAGCCCCATGGGCAAGGCCGTGCCGTCGGCGAAAAAAGCCAGCAACGCCGAGACCGCCGCCGTGGTGATGGAGAGCATAAATCCCTGCAGGGACGAGGCGGAGCCGGCGGTGCGCGGAAACGGCGTCAGGGCGCCCGCCGAGATCTGCGGCAGGATCAGCGCAAAGCCAACCATATAGACCGCCATCGGCGCAATGATCGCCGCCCAGTGGCGCAGCCCGGCCAGCGCCAGGGCCAGCAAGACAATGCCGCCGGCGAGCGCAAAGACGGCGCCGATCAGGATCATGCCGTTCATGCCGACCCGCTCGACAAAGCGCGCCGCCGCAAACGAGCCGATCATGAAACTGAGCGGCAGCATCGAAAACAAAATGCCGTAAAATGTCGGGCTCAGCCCGTAAACGCCGATCAGCACGCCGGGCGAGGAATTTATAAAGGCGGCCAGCCCGGCAATGATGAAGGCGCCGGTCAGGGCGTAGGCGAGGAATACCGGATGGCGGCCGATTTCGGCATAAGTATGGATCACGCTGAGGGGCCGGATCGCAGCGGCGTTTTTGTGCACCAGGGTTTCGTTGAAGAAAAACCAGAACGCCACGAAAAATACGGCGCCGGCGCCGGCCATGACCAGGAACAAGACCTGCCAGGGGAAATTTTCGGCGATGAAGCCGCCGGCGGGACCGGTGAACAGGCTCACCGAGGCGCCGACCATCATGATCAACGACAACGTCCGGCCCAGCTTTTCCCGGTCATAAAGATCGCGGGCGGCGGCGTTGGCGAGGATGCGCCCCGACGAGGCGGCAAATCCCTGCACCACCCGCCAGAACAGGATCGGCGCCAGGCTGGCGGACAGCGCCGCGCCCAGGCCCGCCGCCACATAAAGGGCCAGGCTGATGAGGATCACCGGTTTGCGCCCAAAGCGGTCCGACAACGGCCCGTAAACAAGGTGCCCCGCCGCCATGCCGGCGAACATGGCGGTCAGCGCAAATTCGGTGTCACCGACCGAGGCGCCGATATCATCGGCTAGCGCCGGAATGACCGGCAGAAACATATCGGTGGCGATCGGCGCCGTGGTCACCAACAATCCGAGCAACGCCGCCAGGGCCGGCAACGAGCGTGCGCTATGCCTATTGTCTTCGGATTGGTTGCCGGTCTCGCTCATGATTCGCCGTCCGCGGCGCGCGCATGGCGGTCCAGGGGGCGCATCAGAAACAGATAGGCCAATGAAGCCAAGCCGCCGCCGAAGCCCAGCGCCGCCGCCATCGGGCGCGCCGTGCCGTCATCGAGGGCGCCGAGGGCAAACATGGTGGCGGCGCCGATGGTCAGGCTGATCAGGCCAAACAGGGCGCCGGCGCGCCCGGCCATGGTTTTGAAATTGGTCATCGCCCCGGCGATCAGCAGCGGATTGATCAACCCGAACCCGATCAGCGCGAAAAACGCCGACGGCAATAGCGATAGGGCGTAAATTTGCCCGGTTGCCACGAAATAGGCGAACAGGCCGGCGCCGAGGGCCATGATGATCACAGCCAACGCCGCCAGGCCGCGCAGCCCAAGATATTTTATGCCCTTGCCGACCAGGGCGGCGCCGATCAGGTTGGCCGACAGGACGGCGGCGAACTGCCAGCCGAACTGCACCGGCGTTTGCCCGAGCACGTCCATCATCACCGGCGCGATGCCGCCTAAGATGGCGAACAGCACGATGTAGGTGCCGGTGCCGACGACCAAATGCACGGCGAAATGGCGGTCGCGCAGGATGTGCCGGTAGGCCGCGAACAGGTCCAACAGACGCAAGGCCCCATGGTCGGGCACTTCCAAGGTCTCGCGCAGCCCGAATAGGATCACCAGCCAGCCGGCGCCGCTGATGGCCGCCATGGTGATGAATATTGGCCGCCAGCCATAGGCTTCGGTCATCAGGCCAAAGACGATCGGCCCGATCACCGGAACGAAGCCCAGCACCACCAGCAGATAGGCATAGAGCCGGGCGCTGTCGACCACGTCGAACTGATCGCGGACCACGGCCCGGGACGCGATCATGACGCCCGAAACTCCCAGCCCCTGGACAAAGCGCAAGGCGATGACCGGCCCGGCGCTGTCCATGAAGGCGATCAGGGCGGCGGCGATGGTGAATAGGGCGAGCCCCAAATTCAGGATCGGCCGCCGTCCGAAGCGGTCGGCCATGGGCCCAAAAACGATCTGCCCGGCGGCCATGCCGGCGGTGACCGCGGCCAGGGTCATTTTGATAGTGCCGGCGGAGACGTCCAGATCGGCCTGCATGGCACCGAACGCGGGCAAGGTCGCATCCATCGCCAGCGGCCCCAAAAACGAGACGCCCGCGAGGACCAGAAAGGTGCGAAGAAATGGGCTCACTTTGACCAACTATCGGATAAGGCCAACGACGGGACAAGAGATTGCGCCGGCCACCAATGCGCGCCCTTCCCTATCGGCTGGGAGGGGGGGATGCAAACAAACCGATGGGTTCGGCAAAACTCGAGCCTGGGTGGGGATGGCCCAGGGGGTTTGGGGGATTCCCCCATCCAAACAATCTCGGCCAGCCGGGCGCCAAGATGGTTCACTCCCCCGCCCTCACGGCCATTGCACCGGCTGCATGGCTGGGTGCGACATGCGACACGCGAAAACCCATATACATCATCATCATTTATAATCATTCCTACTCATTTCCCATCGATTTGCAGCTAGGCGGCAAGCATTTCACCCGTCTCGTAGCGCCAAATCCCAGTTTAGTCATGCACGGTGCACATGGGTATTCAAGGCACGAAAAAGCCCCCTCGGCCCGGAAAAAGGCGCGAAAATATTGGGTTTTCTGTGCTTATGAATGAAGCGTAGAGCTTAGCACAAAAAAGGAACAAAGTAAAGGGAATTGAAGGGTTCAGTCCTACTCGAGCCGGTCTGGGGATGGCCGGGTCAGCTAGACGGGCGCCCCAATCAATCGCTCTCCCTGCCCCGCATTTAAAAAGTATTCACCACGAAAGAAGATGAGCCGGTGAGAGCATGAAGAAGATGGATTTTTCACCACTGAGGACGCAGAGAACACAGAGAATAAGGATCGGGACACGCCCCTCCCCGTCTTGCCCCGGCTAGGCCGGGGCATCCAGAGCGCCGGGGTATATTCCAGAGATAAGTAATGTGAGCCCATAATTGGTGTCCCCATAATTGCAATAACAAACCCCACTGACACATTCGCGATCCTAAAAAAATATTTCAGTATTGTCTCTTGGGCAATCTGAGAACCTCATTCGCAAGTTCGTCCAAACTCGCCTCTTTTTTCAGCATAGCATTCAAAATGTCCTTCAGCGTTTTATCAAATTCAGGATTGTTGATTGGAGACCCATTTGAGGCGATGACAAAATTGTAAGGCGTTACATACCGACATCGTATTTCGCATCTCCCTCGGACATCTTCTAGATTTCCATCAATCTCGGCGGCACCGTCGTCATATTTCGCCCGATTAATCAGGTGAATACCATCGACAAGACCGTATTCCTCCCAGTAATAGCCGAAATGACTATCTTCGTTTTCAACGGACGCGATGTATTCCACTGTGGATTCATAAAGACCGGTTGGAGGCATGGCTTCCGTCTCCACATAGACGAAACTGCGGTAGTAGGGGCCAGGATTCACCGCAGCAATTTTGCAAATAAGCAACTCTGCGCCGTCCATCAAATATAATCGGTCGCCTTGCCATTTGAATGATTCAATCTGCAAATTTCCGTCTCGCCACCACCAGATTGGGGTTCCGTCTGAATAAACCAACGGTTCACGCAAGAGAACTTCGAGCCGGGTCTTTATCGCTTCTTCATCTGTAAACCAATCGATACCTCGAACACCTGGAAAAGCCTGGGCAAATCTGTCGGCAAAAATTACCGTACTTCCGCGCCCATTCATCGAAGGCAGAGGATCAGCTTTAGTTTGCTTTTGCATTACCAATTGATCGATTGCCGAATCGAATATTATCTCGGATAGAAGTAATTGATCCCCTGGTGCACAGTACCCGACTCTTTTCAAAACGCCAACTCTATCAACGGTTTCCGAGGATTGTTTGGTTTGAATAGAGCC